>Ga0315284_10004289_pt1 | contig 20268 bp, 27 predicted proteins | sample YL17G09_16_MG_FD_203696 | JGI IMG/M metagenome (GOLD analysis project Ga0315284, IMG submission 203696) | Sediment microbial communities from Yellowstone Lake, YNP, Wyoming, USA - YL17G09_16 | ecosystem: Environmental > Aquatic > Freshwater > Lake > Sediment | place: USA: Wyoming | collected...
CAGAGAGCCGACCCCAATGACCCCAGCCGTTCCGAGGAGCGCCGCCGTCAGTTGCTTCCGCACGTCGAAGCCCAACGGAGGCTTAGGCTTGGTCTTGAAACTGGCCGCGACCGGACGCGGCGGAGGCGCAGACACAGGTGCTGGCTGCATTGCAGGCCTGGCAACCTCGCCAGGGAATAAGGGACCAACCTGGCCCTCGGGCTGCGTCGCCCACCACGCGGCTAGAGCTTCAAGAACCATAGAGTTTAATGGCTTGTCTCGCTCTATCGCCGCGATCTTTAATCGCTTTACTACGCTGGCAGGCAGATACAGCCCCATCCTTCCCTGCTCCTCTTCTTTCATTTTGTCTCCGTTCTGCCGTGGTTACGTCTTGACGTTTTTTGTTCCGTCGCGCATACTCGTACCGTACTAAGGCAAAAACGTCAAGAGGGAGCAAAAATGAGCGATGTTCAGGAGTCGGAAGTCAAACGGTTGCTACCGTTGGCAGATGAGCAAGTAACCCTTGCCCTGCGAATGCGTAACGAGGCGCGGTTCTTTGCCAAAAAAAAGAAGAAGGCCGCTAACTTCTGGCTAGGTATCTCGGTAGTTGGTAGCCCTACGCGAACGGATCTGCCATGAGTATAAAAAATGGGCAACTAACCTTCGGCGAGCGCGTCGAAGTCAGTCGAAGTCCAAAGCCATCCTTTCCTGCTGACGACCCGACCCACGGGATCACGAAAGAACATATCTCTATTGTTGTCGATGGCGTTGTCTATCGTCTCGACTTCGACCTTCGGTTCTCTTGGCCAGAAGAGACAGGCAAGACCCCGATCAACACACAGCGAATGTCCCGAGAGGTCGAGAGAGCGGTCAAGCCCCAGATTCTCGCACAAGGCGGAGATCCTTCTCTCTACGGATTCAGGGGTAACATCCATCTACAGGTAGAAAAACTAGCAAAAGAGCGGGCCAGGGAGAATAAACTCGCACGGGCAGAACTTGCGAGGCAGCAACGTGAGCAACAACCCAGAGTCTCCAACGACAAGGATCTCACTGTTTGCCATGTCGCCGCCATTACCCTGACCCTCGATGATGTCCCGTACAGACTTGACGTCAAACTTCGACTGACCCAGCCAGAACAGGAGGGCAAGACTCGAATCAACACGAAGCGGGTGATTGAAGACGTACAAGCAACCGTAACGCCTCAACTTCTCTCGATCGGCCAAGGCTCGTGTCCGACTGGTGCCCGAGGCGGCGTCCTCGCAGGAATCGAGACGCTACTGGCTGGCTTGACAGACCAGATCGCGAAACAGCGTCCGCGACAAGAACAAGCCCCTGGCGCGAGACCCGCCACGACGACCGACCTGAGTGATTTCATCAAGGATGCTTGTCTTCTCGGAGAGAAAAAACGCTGCCCGGCGCATCTCCTATATAAAGAGTACCGAAGCTGGTGCTTGGACAAGAAGATCGTATTCATCGGCGCCAAGCAATTTGGTATGGCCCTTCGTGCCAAAAAACTGAAACGGGTACGCTCCAAGTCGGGAAATGTCTGGGACGGGATCAATCTTATCAGTCGCTCCATTTCTTAACTACATCTCCTACATCACTACGAGACCAAGGCCGCATGGAGTCAGATGCCCCCATCTGACTCCATTCTCTTTCTTCTCCTAACAAAATTTTGTCAAAAAAATTAACAAGTGTACGAAAGGGTGGATAGATGGATAACTTACCATGCACTCAGGTAAAGTCCAAACTATTGAGATCAAGTTCGTATGAACCGTACACTAACCGCCAACAATTTCTAACCCTTCCTGGCGAAGTCCTCCACTGGGGGACAAGCCTTCCAATCTCCGTGCTACTAAAGGCTGAAACGGGTGGAGGATTGGTTATCATGCACTCCTCCACCTCCACTTTCGGTGGGGTTTCCTGTCTCCGGTATGTCCAAGGCGGTCGATGTCCTACTTTTCAGACGGCAGCCGTCGTCGCCTCATCGAGGCCGTTTGGTACTTCCCCTCCGCCTTGAACTTCGAGACAAGCTGTTTATGCTTTTGACCCGACCCCGGTGACCCCTTGACCCGCAGAATCTTGGGGCCCCACTTCAAAACGCCGGGCCAGTCTCGAAAGCACCAGGGACAGACGCGATGGTGCTGGCAGAGAGGAGCCTGGCCGAGGCGGTCTATCTTTAATGATTCGGGGGTGTGGCCGCAGTGGGCCGCCTCTGGCGGGTCGATGACAAACCAGTGACCGACAAAGTAGTGCTTGCGCTTGGAGAACTTCTCCAGGTCGACCTCGCAGACGTAACAGTTCATCTTGTCTCCTTTTGGTTACAGCGCGGGTTGTCTACTAAAAGATACAAGCCCTGCCAGTGCGGGTTGTCTACTAAAAGATACAAGCCCTGCCAGTGCGGGTTGTCTCCTAGAAGATACAAGCCCTGCCAGTACGGGATGTCTCCTAGAAGATACAAGCCCTGCCAGTACGAGGTGGGTCGCGTTGTATCCTATAAGTGACACCCTCTGGCCTCTCGTTACCGTTGGCACACTACCACGAATTACATGAAAACCAAGACCCACGACCCCTTCCTGCGCCTGAAACCTGCGTTTTGAAATGAGTAAACTATCGAAATTAGCGCCTCTTGTTTTGATTTTGCATGAGTGTTACGTTGCTTTACGCAAAAACAGCGAGCAAACCGAGGTAAACTGATGTCAAACTGGAGAATCCCGATAAACGACAAACTTCCCGAGATCCCAGCCACGGGACCGATGCCGGCCTCTCTCGTCGGCTTCGCAACGACGCTCCGCAAGGAAGCCAGCGGGAATGCCAAGCATCACGAGTGGTTGCGCCGCTATGACGAGCGCATGGGGGTCAATTCGCCCGAGGACGAGTCCGTCCCGTCCAGGCATCGACCCGCGACGACCGTCTCCGAGCAGATGAACCAGCAGCAGGCGATCTCGGGGCGTGAGGCGCTCATGAGTGCAGCGCGCCAGAAGACCGAAGAGAAGGTGAACCGCCGTCGCACGACCGAGCGCATCACAGAAGAAGAGCTGGCCTCGCACGCCCAGGACTCCGACGGGATGTTTGCCGGCGTCGCCTCCGTAGAAGGAGGCGGACAGTCGCCCCCTCCGCCTCCGCCTCCGCGACCCCCGTTCCCCTCGCGTGGTTTTGGCGGCTCCGACGGTCCAGACCCTTTTGGGCGTCAACCGCAGCCGCCATCCTATGTCTCGCCGCAGCTTCCGATGGCGGTGCCCACCCGTCCGGCGTATCCGCAGCAGACGATGCCCCCGCGTCCTGGCAGTTATGAAGAAGGAGAAGGAGAGGACGGCGACGACGACGAGGACGCCGAGGACGAGCGCGAGATGGTCATCGACGGGCGCCACCTGAACATGCTCGTTGGTAAGCTAGAGCAGATGTCGAACCAAGTGCTGCTGGCGATGGGCGAGAACACCCGCCTCGCGCGCCAGTCCGTCGAGGATGCGCGTCGTAATACGGAGTCTGCGGTCGCGGCGGCGACGAAGATGAGCGCGTCCGCCATTGAGAACGCGAACAAGCTCTCACAAGCGGCGATCAACATTGCGACGTCGATCTCTGACGTGAACAAGACCATGATGAACTCCATGGACAATCGCATGCAGAAGGCCGACGAGTCGCGCTTAGAGTCCATGCACATGATGGAGAACGCCCTCATTCAAGAAGGTCACGCCCGCGCTGTGTTAGCGGGCGAAGGCGTCGCTCCTATCGTACCGGGCCAGACCGATGAGAACACTGAGATGATGGGCAGCCTGCTCGGCGTCGCGCTGGCGAAAGGCGGTGGCGCCGTCGTCGAGAAGATCATGGCGCTCTTTCAAACAAAGGCGGCGATGCCCGAGGCCGCCATGAAGGAGGCCATCGCCTCCGCCGTCGCCGAGGCCCTGGCGAAAGCCAAGCCGTAGCCTGCTCCGCCGCGCGCATTGATCACCCCGCCAGATACATCTTTAGGGCTAATCCGCATCCTATGCCAGCGGTATAGCTACACAACTAACTATCAAAACGCCAGAATCCTGCTATCTTTATGCCTAATCACAGGAGGCTACTTATGAATGATACGATATGGCAGGGACTTAGTGCGGTGATCGTCCTTATCTTGGGCGTCGTCGCTAACGAGTTGAAGGCGTGGATCGCCAGCAAAAAAATGAACGAGGGCGTCAAGGCCGCGCTCGAAACAGGCGCGACGGTGGCCATGTCCGCTGTCCAAGAGGTGGGGCTCGTCTACGTCCAGGCGCTCAAGGAGGCCGCCTCCGACGGCGTGCTTACGCCTGAAGAGAAGAAGGCCGCCAAAGACAAGGCCATCGCGACCGCCAAGAAGAACCTGGGCGATCAGGGTCGCGCGATGATCCAGTCGCACTTAGGGCTCGACAGTTACCAGCTAGAAGCGTTTCTGGGCACGAAGGTCGAAGCGGCCCTCGCCTCCCTCAAGGCAGCCAACGCCACCGCCACTGCACCTGCACCGGCTGCCGCTCCGGCGCCGGCGGCACCAGTGGAGGTTGCTCCCGCAGCCGCACCAACTCCCGTACCCGTCGCGAGTGCAACCCCCGCATCGGCACCCACCCCCGACGCCATCCCCATTGCCGCCACTCAAGAGGAGCAGGTCTAAGATGCCAGAAGCCGCAAGCATCGGTGCCGTTCTGATTACGCAAGGACTGCCCGGCATTGTTATCTTAGTATTGGGATACGTCTGCTACGGACTTTATCGTAGGCTGGACAAAGTTCATGCAGAGCGTATCGCCGATGCGCAGACCGTACAAAACCGTGCGATCTCTGCGCTGGAGAGAAACACGGCAGTCCTTGAAAAATTATCTGAAAACTTCGAGCAGCTCACCGCTGCGATTAACAAACGAAGAGAATCGAGGGCAAAATGATCGCAGCCACGCCACAGGATGAGCTTTGGGTCGCCGAAGAGAGGCATAAGCAGTGTACCGCACACCTGCTCGAAAAACTTTCGTCGATGCACCTGGAGCAGTCCCCGAATATTTTACTCGTAGGGTCTGAACTGGAAGGCGTCAGTGAAGCGCTGCACCGCGCCTACGGAGCGACGCCGACGCACGCGACGAGTTCTGAGGCGATCAAACTCCTGGACGCAGATCCGGTGGACATGGTCGTGATCAATCTCGCGACCGCCGACAGTGCGGTGACAGAGTTGATCGAGAAGGCCGGGGAATGCCAGGCCGAGACTGTGACGATAGGCGGCTCTGAGTGGAGCGAGAGCGTGCTGCAAAGAGCGCGACCTTTGTTTGCGTTGTTCGACACCGACGAGCATCCTGCGCTTACGTTGCCAACTCCTTGAGATAGCACTGCGCGCGCGCCCACTGCCAGAGCCTCTCCTCATGCAGTGCAATCTCTTTTGTCTTGGTCCAGAGCACATCCTCGCCCGCAGCTAAAATATCAACCAGAGGACCAATCTGCGCGCGATAGATAGCGCAGACATTGGCGGACTCGGTCGCAACAATGTGAATATCAGCGGTCGCAGTGACCTTTGCTGCGTTCCCCATGCGCTTGCGTCGCGCCGCATTGTGCGCGTCCAGTCGAGCGTCATGCCATCTCTTGAGAGAGATCTCTCCGAGTGCAAAAAGTCTACGGCGATCTACGGCGGTACGGGGTCTCATGTCGGTGGGATGCTCATCCTCAAAGAACGGAAGTACGCGCTCTGCGCAGTCCGCAGCGAACAGATGTCTCTCTTGCAAGGGCATCTCATCAATCGCTTGATGAATCCAAAACTCGGCGTACTTTTTTTCGAGCTGTTCCCAACCGCCTGGATTTTCTAACAGCATGAGTTCGTAGAGAACGCTCTGCTGTGCAGCGATGGGCTGCGCCGCAGCGAGAAACCACCAGAGCTTGGGCCAACAATTTGGATGTTGGAGCGCTTTGGTTTCGTCGTGCGCGCGCAGGTACTCGACGTCCTCGGCGGTAGCGAGTGGGTCATTAACAATAGATCGTATGCGCGCAATCACTGTCGGCAAGATCACGGTGTCGAAAGGTCTGCGGGCCGCTCAGTATCAAGCATTCGATGGATCGCCTCGATCACAATCGAGTTGTTAGAAGAGGTGTCCCATGGATTTTTCATTTTCCGACGCAGCACTTCCTTCAAAACCAGGGTGTAGGTCACCTTCGGAAAGCGCACCGTTAATTTTTTTTCTGCGGTTGATCGCATTTTCCCTCGTTTGGAACCTCTACGGAACCATCGCGTAACTCATTGGAATCTTATCTCACATTTGGATCGCGTGGTCAATGCGACACCACGAGGCCACTATGGTAACACTACGGGGACATCAAAATGACCATACATTTCGCAAACTTAGCACTTGCGGTCTAAAAAAATCCGTGGTCTCTTAGTGCCCATGAGCAACTTCAAAGCGTCCGATTTCGCTTCTGTAAAATCGGCCTCTCGCAAAAAGAAAAAATCCTCACACAAGGGGCATAGCATGCCAACCAAGCACAAGAAGAGCCACGCCAAGAAGCGAACCACTGCCACCCACGCGCCCAAGAAGCGTAAAGGCGCCGCCAAGCGCAAGCGCTCGACGGCCATGGCGCAATACAACGCCAGTGGCAGCGCTCCAGTCACCTACGTTCGCGGACGTGCCATGGTCGGCGCTATGCCCTCTGAGGCCTCCTTCAAGCGCGCCAAAGAGGCCGCCAAGAAGGCTGCTGTTGAGCAGACCGCCTTGATGACCTCTGCCGCCACAGGCGCCGCCATCGGCTATGCCGATGCGACTGGGCTCATCAAAGATCTTCCCGGCGCGGCGGAAGCTGCCAGCATCGGTGGCGCGACCGTCATCTTGGGTGCTGCGGCCTTCATCTTGTCGAAGTTCACCAAGAGCAAGGCTCTTGATGGCATCGCGCACGGCGCCTTGACCGTCGCGGCCTATAACGCCGCGAAGGCGATGGCCACTCCTGGCACTGGCGCTGGCGCTGACTCCGAGGAGTGGGAGTAATACCCCGCTTCCGTAAGTCATGCGCCCCTGACAGCAGTACCTAGTTCGTTCTTTGTAAATTAAACAGTGGTTCCTGGCGGATTTACTACCGCCGTGCTTGAGGGCAGCGTGTGTCGCTGGGCCTCTACTTATGCTGGCGACCCCAGCTTCACCTGAAGGGAGACTCTCATGTCTTACGATATTCTGTCCGGTTACGATGATGACGAGATCGGCGCTTCCGAGATCATCGGCGCGCTCGACATCTTAGGCAAACTCGGCAAAGGCAAGGCCCGTCGTGGCGCTCGCCTCCAAGAGCGAGCTGATAAACGCCCTGGCGAGAACGCGGGCCTAGAGCGCCGCGTCGCCCGCTTGCTGGGTAAGACCAACCAGCAAGAGAGCCTCGCCGAGGTCACCCCGGACACCATGCGGCGCTACAACATGCCGCTGGGTCGTAAGAGCGTCCCGACCACGCTGACGGACCTTCTGGAGAAGACCGCCCAGAGGACAATCCGCATCGAGCGCTTGGTGCTTTCGTCAACGGCCTTACCCGGCTTCGACGTGACCACCATCAGCATCGGCGTGGAAGTCCAGAACGCAGCGATCGCCAACGGCCCTGCCGAGGCCTTCGCGTTCAACGCCGTCGGCACCACGTTCCGTGGCAACACGCTGAACGTCGGTATGTCCGCCAGCGTCGGCGTGCTGAACAGCAACCCCGGCACCGAGTCCATCAGCGGCATCTTCTTCGGCGAGGCTCTCCAGAACTCGTAAGAGTCTCTGGTCTCCACGCCGAAACTCCTGCCCCGAGCACGAGGAACCATTAGGATGCGAGTTGAACGATGCGTATTCAAGCAAAGATCATCCATCCCGATGGGGTGGGTGGCGTGTCCTCCGAGGACCGCTTAATCACCACCAGGGCGGCCCTCGAAGCCGCCCTGGAAGATCTTTGCGCCTATAACGCGGCGTATCTGACCTTGCAGCCTCGGCTCCCCGACATCTACGCGACCTCCATCTACTACAAGTCTGAGCCTCCTGGCGAGGAGAACTGGCTAACCTACCCAGTCCTCCTCGCCATCGGCTTCGGCGATTGCGAAGATCTTGCGTGTGCGCGCGTGGCGAAGTTACGCCAGCAGGGCGAGCGAAAGGCGAAGCCCTATCTCTACAACAAAGGGAGCCTCTGGCATGTGATGCTCAAGCGCCAAGACGGCACTGTCGAAGACCCTTCGGCGGCGCTGGGGATGAACGCTGTATAAATGGCACAACAAAATAAAAAGAGAGACGTGCTCTTTTCGCTGGCGTCGCACCGGATACCGGGCGGCTACGAAGCGCACGTCCGTATTGCCACAAAGAATGGCTATATCGTGCTCGCGGCGACGGCAAAGAAAGAAGAGGGCCACACTGCGGGTCTTCGACCTTTGACGCCGCCACAAGCCGCTGCTGTGAAAGAAGTGATCGGCCAAGCTGCGAGCCTGGTGACGTCGTCTTACGGGACCAACGTCAAGGCGCCGGCTAAGTTTGCGATCTTGTCGGTGCAGGCAGCTCGTGAGTTGACCGAGCGCGCCCGCGAAGGCGACCAGGATGCGCGTCAGGCACTCGTCGGTATGGCGAATAGCCCATCAAAAGCGCTGCGTAAGGCGGTACACGCGCAGCGCTTGTTCGGGGAGAGATAACCGATGCCGACTTATCCTGGGGACGGACAGTGGGTACAGGGGCGCCCTGGGAAGGCGGAGTTATCTTCGCCAGGACGCCCCGTCAGACTAACGGGACGCGACGCAAACGATACCATTGATGCTAGATGCGATGACCCGTTAATAAACGAATGGTCAATCGTCGTACAGCCGTCCATTGAGTCTATTCAGGCGCTAAAAGCTGGAGCAATCTGGGAAGTTACGATGACCGTGCAGATATGGCACGATAGCGCGCAATTTATTTATTATCGAAGTTCGTTTAATCCAACGCCAAGAAATATACCTGTTGTTGGGATTTCACTCGGAGTTCATGGGCAACGGATACGTGTTGGGCTATATCGTTCGCAGCCAAAGTCATCCGAAGTAATGACAATGAACTGCGCGATCATGCCTAGATGCCCATGCAAATCAGTAGAGGTCTCAGAGCAGTTAGGGTTTTCGCCGCCTGGGTTACTGACTCAATTAGTTGAGATCCCAACGATGTCGAGAGCAGTTCGCATTATTGGGGCGCTGACTCCAGGGGATACGCTGACATACATTGAACCTGACGGAGTAACTCCAGTCGGAAATTATGCAATGAGCGATCCGCTGCTAGGGATTCCGTTGCCTATCGCAGAACAGGCAGCGTATATAAAGTATACGTCTACCACTGCAACGCCAAAAATAATGTTCATGGAATTTGAAACTTGGTTCTAATGTAAGGAGAAGATAGAAAATGGCTAAGACATTAAATAATCTGCACTGGGTTTACCCTGTTGCCAACGCGCTTGGCATTTCTTATGTGAACAAGACCCAGGATGGCGTCCCGTTTACACTGCTAGAGAACTCAGGCAGCGCAGGGCAGTATATCTGCGCCCCGATCTCTGGTGTCGTGCGACACATCGAAGAGAACGAAGATCTTGGCGGTTCAAACATCGAGATCTACACCAGCCTCGCGGACGGGTCCAGCGTAAGCAATTTCTTCATCGGCATTGACCTGTCTGATATTCAGGAGTCCTCGTCAAAGCTCTCCGAGGGAATGTCAGTCAAGCAAGGGCAGTGGATTGGTCGTCCTCGCCTCGGGGTCGACCTCCCCTCAAACTGGGGTCTCGTCGCGGCGGAGACTCTCGCGGTAGGGGCTGTGCTTGCGATCGCCTCTGTGGCTTTCGCCCCTGAGATCGTGTTCGCGCAAGGCATGGCGATGGCCTCTCGTCTCGCCTTCTTGGCGATAGAGCCTGCGGTAGAGACCGCTGTGTTTGCGTCGATGTTGCCTGTCATCGTCGGCACGGCAGCAGCTTATGAGTACACTTTTAGCGAGGATAGCCCGTTCCCGACTTGGATGACATGGGTCCGTGCCCCAGGCGAGAAGCAGGGCACCTACGTTTGGGCCAAAGGCCTCGCGCAGTATGGGCGCGGCATTGACGTTCTGTCTAAGGTTCAAGACGCGCCGAAGATGTTCCCTGAGTTTAGCGAAGGTGTTGCCAAAGCAGCCACTGAGTTTGAGGCGGCCCGTAACCAAGGCGGCGACAAGCAGAAGAGCAAGGGCATGCTGATGCTGGCGGCAGCGGCGGCGGCCTACTTCTACTTCAAGGGCAAGTAAGGGAAGCCAATGACGTTCTCACTCAAGAGCCTCCACTGGGTCGCCCCTTATTCACAAAACCAGTGGCGTGACCGCGATGGCGTCCTACACGAGATCGTCGTGGGGCACGCCGACGACAAGCGAGGCAGCGTTTTTGTGTCTCACGACGAGGCGTCGTCGTCGTCTGGCGAAGGCATCCCTGTGCTCGCGCCCCTTTCGGGCACTATCGTTGGGATAGACCCGAGCGCTCTTGCTGAGAACACGATCGACATCGAGATTCACACCGAACTCGAAGATAAGACGGAGATCATCAATATCTTCAGAGGGATGACGGAGGTGCCTCATTTTGGCATGGCCCTTGGCGTCAAGGTCAGCCAAGGAGACCCCATCGGCGAGTCCAACTTTCTTCATACTCGGCTTTCGGCGGCGCTCGGTCTCGAAGAGGAGTGGGGCGATCTTCCTTTTTGGTTTTGCTTTGTAAAACGTCCTGGCGAGGACAACGGCAGCATCGTGTATGCCGACGATCTCGCCAGGGAGGGTCGCGGCATCGACTGGTTCGACGACACTTGGAAGAACAAGATCGTCGAACAACTCGAAGCGACCCCCGAGGTTAAGCCAGCGCCCGTCAACCCGTTCCCTGTGAATCCCCTGAAGCCGCCGGTTAAGACGCCCTCGAAGGGCGGGCTTGGCAAACTGCTACTCATCGGCAGCGTGGCGTGGGCGCTGCTGGCGAAAAGGAAGTAGCCAATGAGACAGCAAGTAGGACGCTGCGTGCCAACCGCAGACTCCCAGAAGAATCTGGACTGTCTGAAGAAAGAAGCGCGCGCGCGTATGCAGGCAAAGGATGTTGTTGATCGCGCAGCAGCCGCACAGCAGGCACAGGCCAACGATCCTATCGCGCAGGACGACGCGCAAAAGGCGAAGGCCGCCGAGTCCAGAATCCACGCGGCAGAGAAGCAAGAGAAGGCGGTCAATCAAGGGAAGGCGCCTAGTGGTCCGAAGACCACGAAGGCCTTTGGCGGCAAAGACGATCCTGTGCTGCCTGAGACTCCTCCGTCGAGCGGCAAGGGTATCTTGCTGCTCGCTGTCGCTGCTGGCGCGTACTTCTACTTTAAGGGCAAGTAATGGAAACCTACTACGATAAACTGCACTGGCTGTATCCCTTCCCCTCGAAGACATGGAAGGACGACGACGGCGACGAGCGAGAGATCGAGGTCGTGCAGTCGATGACCGAGTCAGGCGATGCCTTTCTCGCCTTTGAGAACACGACTGACCACGATCTTCAGATTCACGCGCGGAGTGGAGCACAGGTCATCGCGCCTATCTCTGGTCTCGTCACGCAGCTCGGCAAGAATGAAGACGACGATGACTTAGTCGATGTCCAGATCGTCACCCAACTGACCGGAGACGGCACGCGGATCATTAACGAACTTCGCGGCGTCGCGAAACTCAATCCCCTCATCAAGCCCGGCTATCAAGTCAAGCAGGGTGAGTGGGTTGGCTTTGCGCACTATAACGGTCCTGGCTTGACGGAAGGTCTCCTAAGTTACTCCGAGACCCCCGATTGGTATGTGTGGGTGCATCTTCCTGGCGAAAAGGCGGGCAAGGGCCTATGGGTCTGGGGAGACGACAAGAAACTGCATCCTCGCGGGATAGACTGGCAGTCAGAAAACCCAGACGAGCTTGAATTTTTACCACCTGACGAGGCGGATCTTGCCGGACCTCGTCCACAGGGGCCTCGCGTCTCTCCAGCGATGATCGCGCACGACGCCGCTGTACAAAAGAAGGCGCCGTCGGGCAAGAAGGGCGGCCTTGGTCCGCTGATCTTAGCCGCTGGCGCCGCTTGGCTGCTACTCGGAAAGAATAAATAGATGAAGCCACTGACTATGCTTTTGATTGCCGGCGGCGCCTTTCTCTTGATGAAGAAGGGTCCACCCAAGAAGGACAAGGTCACCCCTGCGGAGACACCCGACATTACTGTTCCGCCAACACCGACTAGCGCCCCGTTCTGGGTCGATCCTGGCATCGTACCGAGCAGCGTTCCTGCGGCCCCCGCGCCGCGCAAGTCGCGCGAGAACCTGCCTCCCCTGGACGACAGTGGCCATGAGCAGCAAGAGGCGGCAGATGCCTTAATCCCGGCGCACGAGACCGTCGAGGGCGTCAGGCGCCAACCGAACCTGCCTCCGGTCTCCCCTGACGAGCAGCATCGTCGCGACGAGGCCATCGGAGCTGCCATCGACGACTTCTTCCGTCCGAACGGCAACGTCGAACTCTCAAAGGGGATCGCCCTCGACACCTATCTAGGTCTTGGCGGCGCCGACCCTAACTTTGCGACGCTGGTAAACGCTTGGACGCTCGCGGACTTTGAAGATCTGGAGAACTTCTAATCATGGCTAAGATAGATAGCACCATGCTTCTCGGTCTCGGTGCGCTTGCTCTCTTGCTGCTGAGCAAGGGAAATAAAGGGCCCAAGCCGGCCCCAGATGACGAGCAGCCAGCGGGCGGCAAGGACGCCAAGTCTACGGCAAAGCGGACGGCACAGTCGCAGGCGCCAGCGAAGAAGCAAGAGATCCCCAGGAATACGGCAGCCCAGAATCCGAATCTGCCGAACGTGAAGCAACTCACGTCATCCCAGCAAGACGCTATCTCATTGAGTCAGCAGGCGAATGTACTCTTCGGCAAGGGCGACTTTGAGGCTGCTATCATCTTAGACGAGGTGGCCATTGGGCACTACAACGACCCGCTGTTGCAGTACAACCTGGCCAGGTCACGATATGCGCTCGCCGCTCGTCTATTTGACACAGACGAGCGCAGGGCAGGCAATGAAGCGCAGAAGGCACTGGACGCATATCGTGCTTTCATTGAGATGAGTTACACCCAAAGTGTGATGGCAGACAAAGGCATGATAGCGGCGCTCAAGAAAAAGGCCCGCGAGAATCGCGCTAAGATTATCAATCTTGCCAAGTCCGACCCAGGCGGTGCCTTTGATCGAGGAATCAGCGATGTCGAATAACAATACCATGCTCCTCGGTCTCGGCGCCCTTGCGCTCTTGCTGATGGGCAAGAATAAGGGGCCAAAGCCTGGCCCTGGCAAAGAGCAGCCGGCTGGCGGTAAGAACGCTCCGCAGTCGTCGCCGGCTGCTGCCAGGAAGCCCTCGGAGTCCAAGACGCCAGAGCCTCCCCCGCCGCCAAAACCAAAGCGTGCGCCAAAGCCTCTTGACCATATGTCGACGGAAGATCTGGAAAAGGCCAAGAAAAAACTAGAAGCACATATCGAGGCTGCTGGCGACGAACTCGCCCTATCCCTACAAAAAGGTGCGACTCCAGAGAGTGACGCCAAGGAAAAGCGCCTCCGAAAAGAGATTGCCGAAGACGAAGCGCACCTCCGAGACCTAGACGCCATCATCGCCGCGCGCCAGCCAGGCGCCGCCCGACAGCCTGTCCCTGCTGCTGCAAAGAAGTGGGTTATTGATCCAAACGCTCCCAATACCCCAGAGAAGCAATGGGATAGGGCACAGGCCGTTAAGAAGAAGGCCGATGCGCAGGCCGCTGCCAAAGCCCAGGTGGAAGCGAAGAAAGCCGCCGTGCAGGCAGCGACGAAGGCCCAAGCAGACGCGAAGGCGCGCGCGGTAGCAACGGCCAAGTCCGAAAAGGCCGAAAAGGCCGAGAAGATCAGCGAGGCTGCCTACGAGAAAGCCATGAAGAAGCTAGAAGATCAGGCGGAAGCGATGGAGGCGGTGATCGAGGGAAACACGCACGACCTCGACAATAGCGGTACAACAGGCATGTCTGATGCGGACATCGACACTCTTCAAAAAGAGAAGGAAGCCAACGAGAAGACCCTCGACGAGGTCCGCAACAAAATTGTCATCTTACAAAACACGCAGGCCGACTAAGATGCAACCTCTTCTGTGGGGCCTGGCCCTCCTTTTTCTCCTTGGACGTAAGACCAAGAAGGCCTCGTCTTCGAGGCAACGTGGAGACTCGCCTGGCTTCGAGAGAGAACTCGACAGGATCTACGCAGATCAGGATGTCGACATATACACCCCGCGCAAGCCTTTACGCGCGCGCGCCGCCAGCCGTCATGCCGAGGCCTCGACGCATCAGGTGCGAGGCGTTGTGCGCCCGCTTGGGCCGCCCTTCATTGCCGAGGTGCGTGGGATGGTCGTAGGCACAGAGGTCTCTGCCACGGAGCAGGAGGCGGTAAAAGAGGGCGCGATGTTCTATGACGCCGTCGTTGCTGATGGCGGGTCTCGTCGGCAGTCGGTCGTGGGCTTCATGAATCAATACAACGGAGTCGGCGGCAGCAGCGAAGCCGTGATCAAGGCGTGCCAGCGCGAACTGGGTGTGTCGCAGACGGGGCAGGTAGACGCCGAGACCAAAGAGGCGCTCGCACTTAATGTGCGTCGCCCGACATAGCACGCTGTCCGCGCAGTATGGCGCCGTCACGGTAGTCGCAGGCGTTGGTCTCCTTGGGTTGCCCGAGTGGAACATTATCGCAAAGGTCTAAGATAACGTTAGGTTAGAACATAATTTCATCAGGAGAGATTCATCATGGGAACCATTAGTTCAGGCGCAGTCGTTAATCAGTCCATCGTCGGAGATCGGTTCTACGTTGGCCTCGGCACTGCGAACGCATTCAATCTATACGTCAACAGCAGCCTCGGCAGCGACAGCAATATCGGGACATCGGCGGCGCTTGCCTATCGCACCATTGATCATGCGATGGCGCAGATCCCTGTGTTGTCCGAGAACGACACCTTTATTATTAACCTGGCTGGAGCCGCCAACCACGTCGTCTCTAACGGGTTTAAGATCAATCAGTTCCTTGGAAACAAGGACTTCTTTGTCTCTAACTCCGGTTTCTACTCAACCGATGCGCCGCTGACCTTCCGCGCCACCGCCGCCCCGATCTTGCTGCCTGGCGTTGTCATCGCGAGTCAGACTTTTAACCCCTGGTCGGGTCTGACCCGCATCGCAACAACAAACAACGTACTTATCGCCAACTTGACGGGAAAGTTCGTTCGCGATGCACTGGGCAACATCGCCTGCATCCGAACCAATACCATCAACACTTTCGACATCGCGTTTGCAGGAGCGATGACAGCTCCGCTGACGTTTTTTGGCACGGGCGCTACCATCGTCCCGACCACCGCTGGCGGAAGCACCCCAACCGCCCTTGTTTCGGGCGGTAAGGTCGCCTTCCAGGGCGTCTTTATCGACAACACCAGCGCTGGTGACTTTTTTGCTGGCTTGGCGGTCGATGACGGCGGCTCGGCAGTGGTCGAGGCTTGTCATATCGTGAGTTACTGGGGATCGCTCGCTGGCGCGCTGAATCCATCGCGCCTCTTGGCCTTGGCCTCTAACTTTGATGGCGGTTACGTTGCTCTCGGCGCCCAGGCGAAGTTACAGGCCAGCCGTAGCGTCTTTTTTCAGAACGACTTCAGTATCTCGATGTCGCCGATGTGTGAGGCGCTCCTCGACCAATGCTGGGCGTTCCAGACGGTGACGCCCCTGTTCAGCACAGGCAATAACTACCCACGCTCGCCAGGGTTCTTAAAACTCAACAACTGCAATGTGGAGTCCGCAGTCTCTCTCGCTATCATGCAATCATCGGGGCAACTCATACTCAGTTCGGTTGATGTCTCTGACGCAGGATCTAGCGGCGTCTATCTCTCTGACAATGCCGCCTGTGCCGCAGCCTCACTCGGCAGCACCGTCGACAACTCCTCTTTTGGGGTGGTGGCGTACTCAGGCGCACAGGCATCCGTCGGCGGCGCTACGGACATCGGCGGAGGCGCAGGCGACCTCGCCGTTGGCAGTTTACCCCCTATGACCTGGGCGGCCTTTCACGGCGGTCCTAAGATCCTTGCTGACTTTACTGCACTAACGGGCGACGGCTCACGAGTCACGGAGTAAAAAAATGAAAATTGAAAAACAAACGGCGCAGGCGCTCTTGGCTAAGCCGCATCTGCTTCGGGTGCTGAATCCTCTCGTGGTAAAGGCAGCGCAGGAAGCTGCGATGCTTCCCGATCCAGAGCCACAGCCAGAAGCAGCACCTGAAGTGGAATCTGCTTCCGAGGCCGACGCAATCTAGGTTTTCGTACTAGGAAAGAGGCAAAATGGGAACTATCAGTTCAGGCGCCGTCGTTAATCCCTCCATTGTTGGAGACCGCTACTATGTAGGCTTCGGTACGCCGTTTGGCTATAATCTCTACGTCAACAGCAGCACAGGGTCGGACTCTAATATTGGAACGTCCGCCTCTGCCGCCTATAAGACTATTGCGCATGCGATGGGGCAGATCCCGTACTTTTCCAATGATGACACCTTTCTCGTGCATCTCTTAGGTGCAGCGCCTCACGTTGTTCCTGACGGGTTCTCGCTGCCACCCATGCTAAATCCAGAGGGCGTTATCGTGACGGCGCTCAGCGAGGGCTTTAAGAATCAAGCGCCCTTGACCTTTCGTGCGGCGCCGACGGTGGCCCTGACCATCCCAGCGCTCAACATCGTCTCGCAAGTACCAGACCCCGTCAGCGGTCTGCGACCCATCGTCACTAACCTTGTGCTAGTGCCGGGCGCCTACGCAGGCTTCTGGGTCGTAGATTCACTCGGGGCCCTGGCCAGCATTCGTACTAACGATGCGACCACGCTGTTTGTCGCAAACTCTGCGGCGATGACGGGTCCGTTATCGGTCTGTACCCGCAGCGCGGTGATCAGCTCGGCAAATCCACTCAGCAACAATCCCACCATCGACCTTCGAGGCGGGTCGGCGCCGATCATGTTCCAGGGCGTGCGCATCAATGGCACCCTGGGTGGCGGCGCGCTGGCGGCGAGTGGGGTAGGCCCGGTTCAACTCGAAGCCTGCAACGTCCAAGGAACGATTCAGGTGGGCGCCTCTGGTAACGTTCTCTCCGCGAACGGCTATATCCAGGCACAGGCTTGTAACTTCAAGAGCCTGCGGCTGCGCGCTGGCGTCTTTGGCGTGAGTGGCTGCTATATCGAGGGAGGCACGGTCCTGCTGTCTTCTCCGAAGATGTCGACCACTGCCTTCCACTCTATTTTTGAGAACATGGCAAGCCCTCTCTTCTCCGATGGGAGCGGCGTTGGCCCCTCCTTCGTGCAGTTTGAGCAGGTCGAGGTGCTGTCTTCAGTAGGAGACGCGGTCGCCATCCTTGGGCGCCCCATGGTCTCGATTACTTCTCTGAAGATCACCGGCGCTGGTGGCCAAGACATCGTGATGACCTCCGTCCCGATGGGAAATACCGTCAGCAGCGATGTCGGCCTCGTTGTCAACGCGACCATCAACGACTCTGTAAAACTCATCGACGCCTCCGCAGGAGTTGTAACAGTAGACCTTCCTACGATCACCGCAGCTCGCGGCCTGGTCTTGACCATCATCAAGATCGACGCCTCTGCGAACCCGGTGAACGTCACTGCCTTTGCTGGAGACTTCATCAACGGCGCCGCCTTTGTGCCGCTGGCGGCCCAGTACGACTCTATCTCTGTTGTGGCTGGCCCTACCGAGTGGAACAGTTTTGGTGGTGCAACGGGCGGTGGAGGCGGCGGCGGCGTTTATGGCCACAACGTTAACAAGGTGTTCGGCGATTCTGGCTATACCTCGACCCCGACCGACGACATCGTCGACTGGGACACCACTCTCGGCGCTTGCGTACAGAATCTGCCAGCGATTGCCACGGTGCTTGGCCAGAAACTCTTTATCGCCAAGATCACCGCCGACGCCAACGCCGTCACCATCACTCCGAGCATCGGAGAGACCATCAATGGTGCTCCGACGCTCTCTCTCGCCGGTGGCGCCCGGTCGACCGCGCAGATCTTCGCGCCCTCGACCGGCGGCATTGACTGGTTCGTGCTGTAACCCTCGTCGAAATAGCGAAAAGGGAAACCAATGAGCTTTAATCTACCACAAGCACCAGTCGACCTCGGCGGCACCGTTCACGTTCGATATGTGCGTCCTGCTGGAAGCGACGCCAGCGATGGTCTGAGTCCAGCGACCGCCTGGGCGACATTTGTCTATGCTTGTTCTCAGTTGATGGCCTATACCAAAAATGGCGTACAGGTCATTGACATCACGGGTATTGCCGAGAGACTCCCTGATAATTTCAAGATGCCGCAGGTCATTAGCGATACCCAGTTTCTTGCCTGGTCTCCAGGGTTTCTTGCAATAGCAGGAGCGGTCACGGTTCACTCCGACCTCGTTCCGTTTCTGACCTTGGCACCCGGCGATATTTCATCCATTACGCAAGACCCGACCAATTTCCAGGACACGATAAATATTACGATTTCGTTGGTCCCTGGGGTGCTAAAAGGGAAGTTTGTCAGCCAATTTGGAACCCAGATCGGGGTAGTAAAATCCAATACAGATTCCAGCATCGAGGTCACATCCTCTGGGTTAAATTCATCCTTCCCGATCACCATCAGCGATACCGGGGCCAACCTGAGTTCGTTTGGTGTAACGTTTGGCCCAACGATCACGATACGAAATGCTCTCTGTTCTGTCCTCTTTGAGGGGATAGAGTTAGCAGCCCCACAAGGTTCCTCACCCGCTCTTCGGGTTATAGCCGCGTTGTATGGTGTGGGTGTGGCCGCCTGCAAGGTGGCGGGTCTCTCCGTAACAGATACGCCTGACGGGATGGAGTTCCTGTACATTTTCTACTCTTATCTACTTCCCTCTGATGGTGGCTTCTCTGCTTTCGATCTTCCCTCCCCGGCCTTGGTTCAGAACGTTTTTGTTGATGGTCTCTCGCTTGATTACGCCGATAATTTCGCGGGAGGGGCTGGGATCTACTTTGCTACGTGCGCGTTTCATGGCTGCGGCCCGTTATTTGGAGGCAATGCAGAGCCCCTCATCGGACGGGGCGAGTGCTCTAGCTGCGAGATCCTGAATCCGACTGGCCCCGCATTTCAGATGCAAGGACAAGGCATTTTTATTATCAACTCCACGACCATCAACGGCTGTGCCAGTCCCTGTATCTTGGCCAACGGGCCAATGGCTATCTACCTCAATGAGATACCCGCTGGCACTGGCAATTTAGCCTTCGGCATCACAGCAGAAGAAGGTGCCAACGTTGAGGCCTCCGCTACGGTGCTTATCAGCGGCACATCGGGAGATACGTCGCTGGGAACGCTGGGCGCGACTTCCTGGGCGGCCATCACCGCCGCCGCCAACAATCGCATCTCTGATTTTGGTGCCAACGGCGACGGATCATCAATCAGGAGGACGCCTTGAAAACAAAACTAACGCCAGGACAACCCTCGACCGAGGCGATCAAGATCTCATTGGGAAATATCAGCCCCATCGCCCGAGTTGCCTTTGAAAAGGCTCTCGCCGAGCGGATCGCCGCCGCGCAAGAACCAGCACCGGCACCAGGAGCCCCATGAGTTTTCGTATACCCAATGCACCGCCATCTCCTGACCTTTTTGGGGTCGTGCAGGTTTATTACGTGCGACCTGCTGGCAGCGACGCGACAGGCGACGGCCTCACGCCCGCGACAGCGTGGGCTACGCTCAAGTACGCGCTCTCCAATCACCTGCCAGCCATCTACCGCAATGGGGCCTTTGTTTTTGACGTGACTGGATGCTCTGAGTCAATGTCTGGTTACTCAGTTCCGGCCCCTATCTGTGATAGGTTCTTCGGGGCCTACCCAGGCGGTATTTATGGATTCACGGGCTCCTTCACGATACACGCCGATCTCGCTCTTTCATTAGCGCTGACCGGACCACAGGTGCTGGCGATCACTCCAGACGCCACGAGCAGCCAGGAGACAATCACCACTCCGGCGATCCTTGTGCCAGGCGCGCTTGTCGGCAAAATCGTGACGCAGGCAGGGTCGGTAGTTGGCGTCGTTAAGACCAACACAGCCGCTTCTATCGCAACAACTGGAAGCGGTCTGGCCGCTGGCGTCGCTATTGAACTAAACGATCCAGGCGCCACGCTAGAGGATTTCTCAACTACCAACGTGACGGCCTTTACCTTCCTGGAGGGGATTGCCTTTACGAGTCCAGGCGGTGGAAGTGGAATAGTAGCGGGCGGCGTATTTTCTGACTTCGCATTGTTTATCGGTGCGTGCTCGCTGGAGGCTTACTCGC
>Ga0315284_10004290_pt1 | contig 20267 bp, 16 predicted proteins | sample YL17G09_16_MG_FD_203696 | JGI IMG/M metagenome (GOLD analysis project Ga0315284, IMG submission 203696) | Sediment microbial communities from Yellowstone Lake, YNP, Wyoming, USA - YL17G09_16 | ecosystem: Environmental > Aquatic > Freshwater > Lake > Sediment | place: USA: Wyoming | collected...
CCGCCGTCAGCCTGGGCGGACTGACGCTGGGGGTGGCCTCGGCGGGGGGACTCTTGCTGGCACTACGCTCAGCCCTGGCCGGGGGCGTCGGCCCACTGGCGGGGCACCTGTCGGATGGCACGACGGGTCGCTGGCCGGTGATCGCCGGCAGCCTGGTGATGGGGGTGGCGGGGTTTGGCATGCTGTTCTCTGCCAACTCTCTGTGGAACATCGTATTGGGCATCGTCCTGGGCGCCGTCAGCGGGGGGGCAGCGCAGGCGGCGCTGGCGGCGCAGGTGGGGGACCTCACGCCCCCCGGCCAGGAAGGGGTGGTGATGGGGGCCTACGCCACCGCCGGCGACGCCGGCAGCATGGCCGGCCCGTTCCTGGCCTTTGCGCTGATTTCGGTCGTGGACCTGCGCTGGGTATACCTGGTGTGTACGCTGGCCTTCGTGGCCGGCCTGGGATTGCTCTGGCGGCTGCGAGCGGTACGACCCGCTGTTGACCGGCTGGCCGAATCAGGGTATACTATTTTTGGAGGGAGCCACTGATGAAGACGCCTGTGTTGTTGGTCCACCACGCCGCCAATCGAGGGTACGTCCACCCCCCCAGTTCGCTGCGGGGCCTGCGGGCCTGCCTGGAAGCGGGCGCGCGCGTGGTCGAAGTGGACGTCATCCCGCTGGCCGGCGGCGACTTTGCCCTGCTCCACGACGAGCGGCTGGACCAATCCACGAACGGCAGCGGCCTCGTCTCTGCGCTGACCGCCGACCAGGTGCGCCGGTTGCGCCACACCTGGCAGGGCACGCTCACCGACGAGCCGGTCGGCCTGCTCAGCCAGGCCATCCCTCTGCTCCAGAGTCATGCAGCCCCTTCGCTCCAGGAACTGCAACTCGACTTCAAGCCGGGTGCGCCGCCGGCCGACGCCGTGCTCCGTGACCTCCTGCGCGCCGTCGAGCCGGTCAAGGAGCGGGTGCGGGTGACCTGCGGGGAAGATTGGGTCCTCCGCCGGTTGCGGGCGCTGGACCCCGACCTACCGCTCGGCTTCGACCCGCTGCTTTACCTGGAGATAGACGCGGACCCGGCGGTCTCGCCGGAGGAGACGCCTGACCCCCTACCCTTCCGCGTGGGGGCGTACGGGTACCGGGACGACCACCCGCTGGCCTTGCGCGTGTGGGGCACGCCGGCCGACTATCTGGCCGCCCGCGCCGAAACGCTGGGGGTGCTGCCCCCGCCCGGCGGCGTGTGGTACATCCACGCGTCGCTGCTGGCGCGCGTGCTCGATGACGGCGCGGATGAGGTACATCCGTTCGATTGGATCGCTTACCTGCACGCCCGCTCCATCCAGGTGGACGTCTGGACACTGGATGCCGGCTGGCCCGGGCACGTGGAACTGGCCCGCCGCCTGATCGCGGCCGGGGTGGACCGCATCACGACCAACGACGCCCCGCGCTTGTCTAGGGCGTTGAACGACGCTCCGCAAGGGACCCTGAGCAAGGACGTGGAGTTCTGAGAGAGATGAGTGACGTGGGATTCGCACCGGCAGAGATGCAGGACTGGCAGGAGGCCCGGCGGGACGCCTTCGTCCAGCAGGTGCTGACCGCCTTCACGCGGCGCCCGAGCGACCTGCTGCCGTTCGAAGAGGTGCGCCAAAAGTTGCGCCTGTACAACGTGCACTACCTGGGGCTGCAGAACGTACCACTGGACCAGATCATCGGCAGCGTGGGCCGCTACCAGGATTTCAGCCGCACCTTCTTCCCCCGCCGTGCGAGCCTGCGGGAGCGCTGGCGCATGGTGGACCGCTTGGTCACGCGGGGTGGCGGGTTGCCGCCCGTGGAACTCTATAAGGTCGGCCAGGCCTACTTTGTCCGCGATGGCAACCACCGCGTCTCCGTGGCGCGCCAGCACGGGGCCGGGTCCATCGAGGCCTACGTGTGGGAATACGAGACCCGCGTGCCGCTGGAACCGGACACCGACGTAGACGACCTGCTGAGCAAGGCCGCCCACGCCGGGTTCCTGGAACGAACGAACATGGACCGCCTGTGCCCCGAGCGGTCCATCGAACTCACCCACCCGGACGGCTACGAGGACCTGCTGTACGAGATCGAGGCCTTCCAGTACAGTCTCTCCCGGATAGACGAGCGGGAGGTGGGCCTCGACGAGGCGGTGGTGCTGTGGCAGGAGATGCAGTACGAGCCGATCGTGGACATCATCCGCGAGCGCGGCATCCTGCAGGGTTTCCCCGGCCGCACGGAGGGAGACCTGTACCTGTGGCTGCGGCGCAACCAGGAGGAACTGGAACTGCGCTACGGGCACGCGGTGATGATGGATGAGGCGGCCCAGGACCTGGCCACCCGCTTCGGCGCCAGGCGTTCCCCCGCCCGCCAGGTCAGGCGGGCCGTCGGGCGGCTGGTGGAGGGGTCCGGTGCGGGTGAGCGAGCGCCAGAGGAGGACGCCGTGGCCAGCGGTTTGCTGGCTCCCGTGCGCCGCGTGGCGGCCACCACCCCACCGTTCCGCTTTCGAGGTACTGCCCTGGAGCAGTGGGAGAGTTGGCGTGCCGAATTCCGCGCCCGGCTGTGGGACCTCCTGGGCGTGGAGGAGCGCCAGGAACTGAAGGTGGAGGTCGAGGAGTGCACACCGGTGGATGGCACGGACGGCCTGGTGCGTGAACTGCTGTGGCTGCACACGGAGCCCGCTGCCAGCGCCCCCCCCAGCCCCCCCGCAAGCGGGGGGGGAGGGGGGGAGGGCCTGCGCGTGCCCGCCTACCTGTTCCGGCCGGCGGAGGCGGGGCACCCGCGGCCGGCGATCTTGATTTTCCCCGGCCACGGCACGATCGCCCAGGCGGCCGGGCTGGACAAGTCGTCCTACCAGCGCTCCAATGCCCTGGAACTGGCGCGCGCCGGCTTTATCACGCTGGCGGTGGAACCGCGTGGGTTTGGCCGGCTCGGCGTGCTGAGCCACTTGCAGATTGACGCGGCCGCCCGGTTGGTAGGCCGCACCTGGTACGGCATGCTCGTCCACGATGCGCTGTGCGCCATAGACTATCTGCTCACCCGGCCCGAAGTAGACCCGGCCCGCCTCGGCGCGGCCGGCATCGGCGCGGGCGGCGCGCTCGCCATGTACACGGCGGCCCTGGACGAGCGTGTGCAGGTGGCGCTGGTCAACAGTTACCTGGGCAAATACGTGGTCACTTCCCTCGACGAGGAGCATTGCTCCTGCAACGACATCCCCGGCATCCTGCGCTACGCCGAAATGGGGGACGTGGCCGCGCTGATCGGCCCGCGCCCGGCCCTGTTCGTCAACGGCCGGCGCGACCCCGCCACTACCCTGGCGGCGCGGGAGAGTTTCGCCGTCGCCAGCCACGTCTACCGGCTGCTGGGCGTCCCCCGCCGCGTCCGGCTGATCGAGCCCGAGGAGATGGGCCACTATTTCGACAACCAACTGGCCACCGGCTGGTTCAGGCGCTGGTTTGGGGAATGAGGGGAATTGCGGATTGCGGAGTGCGGAGTGCGGAGTGGGATAGCAGATCACGCATCACGGATTACGCATTACGAATTACGGATTACGCTGAAGGAGGTCTCATGACTCGTCAAGTGACCGTTGGCGTCATTGGCGTGGGACGGATCGGACGGCTGCACGCCGAGCACCTGGCCTACCGTATCCCGCAGGCCAGGCTCTTGGCCATAGCCGACGTGGTCGTGGAGGCTGCGCAGAAGGTTGCTGCCGACCTGGGGGTTCCCATCGCCACGCGGGACCACCGGGCCATCATGGACAACCCGGACATCGAGGCGGTCGTCATCTGCTCCAGCACCGACACCCATTCCCTGATGATCGAAGAAGCGGCTGCCGCCGGCAAGCACATCTTTTGCGAGAAGCCGATTGACCACGACCTGGCCCGCATTGACCGGGCGCTGGCAGCGGTAGACAAGGCGGGCGTCAAGTTGCAGATCGGCTTCAACCGGCGCTTCGACCCCAACTTCCGGCGCGTGCGGGAACTGGTGGCCGGTGGCAAGATCGGGCAGCCGCACATCCTGCGCATCACCAGCCGCGACCCCCAGCCCCCGCCCATCGCCTACGTCAAGGTCTCCGGCGGCATTTTTTTGGACATGACGATCCACGACTTTGACATGGCCCGCTACCTGATCGGCAGCGAGGTGGAAGAGGTCTACGTGGCGGCCGGCGTGATGGTGGACCCGGAGATCGGCAAGGCGGGCGACGTGGACACGGCCGTCATCACGCTGCGCTTCGAGAATGGCGCCATCGGCACGATTGACAACAGCCGCCGGGCGGTCTACGGCTACGATCAGCGGGTGGAGGTCTTTGGCAGCGGCGGGGCGGTCAGCGTGGACAACAACTATCCCAACACGGCCGTGGTCAGCGACGGACAGCGCATCCAGCGGGACCTGCCGCTGAACTTTTTCATCGAGCGCTACGTCGAGTCGTACATCGTCGAGGTGAAAGAGTTTATCGAGTGCGTGGTGAAGGGCACGCCGCCGCCGGTGACCGGCATAGACGGGCGCATTCCGGTCGTCATGGGCTACGCCGCCGGCAAGTCGTACGCCGAGCACCGGCCGGTGCGGCTGAGCGAGATTGCGTAATGTGTGCACGTAGTAACGACTTTAGTCGTTGGTGCGAAGAGCGACTCAAGTCGCCACTACGAAACCAAGATTCCTCGCTGCGCTCGGAATGACAACGATTCCTCGCTGCGCTCGGAATGACAACTCACGACGAAAGGAGGTGATGGCACATTCCAAACCACCGCTCGCAGCCCCGTCTCGGGGCATCCAGTACGTTTGTTAACCGTGTACGGTACGAAACTAACCCATTTCTAGGAGGCGAACAATGAGAAAGCACGTATGGGCGCTCGTGGCGGCACTGCTGGTGCTGAGCATGCTCCTACCGGCCTGTGCCCCCCAGGTGGTCGAGAAGACCGTGGAAGTGACCCGCGTCGTGACGGAAGTCGAGCAGGTCCAACAGACGGTTGAGGTCCAGGTCGAGGTGGCCGCCGAGGTGAAGAACATCACGGTGTGGGCTGCGGCGGCTGCGGTCGAGCACTGGCGCGCCGATGCCCCGATGAAGGCCGCCCCGCTGGTGAACGAGATGCTGGAGGCGAACGGTGACCCCCGGCGCGTGACCGTGGACGGTCAGAACGACAGCGCTGCCTGGGCCGACTATAAAAAGAAGTTCACCCTGGCGGCCGACGCCGGGGAAGGCCCCCACATCGTCCTCTCCGGCCACGAGGATGCGGCCGTGTGGGCGAACGCAGGCTACATCGTCCCCTTCGACGAGTGCCGCAGTATGTACCCCGAGTACAACGACGTGATTGACAGCCTGTGGAATTCCGTCACGTGGAACGGCAAACTGTGGGGCGTGCCGCAGGACACCGAGGCCCGCCCGATGTTCTTCAGCAAGACCAAGCTGAGAGAACTGGGCTGGAGCGACGAGGAGATTGCGGCGCTGCCGGAGCAGATCCTGAACGGCGAGTTTACGCTCGAGGACATGATCGCCACGGCCAAGGAGGCCATCGCCAAGGGCGTGGTGGAGCCAGGCTATGGCTACTGGCACCGTCCGCAGAAGGGTGGCGACTTTGTCCAGTACTACTTTCAGTACGGTGGCCAGTTATATGACCCCGAGCAAGATAAACTGGTCCTGGTCAAGGACGCCCTGCTCAAGTGGTACCAGTTCCAACGCCGCGTCGTGGAGGAAGGCATCACGCCGGAAGGCTACATCGGCACCGACTGGGCCATCTGGCACGATACCGTCACCCATAACAAGGCGCTGTTCTGGAACGGCGGCCTCTGGCAGTGGGCCGACTGGGCGGCCAACTATGTCAAGGACCTGGGCGGCAACGACTACCTGTTTGAAAACGTCGGCCTCGCCTTGCAGCCAGCGGGCGAACCAGGCCAGAAGGCTGGGACGCTGTCGCACCCGCTAATCTACATGATCGTCTCCGAGGAGGCGACCGGTGACCAGGGCTACTATGACCTGGCCTGCGCCGTGCTGGCCAAGACGTCCACCGCCGAACTGAACACTTTGCACGCCATCGGCTCCACGCACCTGGGGATGAACAAGAAGCAGGCCGAGTACGAGCCTTACAAGAACAACCGCTTGCTGTCCGAGGCTCTCTACATGTTGGACCACAACTACTATCAGCCCAACCACGTGATGTATGGGCCATACTATGACATTCTCTACGACAACATGGTGAAGGCGGAGAACGGCGAACTGACGCCTGAAGAGGCTGTGGAACAGGCTATCCAACTGGTCCAGGCCGAACTGGCTGACTATGTGATCATCAAGTAAGGCACTTGTGCGGAGGCGCAGGGACTGCTCTGCGCCTCCGCCCTCTTGCTTGGGCAGGCGCCCAGGGCAACCGCCCCCGGGACGGGGGCTGAGAGCTTGAGCGCCCCCGGGACGGGGGCTACGAGCCTTGTTGCCCCCGGGACGGGGGCTGAGAGCACAGGAGGAGGGAATTATGGCTGAATCTACCCCACACGCAGGGTCTCCCACCGGGGCCAGAACGACGTTCGTGGACGTACTCCGCCGTATGTCCGGCCCTCTACTGTTCATGGCACCGGCTGTCATCCTCACGGGCGTCTTTTTCTTCGCCCCGGTGGTGATCCTCTTTCGCATCTCGTTGACCAACATGAGCAGTGTCACCGGCCTGAAAAACTATGCCATGATCGGGCTCGAGAACTATCGTGCTGTCTTCACACATCCCAACACCCGGATCATTCTATGGACGACCGTCAAGTACGTCGTCTTCACGCTGATTTTCAACGTCGGGATGGCATTGGTGATTGCCCTGTTGTCCACCCACATCCCCCGGCGGGCCGGCTTTGTCTACCGGGCGCTGTGGCTGTTGCCGCGCCTCACCCCATCCGTCGTCTACATCATGATGTGGAAGTACATGGGGGCCGACGCGCCGTACGGCGTGCTGAACCAGCACTTGTTGGGACCGCTCGGCCTGCCGACAGGGAACCTGGTGACCATGCAGCCCTTTCTGTTCATCGTCCTGACCAACGGATTCATCGGCGCGTCCTTCGGCATGATCGTGTTCACCTCGGCCATCGAGTCCATTCCCAAAGATTACATGATCGCCGCGCTGGTGGATGGCTGTAGTCTCTGGCAGCGCATCCGCTACGTCATTCTGCCGATGATCAGTTGGCCGCTGCTGTTCGTCACCACCTACCAGACGCTGTCACTGATGACTTCGTTCGAACAGATCCTGCTGCTGACCGACGGCACCGGTGGCACCGAGGTATGGGCGCTGTGGGCCTATCACCGCGCACTTAGCAACTACTTTGGCAATTTCTTTTGGGGGTTCGGGGCCGCGCTGGCCATGATCCTGGTGGCGATCGGCATCGTGATGTCCATCATCTACATGCGCTTCTTCCGCTTCGGCGCGCTGGTGCAGGAAGCCAAGATCGAAGCGCTGTAAGACCTGAGAGGCCCATGGGATGCCCCCGGGGACGGGGGCTGCGAGCCTTAGAAGAATGTCTCACACGAAGACACAAAGAACACAAAGAGGAAAACTTGGTTGTCTCACACGAAGACACAAAGAACACAAAGAGGAAAACTTGGTTGTCTCACACGAAGACACAAAGAACACAAAGAGGAAAACTTGGTGGCTTCGTGTCTTGGTGTGAGTCCAGTGTGAAGGGAGGTGCGAAAACATGACTTGGAAACAACGTCTGGGTAACGCGGTACCTGTGATCTTGCTGACTATCTTGACCATCCCCGTCGTGGCGGGCTACCTGTGGATCATCATCTCCACCTTCTCGACGCGGACCTATGGGCTCGTCCCGGTGGACCGCGAAGGAAAATTCGGCGGACTGACGCTGAGGAACTGGGCGTTCCTGTGGGAGGACAAACAAATCTGGAACGTGACGCTCAACACGCTCCTGCTGGCCGTCCTGCTGACGGCCGGTGTGCTCGTCGTCTCCGCCATGGCCGGCTATGCGCTCTCGCGCATCAGTTTTCCAGGGCGCAAGGCGTTCCTCGGCGGCACGTTGATCCTGCACGCTTTCCCCAGTGTCACGCTGCTCATCGCCATTTACTTCATCCTGCGCCAGATCAGCAAGATCCCGGTCCTCGGCAAAGGGCTGCCGATCATCGGCGGGTTCGGCTACAACACCATCGGCGGGGTGGCGCTGGTGATGGTGGCGCTGCAATTGCCGCTCGGCGTGTGGCTGATGAAGGGCTTCTTCGATAACGTCTCGTGGGACATGGAGCGGGCAGCGCTGATTGATGGCTGTTCGCGCCTGCGGGTGTGGTGGGAGATCATGCTGCCCTCGATCCGGCCGGGCATTGCCGCGCTGGCCATCTTTACCTTCATCGGCGGCTGGGGGGCCTACCTCATCCCCTACACCTTCATCACAGCCCAGGAGCGGAGCACCATCTCCGCTTACTTGCAGAGCCTGCAGGGGGACACGTCGCCGGTGAACTATAGCCGCATCGCCGCCATAGGCATCTTTCAGCTCATCCCGGTGCTCATCTTCTTCATCTTCACCCAGGAATACCTGCTGAGCATCTTCAGTGGAGGCACCAAGGGCGGCACGTAGAGGGCAAAGGTCCCCAACCCACACCCCGTACCCCTTGAAATCAGCGCCATACGACGCGGAGGAGAAACCTATGAAAGTCAAGTTGGAAGATCTGAGCAAGCATTTTGGCTCTGTCGTGGCCGTGGACGGGATCAACCTGGAAGTCCGGGATGGCGAGTTCGTCGCCTTGTTGGGTCCCTCGGGCTGCGGCAAGACCACGACGCTCCTGATGATCGCCGGCATCTATAAACCCACCCAGGGTGAGATCCGCTTCGATGAGCGGGTGGTGAATCATCTGCCTCCCAAAAATCGCAACATCGGCATGGTATTCCAGAGCTATGCGCTTTATCCCCACATGACGGTCTTTGAAAACCTGACCTTCCCGATGCGGCTCCAGAAGGCGCCGCGGCAGAAGATGAAGGAGCGAGCGGAAAGCGTCGCTACCATGCTTGGCATCGGCGACTTGATGGACCGCCGCCCAGGACAGCTCTCCGGTGGCCAGCAGCAGCGCGTCGCGTTGGGGCGGGCACTGGCCAAAGAGCCCGACATCCTGCTGTTCGACGAGCCGCTCTCCAACCTGGACGCCCGGCTGCGCCTGTCCATGCGCGGCGAGATCAAGCGCTTGCAGTTGAACCTGGGGATAACCTCGATCTACGTGACCCACGACCAGGTGGAGGCCATGACGATGGCGGACCGCATCGCCGTCCTCAACGGCGGACTGCTGGAAGCCTACTGCCCGCCGAATGAGTTGTACGACGAGCCGCGCACGCTGTTCATCGCCAACTTTGTCGGCAACCCGCCGATGAACGTGTGGAGCGCAGAGGTGGTCCAGGAGAACGGCGCGTATCACATGCGCAACAAGGACCTGGACGTCCTCGTGCCACCGGAGCGAGGCCAGAAGGCGGCTGGACGTGGGAGTGTGCTGGCGGGCGTGCGCCCCGAAGACATCAGCGTGAGCGACGCGGGCGCGGCCGGCGAGGTCTACATCGTCGAGCCGCTGGGCCGGGACGACCTGGTGAACGTCAACGTCGGCAGCACCAACGTCAACGTGCTGGCTGACCCAGAACTCGGCCTGAAGATCGGCGACACCGTGCACCTGCGCTTCAATACGCGCAAGGTCCAGTTCTTCGACCCGACGACGGAGCGGTCGCTCCTCTGGGCTTGAGACGCCGGCGTCAACGGATAGGGAACGGATAAACGGATAGGCCAAGCATGCGAGCCACGAGGCCAATTTACCGTTCGCTGGCGGTCGTCGCATGGGTGGCCGTTGTTTTGGCTGCCTGTCGTCCCCCGGCGACTCCCGCAGGACTTCTAGTACCACTTGAGCGCGCCCACGCGCACAACGATTACGAACACGACCGCCCCTTGTACGATGCGCTGGACCACGGCTTCGCCAGCGTTGAGACCGACGTCCACCTCGTGGGCGGCCAGTTGCTGGTCGCCCACGACGAGGAGGACGTAGCGGATGAGTACATCCGGCGGGAGGACATGACGCTGCAAGCGCTCTACCTCGATCCGCTGCGTGAGCGCGTACGCCAACACGGGGGGCGAGTGTACGCGGGTGGGCCACCACTCACGTTGCTCGTTGACGTGAAAACCGAGGCCGAGCAAACCTACGCCGCCCTGCGCCAGGTGCTGAAAGAGTACGAGGACATCCTGACCACCTTCGGCCCAGGTGGGCGGAAAGATGGCGCAGTCACGGTCATCGTGTCCGGCAACCGCGCGCGGGCTGACCTGGAGGCCGAGGTGGCCCGCTACGGGGTGCGCTACGCGGCCTACGATGGCCGGCTCGAAGACCTGGACTCGGGTGCCGAGGCCTCTCTGATCCCGCTCATCAGCGACAAGTGGACGACGTACTTAACGTGGGAAGGCCGGGGGCCCATGCCGGAGGAGGAGCGCCAGAAGTTGGCGGCCATCGTCGAGACGGCGCATCAACAGGGGCGGCGCGTGCGCTTCTGGGACACCCCGGACGGCCGTTCGGCCGCGCGGGAGGCAGTCTGGCAGACACTGATCGAGGCCGGCGTGGACCTGATCAACACCGACGACCTGGCCGGCCTCCAGCGGTTCCTGCTCGAGCACGACCCTGCGCTTGAATCCACTCGCTGAGGTGCGATGATGATACACAACATTGCTCACCGGGGCGCTTCCGCCTACGAACCGGAGAACACACTGCGCGCGTTCGAGCGGGCCATCCAGATGGGGGCCACCATGCTCGAGTTGGACGTGCACCTCAGCCGAGATGGCCACCTGGTCGTCATTCACGACGCCGACCTCTCGCGCATCGCCCACAAGCCGTGGCGCGTCTCCACCTTGACCCTGGAGCAGATCAAGGGGCTCGACGCCGGGCAGGGGGAACGCATCCCCACCCTGCCGGAGGTGATCGAGTTGGTGCGCGGGCGGGCCGAACTGTACATCGAACTGAAGGGGCAGCGCACGCCGGGGCCGGTCGTCCAGGTGCTCCAGGCGATGAACTTTGCGGACCAGGCCATCGCCGGCTCCTTCTACCTGTGGCTGCCCCAGGCGGTCAAGTTCCTGGCTCCCGAGATTCGCACGTCCACGCTCATCGGGGATGAACACCGCCTGGACGAGTTCATCGAGTGGGCGCTGGCGGTGAAGGCGGACTATGTACACCCCTGCTGGGAGCGCGCCTCGCCCACACCGCACGAACTGCTCACGCCCGAACTGATCGCCAGCATTCGCCAGCACGGCCTCGGCATCGTCCTGTGGCACGAGGAGCGCCCGCAAGAACTGCGCGAACTGGTCAAACTCGACGTAGACGGTATCTGCACCAACACGCCGGATGTCCTGGCGGCAATCCTGCGCGAAGCGCAGGGGACCTAGCGGGCCGCCTCCCGCCGCGGCATCCACTCGGTGGGGAAGCATGCCCTTCGGTTGACAGCATGCGGCGAGCGTGATAAAATACACACGTGTGCAAACACAGTACTCCTCAGCACCTCCCCCCAAGGAGATTGGAATTGGTGTCTCACTATATCCTGGCCATCTGCTTCGACTTCGGCGATACCCTGGTGGACGAGGGCAGCGAGGTCAAAGACGATACACTCACGACCTTGAGCGGCGACCTCATCCCGGGTGCCGAGCGCCTAGTGCGGGAACTCAAGCGGCGGGGCTACCCGCTGGCACTCGTCACCGACGGTAAGACCCAATCCTACCACAATGTACTCGCCCATCGTGGCCTGTACGACCTGTTCGACGCCTTTGCTATTTCGGAGCAACTGGGGGTGGAAAAGCCGCATCCGCGCATGTTCGCCCACGCGCTGGACCAGTTGGGAATCGCCCGACAGGATTATAGCCGCACGGTGATGGTGGGCAACTATTTGTCACGCGACGTCAAAGGTGCTAACGAGGTCGGCATGATCAGCGTGTGGCTGGACTGGGCGCCCCGCGGGCCCAAGGTGCCCGCCGGCCCGTCGGAGGTGCCGCAGCACACGATCAAAACGCCGCTGGACCTGCTCCCGCTGATCGAAGCGCTGGAGCGGGAGTAGGAGATGAGATGAGACCCACCGACGTCGGACTTGCCCTCGACATGGCCGGCTCCACCCGCCTGCAACACCTGGAACAGGCCCTGGCCTACGTGCAATCCCTCGGGTGCCGGCTGGTAGAGGTTGACCCTTCGACGTTTCGCACGATCGTGTACGGCCAGTTGCGCCGGCCACAACTGGAAGAATTTGCGGCTGTGCTGAGGAATTTCGACCTGCGCTACAGCATCCATGGCCTGGCGCGCCTGAACCTGGCCTACGACCCGCGCCACGAACTGTGCCGCCAGATCATGGCCTGCCAGATCGAAATCTGCCGCCGCGTGGGGGCCTCGTGCCTGGTCTACCACAGCGGGCTGCAGGCTCTCGATTTAGTGCGGTGCGGAGTGCGGAGCACCTTGCTGACCAGCGCGGAGTTGGAGGAAGGGGCGCGGCGCGAGGTCGCCGCCTTCCGGGACCTGGCCCCCGTGGCAGCCGACGCCGGCGTACTGCTGGCTATGGAGAACGGCGACCCCCACCAGTGGGAATATGACCTGCTGGCCCGCTTTGGCCGCCCGCGCACCGAAATCGCCGCGCACCATGCCCGGCTGTACGTCGAACCGATCGTGCGCCAGTTGGAGGCGATTGACCACGCGCACGTGGGCCTGGCGCTGGACATCGGTCACCTCTACATCGTCGCGCAGGAGCGGGGGTTCGATTACCTGGAGGCGGTCCGCACGGCTGCGCCGTGGGTCAGGCACCTGCACGTCAGCGACAACCTGGGGCTGCTGGACCAGGGCTTCGACACCGAGCACGAATGCTGGCCCTTTGGCGAGGCCGACATTCATCTCCCGCCCGGCTGGGGCCGTATTCCCTACCGCGAGGTGTTCGCCCGCCTGCCCGGCTTCCAAGGGGACCTGATCCTGGAAATCAAGTCTGGGTTTGTGGACTACCTGGGCGAAGCGCTGACGACCATGCAGGAGATCCTGCGTGGGATTGATCCTCCCGCAGGTTCAGACGGCCTATGAGGCACGAGCAATCCTAGATTCCTCGCTGCGCTCGGAATGACAACACCTGCGGGAGGGGTTGGACCGCTACTTCAAGGTGGGATAAATGTACGACGTCGCCTTCCTGGGTAATTACACCAAAGACACGATCGTCTCCGCCGCCGGCACGCGCGTCGTGGACGGCGGAGCCTTCAATTATGGTGCGCACGTGGCCGCGTGCATGGGGCTGCACGTCGCGGCGGTCACCCGGCTGGCCCAAGAGGACTACCACGTCGTGGAAGAACTCAAGCGGCTGGGGGTAGACGTGTTCGTGTGCACTACCCCGCAGTCCACCTGCCTGCGCCTCGAGTACCCCACCTCGAACGTGGACGAGCGGACCATCACCGTCGAGAGCACCGCCGGCTCCTTCACGCCGGCTCAAGTCCAGGACGTGCAGGCGCGCGCGTTCGTCGTCGGCCCGTCCCTGTGCGGGGAGGTGGGCCTCGATGTTATCGAAGCCCTCGCCAGAGGCCGCGCCGCCGTAGAACCGGCGGCGCTGGGACGGAACGGCAGCCCAGCACCGGCTCTTCCAGGGTGCCGCGCCGCCGTAGAACAGGCGGCGCCGGGACGGGATGCCAGCCCAGCACCGGCTCTTCCAGGCCGGTGCGCCATCCTGGCCGCCGACGTGCAGGGTTTCGTGCGCGTCGTGCGCGAGAGCAGAATGGTCTACGAAGCGTGGCCGGAGAGGGAGGCCATCCTATCCCACGTGGACGTCCTCAAGACCGACGCCGTCGAAGCGGAGATGCTGACCGGCACGGCCGACATCCGGGCGGCCGCTCAGATGCTGGCGGCCCTGGGCCCGCGCGAAATCGTACTCACCCACCGGAACGGGGTGCTGGTCTACGCGGGCGGCGAGTTCCACGAGGCGGGCTTTTTCCCCGAGCGACTGGTCGGCCGCAGCGGGCGGGGCGATACGTGCCTGGCTGCCTACGTCGCGCGGCGATTGGCCTTCCCGCCCGCCGAGGCAACGCGGTGGGCAGCCGCGGTGACCAGCCTCAAGATGGAGGCCGAAGGCCCCTTCCGCCGGGACATCGGCGATGTGGAAGAATTCCTGGGTAGATACGACGGGTGAGTACCACAATTTGACTGGAGGTCACAAGAGCACACTATGCACTACGACGTTGACGTTATGATGATCGGCCACTTTGCCAAGGACCGGCTGGTGGCCGGCGCAAGCGACGAAATTGCTTCCGGCGGCGCCGTCTATTACGGCGGCATTGCCCTGCGGCGCATCGGCGTGCGCGTCGCCGTCGTCACGCGCCTGGCGGCCGCCGATTTCCCCCGGCTGGATGAACTGAAGCAGGAAGGGGTGCAGGTGTTCGCCAGCGCCGCCCCGGAAACCTCCGGCATCGAGAACGTCTACGATCCGAGCGACTTAGACCGGCGCACCTGTACTCCGCTAGGCTTCGCCGGTCCCTTCCGGCTAGAGGAGATCCCATCCCTCTCGGCCCAGGTCTATCTGGCCATCCCCATCATCGCCGGCGAGATTACTTTGGACCTGCTGCGGGCGCTGGCCGCCCGCGGCCCGGTGGGCCTGGACGTGCAGGGCTTTGTGCGTGTCCGCGAGGGCAAGCGCCTGGTTTCCCGCCCGTGGCCCGACATGCGTGAGGGGCTGGCCCACGTCACCTATCTCAAGGTGGACCGCGCCGAGGCGGAATTGCTCACCGGTGAGACTGACCTGGCGACCGCTGCCCGCCAATTGGCCCGCTTCGGCCCTCGCGAGGTCGTCGTCACCCAGGTGTCGGGCGTCACCGTCTACGCCGCCGGCGAGATGGTTAGCGCGCCCTTCACGCCCCGCTCGCTGGCCGGGCGCACCGGCCGGGGCGACACCTGCTTTGCCACCTACGTCGGCAAGCGCCTGAGTGCGCCCCCTGAGGAGGCCACCCGCTTTGCGGCCGCCATCACCACGCTGAAGCAAGAGCGGCCCGGCCCCTGGCGCGGCCAACTCGCCGACGTGGAGGCTCTGTTGGCGTACCCTCCCGCAGGTTAGCAATCGGCCCAGCCAACCCGTTTGAGAGGAACCTGCGGGAGGCTTGACTAGACAGAAAATCGTGTTATACTGTTCATTGCACACGTTTGCATAACTGGCGTACCCTCCCGCAGGTTAGAAATCGAGATTCCTCGCTGCGCTCGGAATGACAACACCTGCGGGAGGAATATAGAGGAGGTAACCCACCATGAAAGGTTTAGTACTCGATGCCAAGTGGGACCCGCGGCCGGATTACAAGGTCTCCGATTGGGAGAAACGCACCGGCAAGGCGGTCACTGGCAACAGCATCTGGCGCTACCCCAAACTCGAAGTGCGCGACTGGCCCGACCCCCAGCCCGGCCCCAGGGATGTCCTGCTGGCAATCCAGGCCTGCGGTGTCTGTGGCTCTGACATGCATTTCTACGAGACCGACAAGGATGGCTATATCCTGTACCCTGGCCTGACCAAGTTCCCCACCATCCTCGGCCACGAGTTCTCCGGCAAAGTGGTGGAGGCAGGCAAGGAGGTCACCGATCTCAAGGTCGGCGACATGGTGACGGTCGAGGAGATGATCTGGTGCGGCCACTGTGTCCCCTGCCGCAACGGCTTCCCCAACCACTGCGCCAACCTGGAAGAGATCGGCTTTACGATCCCGGGCGCGTATGCCAACTACATCGCCGTGGACGAAAAGTACTGCTGGAAGATTGACGCCATCGCCGAGCGGTTTGGCGACGAGCAGAAGGCGTATGAGGTCGGTGCGCTCACTGAACCGTCCTGTGTCTCTTACAACGCCATGTTCTCGCGGGCGGGTGGCTTTAAGCCAGGGCACTATGTGAGCGTCTTCGGGGCAGGGCCGATCGGCTTGGCGGCCATTGGGCTGGCCAAAGCGGCCGGCGCCGGCATCATCGCCGCCTTCGAGACCTCGCCCCAGCGGCGCACGCTGGCCAAGGCCGTCGGCGCCGACTTCGTGTACGATCCCCGCGAGGTCAAGCCCAGCGGGATCATGATGGACCTGAGCAAGGGCGAAGGTTTCAACTTCCACGTCGAGGCGGCCGGCGCTCCCGAGCTCACCATCCCGGAGATGGAGAAGGCCCTGGCGATCAACGCCAAGATCGTCCAGATCGGGCGGGCTGCCCAGCGCGTGCCGATGTACCTGGAGACCTTCCAGGTGCGGCGTTCCCAGTTCTTTGGCGCGCAGGGGCACTCTGGCGACGAGAACTTCCCCAACGTCATCCGCCTGGTCGCCTCCGGCCGGCTCGACCTGAGCCCGATCATCACCGCCCGCTACAACCTGGCCGATACCGTGGACGCCATCGCCAAGTCCATCCAGCGCAGCGACGGCAAGATCCTGGTCAAGCCAAACCTGAACAAGTGATCCACGCCCTCAAGACAGGGGCTAGGAGTGCTGTTATGACTGAGAAACAAGTACCTGAAGGATTATTACCCACCGGCCAGCCGGACCTCTTTTTCGAGGACAACACGGTGGGCCGCTTGAAGAAGGCAGTATGGGATGCTAGCGACGAGGAGATTGATGCGATCCTGGCCGAGTACGGTATCCCATCGCCCGTCGAGTGGGCCAGGCCCGGCTCCTACATTCAGACGACGGTGCGCCACGAGGTGGTGGAAAACCGGCGCAAGAACGACGTCGTCCTGATCCCCGTCGGCTGCACCGAACTGCACGGCCAGCACACCGTCAGCGCGATGGACACCCTCTTCGTCAGCGCCATCTGCGAGGGGGTGCACCGCTATACGGCCAGGCAGGGCGCGCCGGTCAACCTGGCTCTGCCGCCGCTCATGTACGGCGCCCATCCTTACCATCACCTGGGGATGCCCGGCACCGTCATCGTGCGGGAGCACGTGGTGCGCGAGTTGATGCTCGACGTGATGCTGGGCCTGTGGAACGATGGCTTCCGCAAGCAGATCATCATCAACAACCACGGCCAGTTGTGGGTGCTGGAGGCGGCCGTCCAGGAGTTCCAGAAGCGCTACCAACTCCCCGGCCTCTTCCGCGTCATTGACTGGCACCGCGCGGTGCGCGAGTTCTTCCGCACTACCGACCGTGGCGGCAAGTGGGACACCAACTTTGTCCACGCCGACGAGTCCGAGACCTCGCTGGGCCTGCTGCTCTTCCCCGAGATGGTCCACATGGACCAGGCCGTGGACACCGAGGGCAAGAGTTACCTGCCCGATGGCCACTTCGACAAGTCGGTGGACCCCTTTGGGCGGCCCAGCCGCTGGTCGGAGGGAGAAGGCCACTTCCCCATCGAAATCAGCGGCACGCCGGAGGGGGTCGTGGGCAAGGCCACCCACGCCACCGCCTACAAAGCCAAGCGCCCCGTCGCCGCCATCCTGCGCTACCTGACGCTCTTGAACGACCAGATCCTGGAGGCGTTCCCCGCTGGCACCCTCCCGCCGGTCGAAGAGGTCACGCTGCGCACTGCCAAGGAGATGGAACCCTTCTTGCGCGAGCCCTTCAGCCCCGGCTGGCGGCCGGTGTACGCCCTCCCGCGCATCGGCCAGGGCACCGAGGTATGAAAAAAGACCTTACAGGTTTCCCAAACCTGTTGTCATTCCGAGCGCAGCGAGGAATCTATGAAGTTCAGCATCGTTCTCTCTGCCCAACCTACCCGCTTCGAGGCCGTCGCCTTCAGGGGCGATTTCGAGCACAACCTGGCCCGCATCGCCGCGCTGGGGTACGACGGCGTCGAACTGGCGATCCGCGATCCGGGCCTGATGGACTATGGAGCGTTGCTGGCACTGCTGGACCGGCATCACCTGGCGGTGCCAGCCATCGGCACCGGCCAGGCCTGGGGCGAGGAGCACCTCTCGTTCACCGACCCTGACCCCGACGTGCGCCGGAGGGCCATCGAGCGGGCGTGCGCTCACATCCCCTTCGCGGCCCAGGTGGGAGCGCAGGTCATCATCGGCCTGCTGCGGGGTGTCGTGCAACCTGGCGTAGACCACACCCAGGCCAACAACTGGCTGGTGGAAGCCCTGCGCCGCTGCGCCGACGCCGCCACCCCCCCTGCCCCCCCACCCCCCCTGCCCCCCCCTATAGGGGGGGGGAGAGCCACCCCCCCTGCCCTCCCCTATAGGGGGGGGAGAGGGGGGGTCAAGTTCTGCCTGGAGCCGCTCAACCGGTACGAGACCGGCCTGATCCACACCGTGGCCGAGGGGCTGGCGCTGATTGAGCAGGTGGGAGCGGAAAACTTTGGTCTCCTCTTGGACACGTTCCACATGAACATCGAGGAGCCCAACCTGGCCGGCGCCATCCGGGCGGCCGGGGCACGGCTGTTCCACTTTCACGTCGCCGACTCCAATCGCTGGTACCCCGGCGCCGGCCACGTAGACTTTGGTCGCGTGCTGACCGTTCTCGAAGAGGCCGGCTACACCGGCTACGTCTCGGGCGAGTTCCTGCCGCTGCCGGACGCGCTCACGGCGGCGGAACGCGCCATCTTCCACTTGCGAGCAGTCGCGCCGTCGTAGAACCATCGTAGACACATTGCAGCCGCATCGCAGACACCATCACAGACACATCGCAGACTACACCATAGCAGCATCGTAGACCACATCACAGACACATTGCAGACTACACCATAGCCACATTGCAGACTACGTCACAGACGCATCGTAGACACATCGCACGACGGCGCGCTCTCAATCAGGAGCCCGACCCCATTGGGGTCGGGCTCCTGACCTCATCTCGATTGGGATGCCCGGACTTTTGTTTATTGTTCATTGTTCATCGTTTCATTCAGGTTCAGCGGATCGAACACGAGCACCCGTCCGCCTGCCGCGTCGGTCACGTAGATGGTGCCATCCTGCGCCACTGCGATGCCCCCCGGCAGGGCGAACGAACGTTCGTCGAAGCCGTACCGGCCAAACGAAAGCACATAATTCCCCAGGCTGTCGAACACCAGCACCCGGTAGTGACCCGGGTCTGTGACGTAGACGTACGCGTTGCTGTCCACCGCCAGGTAGGGCTTTTCGTCGGGCAGTCCCGTGTCCCATCCGACAATCGGCCACTGGCGCAGGTACGTGCCGTTGCTGTTGAACACCTGCACGCGCCGGTTCCACGTATCGGCGACGTACACCTCGCCACCTGGGCTAATGGCGATCCCCACCGGCTCGTCCAGGTAGCCGTCTAGCACCCCTCCCCCGCCCCACTGCAACGCAAACTCGCCGTCCGGATTTAAGACCTGCACCCGTTTGTTCCCCGTATCGGTCACGTAGACCCGCCCGTTGGGGCCGATGGTCACACCACGCGGACCATAGAAAGCACTCTCTCCGCCTGCGTCTCGCGGGCCGTACTGGCCGAATAGGCCCCAGGCTGCCACCAGGTTTCCTCCGGCGTCCAGTTTCTGGAGGCGATGGTTCCAGGTGTCTGCCACGTAGATCGTGCCATCGGCGGCCACTGCTACGTCCCACGGCTGGTTAAAGCCCTGTGCCTCCCCCACCTCCGTCTCGGCTGTCGAGTGCTCTCCCCAGGCAGCCACGAACTGGCCGTCGGCGGTGAATTTCTGAATGCGGTGATTGTCGGAATCGGCGACGTAGACGAACCCGTCTGGCCCGACCGTGATCCCGTGCGGACCCTGGAACTGGCCCGCACCTGCCCCCTGGCTCCCGAAGACCTGCCGGGCGGCCAGGTCCAGCCAACCCTTGGCGTAAGGATCGGTGGGGCCGATCTCCACCGGTTCGGTGGTGCCCAGGTCCCACATCTGCTCCACCACGTCGCGGCGGATGTAGAGGCGAAAGTCGGCACGCAACGGCCACTCGTCGAGCGTGTGCTGCGTGTCAGTCACCTCGTCGTAACGGCGATAGTCCCGGTCGTACCAGATGTCCAACCATGCGGCGCGCGTCTGCGGGTCAACGATCGCCTGCCGGATGCGTTCCCACGTCAGATTGCGGTAGTCCTCGATCGGCCACCACAGATACGTGTACCGGTTGACCACGTAGTTGTCGGCCATGTAGGGAGACACCTCGTCCCATTGATCCTGCCCCGCGATGACCACGGGGGCATCCAACGCCTCCCGCGAGGGTTGGTCGCCGTAAAAGACCGCGTTGCGGTAGTTGCGCAGGTACCAGTAGAACACGGTGGAACCGTCGGACCCGTAGGCCACCTTGATCAGGTTCGGGCCGCCCGTCACGCGGCGCGAGAGTTCTTCGACCTGGTCCATGGCCTGCTTGACCCCCGGGCCGGAGTGGGCATAGACCAGGAACTCGGTCGGGTAGTCGCCGTTGACGTAGCAGAAGCGCCAGG
>Ga0315284_10004291_pt1 | contig 20266 bp, 18 predicted proteins | sample YL17G09_16_MG_FD_203696 | JGI IMG/M metagenome (GOLD analysis project Ga0315284, IMG submission 203696) | Sediment microbial communities from Yellowstone Lake, YNP, Wyoming, USA - YL17G09_16 | ecosystem: Environmental > Aquatic > Freshwater > Lake > Sediment | place: USA: Wyoming | collected...
GCCTACAAGGCGGGCGGCGGGCACGTGGTCGTCGTCTCGCACTCCGAGAGCCACATCATCCGGGGTCACTACGAGGGCCAGGCGGACGGCCACGGCGTTGTGCCCGACCTCGTCTTCGGGTGGGACCTCGAGCCGCACAAGCGCAAGCCGAGCCCGTTCCCCGTCCGCGAGACGATCCGGCAGCTCAACTTGAAGCCACGGGACGTGCTGGTCGTGGACGATCTCAAGCCGGGCGTGGACATGGCCAAGGCGGCTGGCGTGGACGCCGCGGCCGCAGGCTGGAGCCACGACATCCCCTCGATCCGCGACTTCATGAAGAGGACGTGCGTCGCCTACTTCGCCACCGTCCCCGAGTTCGCCGACTTCATCCTGCAGTAGGGTCGGCTCTCCGGCCGGCTGCCTGCCTGATCGTGGGGAACGATCGACCTGGTGTCGGCTCAGGAGCTGCCTGGTCGCGCTTGACTCAATCGTGCCAAGATTCTGTGAGCCCTCGTGCGGTGGCCTTGACTAAGAGATGTGGCTCTTCAAGCCTAACCGACAACCACGTGAGATGGTGACAAGGGGTACTGATTTGGTCAAGAGTGACTGATTGCGTCGAGCATATCTACAGAGAGATTCTGGGCGGCTAGCCGGATTCGCCGTCAGCGCCCACGGTGAAGATACCCAAGCACTATTTTGGTGACCGTACCGCTTACGTCCGGGACCAGATACTCGGGAGGAGCCGTCCAGTCAGCCTCCTGAGCAAGGGCCACGCGGACGCAGCGCCGAATGCTTTCTGGGTCGGCGCCACTCAGTATGTTACTGCCGCACTCGAGTGTCTCGGGACGCTCGGTGACATCGCGTATGGTCACATTAGGTACCCGGAAGATGGCGCACTCCTCCTGCACCGTGCCGCTGTCACTGAGCACGCAAAAGGCATTTCGCTCCAGGCTTATGAAGTCAAAGAACCCGAACGGCACATGCAGTCTTATCTGCTTATTGGCGACGCCGACGCCATAGCGCTGCATTCTATTCTTGGTGCGCGGATGCAGACTGCAGATTACTGGCATCCGGTACTCTTTCTGCAACAAGACCAGCGCCTTGGTCAGGGAGCGCAAGCGCGCTTCGACATCCACGTTTTCCTCACGGTGCATGGTGACCAGGAAATATTCGCCCGGTTTCAGTCTCAGGCGGCGCAGGATGTTAGATTGACCGATTGCCGGTTCATAGTGCTGAATTACCTCGAAGATGGGGTTGCCGGTAACGTAAATCCGGCGCCCCTCAATACCTTCACGGAGCAGATTGGCGCGGCTGCGCTCGGTGTAGGGCATCAGGATGTCACTGCTGTGGTCAATGATCCGCCGGTTGACTTCTTCGGGGACACGGTCGTCATAGCAGCGGTTCCCCGCTTCCATGTGGTAGACGGGAATGCCCAGCCGCTTGGCTACTATGGCCGCGAGGCTGCTGTTGGTGTCGCCAAGGACCAGGAACTTGTCCGGTTTCTCGGCCCCAATGACCTTCTCGCTAGCGGCGAGTATCTTGCTGATTTGCTCGCCAAAGGTGGCACCCCGCACCCCCAGAAAATGGTTTGGCCGCCGGACGCCGAGCTGCTCAAAAAAGATATCATTTAGGTTGGCATCGTAGTTCTGGCCGGTGTGCACCACCACGTGCTGGCACATCGTGTCCAGTTTCCCGATAATCCGGCTCAGGCGGATGATCTCGGGGCGCGTGCCCAATATCGTCAGGACCTTCATCGGGCCATCTCCCCAGAAAAGCGGTAGTCAAACTGTGCAAGCTCCGCAACCATCTCCGGTACCGACGGCGACCGCTCATAGCCCGCCGCTTCCCATAGCTGCCGGTTAAGCGGCTCATTCATTGTGGCCAGCGTGCGGTCGATGGCCACACTGCTATTGGCGGAAGTGACGGTAGTTCCTCCCCTGGCATACTCGCGGGCGAGGCATTGCAGAAGCCCCGCCTTGGAAATTCTGCCTCCCGGAATCACGTGCTGCATATGGGGCAGCTCCAGGCCGCGTTTGATAACACCCCAGCAAATCCCGGCAAAATGCAGCGTCGTCAAGCCATTCCACTGGTGATTTGCGTAGCCGTTCACGCTGCCTGATTGCCCCAGGAACCAGTCCATCAATGAGAGATGTCCCTTAGGCTCTGGCCCGATAATGGAGCAGCGTAAGTGGTACACGTTTTTCGAGAAGACTTCGCCGAGACTCTTGGTTTTCCCGTAGACATCCAGCGGGTCATGCCCATCCTTCTCGGTATAGTGCCCCCGGCGCCCGGAAAAGACACAGTCGGTGGCTATCTGCAGGACGCGGCAACCGATTTGCTCCGCGGCACGGGCGAGTGCATGAGGGAACAGGGCATTGACTTTGACTGCTCGTTCCACCTCGGCGGCATTGTCATCATGAATGTATGGCTTGATGACCCCGATGGCGTTGACGGCCCAGGCCGCATCCCCCAGCACTGCCGTGATTTCCTTCGCGGTACCGCGTTCGGCATCCAGAAAGCGCCATTCCACATTATTCAATCGCTTTGACAAGCTTCGAAGCAGGTCGCGGCGGCGGGCTGTAGCCGCGAGTTCCAAATCCGAATCTCGGGAGAGATAGTCCAGCACCATCGAGCCTAACATGCCGGAGGCACCGAGGACCATCACCTTCATGGCGTTCTCTCCTATTACCTCTCGGTAACCTGCCACGCATCCCAGTAGCGCGCGTCATAGCGCACATCGTCGTTGCGGCTCTCCTCCAGAGTGGCGGTTGAGAAGAACACTAGCCTGGCATCTGCGGTCAGTGACATGAAGCCGTTGGCATATCCCGGCGGGATGTACAGCACCGCCGGCTTCTGCGCCGAGAGGACATAGCGATGAATTTCGGCGTTCTTTGCTGGTTTTTCCCAGTTGTTGATTGCCACAGCAGCAACAATAGCCGCACCATGGACGACGGTGACATACTTGCCTTCGCGCCGGTGGGCATGCCAGGCGCGCACGAGACCGGCCCGGTGGTTCGAAACCACGTAGAACCTTCTTACTCCCTCAAACTGGAAGTCGTTGACAAAGACGATGTCACCCCGGTCATCCACCGCCAGACCACCCTCAAACACGCGGGGAACAGCATTTCGTTTCGCTCCGCTCATGCTGTGGCCTCCCGCATAAGTTTAGGCGATTAGGACAAGTTTGGCACCGGACGTAGGATGGTGCCACGGATCCTGGGACATATGAGTGGCTAATCTCTGGTGCGCGAGCGGCGCGGAGATGCGTGTTGGTCTTCTGTTTTGGATAGTATTGAATGCTCCTGGCCTCCCCGCCTGTCCCGCAGGGTTTATGGTCTGGCCGACGATCGCCGCCGATGCAGCCGCTGTGGCTACACCTTTCACGACCTGAGCGGGCGCTGGATCCACCGCGATGGTCTCTCGCTTGGGCAATGGCTCCGCCTGGTAAAGCTGTCTGAGCTTGAAGGCTCGCTGAGAGGGATGGCCACCCATCTCGGTTTCGCGTACCGCACGGTCAAGAAGGCCGCCAGAACGATCCGGTTTGCCATCGTGACTCATGCCGGCGATGGTGCTCAGCTGCTTTTGGGTGACGTGGAAATGGACGAGTCCTACTCTGGCGGCCGCCGCCAGGGGAAGCGTGGACGAGGTCCTGTGGGCAAGGGTCTATGTTTGGTATCCTCGAGCGGAACGGCTAGGTGCTTGTTGAGGCCCTGCCGGACAACCAGGCCCGAACCGTCTTCGATCTGGCGGCCAGCAAGGTTTGACGCGGCGGCATCTCGTCTACACCGATCGCTTCCAAATCCACGATAGCCTCATGTCCTGGAGCTGCCGCCACCTCAAGGTCGCCCACACCGGGCACTTCGCCCGCAGGCGTGTCACTATCAACCGCCTCGAAGTCTTCTAAAGTTGGGCCAAGGAGCACTTCATGAAACATCACGGAATCTGACCCGGGCGGCTTCCCCTCTGCGTCAGGGAACCTGAATTCCGCCGCGACCACCGCAAAGAGCACCTCTTTGCCCTCGTCATGAGCTCCCTGTGTGGGTCGGATCCAAACCAGGCCTAATCACCCAAGTTTATGGGTATTGAACATCGAGAGATACGCCTGGTTCGCGTACCGTGGATTGTCGGCATCCTTGAGCCGGCACGAGTCCAGCAACTCCTTGATCTCTTCGATTCCGTCGTCAATCGAGTAGGCGCTCTTGAACCCCAGGAGTTTCTGGGCCTTCTCGCTGCTAACGCGGTAGTTGCGGGTATCCTGAAACATCATCGGGGTCTGCTCGATAACCAGGTCCGGGAAGTGATTTCGGACCTGGTAGGCCAGATCAATGATCCGTACGTTTTGCCGGGTAAGATTGAAATTGCCGGTGGCCGTGGTGGTGACGTTATCTACCGCTGCCCTCGCCGCATCTTTAACGTGTAGAAGCGGGCGGAACTGCTCACCCCCGAAAACGCTGATTTTCCCCAACCGGTGGGCCCGAACCGTTAGGGTGTTGACCACCAGGTCCATTCGGATGCGCGCGAAGTAATCACCAACGCCGAAAAGCGTTCCGAGACGGAAGATAATGGCGTTTCTGTCCTGAAGGTACTGCTCGGCAGCCAGCTTGGTAGCGGCATAGACCGAGATGGGATTGGTTGGTGATGTTTCGTCGAGTACAGCATTCTGGGCACCGTAGACGGAACAGGTGGACATGAAGATGATCCGGCCGTCATAGTGCTCGGCCAACCACTTAACCGAGGCCTGATTGATGGAGACGCTAATATCCGGGTTTAGGGCGCAGGCGCCATCGCCCACCAGCGCCGCCAGCCAGATCACGGCATCGGCCCACTCCAGATGTGGCAGGAGTTTGTCCGTGTCTCTCACGTCGCCAAAAAGAAAGTCGACTGGCTTGCGGTAGGACTCTTCGTACAACAACCCATCATAGACGCGTATATTGTGCTTGCTGCCCATCAGCAGGTCAGTAACCGCCCCACCGACATAGCCAGCGCCCCCGGTAACCAGTATGTTCATGACTCAACGCCCTCCTCACGCTGTTCTTCGACTGGCTGTCAGTTACCGTATTCTACAATCTCGAGAAGGTCGGCATCAAGTCTGTGGGCTATCTTTGGCTGCTCGCGCACTTCCCCCACGTGATTTAGCCCGACCCGTCGTAGTCCTTGCGTTTGTCCCGGCGAGTCCGGCAGGCTGATCTCTTGGTCGTGCACCGCTTCCGGTCTCTTGGGCAGGTGACTAATAGAATTCACGCGGCCTCCGGCAAGCAGGCGGGGCTTGGCGGGGGCGGCCGGCTGGAGCCATGACATCCCCTCGATCCGCGACTTCATGAAGCGGACGTGCGTGGCCTACTTCGCCACCGTCCCCGAGTTCGCCGAGTTCATCCTGCAGTGAGGCCGGCCTAGTTGGGTAGTCTCTGGATGTGGTGCTGACCCGGGACTTGCCCGGCAACGTTTCCCTACTCTTGTGCCCACATGGTGTAATCCGCGTTCACCGCCAAATGTGTCGCCATGTCTCGTTATTTGTCATTCCGAGGTCCAAAGAACAAGATCCCTCCTGATGCTCCGCGCTCTGCCGGACAAGTCTGGGGGAGAGGGCTTTTTGTGCACAAACCCCATCTCAAGTCTCTCGTGCTGCTCGGGATGACAACAATGCTCTACAGCTGCTGGCGTGTCGAATTGGGTGCTGGGACGGTGGGCCGAAGATGCTCGCCCTCTTATTATAACATCAGTTCGACCCTGCCATGGTGACGGCAATTACCGATCAAAAAACCTCCTAGATAGTATGGTTTTGCTATGAGTTATGGCCTCGTTCGGAGGACCGGCGTAGGACGAGAAGGCAGAATTCTGGCAGAACTTGTGTCACGTGGGAACGGTCCCGGTGACACGGCAACCGGAGGTAGGCCGGCAAGCAATACGGCCAAGTCTTTCAGTTGTCTATTAGATCGAGTCACCCACATCTTTTTCGACCCCAACAAACGCATCTGCGTGGTTCTCGAATAAGCCGGAGACCGAGCATGAAGAAGCTGCTCGCTCTCGTTGCCCTATTCTTCGCGTCGCCGGCGCTGTCCGCGACCTACTACGTTGACTGCGCCGCCTCGAACGACAAGGGTGCGGGGACCAGCCCCGAAACCGCCTGGCAGACAATCGACAAGGTCAACCGGTCAAGCTTCAAGCCGGGCGACTCGATTCTGCTCAAGCGAGGCTGTACGTGGCGTGAGCAGTTGGCGAATCCTTCTTCTGGCACAATAGACAGGCCAATTACCTATGGCGCTTATGGATCGGGGCCCAAGCCTTCGATTCGAGGTTCCGACCTCTACAACTCGCCCGGAAGTTGGACGAACGAATCCGGCAATCTTTGGTATGCGTCATCCATCGCAGCCGATCCAGGTGTCGTCGTGCATGACGGCGCTCTTGGCACCCGAAAGACGACCAAGGGGTCACTTGGTCGCCAATGGGACTACTGGTATGACGATCCCAACAACCGCCTGTATGTTTACTGTGCGGTGAACCCAGCTAACGTTGCTGGCAGCCTGGAGGTCGCCGTCAGGGAGTCCGCCATCGCCGTGATCTGGTTTTCTAATGTCAACTACCAAGACCTCGATTTGAGACACTTCAAGGGGTTGTTTGCTGCGCTCGTCTACCTTGGCACCAACATCAATTTCGTCCGCGTGGACATCACGCAAACTGCCAACAATGGCATCCAGTTCAACGCCGGAGGCTATGGACGCTTCACCTACGGCAGCGTCACCGATTGGGGCGTGAAGAACTCACAGGACTACGCAATTCACGCGGTAGACTCAAACGAGCCCGGTAGCGGCCCGGTGGATGTCACCGATTCGGTGTTCACCATCAACCACAACATGAACACTACAGAGCTCGGGGCGGTTGTAGGCGACACGCGCGGGTGGATACGCAGTTGCCAGCGCAACGTCCTGATCAATAGCGGGACGTTCAAGGGGAGCGCCTTCTGGACTTGGCGGGCATCCGCAGCGGCTACCAGCATCACGTTCTCTGACAATGCTACCTACCGTACCGGCAGCGCTGGCATCATGGTGCAGGAACCCGAATACTACGGGGGAGCGCCGACCATAGTTTTGACGCGCAACTACATCCAGGACGCGAACCAAACAGACGTCCTCGACACCGAAGCATTGAGAGTTCGCACCTTTACCGGACATTCTGACGTGACAGTCAGCTACAACGTCATCAACGGAACCAAGGCAGGCAGGTACATCCACCCTGGGATCTACCTCTATCAAGCTGTCGGCGCCAAGGTCTACGGGAACACGATCTACGGTACCGATTGTGGTTTGTTGGTGAAGAGTGCCTCAACCGGGGCCGACATCAGGAACAACCTCGTGTCCACCAACCGCACCTACGGAATCAGAGTCGAGGACTCGTCCAACGTCACGACCTTTGACTACAACCTATTCTACTCGAATGGGAGCAGTTACAGCGGCATCCGCGCAGGTGCGCATGACGTGACCGCAGACCCCAAGTTTACTGACGCCTCTAGCGCCGACTTCACGCTGCAGGCCAGCTCAGCAGCTAATGACGCTGGTGCTGATCTTGGCTCGACGCACAAGACTGCCCTCATGCCGACCGCCTCTTGGCCTGAGGATGTAACAACTGGCGACCAGTACAGCACAGGCCAGTGGTGGGAAATCGGGGCGTACCTGTTCCCAGATGCCGGACCACCACCCGGCACACCAATCCCGACGCTCACCCCCACGGCCACACCGACCGCAACACCCACCCCAACCCCGACGGCCACTCCGACGGCGACGTGGACGCCGCCCCCGCCCACGCCGACGGCGACACGCACGCCAACCCCGACTGCCACTCCGACGGCAACCCGGCCGCCGAAGCCTCCAGGTGGGCTGGCTGCCTCATTCACCTTCTCGCCGGAAACGCCGACCGAGGGGGAACCGGTGCAGTTCACCGATAGCTCCAGCGGCGCTTCTTCCTGGGACTGGGACTTTGGGGACGGCACTCGGGCTACGTACCGCAACCCGGTACACACCTACGCAGAGCGCGGCACCTATACCGTGGTTCTCTGGGTGGGCAACGGGGTCAACTGGTCCCAGGCCGTGAAGACCGTCACCACGGCTACTCAGACCCGCCGGCACCTTCGCCGGAGCTAGAAAGCGCGGCCACGCCCGGTCAAGGCTGGACAGGCCCACTCAGCTCAACACTGATCTCCACTGACCGGCGTGGATACCCCCCTCTCCGCGGCGACTGAGCCGCGTCGGCCTTGCCACTCCCAGCGGGCGGCCAACGGGCGCCGTGTATTGCCCCGCCTGGTCCCCGGGTGGGACCTTCAAGCCCGATATGAGCAAGCCGAGCCCAAAACCCGTCACCAAGACGATGCGGCGGCTCGGCCTGGAGCCGCGGGACGGGCTGGTCGTGGCCGTCCTCGAGCCGGGCGTCAACATCGCGAGCGCTGCGGGCGCGCATGACGTGACCGCAGACCCCCAATTTACCGGTGCCTCCGGCGGCTGCAGGCTCCAGGCCAGTCCCCCAGCAATTGATGCGGTGGACGATTTGGGTTCTCCACATAAGACCGCACTCTTGCCAGCTGCTTTTTGGCCTGGGAATGTAACAACTGGCGACCGGTACAGCGCAGGCCAATTGTGGGAGATCGGGGCGTATTCGTTCCCGGCTACGGATGTCGGACCGCCAACCCCAACCCCGGCCATGACCCCGGCGGTGACAGCGACGCCCACCTCCGCACGCACACCGACCGCGACACGCGCGCCACCCTCGACTTGTACAGGGGTACCTGTGGGGCGCCGCGCCCAAAAGGTCCTGTACCCCACCCGGGCCTGGGTGCCCGTGTCGGCTCGAAAGCTCGGGCAAGTAGCACTAGCCCACAGAAAGGCATTGACGTTCTTTTCACGGCGGGGGACCCACGGCCTGATATTGAGTTCCGCCTGACGGAAGCGGGGAGCTGCTCTGCGACCCCACTTGGCCGGCGCCGTGCCGCCTGCGGGCAGGTAGTCCGGGGTTTGCGCTCCCGTTCGGGTAGAGTCGTCACACGATGCGCGACCAGCTTCACCTGCCGCAACAAGTGGCCCCCTCATCGGCGACGTACAGGGTGTCGCCCCCGGGGCGACGGTGCCATCCCCTGGGTACCGGGATTTCGAGGGTTGCCGCGGCGGGGTCGGTGACCCGACCCAGGAGCGCATGAGTGGCCGAGCCCAGTGCCGCCGGTTCAACAGGCGCTCAGGAGCCGCCGGTACAGGTCAGCGTAGCCGCGCCAAATGACCTCCTGCCGGAACAACGTCAGGCACCGCCGTCGAGCGTTCTGACCCCACACCCGAGCCTGCTCTGGTTCTAACAGCACCCGCTGCATGGCTCGGTAGAGCGCCCCCGCATCACGGGGTTCAACGAGGATGCCCGTCTCCTCCTGCACCACTGCGTCAACGCAGCCTGAAACCGCCGTAGCGATCACGGGCAGTTCCATCGCGCCAGCTTCCAGGACGACTATGCCAAAGCCTTCTCCATGAGAAGGCAGAACGAGGCAATCCATGGCAGCGTACGCAACGGCTGGATCAGGCATGAATCCCACCATATGAACGCGTGGATCGGCCCGCAATCCAGTAACCACGCCTGCCGCCCCAGCTTCGACTTCTGGGGGACTCACAATCAGGAGCCGAACATCCGGCTGGGTGTCACGTACGGAACGCCACGCGTCCGCCAGTTCGGAAAGGCCCTTCTGTAGAGACAATCGGCCCACGTAGCCGAAAACATAGTCCCTGCCTGGAATGCCGCTGGCCGCACGAAGAGCCGTGCCCTTGCGGAGCACTTCGTCGGTCCGTGAGAACGCGGCGGCGTCGACTCCATTGACCGACCCAGCCCCGATCACGACCAGCTTTCCAACCGGACACAGCTTCCGCTCGAGAAACAGAGCACGGTTGCTCTCACTTATTACCACCACCCTGTCCGACAGCCACGAGATTGTCCTTTCGATCCACGGGAACAACCGTTGCTCGGCCACGCTCGCATGCCCCGCCGTAACGCCCCTGACGACGTACACGACTCTTCGAGTCCCGGTCATTCTGGCCACTATTGCGCCAAGTAATCCTCCCTTTTTTGTACAGCAGTTGACCAGATCGAAGCGCCCTCGCCTCATCAATCGCACCAGCTGCACCATTGCTCGTACGTCCTGCACGGGGGCCGGTCGCTGGCGAATCGCCACCGGGTGATAGGCCACGCCTTCGCGCTTGGCAGCGGCGGCGCTTCGCGAATCCGGATCGCCTGCAACCTCGACCTCGAAGCCGCATTCCGCAAGGAACTTCAGCTGACCCTTCATGTGATAGTGAAGTGTGAACGACGACGGCACAACGTAGAGAACGCGAATCGACTGGGATCCTCGACTCACGCGCTAGCCTCGGGCCTGGTGTCATTCCGCCCACCGCGCCGCAGCCGTAGCGCACGTTCGAGCCACGCGGCCACCCCGAACAGCGCCGAGGCGTCAGCTGCCGCTCGGAACGCCCAGGCGGCGGCAACGCCTTCAATTCCGAAGGCCTGCGCAGCGGCGTAAACCGCCAGGAGGTAGAGCGGCAACTCGATTAGGTGGAGCACTGCCGTGAGGTCCGGCCGGCCCGCGGCCTGAATGAAGCCGAAAGGTACGAAGCCCAAGCTGGTGAGAAACGCTCCGACAACAAGCCACGGCAACGTACGGCCGCTCTGCTCGGCGAAACCGGAACCCAGCCAGAGCCTGAGCCCAGGGCCGCCGAGAACCACGAGCGCGACAGTCAATGGCAGAAGCACCCCAGCAATGGAGAAGAGCGCATTGCGGAACAAGAGGCGCGCTTCGCGCTGCTGACCCAAGTGAGCCGCTGCAAAAGCGGGAAACATGACACCCATGATCGCGTTCGGCACGACCAGCAGCTTGGTCGCAATTTCATACGGTGCTGAGTAGTAGGCTACCGCCTCTGCCGAGATCAGGGCACCGATGACGAATCGGTCTGCCGTCGACATCAGCGGGCTGACAACGTTGGAAACCGTCGTCCAACCCCCGAAAGAAAGCAGCGAGCCAATCAGTCCTGGGCGGGGAAGGGAGCCTCTCGCCAGCGCCGGGTTCGTGCGAACGACAAGGCGATAGTAGGCGGCGCACGCGGCAAGCCGGACCAGGACGAGCGCCCCCACCACTGCCACCAGGCTGGGCGAAACGATCACGACGAGGAGGGGCGCCACGAACGCCGACACCGCCAACGGCACCCGGACGGCGGCGGTCAGGTCGAACCGCTGGCGTGCCTCCAGAGCACCTCGGAACGCAGCGCTGAGGACCACTGCAGGGATGGCCGCAGCCAGAAGATAGAAGGCGATTACGGCCTCGCTTCGGAGTGCTGGTGGGATGCTGAGGACCCGTCCAACGAGCCACGGGGAAAGAGCAGCGAGCGCCACCCCACCCAAAACGCCCAGCGCGACGAGGAGCTGCGACCCCGTCCGGATGACGGCCGCGACCGCATCCTCATCGTTTGCCGCTAGGTAGGCTGACACATATTTGATCACGGCTCGGCCAACGCCAAGGTCAAAGAGGCTGAAGTAGCCGATGACGGCCCACGCGAGGCTGAGCACACCGAAACGCGCGGTCCCGATTCGTCCGAGCAGTACTGGTATTGCTACCAGCGCCGCGAGTGCCGGCACCACTTCTACAAGCAGGTTTAGCACTGTGTTCCGTCTGAGAGTACGATGGCCTAGGAGTCTGCCCCCCGACGGCACAGTGCGCTCCTTCACGCTCTCAGGCGCCCGCTCTTCGCGTTTCGTTCCCGCCTTCAAGCGAACCCGCGATCGCTACGGCCGCCCAGAACAAGAATGCGAGTGGGTAGACGAGGAAGAGGCTGGCGGTCACGTTGCTCCACATGAATCCCATGGTGCTGGCGAGACAGGCGGTGGCAACCATTCGGTTGACCCCGATCGTTCTTCGGACCGCCCGCACACACACGCGCGTCGCCGCGCCCAGAAGGACGAGGAATGCCGCCAGGCCTACCAAGCCGCTCTCAAGAAGCACCTTGGCATAGTGGCTGTCGGGCGCCGTGAGAGTGTGCCTCGCTCGGTCGTAGACAACATTCACGTCGGCCGCAAGGAAACTGCCAGGCCCGAATCCAACGAGCCACCGCGCCCCCGTCAGACGTTCGGTCACGCCTTGGACTAGAGCGATTCTGTAGTACTCGGACGAGGCCTCCTCTACAGTTGTACCCAGATTGAGTTCGCTGGGGTTCACCAGTCGACCGATGGCGAGGGTCGAAGTGCCGAGGGTTGCAACACACAGAGCAGCCAACCCCGTGGCGACGGCAGCCAAAGCCAACCGCTGCCTGCTGGTTCGGGGCCAAACCGCAGCGATCGCCACGGTCCCCAGCATAAGCGCGATCCAGGGACCTCGACTGACCGTGAGAAGAGACGTGACGAGGACAAATCCCAGAGCGGCGGCTATTACCAACCGCCGCGCGTGGCGCGTGTCCGCTAGCCGTGCTAGGTAGAATGGATATACGAGGCCCAAGTAGGCGCCAAGGGCTATCGGATGGAAGAAGGTGGATCGCACGCGAGGCAGACCCCCGCGAAAGGCCATCTCTGCGTCTGGAATGAAACGCATCAGAGGGTTATGCAGCGAGATGGCCTCGTAGAGTGCCAGAAGGCAGACACCGACTGTACCGATGAAGACGACGCGCTCAAGGCGCGAACGGAACCCCGACTGCTTTACGAGGCCGGCGACGATGTAGAAGAGCGCGAACGGGGTGCAGAATTGGTCCACGATGGCGTAGACGCTTTCCAGCGGAGCAACCGAAAAGAGGCCACTCAGGATCTGAGATGCGAGGTAGAGGCTCACCGGTAGCACCAGCAAACGAGGTCGTGCGCTGACTCGAGACCCAGAAGAGTTCAGCATCGCGTTTAGGGCAAAGCCGAACAGGAAGGCAGCGAGGACGAGCCGTGTAGGTCCCAGTCGGGGAAGGTCGCCGACCTTGCCTCCCAGGTCGACTGGCACCCAGATGAGCATGACGGTCAGAACGAGCATCGCCGACGCAGGGCGCAAGAAGCAAAAGACCGCCAAGGAGCCGCAAACCAATGCGGCGGCCAAGACGATCAGGGCCGTGTCCATCCGAGTTGGACCTTGGTGTTGGCTTTCCGGGGCTGAACTAGCCCAGCTCTTTGTTGGTATTCGTGGACGATTTCAATGCCTCGCTCGAGGCTGACCACCGGGCGGTAGTGATTGAGCATCCGAGAGCAGTCCGCGACGCGCGCAAACACGCCCTCGGGTTTTGAAGTGTCGCTCATGACCTCCGCTTCGTGGCCCAGCACCGCACCCGCCGTCTCAGCCAACTCGCGGAACGAAGTACCCACCCCTGAGCCAAGGTTCAGCGCTTCCCCCGGCTCCAGTGCGTCAATGCTCCCGAAAACAGCAGCAACGACGTCATCAATGTAGATAAAGTCCCGAATTTGCCGACCGCTGCCCCAGACCATAATCGGCCGCTCCCTCCGCCCTACCCGTGCCACGACGCTCGGGAAGGGGTAGGTAAGATCCTGATCTTCGCCGTAGCCCGAGAAGGGGCGGTAAATGACCACGTTAAGCGCATAGGAGGCCGCGGCGTGTCTTGCGAGGTACTCACCGGTGAGCTTGGCCCAGCCATAGGTCATGTCCGGGAAACCAAGCGACTCGTCGAATCGGATCAGATCCTCTCGAAGCGGCTGGTGGTCCGTGGCGGTCTGTAGATGTATCGGATAAGCAGCGGATGAGCTGAAGTAGACCACCCGGGTCGGGCGCCGCTGAAGCTGGACTACCCAGTTGAAGAACGTGGCGTCGATGGCGAGATCCGTTGCGACCGCCAGCGGATCGCCCTCAATCTTGAGCCTCCCTCCGACCACCGCCGCCAGGTGGAGCACCAGATCGTCGGCTTCACGTGCTTCCTTCGCATAGTCACGAAAGTCCGCATGGTGGAAGGTGATGCTGCTTTCAGGTACGCGCAGGTGCAGCGGCCAGGCCGCGGGGTGGAGCCCAGTAGACAGGTTGTCGACGACGACCACATGGTATCCGCGCTGTACGAGGGCCTTCACGAAATGACGCCCGACGAAACCACAGCCCCCAGTCACCAGGGCCCGCGGCCTACTCATGCTCGCCTCCGGAAGAACCGGCTTATCGCTGCAAACACTACCAGCAAAACGAAGGGGCTGTCCTCTACTAAGTAGCGATGGGCAAGGCGGCGGGGGTCGAGCCTCAAGCGGTGCAGCCACTCAAGCCCGTGGTCTCGCATCCACCGGGGCGCTCGCGGTTGATTGCCCGAAATGATGTCGAAGGCGGAGCCAACGCCGATTCCGACCTGAGCACCGCTATCCGCCAGATAGCGTGCGACCCAGTTCTCTTGACGAGGCGCGCCTAGCGCCACCAACACAATCGCAGTGTCCAACTCGCGGAGCCTCTGAACCACAGCCTCGCTCACGGACGGTCCCAGTGGGATTGGGGTCGGTATCGGAAAGAGACGGGCTCCCGGGATGCTCTCGCGCACCCTAGCTGCCGCTTTCTCGGCAACTCCGGGGCCGCCCCCAACCAGGCTGACGCTGCTCCCGTCCTCGGCCGAGATGCGCGCACACTCCCACACCAGGTCCGTGCCGCTGACGCGGCCCGGGAGAGGGTGGCCGAGGAGGGCCGCGGCCCACAGGATCGGCACGCCATCAGCGAAGTTCACGTCCCCACCGCGTACAACCGCGGCGAATGCGGGATCCCGCCGTGTCTTCATAACCTGGTCGACGTTAATTGCAACCACGCGAAGGCTCCGGCGTGTCCGCAGTGCCCTCCGAATTTCCTCAACGGTTTCGCTGAAAGACAGGGCGTCGACAGGACACCCCAGCACGTCCACCCGCTCGTGCGAGAGTTTCACCGGTTCCAACCGGGGCAGGGTCAGTGAACAAGATGCAGGCACAGATATCTCCACGACGCCTGAAGCGACACCGGCGCACGCTGCAACCTCCCGCGTCGCCACTCCCGCATGGCCTCGGGGATCGCCGACAGCAAATCGAAGGGACCGCGTTCCTCGGACAGGAAACCACGGAGTGACATCGTCCCAACCCGCGCTGCGATAGCCACCACAGCCAGCGGCTTGGGCAAACGCCGCCAGAGGACCAAGGTTCCGTTCTTGAGCTCCATCAACCGTCGTTGACGAAGGCTCGTCCGGCCGTGCGGATCTCGGTAATGCCGGATAGTGATGTCCGGGGTGTAAGCGAGTCGCCAGCCTCTTGCCACAAGGGCGAATCCTGCGTCCTCCTCTTCTCGCGAGTACTGCAGCTGGTCCCAGAACCCGCCAACCTCGATGAAAGCCGCGCGCCGCACGCAGAAGCCCGTGCCCGCAAACACAAAGGTCCGGAATGCGCGCTTACCCCAGGTTTCCCTGTTGCGCCGGAACACCCAGGCAAATGGGTCCAGTGCGTCGCTGTCCCCGTCAAGAACGCGGAAAGACACCAGCGCGAGGCGGGGATCCCCTCCGAGGCGACGCACCATCGCACCCACGGCCCCGTCGGCTTCCAGCGTGGCGTCGTTGTCGAGAAAGCAGAGCAGATCGCCGGTCGCCAGGGACACTGCGAGGTTCCTCGAGGCCGCGACGCCCATCCGGGGGCAGACCCGCACGCACACCTCGATTTCGGCCTCCTCCATCGCGCGGCAGGCCTCGCGGATCACGTCCGACGAGTCGTCGGTTGACCCCGCATCCAGGATGACGACCTCGAGCGGACGGTATGACTGTCGGGCAATGGAACCGAGGCAGCGCCGGAGCGCCTCGCCTCGGTTCAGGTTGTGAACCAGAACGCTCACCTTCGCTGGTCGACGATCACGGCACGTCACCTTAACGACACCTGCGTCAACGGCCGCGAGGGCTTCGCCTGTCGACGACCGCAGAATCCGGTTTTCCATGGCGGTCAGCTTGCCCCCGCGCCCCGGAGGACGGCAGGAAGGGTCTTCAGGACTATGTCCAGGTCTAGCCCAAGCGACCACGTGTCGATGTACTGGAGATCGAGCTCCATCCAGTGGTCGAAGTTGATCTCGTGGCGACCGTTGACCTGCCAGAGACAGGTGAGCCCCGGCTTCATCGAAAAGCGGCGCAGTTGCCAGCCGCTGGGGATTCTCTCCACGTCCCTCAAAGGAAGAGGCCGGGGTCCGACCAGGCTCATCTCACCGATAAGCACGTTGAAGAACTGCGGTAGCTCGTCCAGGCTCAGCTTTCTCAGGATTCGGCCCACACGAGTCACGCGAGGGTCGTCTCTTATCTTGAACGCGGCTCCCTCCACCTCGTTGAGTGACTCGAGCGCCGGAAGTTGAGCCTCGGCGTCCTTGACCATGCTCCGAAACTTCCGCATGCGGAACTTCCTTCGCCCGAGGCCCACGCGCTCCTGACCGAAGAGGACTGGGCCGGGAGACTCCAGCTTGATGGCGACGGCAATGATCAGGAACACTGGCGCGAGCAGAACAAGCGCTACGCCGGCGCCAACCGCGTCCAGCACTCGCTTCACAACAAGGCCCAGCGACGACGGAGCGGGCTCGGCGAGGGTGAGAATCGGGATCTTGTCCAGGCGCTCGACCTCGGCATGCGCCAGTTTCAGCTCGAAGAAGTCCGCGGGCATCCGGACGATGAGCCCCATCCCCGTTGCCACGGTGATGAGCCGTGCGATCGTCTCGTACTGTGAGCGCAGGGGCAAACAGATCATGACCTCGTCCACCTCGAGCCCACCGAGGATCGTCGGCGCGTCCTTCAGCCCGCCCAGGAGCTTCTCCGGTTGGCCGTGGAGTGAGCTCCGGGGAGGGGGGATGTCGTCGATGTAGCCCAGCAGAAGGTAGCCGAGCTCGGGTCTCTTCCAGATCTCGGTTCCGAGCCGCGCCCCGCGCGGCCCGCACCCCACGATGACGAGGTTGCGAAGGTTTCGCCCCTCGCGCCGGACTTCGCCCAGGACCAGGCGGAGGGCACTGCGGGTGAGGACCGTGCCGACGAGGCCCGCAACGAAAAAGACAGCCAGAAAGCGGCGGTCCACCGCCACGAGTCGAAGGGCCACCGCCAGCCCGGCAAGAATGAGCGTGCCCAACGCGACCGCCTTCGCGATGTCCCACCACTCCGACACCAGGAGCCCGATACGCCGGGATCGATACAGGCCGCGTGCCCTGAAGATCACGTGCCAGAGGACCGCGAACCCCATGAAGAGGAGCGCGTTCGACAGTTTGATCCTGACCGCAAGGAACTCGGCTGGATTGTTCGGGCTCGCCGCACCGGCCGACACCAGCAGTGCCAGCCCGAACGCCGCACTCATGACGCACAGGTCCGCCACGCGGAAGGCGTCGAGCAAGAGCCGTCGCCTCAGAGACTGCATGACCGCTCTCCCGTGCGCCGCCCCGTAGACACTGTCACCCCCTACAGCAACCCGTACAACGCTTTCGGAATGTGGAATTGCCGCCGGCTCAGCACCGCCCCCAGCAGTCGGGCACCCGACTCCTCGAGAGTCCGCTTGGCCTGCTCGGCCACCTGCCATCGTGTCTTCTCCGCCTGGACGACCAGGACCACGCCGTCCACCAGCGGGGCGAGGATGCCGGCGTCGCTGTAGACGGTGGCGGGCGGACCGTCCACGATCACCCAGTCGTACTTCGCACGGAGGCCCTCGAGGGCCACGCGGAGTTCCGGGGCGCTGAGGATCCCAGCCGGGTGGCTCGCCGGGCGCCCCGACGTGACGAGGGGCACCCGAGAGCTGTTGCCATTGCGCACGGCCTCACCCAGCGCCAACCCCCGAGTGACCACCTCGGTCAAACCTCCGCCGCGCTCCACGCCGAAGGCCTTGTGCTGGCTGGGTGTTCGCAAGTTGGCGTCGACGAGCACCGCGCGCGCCACTCCGTCCCGGCCCAGGAGAACCGCGAGCTCTCGCGCGACGGTGCTCGTCCCTTCCCTGTGCGTGGCGCTCACGATCAGGATCGCGCCTCCGGGCTTCGCTCCCTGGCGGCTCTGGATCGCGTGGAGGACGCGCTGGTAGCCCTCCGCAACCTGGTCCACCAGGGGTGCTCCTTCGGGTCCGGCCGCGACGAGCGACCGCCGGGAGGCTTCAAGGGCCGCCCCACGTTTCATGGCGTCGTAGATGCGACTCACGGCGTGCCCCCCAGCCGCAGCAGGGTTCGCCATGGCGAGCGCCGCCCGCCCGCAGGCTCGTACACGCCTGGCGACCCACCGCCCTGGCGTGGCCGGTCCAGTCCGAGGTCGTGGGCCGCTTCCTCCACGAGCGCTTCGCTGACGGTGTCTCGGTTCGAGCCGAAGGCGTTCACCAGGGCCTGCTCGCACACGATGTTGATGAGCCGGGGGATGCCGGCTGTCCGGGACCAGACCCGGCGAAGGGCGGCGCGGGTGAACACGCGTTGGTCGCGCGAACCTGCAACGCGCAGCCGGTGGTACACGTAGGCTGCGGTCTCCTCGCGGCCGAGGGGCTCGAGCCGCGCGCGGACGGCCATTCTCTGGCCGAGTTGGCGTAGGCGGGGCCGCGCGAGCTTCTGTTCCAGCTCGGGCTGACCGGACAGGATGACCTGGAGGAGCTTCGTGTCGCCGATCTCGAGGTTCGTGAGGAGGCGGACCTCCTCGAGGATCTCGTCGTCGAGGTTCTGGGCCTCGTCCACGATGAGGAGGGGCGGGAAGTTCCCGGACTCGAGCTCGGCGACCACGAAGTCGTGAAGGGCCTGGATCATCTCGACGCGACTGAGGCCCGCGTTCGGGATCAGCAGCTCGTTGAGGATCATCCACAACAGGTCCTCGCGGTCGATGGTCGTGTGGGTGATGAGGGCGGTGCGGACCGACACGTTCAACCCGTCGAGCAGCGCCCGCAGGAGCGTCGTCTTGCCGGTTCCGACCTCGCCCACCAGGCAGATGAACCCGCGACGGTGTTTGACACCGTAAACGAGCGAAGCAAGTGCCTCCCGGTGGGAGCGGGACGGGTAGAGGAACCGCGGGTTCGGCGTCACCGCGAAGGGTTTCATCCTGAGGCCGAAGTGGGTCTCGTACATTGCGTCAGCTCGTCCTTCCCATGCTCTCCTGGTCGGGGATGGTCCCCAGGAGGGGAATCCCGAGGCGAGCCTCGAGCTCGCGGCCAGTGGTGAAGGAGTGGTCGAAGTACTCAGTAACGAAGGCGACGCTGAGACCGCCCATCGCACCGAGCAGCAGCCCCAGGATGAGATTCAGAGCCTTGCGCGGTGCCACGGGCCTTAGCGGACGCTGCGCCGGCTGGGCGATGCTCACGTTGACGATCCGCTGCTGGTCCATCGCTGCCGAGATACGCGCCTCCTCGTGCTTCTTCTGGTAGAGCATGTAGGCGTCCTCGGCGGCGCGTGCCTCGCGGCGGAGGCCGTCAGTGGTGAGGCCTTTCTCGTTGAGCTCGTCCAGCTGCCGGCGATGACTCGCAACCTGCACCTGAAGCGAGTCGTACCTTGCGCGGGCGCCCTTCAGGTCGGCCCGGGCCGCGAGCAGCAGGGCCCGAAGATCCTGGTAGACCCTATTGAGCTCGGTCCGGTTGATGCTCGCCACGCGCGCCTCTGCCGCCTTCAGCCTCTCCTGGGTCGCCCGGATCTGGTCCTCGACGTCCCGCACCTGCCGGTTTTCCGGGGTGAAGTCCTGGACGAGGGCGTCGCGCTTGAGCTGTAGGGCGACGAGCGCTTTCTCAAGCTCCTCCGTCGTCGGATCCTGGTTGAGCCGCAGGGAGCTCCGGAGCCTCTCCGGCTCCGTCGCGAGCTGCGCCTCGAGTGCGGACACCCGCTCCGCCTGCTGCCGTACCTGGACCTCGGCCTCTCCGAGCTGCCTCTCGAAGTCGTCCAACCGCCGAAGGGTGACCTCCTTCTCCGCCGCGAGGGACTGAGAGTCCCCGAGTAGCCCCAGCACGGAGACGCCGGCCTCGCTCGAGTAAGCTTCGAGGGCGCGTTCCGCCTTCTCCAGGCGGGCGGCGGCGTTCCGCGTCTCCTCGTCGAAGAAGGCAACGGCCTGGGGCGATTGGTACACCTGGGCTCGCCGAGTGAGGTAGCGCTCCGTCAGGCCCTGCACCACCCGCGTGGCCCACTCGGGGTCCTCGTGCCGATAGCTGACCTCGAGGACGTTCGACTTCCGGATAGGCTGCACCTCGATCTTCTTCTCGAGCTGCAGCACCATCTCGTCGAAGTACGACAGATGTGGCGCCCCCAGGAACTCCGCCACGGCCTTCCGGGCCCGCTGCAGCGGCCCCTCGTGCCGCCAGCTCTCGTCCACGCCGAGGCCGTGAAGCGTGTCCTCAATGGCCTGCCGGCTCTTCAGGATCGTCA
>Ga0315284_10004292_pt1 | contig 20266 bp, 50 predicted proteins | sample YL17G09_16_MG_FD_203696 | JGI IMG/M metagenome (GOLD analysis project Ga0315284, IMG submission 203696) | Sediment microbial communities from Yellowstone Lake, YNP, Wyoming, USA - YL17G09_16 | ecosystem: Environmental > Aquatic > Freshwater > Lake > Sediment | place: USA: Wyoming | collected...
CGCAACCGAGTGGCGTAGATGCCTACTCCACAGGACCCATGAGACTTTACACGGGAGTCGTTCTTGTTCCACGCCAGCTCGTACGGCGTGGTCAGGGGACAGCGGGGGTCGATTGCCAGTAGCGGCTGCACCCCCTTCTCGCGCAGGATGGTGTACTCGTTCATGAGTGCCACCGGCGCTACGGCGCAGAAGTGCGACCAGAACGTCGATGCTCCTCGGAGTGTCCCACTCCCGAAGTGAGCGAAGATGTGATCTTTGTTGGTGTGGACAACATGGTGCGCGGCCTGATGTCCACCACTGAAACGAACGACCCGGGGCAAGGCTGAGGCTTTGGAACAGAGAAAGTCAACGACTCTCCCTTTTCCGCAGTCCCCCCAGCCGAGCCCCAGGACGACCTTGTCTCTCACAGCATCGGTTCCGGATCACTCTTGGCCGGGGGCTGGGCCGCGTCCACAGCCACCGGCGTCACGGTGTTCGTCTTGTAGGTGCGCAGGATCGCATCCGCGATCAACCCTGCAACCTGCTTGTGGTTCTCTGCGATGAGCAGGTTTGAGCCCAGCAGCTCCTTCCATCGGTTTACGGTGTGGAGGTCGTGGCCCGCCGAGGTTTCGGAGATGTGGATGTGGAAGCAGCTGTACTTCTCCTGCGCCTTGGCGAGAAGCTCGGCAGCTGTGGTGGTGGCCGGATACTCGGATTGGTCGCCGAGCAGCGCCTTGAGCGCTTTGCCGGCATAGTCCGAGTGGTAGTTCTCGTCCCCGATGGTGAATAAGATGCCCTTCTGCCCGCGCTTCTCCAAACAATCGAGCGCCGTCCGATTCCCCGCAAAGTACCAGGCCAGGGGGTAGCTCTCGCCGCCGTTGCCGCCACCGTTGCCCTCCAGGTAGACGCTGGTGAGCCATTGGTCGAGCAACTCGTCGCTGCTCTCGAACTGGCCCACCTGGAACGGCGCGGCGTCGCAGAAGTGGTCGCCCACCGCGGTGAAGAGGACCTGCGGGTGCGCGAGCCCGCTGTCGATGATCTTCTTCATGATATGGGGCAGTCCCTCTTGAACAAGATGGTGAGGGACTGTCCCCATCGAGCCCGTGACGTCCAGCGCGATGACGATCGCGACGCTCTCCGGGTGCTCGGCCGAGTCGCGGCTCTCGCGCAGCAGAACGTTGTAAGGGTTCATCCTGCTCTCGATGTTCCGCTGCTTGAACACCTCGTTTGCGTTCTGCACGCGGTACCCCGTAGGTACTACCATGTTGTTGGACCGGAGGAGATCCTCGCTGGCCCAGTTGTTCGCGGCACGGCGCTGGACGCTGCTGTCGTTACTGTAGCTTCCCCCTCCCATCATGCACCCCCGAACAAGTACGCGTAGCGTTCCTGCATGAGCTCCAGCTTGATCTCGGAGTTCCTGATGTCAACGGCGAGCTTGGTGTCGACTTCGACGAACTTCGGGCCATCGAAGTTCTTGCCGAGCATGAGCGAGAACGTGTTCTCGGGGGAGAGATCGAGCATGTTCTCGCGCTCTCGCTTCATGCGCTTGATGGCCATAACGAGGTTTTCGACCTCGCGCTTGTAGGTCATCTGCGCGTCTTCGGCAATGACCGCGGCGCGGTCATCCTTGATCTGTTTGTTGTTGCGCCTGAGAGACGCAACGAAGGCTCCGGTCTCTTCCGTCTTCGGTTCTTCGATCTTGTTCTCTTCGGTCATCTTATCCTCCTTCGGTTGTTTTCAGTGTCCAATCTTCGGCAACTCTTCTTGAAGCCAAGGCAGCAAATCCCTGGCGGTCTTGACCTTGACGCTAGAAACCGTTTGTCTGTAGACATGGCGTTCTCCCTGATAGAAGCCATTATCGTCATACCAGACGGTTATCGAACCCAACTCACCCGCGGCAGACTTGGCTCTGGCTTTCTTCAATCCCAAGATGGCTTCTCTCGCGTTCAAGAAACGCTCAGGGCACTTGATGCTCCCAGTGAAATCGGCCATGCCGGTTAAGATCGTCATGTTCCTACTTCTTTACTTTCTTTACGCCGTACTTCGAGCGCGACTTGTTCCTGCGAGGGGCCTCCTTGTTGTGCGGGTCCACGCCTTCGCAGTCCGCCTTCTTGGCGCCGCGAACGACATGATATCTGACTCCGGGTAGGTCCTTGACACGCCCACCCCGAATCAAGACCACGCTGTGTTCTTGTAGGTTATGATCAACCCCAGGAATGTAGGCGGTGACCTCCAGCCCGTTTGATAGCTTGACGCGGCAGACCTTGCGGTTCGCCGAGTTCGGCTTCTTGGGGTCGATCGTATAGACGCGGACGCAGATGCCCCGCCTCTGCGGGCAGCCCTGCAAGGCCGGCGCCTTGCACTTCTTCTTCTGCTGTTTTCGTCCTCTCTTCACCAACTGGCCGATCGTCGACATTTTTTTGACTCTTTCTCGCGCTCCAGGCGCTTGTGGATGGCGTATTCCGTCACGTGTTTGTAGTCCGAAAGTTCTTTGAGACAGGTAACCAAGGCGTTTACAACGCGGGCATTCCGAACGTCCGCGGAAGTGAGCACCGTAGTGACTTGGTTCAACAGCATACGCGCATGTTCCGTTGCCGCAAGGCGGCGCTGTGCATTCTCCATCTCGAAGGGCATGGTAATTACACCTGGAAGAGCCGCTGCATGATTGGACCCATGACTCCCCGCACGATCTCATCGAGGTGTTCTGCAATAAGCGTATCGACTTTTATCGAAACCTGCTTGGGGTAGTCAACTTGTTTATATTCGATAAGAGCCTGTTTTACCAACGTCTCTGTCTCTTTTGACAGAACGTTCCACACGGCGACTCGCAAACCGCTGGGCACAGCAACCCGATTACAGCCATAAGTCTGCTTCTCGGCCCAGCTCTCTTCCAAGAAGGCTTTGACTTCTGCCTCGATGAGTCTCTTCCACTCTTCTTCGGGGAGGAAGGTCGCGATGTCGAGGCGTATCTTGTCCTTGAGCTGTTCTGCGAATTGACGCGGATCAAACTTGACGATTGTTTCTTCGGTCATGATACCTCCTTCTTTTTCTTCACGATGAACTCCTGGTAAGAGTCCACCCTCTCGAAGACGCTGTCGGGGATGTGGCTGGAGGGGTCGGACATGTGGATGAAGAACGCCAGAGTCTCAGGTTCGTACTTCTTGTGAAGCAGAAACTTGATGGCAGCGTGTCGCACTTCGAGCTGTCGGTTTAACTTCGAGCACACCTCGGCGTGGCGCCTCAGCTGGTCCTCGTTCTCTCGATAGCAGGCGTGGATTCGTTTGTTCGCTTTCACGAGAAGAGTCAGCAGCACGACGACTAACGCGAGATCGACGGTACCTACTATGAACATGACGATGGGTGTCATCTGTACTTCTCCCCGTCAGGCCCGACCAGCATTCGCAGTTCCTCCTGCCGCTCAGCCTCCGTCATCTGATGCGGCACGTGTATCGGCGGCGGGATTGGCAATTCGAATATGTCCTGCTGCCAACAGCACTGGTTGGCCTCGTCATCGAACCCCGCCCTTACGGTGTAAAGATCATCCTGGCATTCGTGCCAGAGCTTGTACGTCTTCGTGAACGAGAGGTCAGGGTGCCCAATCAGTTCCGGGTCCTCTTTCCTGCACAGCGTCACGTATCCCTGTTCCTCTTCAGACAGCAGTGCTGGAGGCGTCCACTTCTGTCCGTCCAGCACGATGTTCACGTTGTAGCCGTCCGCGGTGATGCTGTTGTCACCAGCCAGCTTCTGCTCAGGGCAACTGCACTCACACGTCACCGGCGTCACAGCGCCCGCCTCTTCTTTCACCGCCGCGGTGAACTTCGTCGCAATGATGACGAGCGCTCCGAAGAACGCCATCATGACCACGACGGCGCCCATCACCCACAGGCCGTTCTTTTTGGATTCGTCCATGTCAGTCCATCCCCTCATAGAACTCCGCGACGTTGATCACGCCGGGAGGCAGCTCGTTGAGCGACCTACCCTCCAGCACGAACGTCCGCATGTAGTTAACGCGCGGGCTCACCAGGTGGAGAAAGAGGAAGCCGTCTTTCTCCATGGCCCACACCGGTACGTTGAATTTGTCCATGTCCGGCAGCGGGCAGCCCTTGGGCGCCAGGTAGATCTCCATCTGGTTGACGTGCATCTTCGAGTTGTTCTCCCCGCGCACGTGTGGCGGGCGCTGGAACCCCTTGGGCATGCCCAGCGCGATGTTGCCGACGCCCATGATGTGCGTGCCTAGGACGTGTCCCACACAGTTGAAGTATCCCGCGGCGCTGTAGCTGCCCTCCCCGAGCTTGTAGCGCCCGCATGTCGTGTCCATGCCGCAGACGCAGCCTGGGCAGAGGAACTCTTTCACCATCTCTTCGCCGGTCATGTCCCCTCCTTCTGACGCATCTCCTCGATGTCGTCGTAGATAAACCGCTGGGCGCACAGCACGCAGCAGTCTTCGGCCAGCAGCTCGAACGTCTTCTGGTCCCTCATGACGAGGAGCAGCCCGTCGTCACAGGACGGGCAGACCCGCTTGTAGGGGCTGTCGTAGGATGCCCTGAGCAGTTCCGCGTGCTTCACGTGCAGGGGAGCGTTGTTGACGTGGGCCATCGACATGTCGTTGACGGTTTTCATTGTTACTCCTTGCAGCACGAATCCACGCACTCCCGCACCAGCACGAGGCACGCCTCGTACTTGTCCAGGAGGCGGCTCTCTGTGGTTGTAGCTCTTAAGGTCTTCACGGCTTCCCCAAGAGACATGGCTGGCACCTCTAACTCTGTCGGAACTTTCTCTATGCAAGGCACCGGCGTTACGGCACTTACGGTGCTACCCGTTGACGGGGTGCATACGTTGGCAATAAACAACCCGACTAGCCCTCCTATCAAGAGGGGCAGTATGACCTGTAGCGACTTTTTCATTGATTCTCCTTTGTTACCGTGCCATCCAGCCATACGATGGTTAGGGGTTTACCTACCTTGCGAGCAAACCTAATCGTCGCCCAGGTGCCACTGCGCGTTTGTTCGGTCGTCTCTCCTGGGCAAGCCAAGAGATGGTCACAGGCGTCCACGATGTCATGATTGCGCTCCAGAAACGGCTTTACTGGGTGAATGACGCTCGCGGCACATCCTGCCCGCAGGGGGTGATCTAATCCACCCCCGGGGTGGATTAGAACCTGCGTAGTCTTGGGCAGAAGCCAGTGAAAGCTGGCATCCGCGCCGATGCAGTCCCCGTGTAGCGCCATCTCCGGAGTGTTCAGTCGCAGGAATTCGATGATGGCGTCTTTTTGTGCGGCGGTCATGCCGTTCCTTGTTCCAGTGAATCCGAGTATCATCTCATCCTCCCCAGCTTCTCGACTTCTTTAGCCGTTCTAATCGCTTGTGCTTCCTGCCAGGCAATGTACAGCTTGATGTCCCAGTAAATCGCAACAGCCGCGAGGACATTGATTGCAAAGCATCCAGCACCGACAATCCAGGACCAACCCGACCAGTGCGCCCGTAAGTAGGTGATGTAGCCTTCTAGACTGTAGAGATCCCGGAAGAAGATGTCGAATGATGCCATGGCGCCTACGCCACAGGCGAACATGAGAACGCAGCACAACACGAGGGACATGGGTTTACGGTGGGGCATCTTTTTTCTCTTTTCTTCCAGGTATCGGCGCCCCGCACTCGCGGCAACGCTCACTCTTCATGGGGGTGTTGCAGAAGGCGCAGAAACGGTCGTACACCCCGCCCCCAGACTTCTGAGACGGCGGGGCGGGATTTGCAGGGCGGCTTGGTTGCTGCATGGTAATCATCACTTCCTCCATGCCAGCAGATACAGATATCCGCAGCGGGCATTCGTGTTAGCCACAACCGCACAGGTATCATCCTCGTAGAGGACGTGTTGTTCATCCTTGTTGGGTTTTAAGTGCCCCGTCTTCCAGAGCTCCTCGACTGTTTCGTGTACGGCTAACAAGATACGCTTATTGAGCAGCCGGGCAAATTCCCGCTTGTCGACTGTATTCCCTATCATGCTCTGTCTATCCCAGAGCAGGTCGAGTTGCCCATTCTTCAAGATGGCCCTCGCACCCCACGCGGGCGACGCGCCTTTGGGAAGCGCAGACCAGAGCCCCCATTTTCCTTCAGACATTCTTTACCTCCTTGTTTGGTTAAGACCTTGTACCAAAAGAAAGAGCAGTTCCAGAGAACGGCTCTTTCCAGGGATTACCAGAGATAGGCCTTTAGGGTGGGGTACGCGGGGTCATCAACTTCAACGATAGGAGGGCGCTCTTCGAAGTAACGCAGCTCAGTAACATAAGCATAACGCTCATCGAAGGGGCTTTTCGTACTGCGCTCTTCCACGATTCTGCGCATGTCCTTCATCCAGCATATCGCTTCTTTGTGGCGAAGGCTGACGCTGTCCATGAAGTGCGCGCCACTGAAGTAGTAGCTGAAGGCGTCCATGCCGATGCTGAAGCCGTGGATCCCCTCGACCTTCACTGTTTTTGTGAGAACCCAATCTTTACCAACAGGGTCAGGAACACGAACTTCAAGTCCGGTCGCGAGAATGATTGTTGCTGCAACGGTACGCCGTCTTTCGGCAATCTTCGTTTCAGACATGCCGTACGCGCGACCGAGCTCTTCTTCTTTCTCTCTCTTGATGAGATCCGGAGGCGCTGATTTCACATCACCCTCGTGGCGCAAACTGGACTCGCAGAAGAAATAGTTACCCTCGCTGAAACAAATGCTAACGCATTTTTTGTCCTTACCCGAATGGGGTAAAAAGCGGGGGTTATCGACTTCTCCCCACGTTCCTACGAGGTGTTTCATGCCTTCGTCTGAGTGCTCATCCAGGCAATTCACGTAGACACGCTCTCCCGTCTTGAAGAGGGGAAAGCACTCGACCTTGGTAAGGTCTTTCACGGACCAGCCGTGAAAATCCTCGTCCGAGGCGTACGAATAATGGTCGAATCGGACGGCCACTTTGTTCCTGGCATAGTCCCGGGGAGTAAGACTGGTAATGATGCCACGCCTCCGCTCACCGTTGAACAACGCTTCGATTTCATCTCCGACTTTGAATTCGTACTTCTCCTCCATCTTCTCCTCCTTGGTTGGTGTTGTTTCTGTTTCCTTTGCGGCTTTATCGATGAGGTCAAGTATCTTTTCTAGTATCGTCATTTTCTTTCCTACTCCGCGCTCGTTCGCTATGTGTTCCTGCCCAGAATCCCGCGCTGAAGACGATTCCCATGGCGATGACTAGGATGACAATGAAGAGGATGATCATCTGTTACTCGGCAGCGGAAGAGGCAGCGGGCGGGACTTCGGAACGGGGGTAGTCCAATACGCGTAGCCACCCTTGACCTTTTTGCGGTGAAACCGCTTCAGCTTTCCGTCCTTGGAGAGGCGGTCAAGCGCCGAGCCGATGCTGCCGTGGAGAGCTTCAGGCGGTGACCCGAGACCGTACTGGTGCTTTATCGCCCCTACGATTTCTTGGTGCGTGAGCTGCGTTCCCTTATGCACGTCCAAGACTTCCACGATCATCTTCTTCCACTCGAACTTCTTCATCTTTGTGTACTTCTTGATCGGCTTTTTCCAAGTGTCTTTTCCGTCTGCTTTACTTGTATAGATAATGCGACCCTCTTCGCGGAGATTGCTGAGGGTATCTCGGACAGCGTCGAAGCTCACGCTGGAGCGCTTGGTCAATACCTGCCCAACAATTTGATTAGTCGTCAGGTACTTGTTCGCCTTCAGTGCCCCGTATACCTGTTCTTTGAGCCTGGATGACGTTGTATTTGTGAGCTTGAGGTTCTCAGGGGCCCGTACAATCGGTATCACCCCTGTGTACCTAAGCGCCTTAAAAACGAAGTGCAGAGTGCGCGCTATGTTGGCCTGTTGATTGAGGCTCGTTAGGTTAAGCTCCAGCGCGAGCGTCGGCCAGACGTGCTCTTTCCAGAGCGGACAGGTGTCTAGCTTCTTGGTCTCTTCCTCGATCTCTCTGGTGATGCTGTCTCTTACGTCGTAGATATCGTGAGCAATGTTCTTCGACAAGTGGGCATCCGCTTCCACGAATGTCTCCATCTTCCGGCGCAACTCCCAGTTCTGTTGAATCTTCTCGCCAATGGCGAGGATGGTGTCCAGGTCTTTTGACATTGTAGCCTCCTTGATTGTTAAGACTTGTACCAAAAAAAGGCACCGTCTCCAGTGCCGCTCGAATCCTTGACTGAGGGCGAATAGGGTGCCCCTTTTTGCCCAAGTCCTGGGTCGTTGATGTCTTCTCATCGGCGTAGCGCCGATTGAACGGCAAGATTACGCCGTAAAGAGCGATTCGAGGTCATCGTCTACATGCGATCCTGGTTCTTTGGATCTATTTTTCCGCAAAATAGATCCAAAGAAACTGAATCGGAGCGTACCCAAGTAGCCCCTGTCTATTTGATCAAATACGAGACGCGGCGGCTCGTAATTGATCAGATAGATAGGACTCGCCAATGGTACCGTTAGCGGACGTAACGTCCGCGAGGTTGGCATAACCACTAGACGATGCAAAGCTAAGTCAAGACGTCGCCTACATGCGAGGCCCGAAGATCAGCGGTCTACCCCGCCTCGGGGTGGAGCGCCTTCGGGCACGGAGAGTCCCAGATGGACAGGGAGCACTCGGCCACCGGCGTAGCGTGGTGGCCCTCTGCCTCTGAGTATTTCCCGTTCACGGGCGTTACACCCGCTTGGATTGGATATCCGCTAGACGATGTCTTTAAGAAGATGCGATTTGGTCAAGTAGGGACATGTCGTTATTCTTTTCGTGCAGAAGCCTTCTTCGTCTTTGAATTCGCAGAGACTCTCTATTGGTTTCCCGCAGCAGGGCAAGGGCGGGAGGGTGATGGGCCGAGTCATATCCTCTTCGCGGGTCATGCCTTTCAGTTTAACATGGCCTAAGGGCGGATGTCAGTGAAGTAGGTTTTCCCACATAGTTGACAGGTATATTCGTACCGGCGCCCTATCAGGTTGATCTCATCTCCATAGACGGCACGGCTATACTTGAAGGTGTGTGAACACCAAAGGCGTTTCCAGAAACGCTTGAGCCAGTTCATATTCATATCTCCCCGTAGTACTCACGATTACTCGGCTCATCCTTCATGCGCCCTAGCCAGAGTTTCCACGCCTTATGGAAACGTTGACCAGGCAGTGCTCCATAGGCGAGTTTGTATTCATGCAAGCAGCGTTGCACGTCATGTTTTGGGATGTCGTCGATTTTCTCGGGTTTGTGGCCTTCGTATTTACCCCAGATGATCATGGGTCTGTTGCCTCGTCCTCGAACTTGACGATGACGTTCTTCTGGTACTTGAACGCCAGCTTTTCCCCCAAGACCACGAAGAGATCGCCAGGTATGCTGCCGTCGACGATGCGGAGCGATAAGAGTGTTTTAGCCTCCTCCCGCGTTTTGCATGTGGTTGTACAGATGCGTCCAACTGTCTGATCAATTACGTAATATTTTGGATTGAGATCGTCGTAACACGTCATACCATCCCCCTATTCTTCTTCACCAACTCTTCAAGGTTGTTTGGTGCAAGTTGCTCTAGCGCCGCTAGAGCAACCGCGGCGACTTGGACCAACTCTAGCAACGCATCTTCGGTGTTTCCGGCGAAGTCAGAGTCAGAGGCTTCTTCGACTTCTTCACGAAGTGTATTACACCAAAGCTCGATGTCCCGCTCGTTCTGACCCGATAGGGGTCCCCAAACGGAATCTTGAAATTGTCTTTCTGCCTGAATTGCCAAAAGCAGGTTATTAAGGGGTATCGTCACTTTCTTCCTCCTTCGTTTTGTCGAGTGGCGGACTCGTAAAGTAGTACTCAATGCGCGTACTTATTTCGAAGTCTTTCTCGCAGCTCTCGCAGTAGAGTGAATGCTCACCCTCTTCACTGATAGCGTCTTCCCAGTCAACCCTGCGCTGATGTCCGCAGTGCGGGCAACGTACCATCTCTTCGCTCTCGACTGCATCGTTGTCCTTATCCAGGCGTTGGCACACATGACAGAGCTCTCGCATGCCGGTTCCTGGAAAGATAAAGTGCCCACAGCGATAACAATTCTCGCCGTTCTCGACCTGCGCTTTTCTATAGGCTTCCCAGTCAACTCGGCCACTCTCATCTTCGTGGTCTTTGATTCTGATCATTGGGTCTCCAAATAACTAGCCCCCATTTTCTGGAGCTGTTCACCAAAGCCTTGTACGGCACTTTCAACCATCTCGAATGGAACGGCAGCCCTGATGACCGCTGTTTTCGGGACCTCATCGTCCTCTAACCATTTCTTTTCGGCGAAGGCCATGACGACGTCATTGAGTGTTCCTGCCGGAACACTCAATAGACCGATGATCCAGCGGCCCGCATTCTCGGCAAAAATCATGTAAATGTTTGCTGCTTGAAGTTCTTCAGGCATGTTCTCTCCTTGGGTGATACTTCTCTTACCAAAAAAAGACGACTCGTTGGGGAGTCGCCAAGACGGGTGAATTAGAACTTCATGACCTGCGAGATCAACTCTGTGTAGTTGAATTTGTTCTGCAAGGCCTTGTCCACGAAGAGCTGCGGTCCGCTAGTCCCCTCGAATACCCCGTTCCAGTTCAGGTGCACGTACGTGGGGATACTCTCCAGTTTGTGCGCGAACTTGATACCGAGCTCAGTGGGTCGCCACAGACCCGACTCTTTCTTCGTGGGGTCGTTTAAATTGGGCTTGTGATCCGCCAATCCCCAGAAGCGCACTTTAGCATAGTCGCCACCATGGAAGTTGAGAGCAGGAGCGCTCACCCAATTTCCTGTTCTTTCGAACGTCCACACGAGCAGGATCATGAAGCGAGCCATGTCAGAGGTGAACTTTCTCTTGTAGCTCTTCACGTTGTTCCCACAGCAGGGGCAGGTCGTGCCTTTTACACCGTAGGCTGCTTTCTTGATGTACTCACGGGCTTCGGAGAGGCAGTCCCCGATAAACGACAGCACCTTGAGCATGAGGCTACTTCGCCTTCTTCTTGGCCGTCTTCTTCGCGGGCTTGCCCTCTAAGCAGTTCTTGTGGCGCTTGGGTATCTCGATTTCTCCGTCTTCTTTGGATTTCTTCTTAACGAGCTTGAGCGGACCCAGGAGAATGCATTTGCTTTTCTTATTGGAAAAGTTCTGCTCAAAGTAAGAACACCCCTCGGAGCAGCAATCCTCGAACTCGTGGTCAAGAACGACCTGGACGTTGGCTTCGAACGTCAGTGTAGGCGTGGTCTTATACTTGGGCATCTTTCTCCTCTTTCTCTCTGAGTACCTTGATTTTCCTGGGGATCTGCACCGTCTCTTCTTTCACGTCGTAATTCTCGATGTAGTACACGAGCTCTGTAAGAATCGTGTCGCAGAGCAAGTCGAACTCTAAGATGAATTTCGCCTTGTCCTGGAAGTCGGATAGCTCCCAGTCGGTGAAGTCCAGCTCTTCGTCTACGCTCTTGCCTGGCCAGGTGAAGGGTCGACCGTCTTTCATGCCGCCCTTGTAGAGCACGATGTAGCCACCACTGCGGCCGTTGAAGCCTGCCGACCATTCGTGTTTACGTTCGACAGACCACTCCCGCATGAGGTCGTTAACGGGAAACCAGAAGTCTTCGCAGTCGATTACGTCGTAGGCCTTCATCTGCTGTTCATGTGTTAGTGGCAACCAGCTGATCTTCACGTGGTTGGCGTATGACGTACTTCTGTTAAAGTGCGCCATTGTCGGGTACCTAAAATGATCTTTGATAAACTCTTGAAGCTCTTCAGGGTCAGACATGTCGAGCTCTTTCCGGAAGTGCATGACGATGCCGTCAGCGTCGTACTTGAGCTCAGACATGGTCGACTACCGGCGGCTTGGGCCACTGTTGTTCATACAGCCGCTGAGCAACGTCAATTGCCTCGAAAGGCCAGTCATCATCGAGGTGTCGAAGAAGCTTGTGGTCCATGAAGTCAAGGCTGCTGTGAAGGCGAAGCGCGCGGGATAGCCACTTAGGGCAATTCGTCCAATGCATGATCTCGTCAAGAACGACGAAACCAAGCGCTTCATAGAGCTTCACAAAGGACCAACCACCGTCTTTGGCCAAGAAGTCGCACTTATTGATCGAGGCAGACTTCAAGAGGATGACCGTATCTTTATCTTGTACCTGGAGTCGATGCCCCAAGATGCCGCGGGCCTTTCGAAAGCTGTCTGTGTCTCGGCGAGAACGAATGGCGAAGGCCACTCGAAGACTGCTTTGGTTGACCGGTTCGAACGTAATATAGATCGCAAAGTCTATGTCTGTCGGGAATGCAACAAGCAGCGGCAGCTTGTGATCCATGAAGTACTTTCGACCCTCTTTGACGTCCTGTTCTCGCTGCTTGAACATGTTGAACTTCTCCAGACTCCTCGCCTTACGGACCTGGATTTCTTTTTCTGTGGTTGCCATCTCCTCTCCTCTCAGCAGACAGCGACACGCTGTCGCAAGGTCAATTCATTCCACCTGATACTTGACTGCGGTTGGGCGGTTACGTGGACTAAGTCTGAGTCCTCGTAACTGTCCCTGTCCAGCGCCACCTGGATCAGGTGGTTATGAAACAGTTGAATTCTCTGTTGTTTCTCTTGTTGTACCTTCTTCATGTTGTTCTCCTTGGTTGGTTTGTTAACAGCACTCTTCTAGAGTGCTGTTAACAGCTTATACCGTCGGAGAACGAGCTTTTAGAATCCCTCGGGCCGGATTCCAAGCGCTGTAGGTTCACGGGGAACACCGCGGGCAGTGAGTTCTCTATACCGGACACGGAGGGGTTTATTCTTATAATCGTCAAAGCTCTTCGAGACTTCTTGGAACATGCGCTGTCTTGCGGCAACACTCATCTTCGGGACTGCCGAGAACTCGTTGCCATTCGGCGCTTTGCACACCCAGACGATCGCGCCCGCATGGGCGCCGGTTCCTTGGGTGAAATTCGTAATGGGAAATTCATCGTCCTCATAGGCCTTGGACTTGAGCAAGTGGGGGGACTGCACGGCCGGAGTGTACTTCCCTTCCGGCAGTCTGACCATGACGCCTTCGAAGCCCTTGTTCTCGAACTCTCGCCGAAGTTCATGCACTTCTTTGTCGCTGTAGGCTGTGATAGATGGGACCTTCTTCACGTATGTCGAAGTGGGAATTGCCGCGAGCTTCTTCTTTCTCTCTGACCAGGGAAGCTCCTGCTCATGTGCCAAGTCAAAGACATGAAAGTGAATGCTGCGGCGCTCTGACGGGTCTCGTGTCGAGCCTTTGACCAAGCTCACGATCTCGTGAAAAGATGCGCCATGTGCGTACAGTTCCCCATCCCATACGGAACCGCGAGGCAAAATAACGTGCAGGGACTCCTGCACGTGGGGAACAGAGAGTTCGTTCCCGCCTCGGGTGACTAGCGCTACTTTGTTACCCTTCCACAGGGCCAAGGCACGGACCCCATCGAGTTTTACTTGAACGTCAACGGGGTACTTCACCGTGTGGCGGTGGTCGTCAAAGCGGGCGGCAAGCATCGGAGTCATGAGAAGAGTCTACACCGTCAAGCGCCCTTCAAGCCAGTGCTTACACGCACTAGCCCCGCCTCTTCATCAATGCCTACAACGACATATTTCTTCTTGGTTTCGTCCCAGAACGAGACGACCGCACCTTCAGGGATCTCGTGCTTTTCGTGGTCAGGTCCTGCGGTCCAGTAGATCAACGGCTTTGTGCTGTGTTCGATGCTCATTGCGTCTCCTCCTCTTGTTGCCGAAAAGTATAACAGGGTTGCCTGTGTGAGTGTGTGAAACTAATGCCTCCGCCGAGTGGCGACCAAGCCATCGGCGGAGGGCCATTAGGAACAGCCACCTTCGTTCCATTGAGATTTGACATGGAGAGCGTAACGCTCTCTGCGGGGCCTTTCAGCCCAGCGAGCCAACCCTGTTTTACCGATCCTATGAGTGTGCTCACGAGGCGGAAACCTCACGCAGAGCGCTCATCATCTAAGCCGGCGTGCGGTTTGGGCCGAGCTGAGTAAACACTCCGAGCCTTGTCTGTCTATCATGGGCGTTACACCCACAGAGGGTAGAAAACGATCGGTTGCACCAAATCCATGAATCGCGAGAGCGGAGGCCCGCGAGGCTGCCCGGGAGTTCTTCAAGTCCGTTCGAAGAAGAACTCCCGGGCGACGAGCGTGGCCGTAGCGGGTCGGACCCCGTCTCCGTCTTAATCGCTATAGCCCGCGTTACGCAGGCTGCTTTGCTAAGCACGATTGGTGTTTATTCGTCTGTCTCTTCAGCAAACCATAGCTCTTCGGAATAGTCCTTGTCATATTGGGGGTCCTCGAAGATCTCGTACTGCCCTTGCTCTGCTTTTACGCGCGCACCCGCAGGGCTATCAGCTCCCCTAACGATGACGCGCTGATTCCAGAGCTCTTTCTTTGTCACGATGTAGGACTTGGTCATGTCCACCCCCTCTGTTCTGCGAGCCAATCCGAGACAATCAACGTGCCGGTATGTCCTTGAGCGTACACTTCACTGTCATCATCGACTTGGCTCTGTGGAATCCATTCTGGCTTATCGAACTCTGGGGCTTCTACGAGAATGGCGGAAGCGGTTTTAGCCACGCACTTAGCCTTTTCGATTTCGTATCCCACTTGATCCTCCGATGACGTTAGCTAGGCATTGACGGCAGCGTTTCGGCATCTCCCGCCCGCCAGGTAGCGGTACCCAATTCAAACACTTGTTGAACAAGGTGCAGTCTATCTTGCTGTAGCCGTCCACATACGTGCGGACGTACTGGCATTTCCAACTGCACAACTCAGGGTGTTTCTTGTCGATGTTGGCCTTGGTCTTGATGTTTATCTTCATTGATCCACCGCTCCTCCTCAATCCATCGCCCATCTTCTCCCGTGTGTACCCGAGCTGGTCTCTTGAAGATTTCACTCAGCAGCGCCGTGATTGCCGAAGCGTCACACTCGTTGGCTCTACGACCACCCACACCGGTCTTCTCTAAGATGTAACTCCACACAAGGTGGCTTCCGCTATTAACACAGAAGCACATGTTGAGATTGGGGATGCTGACAACGAAGATTTCGGGGTCTTCGAACGTCGGCGTGAGATAGACCTCGTAGCGCGTAGCGTTGCCTGGTTGGTAATCGATGTACATGGAGTGGGGATGACAGGTTTGAATCTTGTATTCTTTTTTCATGACAACTCCTTAGGTGTCTTCATCAATTACGCATCTCACCCCTGGAATCTTAGCAGCCAGAAGTTTTGTTTTAGCTGCCTTGACTGCTTTTGCCGACTTGAAGATGAAAGACAGATCTCGTGTAAACGGTGGGAAGCAGCACCCGCCACTCCCACCGGCTTCCCCACCGACGATCTTGCGTATCTTCGCGTCTTTCTTTGAGTTGACCCCGTTGTCGTATTCAACGACTAGTGTGTACTCCATCTGATGCCTCCCCTACGCGGTACTTCTCCGCGATTTCTTCGAACGCCCTCTTCCTGGCGAGTGCAGTTGCTCTTTCCAATGTCTTGGGGTCACGCAGCATCTTCAGAATGTCAGGGCTCCTGGCCTGTTCTTTGGCAACGTCCAATTCGACGCGCGCAGACCAGACGTATATTTCGGCTAATTCCTGTGCTTCGTTTTCGATTTGTTTGTGAAGAGTGAAGCCCTTTTCTTTGCACTCACTCAGCGTTGTTATTTTCATCAACATCAAGGTCATTCCCTTCCTCGTCGAGTTGGAAGAACTCAGGCTCAGAACCTTGCGCTTGCAGCGCTTTAGCTGCTTCAGGGCCGGTCAGCTCCGACCGATCGACTCCAAGGAATTGCCCTGACCAATGACCATCCCGGCACTCGTAGTCGATATCTTCCAAAGATGCGTCTTCGATTGGTTCCTCGCTGAGGACTTCATAATGGAATACGGCACGGTAGAACTTGCGCTTAGCCATTTACTTCATCCTCTCCCGGCGAATCACTGCAACAGTTCCAACAAGTTCTCGCTGAAACAACTCGCTCGCCGTCTGGTTGTAGTCAAGTCCCTGAAGAAGACCCTCTTCGTTGACTATACCTATGTGCCCCGCCGAGAAGAGACCTGGAACGACTTCGATGTAGCCTTCAACGGCAGCTTGCAGTTCTTCCAGTGTGTACTGCTCACCGTCCGCGGGCTCCATCTTGTGTATCTCCCCGTTAGGGTCGATGCGAACGTCTGAGTCCGCAATGATGCGGGGATCTATACTAACCATGCCCATGACCTCCTTCGTACAATGTCGTTAATTGTACAAGCAGCAACTCCGAATTTTTGTGCAAGACTAAGACGGGTAGCGCCCGCTTGAGTGGCGGCTCGAATCCTTAATACCTGTTTCTGTGTTAACTTGGTCCAAGGGCATTTTTCTCCCCGGGCGTGATTTGTTTGATTTCCATGTCCTCTTCGACCTCTTTCCACCATGTCTCTAACGTTATCTACTAGAGTTCCAAGTAAGAGATGGTCAGGCCGGACGCAGAGCGGGGTATCACAGGTATGTCGAACTTGAAGGTTTTGAGGGGGCCATTCCCCGTGGCTAAGAAACCAGGCTACGTGGTGGGCTCGGGTTGTACGAAATCGCCCCGTTGGACTATAAGTTCTGGATACTTGAAATTTACCGTAACCATCTCGTGTTTTTCCGCCTTGCCATAGCCAACAGCCCTTTTTTGAGTGTGTGCGCCGAACTCGTTTCCAAAACAGAACGTCGATAGGGGTTGTTGGCCTTCCTATCATGTATGAACCTCCCAGCCCTGCTTGGAACTACCCAGCCGCACTGAGAGCTGAGGGAGGCCAACGCCAGAATCGCCACTCTCGAAGTACAGAAGGCCCCCGTTGAACCAGCGCTTGTCCCCCTTCATCATGTTGAAATAGAAGCTCCGCGGTGCGAAGTCTTTGTACAGCTCGCATTCGACCTTGGTAGGATCTCCGCCGAAGCCGGACAAGAAGTCGAGTTGCTTCTTGAGGTCATCGTAGAGCCCCGCTTCCTGCGCGAACTTTACGACAGAGTCGAAGTACTCTTGGTCTTTAACCGTTAACATCCTTCTTTCCCTCCAGTATCTCGCGTTCTACGGCGAGGTTCCTGTTCTGTGCATCGAATTCCGTGAACTTCTCTGGGTAGCGGGCGCGAAGTTTATCGATGTTGGTCGTCATGATATCGTTGAGGTCAGAATCTGTGGCGTTACATCCCTCCGCAATGTACCACTGTCCGTCCCCTAGCTCTTCTTTGGCGTTTACGATGTCGAGCTTCTTTCCGTCAAAGATATGACGAGCAAGCATATCTAAGAGCTCCGCGGCTTCTGTAGCCATTCCAATACCCGCATGAAGAAGCCGAATAACCCGTATATCCTGAAGCCTTTTTTTAGGCTGAACGAGGTCTGCTTTCTTCAGGTCAATTTCTGTAACGGTAGGCTCGTACTCTTTTCCGTAATATGCGGTCTTTTTGAAGCGGTCTAGCCGCTCTCCTGCTTCCACCGCTAGACGTAACTTGGAACAGAGGTGCAACATCATGCCAGGGTCTGTGAGACGAGCTCGAATTCCGTCGAAGTCCTTGTTTTCTGTCAGTTCAGCAAGCTGCTGGTAGATATCAGGCTGCATCGTCCACCACTCTCTCTAGCCGCAGATAACCGTCGTAATCTCCGATCATCCGCGTGCCCGGGTCTTCGAGTTCCCACTCCCAGAAAGGCGTGATGACGTTGACGGGCCCATCGTGGCGCTTCTTATAGCGGGTAGCTTTCTTCTGCATGTCATTCCAAGTCCCCTCACCAAGAACCTGTGGCATGCCGTTAAAAGCGATCATCCTCAGTCTGAACATGCTGTCTTCTCCTTTTCTTTGAGGTGTTCCGCAACGCCCCCGAGCAGTCGTGCAATACGGTTTACGGCGTAAAGTTGATCATCGAACTTGCACCTATCTCGTGCCTGTCTGAGGGTCCCGAGCTGGAGTTCAATAAGGGACAGGGCGCCGACGATATCAGGGTCCTGTACCTCGATGAATCTTTTCAGTTCAGTTTCGTAGAGTGTGATGAGTTGTGTCACGTAACTCTCCGTCATTTGTCCCTCCATGGGTTCTGTATTTTCTTCATGCGATCGACCTCTTTGCTTTCCCAGATCCAGACAAAGATTGCGAAGAGCCCCCCAGCAAGAAGGGCCACTTCAAGACCACTGAAGATAAAGAATCCGATAATCCCCCCGATGATGAATGCAGATAGCGTTCGGTTCTCCCTGCGTGTTTTGGCTTCTTTGACCATTTGACCGACCATGGTTGACCTCCTGTTGTGCTCTTGTACCATCGATTCCCTGATGATATTCTCAATGGAACGGAGGTTGAAGATGCAAACCTACTACGCTCTTGGGTATACTTGTGCCCTTCAAAAGCTGGGCATGGTTGAGAAAGATGCGCTGGCAGAGCAAGCCATTGCCTTGGCAAAAGGATTAGGAGGCGCGGTCCGGAAAGGCGCGAAGGGGGTAGCTGGCGCTGTCCGAAGAGACCCTGTAGGGCTCCCACAGATTGAGAAAGGAGAAGCCACAGCGCGCAACGCGTTGGTTAAGCGAACCCTTTCTGAAGGGCAAGCCAAAGAACAGGCGACTCGTCAGTCCCAACGTGCAGCTGCTCCCGCGGCTAAGCCCGGCGCTCCAAAGCAAAAGGCGCAACTACCCGCCCCAGCAGAAGCCGAAATGGCGGCTCGGTACATGGAAGGAACAGGCCCCAAGGCTTTTGGACAAGCTCTTCCGCAGGGTCTGAAGCCCGCACCTGCAACATCCCTAGAAGGCGTAGTGCCGAAAGGGAAGCCCGCAGCGGGCCCTGCGCCCATGCCTCCCCCGATCCCCCAACAAGGCCTCTTGTCTCGTGTGAGTCCCGTCACGGGCCCCATGGAAGCGGCCCCCGCCACAGCAGGCGGCAAGACTAAGACTCCGACAGTTGAGTCCAAGACACAACCTGCCGTCAAGGCGCCCCCAACAGAAAAGTCCAAGACGAAAGAGGTCCCCCAGGGCTTTTTGAGCAAGTACAAGTGGCCGCTGCTAGGTGGCGCTGGCCTTGCTGGTCTTGGTGGGTACGCCTATATGAAAAACAGGGATCCGATGGGCGGGTATCCCGTCCAGGGCTACTGAGTCAAATCTGCTACGCCCCACACGAGTAAAACAGCAGTCTCCAGAACAAGTGCCCCGATGAAGCCGACTCTCTCGACAAGGTGAGACTTGTCCTTTGAGGCCTCTTCGAATCTAGCTTTCCAGAAGTCACGGTCGGAGGTCATGGTTGAGAGCATGCCGTGGCAGGTCTCGTCCTTCTGCTCGTACAAAACCTTCATGCCTTTGTAGAGATCTAGCTCTGCGTCTGCTCGTGCCTTCCAGTCAATCAGAGCCCGGTAGTCCACGTAGATGTGCGCCATGACCTTGTACTCATCGAGGGTATAGGCCCGCATGGCAAGGCCGTTCAGAGTGACGTCTTTCCCCGTGGGCATGTCGTAAACCACGCTCTGGGCCTTGGCGGTACAGGGGATGGAGAGAAACAGGACAAAGATGAGCGTCTTAATGGTTTTGTCCACGGCCGCGAACGAATCAGCCGCGTTGATTTGGTCATGCTTGGTCTTAGTCGTGACTTCGGCCGCGGCATTCGCGGCTTCGATCTTGGCGGTCTCCGCCTCGACTTTCTTGATCTCTGTCGCTAGGGCCTCTTCTTTTTTCTTTCCTGTACTGATCGTCTGTTTGACACCGGCCTCATGTATATCGTCGCTTTCAGTTCTCCCCGTTCCGCCCCCGCCCCCCAAGACAAATTTCAAGATGACAAGAACTGCCAAGAGCACCAAAACAAGAAAGCCAAGCAGCTTCCCCCACCAAGGCAAGCCGAAGTACCAAGTCTTTACTTTGTTGAACAACTCGGGCATGGTCAACTCTCCCAACCGAGGGAAGAACTCCCCCTGTATACGAACGCCGGTTCATACTTGACGTTCAGGTGTACTGTACAATAATCCTGCTTCTGAAAGCGTGTGAGCCCAGGCCCCGCATATCCGCAAACGCAGCACTTGTGCCCCTCAGGGTGAACTTCTTTACGCCGTAAAAAGGCTTCGTGACGTTCGAACAAGGGGAATTTGAGAAGGGCGCGGCCATCGTCGGTCACATGGTACTTGTTCCCTAATGCGTTGGTTTCCAGTCTGAGATATCCGAGTCGGCATAGGCGGGAGAGCATGGAGGGGGTGATGTTCAGCTGTTTGTCTGTGCGGGCTCGGGTAGTGATGCTGTCAAGGGTAGTTGCGCGGGCGTACTGTGCCACGATGTACAACAGGCCAAGCAAGTTGCTTATCGTTGGATCGGACATCTATTCTTGGAATA
>Ga0315284_10004294_pt1 | contig 20263 bp, 23 predicted proteins | sample YL17G09_16_MG_FD_203696 | JGI IMG/M metagenome (GOLD analysis project Ga0315284, IMG submission 203696) | Sediment microbial communities from Yellowstone Lake, YNP, Wyoming, USA - YL17G09_16 | ecosystem: Environmental > Aquatic > Freshwater > Lake > Sediment | place: USA: Wyoming | collected...
AGGAAGGCCGTCCCCAGCGCCGCAGCTGAGCGGAGCCCAATCGCCCGCCGCCCAGACGCGGAGTCGCCAGCCGTGCTTTTGGAATCGTCGTTCCTTCCGGCCTGCGGCTGGGGATGGTCGGCAAACTCGGTGGGCTCAGAATACCTATTCGTCCCGTTTATCGGAGCGATGAAACGGTAGCCGCGCTTCGGCAGGGTCTCGACGAAGCGGGGGTTCTCTGCCGAATCGCCCAGCGCTTCACGGATCTTGTTGATGGCCTTGTTGAGTCCCTGGTCGAAGTCCACGAAGGTATCCTCCGGCCAGAGCCGGTGGCGCAACTCGTCGCGCGTGACGATATCACCAGCGTGTTCCAGCAGCATGGCGAGGATTTGGAAGGGTTGTTCCTGAAGTTTGGTCTTCCGTCCATTCTTGTGAAGCTCGCCCGTTCTGAGATCAACCTCGAAGGTTCCGAAGCGAATCAGGCGTGACGTGGTCGGTAGTTGCAGCATGGGGTCGGCACCCCCTTTCTGTTAAAATCAATCTACTCCTATGTAATAGCAGGTCAAGAGCCATTCCCTATAGGGGACTTTCTGTCCCTTTCGATTTCTCCCCACTGTTGAAACGCAACGAAAAACGGATGCACTGCCATCCCGACAGCTCACATTGGTGTGCATGCACTGCCAGCAATTGCCGACACGACATGAAAGCAAAAGGCGCCATCAGTGAAGGCGGTCGCTCAACCATCGACAGCCCATTCCGATAGCAGGGGAGGAAAAATCCATAAAAAAGGAAGGCACTGTCCATTGACCCGCGCCGTGGCGGGGGCTACAGTCGCGGCAATCGGAAGCTACGGAGGTGAGCGCCTTGAGAACCGAAGCAGCGTGGTCGGCACGGCTCTTGAGGCAGGGTACCCCTCACCTCCGGTGCTACGCAGCGCCGCCACGAGTTTGCGGCAAGCGGTAGGAAAAAGGAGGAAGCGATGAAAAGGGTTATTTTGGCAGTGTTGCTTGTGGCGCTGGTGCCGATGTGGGCCTCGGCGCAGGCCTCTGACTGGTCGAAGGGCCATGGCTATGTCTACTTCGCGCCGGGATTCGCCGCCGCGGAGGGAGAAACCGGCATGACAACCGCGCACATCGGCGGGGGCGGGGAAGGATTTTTCACCCGAAACCTGGGCCTGGGGGCGGATGTGGGATACCTGGCGGCATTCGAGTCATTCTCGGACGGCATCGGAACATTCTCCCCCAACTTCGTCGCTCGTTTCCGAGCCAAGAGCGGCCAAAACAAAGTCGAGCCGTTTGTTACCGGAGGCTACACACTGTTCTTCCGCTCCGGGATGGACAACGGCGTCAACTTCGGCGGCGGGGTCAACTACTGGTTCAGAGAGCACGTCGGCCTCCGCTTCGAACTCCGCGACAGTGCCATGATTCCGGGCGAGGGGCAACCGACGACTCACTACGTCGGCCTCCGTATCGCTCTGGCCTTCAGGTGAGGCCGCGGGTGGCGCAGCCCGTCGGCTGACGGACTGCGGCTCTTGGGTGGTCCCTCGAGCGAACCTCCGCAGACTCACAGAGCGAGTCTGCGCCGAACGACACGGGCGGCGCTTCAGTGGCAACGGCACCGCGAGCGGCCGCTTCGTCGTTGATCAAATGAACCGTGTACTGGGAGGTTCTACCATGCGCAACATCATCTGCCTCGTTTTAGCGGCACTGCTTTTCGGCACCACAATCCTGGAGGCGAAAGTTGGCGCTGCCGGCATGGCTCCCCCTGGGCAAGCGGAGTCCAAAGCAAAGCCGACCCTCAAAGAGCAGGTCGGCCAGATTCCCGCCGGGTCTCAGGTGGAGGTGCGCCTGCTCAACAAGGAACGACTTCGGGGTCGTCTTGGCGAGGTCTCCGATGACGGCTTCACCGTACAAATTGCCCAGGCGAACCGAATCGAGACCCGCAAGGTGGCTTTTGGCGATGTGAAGTCCGTGAAGGTGATGGGCAATAACGACAAGAAAAGAGGCATCCTCATCGGCGTCGCCGCTGCGTTTGGGATCCTCCTGGTTCTGGCCCTCACCATTGGGCATCTCGGACGTGAGGACTAGCTAGCGATAGGGCAGCGCCTTCCCGGCGCGCGGGCGAAGCCCTGCGCCAGGCAACGCGGCTCGATGAGTGGCCGATGAAGTCAATGCGGGAGGGAGTTGTGCGCAGGAACGTTCTCTCGGTCTTGTTGGCATCAATTCTTTGGGTTCAGAGTGGTTTGTCCGCGAAAGCAGAGGCTGCACAGGCCGTCCCCACCTCACACGCGGGTGCCTCTCGGAAGCCAACCCTTAAAGAGCAGGTCATCCAGATCCCGACCGGAGCTCAGGTGGAAGTGCGGCTGCTTAACAAGGAGCGAATCCGCGGGCGACTGGGCGACATCTCCGATGAGGGTTTCACTGTGCTGATTGCCCAGGAGAACCGAATCGAGACCCGCCAGGTGACTTTTGGCGAGGTCAAGTCTGTTAAGGAGATTCGCAAGAAACGCACGGCGCTATACGTATTCCTCGGCGTCGCGATGACCCTGGGGCTTCTCCTGGCCGTGGGCTACGCCATCGACGCCGCCAGGGATGGCCATTGAGGAGCGCTCGGGCCGCAGCCTTGCATGCTGAGGGCGAAGGTGGCACAATCCGCGCATATTCCTGGCGGGTACTTGAGGGACTGTTTCGGTAGTCACATGTGTTTCTCCTCTGCGAGCGAACAGCACAGGCGGCACACATATCACTTTTCTGGGTGGTGTTCCAGACACGCAGGTAAATAGGCTCTCTTCGAACGATTCAATATCAAGCTCCAATTCTCTTGTGAGGAGGCGAATATGTACAGCTCGAAGAAGGCCTTAGTTGTCGCGCTCGTAACGTGCTTGCTGCTCCTTCCCCTCGGTGACGTGGCAGCTTCGCTTAATGCAGCAACGCCACCCAATCCGGCTGTGGCCAAGCAACAGGTGGACCAGTTCGGAGTGGGGGCCAAGGTAAAGATCCAGCTTGCGGATGGGAAGAAGTTGAAGGGGTCCATTTCCGCAATTGAGGATGAGGCTTTCCTGCTGACCTCGAAGCAACAGGGTTCGCCCCAGCGGGTTGCCTACGATCAGGTGGCACAACTGAAGCTGGCCAAGCTGACATACAAAGCCGGTGGGCAGCCCGATCCAGCCGAAGCCAGACGCGTGGTGCTGGGCTTGGGTGTGGGCAAGCACATCATGGTGAAGACGGCTGCCGGAAAGGAATACCACGGCCTTATCGTGGCCATTGAGGAAGGTGGGTTCGCGGTCATGCCCGACAAGCAGGCGACACCTGTCCAGATCGCCTACAACGACGTGCTCCAGCTAGGCCCGAATCTCAGCAAGGGTGCGGTGATAGCGATCGTCGTGGCTGCGGCTGCTACGGTGATAATATTAGCGCTTCTTGAACTGCGTTACGGTGACGATTGACGCACGCCGCTTCTCGGGAGGCGCGCGGTTGGCCAGACTCTCGGAAGGGAGCCCTCGACAGCTCCCGGTCTGTCCATGGCCGCGCGGAGAGGCAACAGCGCCGTGGGGTGTAGCTTGCCCCGGTGGCGCTGGTGGTTAGCGCCAGAAAGTCGCAGAGAAAGGCCACTCTAAGTCTCCTGGTCGGGAACCGGCTGCCGGAAGGAGGAGGTGTCAGTGCATCCGAACCCCTCCACCCGGGCCGATAGCCCGGTGACTCGACTGACGGATCAAGGACAAAGAACTATAATAGCTGCGGTCGGACTTGGCACTGTCTCTTCAGGGGAAGGAGGCAAGCATGAGTGACTGGCGAAGACTCTTGGCGGCAGGGCTTGCAATCTGTCTATTGCACTTTTCCGTGGCTGAGGCGGGCATGGCGATACCTGCAGCCTCACCGAAACCGGCCTTGATCAAGCAACAGGTGGACCAGTTCGGAGTGGGGGCCAAGGTACAGATCCAGCTCGCAGATGGCAAGAAACTGAACGGTTCGATTTCCGCAATTGAGGACGAGGCTTTCCTGCTGACCTCGAAGCAGCAGGGCTCGCCCCAGCGGGTGGCCTACGATCAGGTGGCGCAACTGAAGCTGGCCAAGCTGACATACAAAGCCGCAGGCCAAACCGATCCCGCCGAAGCCAGACGCGTGGTGCTGGGCTTGGGCGTGGGCAAGCACATCATGGTGAAGACGGCTGCCGGAAAGGAATACCACGGCCTCATCGTGGCCATTGAGGACGGCGGCTTCGCGGTCATGCCCGACAAGCAGGCCACCCCGGTCCAGATCGCTTACGGCGACGTGCTCGAGCTGGGCCCAAACCTCAGCACAAGAGCGAAAATAGCCATTGTGCTCGGGACCGCCGGGGCGGTTCTCTTCGTCGCTATAATTATGGTGTACGTCCATGCCATAACGACTGGTATGGAAGGCTGATGCTGGTGGGAGGGGTTTCAGTGTTGCCAAACCCCTCCACTTGGGCCGGCGGCAACCTGCTCGGGACCAACTGGAATGCATTGGTGCTTCAGCGGGTTGGCGTTGGCATCTTTCGGAGGCTAAAGTGCCGCGTCCTTGAGAACGGCTCAATAAGCGCTGGCGGCAGCCCCACTTACCTGCTCGGGTGGGAATGGAAACACGGAATCAGCTAGCTCTCGCACAACCGGCGATAGACGTCAGGATTATCCACGTCAATCAGAATTCCCTCGTCACCCACTTCTACAAGCGCGGTAGCGTCGTGGTGCTTGCGGATGACAGTGTTGGCGCCCTCGTCCGGGCTCAGCCCCTTCAGTTCCTCGAACAGGGCGCGGCCAATCAGAACCGGATGCCCGCGTTGATTCCGAAAGGTCGGAATGACGACCGGAGCGCCCGATTGCGGAAAGCTGGCGACAAGCCTCCGTACCGTATCCGCCGAGACCAGGGGATGGTCCACCAGACACAGGACGACAGCGTCAAGGTCAGCTCGTTCCAGAGCCCGCAGCCCGGCTTGCAGTGACGACGTCTGGCCGTGGGCATAGTCGCGGTTGATGACTATCTCCGCGCCCTCCAGGGTCACGGCGCCTTGGATTTGCTCGGCATGATGGCCCAAAACGACCACGACGCGCTCCATGCCAGCTTCGTGAAGAGTAGCGACAATGATTTCCAGGAAAGTGCGGCCACCGTAAGTGAGCAGGGCCTTATCCTGCCCCATGCGTGCGGATTCCCCGGCCGCGAGAATCAATCCGGCAATCATTGGAATACGAGGCCCGAATGAGGAGAGTCCTGCCTCCGTGAAGCTCTCAGCCGTCAGCTTTCAGCATTCAGAATTCACTATTCTGGCTCCTGGCTTCTGTCTTCCGCTTGGAGTACGCCATCGCCGCCCCGGCATTCCGCCGCACCGCAATCATCTCCGCGACAATCGAGACGGCGATTTCTTCCGGGGTCAGCGCGCCGATATCGAGGCCGATGGGCGAATGGACCCGTTCCAGCTTTTCCGCCGACACGCCCTCGCCTTCCAGAACTTTCGAGATCTCGATGAACTTTCGTTTGCTCCCGATCATGCCGATGTAGCGCGCGGGCGTTCCGAGCGCCCAGCGCAGGCAGGTGAGGTCTCCTTTATGGCCGCGCGTGACGACGACCAGATAGGAATGGTCATTGATCTTGAGCTTGGGGAAGATTTCTTCCCACGGGCCAGCGTGGGTTTCCGACGCTTCTGGAAAGCGTTCCGGCGAGGCGAAGGCCTGGCGGTCGTCGATGACCACCACATCGAAGCCGGCCACGCTCGCTACTTTGGATACGTAGAGCGAGATATGCCCGCCGCCGAAGATGTACGCCGTCGGGGTGGCCAGGATCGGCTCGACGAAGATGTCGAGCGACCCACCGCAGATGAGCCCGTCTTCGTATTCGGGCTTGTCGTTCAGGTTGAAGTGCAGGCGGCGCGGCTTCTCCTCGCGCATCACCTCCTGCGCGACGGACCAGACCTCCGCCTCCACGCAGCCCCCGCCCACGGTGCCGACAATCGAGCCATCGTCTCGAATCAGGATCTTGGAGCTCTCGTAGCTCGGGATGGAGCCCTGCACCTGGATGATGGTGGCGAGCGCCGCCTTGCGCCCTTCTTTCCTGAGTCTGGCGATTTCCGCGAAGATGTCCATAGGTGCTCTCCGGTAGATTATCCAGCGCCAGCGGTTGTGTCAATGTAAGCTGCCAGCTCAAATTGCATTGTCACTCCTCAGCGAAGTCCTCTTGACCCTGAGCCCAGCAGCGCGTATGCTTCCATTTAGCAACCATTTTGGAGGCAGGCATACACATGGCCACACTCACCATTAAGAAGCTGCCCGCCCGGCTTCACGAGAGACTTAAACAGAGTGCTGCCCAACACCGGCGGAGCATCAATAGCGAAGTGATCGAACGCCTGGAGAACGCTCTGGTCAGCACCCGCATCGACCCACAGGAATTCCTCGCGAGCGTGCGACAGCACCGCAAGAGACTTTCCCGAGTCTGGGTCACGGACAAGGATCTTAAGGAAGCCAAAAACTGGGGCCGATTGTGATTGTCGTGGACACGAATATTGTGGTCTACCTCCTCGTCCCAGGCCATCTCAGCCGAGCAGCGGAGGCGGTCTTTCGGCGAGATCCCGCGTGGGCCGCGCCGTTTCTGTGGCGCTCCGAATTGCGGAACGTCCTGGCCTTGTATCTGCGGCGCGGGATGCTGACCCTGGAAGAGGCCCTCAGCACCATGGAGCAGGCGGAGCTGCTCCTCCAGTCGCGCACCTACGAAATCAAGTCCCGAGAGGTCTTGAGATTGGCTGCCGAATCTGGTTGCTCGGCCTATGACTGCGAATTTGTTGCCCTGGCGCAAGACCTTAGTGCGCCGCTCGTGACCTCCGACCGGAAGCTGGCGGCGAAGTTCAAGTCCACGGCCATTCCTCTTCAAGAATTCGTCCGACCAGCTCGCCCATAGGCAACGGCCCTCCGCTATGGTATAGACTCTGCTGCACTAGACCTGCGCTCCAGGGGATCGCCTATGAATGGCCATGAGGCCGGCCCAACTCGCCTCTACTACGCTTTGGCAGCACTGGTCTTCGTGGCCGGATGGGTGCTGTTCGCGATGGTTCTTTTCAAGAACCTGAGCGGCCTGTCGAGCAAGCTCCAGCAGGTGGTGGTGCCCGGCAAAGCTGAGTTGAATCTGGCGCAGGCCGGCACTTACACCATCTACTACGAATACGAGAGCGTGGTCGGCTCGAGGGTCTATTCCACCGGCCGTTCTCTTTCCGGCCTCGAATGCGCGGTGACCGCTAAGGTGACGGGCGCGAACGTGCCCATGTCGTCCACCACGGTGAGCTCTCATTACTCTCTGAGTGGACGCTCTGGTTTCGGCGTGTTCGATTTCACAATCGATCGGCCGGGAATCTACGTTCTATCCGCTCAGTATGCCGAAGGGCACGAAGGCCCGGAAGTGGTGCTGGCGGTGGGGCAGGGCTTCACCACCGGGATACTCACCACGGTTTTCGGCGGCTTGGCGATGGTCTTCGGCTCGATGGGCTTGGCCGTGGCGATTGCAGTGATTACTTTCCTCAAGAGAATGAGAGCGGAAAGAGCGTTGCGCCGCCCCGACGCCCAGTACCGTCCTATCGAATAAGTCGACGGTCGTGCGCACCGTCCGGAGGTTGATAGCAATGAGAGCAGTCCGTTTCCACGAGCATGGTGGACCTGAGGTGCTCAAGTACGAAGATGCGCCGGAGCCGAAGATCCAGGCCAACGAAGTTTTGGTGAAGGTGAAGGCGTGCGCGCTGAACCATCTTGATATCTGGCTGCGAGTGGGCGTGCCCCGCTGGACGCTTCCCATGCCGCACATCGTAGGCAGCGACATCTCAGGCGAGGTGGCGGAGGTCGGCGCGCTGGTCAAGCGCGTGAAGCCCGGAGACCGCGTCTTGCTGTGCCCGGGAATCAGTTGCGGCCAGTGCGAGGCGTGCTTCAAGGGTCTGGATAGCGCCTGCCGCAGCTACACGCTCTTTGGCGTGATGGTGGACGGCGGCTACGCGGAATATGTGAAGTCGCCGGAGATGAACGTCGTTCTCATTCCCGGCGATCTGAGCTTCGACGAGGCCGCGGCAGTTCCGCTGGTTTTCATCACCGCCTGGCACATGCTATTCACGCGGGCCGGCCTGAAGCCGGGCGAGGACGTCCTGGTGATCGGCGCCGGGTCCGGCGTAGGCATGGCCGCCATCCAGATTGCCAAGCTAGTGGGCGCGCGCGTGATCGCCACCGCCGGCGCTGACTGGAAGCTCGAAAAGGCGCGGGCCTTGGGCGCGGACGAGGTCATCAACCACAGCACGCAGTCGATCGCCGAAGAGGTCCGGCGCCTGACCGACAAACGCGGCGTGGACGTGGTTTTCGAGCACGTGGGTGCGGCGGTTTGGGAAGATTGCTTTGAGTCGCTCGCCACCTACGGGCGACTGGTGACCTGCGGCACGACTTCCGGGCCGGAGGTGAAACTCAACTTGCAGATTCTGTACGGCCGGCAGCGCTCGATTCTAGGTTCCTTCATGGGCAGCAAGGCGGAGCTGCTGGAGGCGCTCAAGTTCATCGCGCCGCGGAAACTCAAGGCGGTAATTGATTCGGCTTTCCCGCTGAAGGATGCCGCCGAGGCACAGAAGAAGATGGAAAGCCGCGAGTTCTTTGGGAAGATCTTGCTGCACCCGTAGCGCCCGCCTTCAGGCGGGCATTTCGCGTGGCACCCTGAAGGTTGCCGCTACGACCCCCGTAACGCCGCGCTCTGGGCGGCACGGCAGCAGGGGCGTGTCTTGGACCCGCCCTCATGTGCAGACGGTCCGATCATGAGGAGCATGAACATGAACAAGAACCGGATTGTTCCCTTTTTCCTGGTGCTGGGCCTGGCTGCGACGCTTGTGCCTTCCGCCGCGGCCCAGCAGGGCTACTTCCGCGTCGAGCAGCGCGATGGCATCTGGTGGATCATCGATCCTGACGGCAAGCCGACGCTTTCGATGGGCGTCAACCACATTGCCTGGGAGCCGGACAAGATCAAAGGGACAGGACCGGCTCCGTATCGCGAAGCCGTCGAGAAAATCTATCCCGACCGCAACGCTTGGGGGCTGGCGACTCTGGGGCGGCTGCGGATGTGGGGCTTCAACACCATTGGCGCCTGGTCGGACACCGACTTGTGGACCCACGGCGTGCCTTACACCATGATCCTCAATATCGGCGCGCGCTCCGGCGCCGACTGGTGGCATGGCAAGCCCTTGGATGTTTACGATCCGCGCTTTGAGAAGACCGCGCAGGAAATTGCTCAGGAGTTGGGCGCGCCGCGCGCCGGCGATCGGGCCCTGCTCGGCTACTTCAGCGACAACGAACTCCGCTGGGGGCCGGACTGGCGCGGGAAAGAAACCATGCTCGAGATGTATCTGAAGCTGCCCGAAGGCGCGGCGGGGCGGCAGCAGGCCATCGAGTTCTTGCGCCAGCGCTACGGCGGAGAAATCGGAAAGCTCAACAGCGCCTGGCGGATCAAAGCCAAGGACTTTGCCAGCGCCGCGCCGCTGACGGAAACCGAAGCCTACAAGGCCGACGCGGAAGCATTCCTCGAACAGGTAGCGACTCGCTATTTTGAGGTTTGTGGCAAGGCCGTCAAGAGCGCCGACCCAAATCACTTGTTTCTCGGCGCGCGCTTTGCCGGCCGGGTGCCCGACGTCGTCTATCGTGCGGCGCGGAGCGTCGATATCGTCTCCATCAACATATACGCCTTTGACCCGCGGCCCTTGGCGCGACAGGTGGCGGAGATCACCGGCCGGCCGCTCCTGATTGGCGAGTTCGCGTTCCGCGCCGAGGACTCCGGCTTGCCCAACACGCGGGGCGCGGGGCCCAAGGTCGCGAACCAGCGGGCTCGCGTCAAGGCCTATACGGATTATGTCAACTGGCTGATGAGTGTGCCCGCGGCCGTGGGCTATCACTGGTTCGAATATAGTGATGAACCCAAGGAGGGCCGCTTCGACGGCGAGGATTCGAACTACGGGCTGGTGGACATCACCGACAAGCCCTACCAGGAGTTTGTCGCGGCCGTAGAGGCCACGAATGAAGCCGTCGTCGAAGTGCACAAGCGGGCGGCGGCGAAGTAGCACTGCGTGCGGCGTTCAACAAGGGGCGGGAGACACACCGCGTTGCTTATTGAACGGGATTGTCGCGCATGGGATAATCAACCGGCGAAGGGCTGAACCGTATGCAGGTGAGCGAATCTTCCGGCTTCGAAGGCTTGGTCTTCACCAAGCTGGACCAGGCGGTGAACTGGGCGCGCAAGTCGTCGCTCTGGCCCTTCAGCTTCGGGCTGGCCTGCTGCGCCATCGAGATGATGTCGATGGGCGGTCCGCGCTTCGACATCGCGCGTTTCGGCGCGGAGGTCTTTCGCGGCTCGCCGCGCCAGGCGGACCTGATGATCGTCGCCGGCCGCGTCTCGCAAAAGATGGCTCCCGTCATCAAGCGGCTCTACGAGCAGATGCCCGAACCCAAGTGGGTGATTTCCATGGGCGCTTGCGCCACTTCGGGCGGCGTCTTCAACAACTACGCCGTCGTCCAGGGTGTGAACCAGTTCATTCCCGTGGATGTGTACGTCCCCGGTTGCCCTCCTCGGCCTGAGCAGTTGATTCACGCCATCATGATGCTCCAGAAGAAAATCGAGGCGGAACGTGGCTCGTTCAAGCGGGCCGTCTTCCACACAAAGTAGCCTGCCTGAGCATAGAAACTGGAAATTGGAAACTAGAAACTGATCGTTGGCGCGTTGATGGCTGGATGGGAAGAATTGGCTGGCTAGTTTCCAGTTTCTAGTTTCCAGTTTCCGCTCTCTTGCAGAAGGGCAGGGCAGTAACCTCAACAGGAATCCCGGGAGCGAGCACCAGCTTCGTTCCGGGCTCGGCGACTTCGCGACGGACGTAGGCAAGCGCGATGGTCTTGCCGAGCGTTGGGGAAACGCAGGCGCTGGTGACTTCGCCGATTTCGTTTGCGTCGGATGACAACTTCTCGCCCGGCGCCGGCGCCTCGGCTGCATCGACCACCAGGCCAACCAGTTTCCAGTTGATGTGGCCGCGGCGGCGCGAACGTTCCACGATTTCCTGGCCGATGTAGCAGCCCTTGGTGAAACTGACAGCGTTCACGAGGTCCGCCTCGAGCAGCAACGTGTCCTCGGCCAGATCCGGGCCATAGCGGGGAATGCCCGCCTCGATGCGCAGGGATTCCAGGGCCTCGACGCCGCAGGGGAGCATGTCGTAAGTCGGCGCCTGGCCGCACGCCGCGCCCCACACACCCGGCAGGCCTTTGGCGCCGACCCAGACTTCGTAGCCTTCTTCGCCGGTGCTCGAAGCGCGCACAATCCGGATGGGGAAGCCCGCGTAGTTGGTTGTCAGGTAGTCGAACTCCTCCATCGCCGGCAGGTCGAGGTGCAGAGTCTTCTCGAGCAGCGGGCGCGAGCGCGGCCCCTGGAAAGCCAGAGCGTACATTTCCAGGGGCTCCAGCTTCACTCGGTCCGCGATGATGTGGTGCTGGAGCCATTGCAGGACTTTCTCGCGTAAGTCGGCGTCGGTGTCGATCACGAAGCGGTCTTCCGCGCAGTAGATGCGCAAGTCCGCCAGTATGTGCCCCTGAGGGTTGAGCAGCGCGGCATAAGTGCCCTGGCCCGGCGTGAGGTTCTTCACGTCATTGGTGACTGTGCCCTGAAGAAAACGAGCGCGGTCCGCACCGGTGACCGCCATCTTGGCACGGAAGGAGAAATCGAAAAGGCCCGCGGCTTGGCGCACGGCCTCATGTTCCTGGTGGGGGTCCGAGAAGCGAGCTGGGACCAGGCCGCCATGGTACGCGACGAGGCGGGCTCCCTGGGAAGCGTGGTAATCAGCGAGTGGGCTGCGGGCACAGCTGGGCATGGATTAGCCCCTGAGATAAGCCGAGATGAGGATGACAATCATGGCCAGGGCAAAAGCAATCGAGAGGCACATCTGGCGCCGCGCACGGAAACGGTCACACACCGTGAGGGGAAGCGTCAAGAGCAGGCAAATCGTGAAGACAAAGAAGGCCAGAACAATCTTCAGCGTGAGCCACTTCCAGTACGGGCCCCAGGGGGCTTCCCAGGCGCGCAGGCGGATGTTGTAGAGGCCCGTGGTCAGCAGGAGGAGAACCGCCGACCCACTGGCCCAACGGAATCGTCTCATCACGATTCTGAGCAGCAGGTCACGCTGCTCAGCGCTCAGAACGTGCGTTGACGGCAGGAGGATAAGAAGCAGGAACCCGATTCCGCCCACGCCCATCACGGCCGCGGCCACGTGAATCCATTGGATCAGAGAAGACACGCCTTAGCCTCCCGGAGAGTCGGTGCATTCTAGACGCTTACGCCACGGAGGACAATGTTCAACGAGCGGTCAAGGCCTTTCTCTCCATAGCACCCTTTGGAACCTACCGATTGGTACGCCGCTTTCTCGGCGAGCCTGGGAACTTCGCGCCGTGGGCCACTATAGAAACGCATGTGCGGGCAGTCAACGCGGAGGTTTCTATTCACGCCCGCGCAGCCTCAGTTACAATGGGGTGGCGGTGAGAGCGCCACCATGATCCATGAAGTCCTTCCCGTAGGGATGCTGGCCTGCAACTGCTCGATTGTGGGGGATGAGACAACCGGCGAAGCCGTGGTGATCGACCCGGGCGACGAGGTCGAGCGCGTCCAGGAAATCCTCACGCGACATGGCCTGAAGGCCAAATACATTGTCGCCACGCACGCCCACATCGATCACGTGGCGGGCATCGAGAAGCTCCAGCGGGCCAGCGGCGCCGCTGTGCTGATGCATGAGGGCGACTTGCCGCTCTATCAGAACTTGGCCGTGCAGGCCGCCTGGTTGGGCGTGCGGCCGCCGGGCATGGTTGAAGTGGATCAGTTCCTCCGGGAAGGCGACGCGCTGCGCTGGGGATCGCTCCAGCTCGAAGTCCTGCACACGCCCGGCCATTCGCCCGGCAGCCTCTCCCTCCACTTGCCCGGCGAGCACCGGAGGATCTTCAGCGGTGACACGCTCTTTCAGGGCAGCATCGGCCGGACGGACTTGTGGGGCGGCTCGTTCGACCAGATCCTGCGCTCCATCCAGGAGACCTTGCTGCGCTTTCCTGACGAGACTCCCGTCTATCCCGGCCACGGGCCAACCACTACGATCGGCGAGGAACGCGAATGCAATCCCTTCCTCCAGGGACTCTGATCGCGCTGTGTTCTTCGCTGGCCGCAACAGAGAACTAACGACTCATTGAGTGGCACTATTTCAAGAAGGGCAGGAGCGCCTTGAATTCCGGGGTGTTGCTCTTGGCGAGCAGTTCGTAAACTATCATCTCCGTGGAGCTGACCACCGCGCCGGCGCGCTCCATGCGCTTCAACCCGATCTGCCGATTCTCCTGAGTCCGCGAGGAGGTGGCGTCCGCCGCCACGTGGACGAGGTAGCCGGCCTCGAGAGCTCCCAGCACCGTCTGCATCACGCAAATGTGGCATTCCACGCCGGCCACCAGCAGAGAGGTCGCTTGCGGGGCGCGCTGCTTCAGGCGTCGCAGGAAACCGGGCTCGCCGAAACAGCCGAAGCTTGTTTTCTGGATGGGCTCGACGCCGGGGGCCAACTGGGTGATCTCGGGGATGATGGGACCGAGGGCCTTTGGAGATTGGCAGGTCAGGATGGTGGGGATCTTCAGAAGCTGCGCGAGCCGCAACAATAGTAGGGTGTTCCGAATCACGCGCTGGGGCTCGATGATCGCTGGCAGCAACTTCGCTTGCAGGTCCAACACCAGCAACGCGACGTCGTGGCGGTCGAGCAGCCGGGCGTGCGGCACTTGATCACGGGTCATGAGAGTTCACTCCCTCGGCACGTCTACTCGGCGGGGATTATACCAGCAACTGGATTGGCGTGCGGGAACCAGGCGGGCTAGCGCGCTAGCTAAAGGAAGCGACTGTCTCATCAGTCTCACCAGTCTCACTGGTCTCACACTGAAACTTGGCCTGACGCGGAGTTGGCCCAATTGGCTCTTTACATTCTTCTCACAATCGCTCAGATTGGACTGCCTAGTTAGGCCGGGAGGCCTTTAGCCGGTGCTCATCACTTTGGATCCGAGCCTACACAAGCCGCTGTATGTCCAGATCCACGACCAGATGCGCGAGCGGATTATGTCCGGGGCCCTCGCCGCGGGCGACCGCCTGGAGCCGACCCGCGAACTTGCCAAGCGGCTGGGCGTGCATCGCACAACGGTGAGCAATGCCTACGCTGACCTCGAAGCCGAGGGTCTGATTCAGGGGGCTGTCGGCCGGGGGACCTTCGTCTCGCCGCTGGCCGCGGAGCTCCTCACTTCCGGTCCGCCACGGCGCCGGCCCGCCAGCGATTTCTACTGGGACAGTTTTTTTCCGCCGGATTCGCAAGACGATTCGTTGAGCCGTCTGATGGCGAGCGCCTCCGAGCCGGGGATGATTTCCTTCGCCGCGACGCACGGCTCGCCCGAGCTGAGCCCGGTGGACCTGGTGCGTCGTGCTCTGGACGCGGCTTTGCGGCGCGACGGGGCGACGCTGCTGCAATACGGTTCAAGCGACGGCTACCCGCCTCTCAAGCGCTATTTGCAGGCGCGTCTGCAGCGCGACGGCATCGCGGTGGACCTTGACGAGCTCCTCATCACCAGCGGTTGCCAGCAGTCGCTCGACCTGCTGCACCGCACGCTGGTCGCGCCGGGCGACGTGGTGGTTTGCGAGAACCCCACGTACACCGGCCGCTGGCACGTGTTCGAGTCGCCGGGCATTCGCCTGCTCGGAGTTCCGGTGGGCGCGGAAGGTATGGACCTGGACTTTCTGGAAGCGGTGCTCAGTCAGAACAAGGTGAAGCTGATCCTGGCGAGCCCCACTTTTCAGAACCCCACGGGGCGGACGATGCCGTTCGCCGCCCGCCAGCGTCTGCTGGAGCTGGCGACCCGCGCCCAGGTGCCGATTGCCGAAGACGACATTTACGGCGCCTTGCGTTATCGGGGCCGGGAGTTGCCGCCCTTGAAGGCGCTGGACACGTCTGGGCTAGTGATTCATCTGAACAGCTTCTCGAAGGTCGGTTTTCCCGGCCTGCGCGTGGGCTACGTAGTGGCGTCGCGGCGGGTGATTGAGCGCTTGCGTGAGGCCAAGCAGCAGGCCGATTTGCACACCAACCTGCTAGGCCAAGCAGTCCTTGAGGAATTTGGCCGCCGTGGATGGCTCGACAAGCTCATTAGGCGCGCTAAGTCCCTTTATAGCCATAAGTTAGACGTACTATGCCGATCCACCGAGCAATTTTTACCGAGTGTGGCGAAATGGGACATTCCGGAGGGTGGAATGTCGATTTGGGTCGAGCTTCCGGCGGGGCTGGACACGGGCGAACTCCTAGTCAAGGCCCGCGACCGCGGGGTCATTTTCGCCCCCGCGCGGTACTTCTATTTCCAGAATCCGCAGCACAATGCCTTTCGGCTGTGCTTTACGACCCCCACCGACGAGCAGATTGAGAAGGGCGTAAAGATTCTCGGCGAACTGCTGAAAGAGGAGATCAGCAAGTTACCGCCCGGCCGAAAGCCCGCCCCCGCCGGGTCGGGGGTGGCGCTCGTTTGATTGATGATTGGTGATCTGTGATTGGGGATTGTCCGTTGTCCGTAGTTCGTTGTCCGTTGCAGCGGCAGTGGGTGTCCGCGCAGGGTGATGGCGAGGAAACGCGCGGCTGCCCACGACCCGCAACGAACAACGAACAATGAACAACGGACGGCTGGCGGCATAAAGCCGCCGCTACAAACGGCTCGACAAAGGAGAGAGGAAATGTGGGAATACGATCAAACGATGAAACTGAAAGTCGGCTTGGCGGAAATGCTCAAGGGCGGCGTGATCATGGACGTGACCACCGCCGAGCAGGCCAAGATTGCTGAGGACGCGGGCGCGGTGGCGGTGATGGCGCTGGAGCGCGTGCCGGCGGACATCCGCAAGGAAGGCGGCGTGGCCCGCATGGCGTCCATCAAGATCATCAAGCAGATTATGGACGTCGTAACCATTCCGGTGATGGCCAAGGCGCGCATCGGGCACTTCGCCGAAGCGCAGGTGCTGGAGTCCGTCGGCGTGGACTACGTGGACGAGAGCGAGGTCCTTACGCCCGCCGACGAGGAGCACCACATCAACAAGTGGCCGTACAAGGTGCCGTTTGTTTGCGGCGCGCGCAACCTGGGCGAGGCGCTGCGGCGCATCGGCGAGGGCGCGGCCATGATTCGCACCAAGGGCGAGGCCGGCTCGGGCAACATCGTCGAGGCGGTGCGGCATATGCGCGCCATCACGAGCGAAATTCGCCTGCTCACCACCCTGCGCGAAGAGGAATTGATGGCCAAGGCCAAAGAGCTGGGCGCGCCTTATGACTTGGTAAAGTGGGTGAGCCAGAACGGCAAGCTGCCGGTGCCGAACTTTTCCGCGGGCGGCATTGCCACACCAGCCGATGCGTCGCTGGTGATGCAACTTGGCGCCGAAGCCTGCTTTGTGGGCTCGGGGATTTTCAAGTCTGAGGATCCGGCGAATCGTGCCAAAGCCATCGTGCGCGCCACCACGCACTACAACGAGCCCGCCGTCGTCGCCGAGTGCTGCGAAGATTTGGGCGAGGCCATGCGCGGCCTCGACGTCGCCAAGCTCGACCCGAAGGAGTTGCTGCAGACGCGGGGGTGGTAGCGCCGCCGTCTCGGCGGCATCGCGGAAAATGCCGGCCAGAGGCCGGCGCTACATCTGCGGCTGCAAACGCGGGGGTGGTAGGCTGTAGCGGCGGCGTCCTCGCCGTCGCTGGTGGCCGAATAACAACTAATAGAGAGGCTTAAATGACATCAGATCTTCGCTACCCCATTGGCAAATTCCAGGGGCAGGACAATCTCACGGAAGAGCAGCGGCAGATGATGATCGATCAGATTGCGGAGACGCCGGCCAAGCTGCGCGCGGCGGTGGCGGGGTTCTCGGAGGCGCAGTTTGACACGCCCTATCGTGAGGGCGGGTGGACGGTGCGGCAGGTGGTCCATCACCTTGCCGACAGCCATTTGAATGCCTTCGTGCGCTTCAAGCTGGCGCTCACCGAAGACCGGCCCGCCGTCAAGACCTACGAGCAGCAACTTTGGGCGGAACTGGCGGATGCGCGCACCGCGCCCGTGGAGCCCTCCTTGGCCATGCTCGAAGGGCTGCACCAGCGATGGGTAATACTGCTCCGGCAAATGAGCGCGGCAGACTTTGCACGCCAGTTCCAACACCCGGAACATGGCCTGATGAAGCTCGAGAGGGTGCTGGCGATGTACGCTTGGCACGGCCGCCATCACGTGGCGCACCTAACCTCGCTCGGCGAGCGGATGCGCTGGTAGAGACGTTCCGGTGGAACGTCTCTTCCTGAGAAGACGGCCCAGTGGGCCGTCTCTACGTCAGGCATCGACGAGAGGAGAATAGCGGACCATGGCTGGCGTGATGCGTGACGCCCTCCTGGCGGCGTCGCAGAACCAGTGGTTACGGAACCGCGTGCCGCGCTATCGGTTTGTGCGCCGCACCGTGGCGCGCTTCATGCCGGGCGAAGAGCTGAGCGAGGCACTCCGGGCCGCGCGCGTGCTTGAGGACAACGGGCTCGGAACGATTTTCACGCGGCTGGGAGAAAACGTTACCGAGGCGTCGGAAGCTGAATCCGTTACCAAGCACTATCTCGAGGTGCTCGATCGGGTGGAGTGGCTGGGCCTGGGCACGGAAGTTTCCGTCAAGCTGACGCAGCTCGGCTTGGACCTGGGTTCCGAGATCTGTTACGCGAATCTCAAGAAAATCATTGAGCATGCCGGCACGAAGAGCGTGGTCTGGATCGACATGGAAGCGAGCAACTATGTTGACGCTACGCTGGAATTGTATCGGCGCGCGCGCCAAACCTACCCGAATGTAGGTATCTACTTGCAGGCCTACCTTTACCGCACGGCTAGCGATCTCGCGTCGCTCCTGCCGCTGGGCCCGGCCGTTCGCCTGGTGAAGGGCGCGTACAAGGAGCCGGCAGACGTGGCGTTTCCGCGCAAACGAGACGTGAACGAGAATTTCTTCGCCTTGAGCCAGCAGCTTTTGAGCGACGAGGCGCGGGCCGCTGGCGTGAAGACGGCGATTGCCACGCACGACCGCAAACTGATTCGTCGCATCGGAGAACTGGCCCTGTCGAAGGGGCTGAGCAAGGACAGCCTCGAGTACCAGATGCTTTACGGCATCCAGCGCGCCGAGCAGCTTCGCTTGGCCAGGGACGGCTGGCGGTCCACCGTGCTGGTCGCCTATGGGAGTTATTGGTTTCCCTGGTTCATGCGGCGGCTGGCGGAGCGGCCGGCGAACGTCTGGTTTCTGGCACGAAATCTGTTTGCGGGATAGGCGTAGCTCGTAGAGACGTTCCGGCGGAACGTCTCCTTCAAGATGGCCTACGGGGCCGTCTCTACTCCAATGAACAACGGTAACCAACCGGTCGGCATCCTGGCTATCCAGGGCGACTTTGCGCTGCACGCAAAGATGCTGGAGCGTATCCGCGCGCCCTGGAAACTTATCAAGTACGCTTCAGAGCTCAGCGAGGTGGGTGGGCTGATTCTGCCGGGCGGCGAGAGCACCACCATGCTCAAGTTCTTCGGGAACGAAGGAATGGGCGTTGCGATTCAGGATTTTTCCGCGGCGGGCAAACCGGTTTTCGGGACGTGTGCTGGAGCCATTCTCCTGGCCAGAGAGGTTCTGAACCCTCCCCAAGAGCGATTGGGGCTGTTGGACATCTCGATTGAGCGGAACGCTTACGGACGGCAAGTGGACAGTTCCGTGCGCTTGGGAGATTGCCCGGAGCTAGTGGACCGGCCGGTGGAGATGGTGTTCATTCGCGCGCCTATCATTCGCCGCGTGGGTGAAGGCGTGCGCGTGCTCGGGCGCTCGGACGGCCTGCCGGTTCTGGTCGAGCAGGGCAATGTCCTGGCGGCCACCTTCCATCCTGAACTCACCGAAGACGAGACCATTCACCGGTACTTCCTGAGCAAGATTGGGTGATTGAGAGATTGGGTGATTGGGAAATTGAGTGAATGAAGAACTGTCCGTTGTCAGTTCCCACGGGTGACGCACCACGGGCAGCCAACCACACACAACGAACGGCAGGCAGACAACTTCACCCCTCCAACGACTCACTGATTCAATGAGTCAATCACTCAATCTCTCAATCACCCAATCCTAAAATTGCTTCTCCCCACCTCCCGTCAGCACCTCGGAGCTGTCCACCCCGATCACCACAAAGCGCGACGGGGAGATGAGGTAGAAGCGCTGGTTAGAAGTCACGCCGCCGGTGGTGACCGTCATGGTGCCTCGGCCGTCCGCGGAGACTGTGTAAGGGCCGGTGAGCGGCAGGTTCGTGCTGAGCAACCCGTAATCGTTCACATCGTTGGTTCCGGCGAGGTTTACGGCGCCATCGGCGAGGAACTGGCCGGAGATGTCGATGTCTCCGCTGGCGGTGAGCCCGGTCAGGCCGAAAGCGTAACTACCGGCCAGGGAAGCTGCGGTGAACGGTCCACCGGACTGGCCGAACACCTCACCACTGACCGCCAGGGTGGTGTCGGTCTGCACGAAAAACGCGCTGTCGGGCGAGACCAGGTAGAACGCGAAGTCGGATGTGTCTGATTGGGTTGTGAGAGTCAGCTCCCCGCGGCCGTTGGCGGAGACAAAGTACGTGCCGGTGAAGAGGACGTTCTCGGACACCGTGCCGAAATCGTTGTTGTCGAAAACCCCGTCAGAGATGGCCCCGATGCCGTCTGCCGTGAACCGTCCGGCTTTGTAATCGATGCCCGACGCACTGTACCCGACGGACTGGAACACGTAATCGTCCCCCAGCGAGCCGTTGGAGAAAGAGGGGAGCGTCTGCTGCTCGGCGACTCCGAGGAAGGCCGGGACAAAGTCCAGGGCCACGAAGACGAACTTCCTGGCGGAAATAACATAGACGCTGAACTGTGAGGTACCGCCGCCAGGTGTGGTCACGGCAGCCGTGCCCCGGCCGCTCGCGGCGACGTTGTACGTTCCCGTGAAGGCGAAGTTAGTGGTTACGAGGCCGGCGTTGTTGATGTCCTCGACGCCGGCGTTCATTGTCCCCGCGCCATCCGCGGTGAACCTTCCCGCCGCCGCCAGGGGGCCATAACTCTGGCTAACGTCGTCATAGCCGGCTCCCTCAAAATGAAACGCGTAGCCGCCGGTCAGGGCAGAGTTCATGAAGGCGGACGGATCCTGCTTCTCGAAGAAGCCTGTGCCGTTGGCAAAGGTATCGAACTCAATCACCCGCCCGCCGAGATTCG
>Ga0315284_10004296_pt1 | contig 20253 bp, 22 predicted proteins | sample YL17G09_16_MG_FD_203696 | JGI IMG/M metagenome (GOLD analysis project Ga0315284, IMG submission 203696) | Sediment microbial communities from Yellowstone Lake, YNP, Wyoming, USA - YL17G09_16 | ecosystem: Environmental > Aquatic > Freshwater > Lake > Sediment | place: USA: Wyoming | collected...
ACAAGACCGATGAGCCACCCGATGCGGGGATCCTGGGCCGCCATGGGTTTGAGCGCCGGGAGCGGCCCGGGCGCCCTGTCGCGGAGGTGCTCCTCCCGTACCCGTGTTCGCGCAGCTTCGTCCGCGTCGATCGGCTCCATGTGCACGATGCGGCTGGGGAACCCCGAGATCACGCGGCGCGTGTTGCGGAAGATCACGCGACTCATGCCGTACCGGTCGATGAATTGACTGAGCGGGAGTGCCCCCTGGTTCGACGCGCCATCGAAACCGGCCAGTTGCGTGGCATGCGCGGGCATGATGACCGCGTCCGGGTCCAGAGTCGCGGAGTCGACGCCCAGCTCAACCAGTGTCTGGTCAATACGCTGAGACAGATTCCGCAGCCGTCGCGACTCAGCCTCGTAGCGCTCGTAGTTGGAGTACCGGTGCGGATCGAGCAGCTTGAGCCGCGCAAAGTGGCTTCGACGGCCCAACTGCTCCGGAGTGGCGGTGAGCAGCATGATGCCTGCGGTGTGCTCCGAAAGCTCCTTGACCAGTGCGTATCCCGGAGTGTCCGCATGCAGATGGTGCGCCTCGTCCACCACCACCATATCCCAGCCGGCCTCAACAGCGCGGAGACTCAGCCCTTTTTCGCTGCACAGGTGGTTGATGCTGCAAATGCCCTGCTGGTCGGCGAGAAACGGGTTTGCGTTCCCGGCGTCGGCGCAGAACTCGGGTGAGAAGATACGGAAGTTCAGGTTGAACCGACGGAGCAGTTCCACAAACCACTGGTGCACCAGTGAGTCGGGCACGAGGATCAGAACTCGCGACGCGCGTCCGGTGAGTATGAGGCGATGGACAATGAGGCACGCCTCGATGGTCTTTCCCAATCCGGTCTCGTCGGAGAGCAGCACCCGGGGGATCCTGCGACCGGCCACTGTGCATGCTATGAAGAGCTGGTGGGGGAGCAGATCGATGCGACCGCCCGCAAACCCCCGCACCTCCGAACTCTGGATGCGCGCCTGCAGTTGGAGGATCTCGGCGCGCATGTCAAAGTCTTCGCTGCGGTCCACCAGTCCGTGCAGGAGTCGCTGCTCCGGTGCGGAGACGTCAACCGTGTCGCCAACCTGGTCTTCGCGAAGGGCGTATCCATCCTTACCGATGTAGGTGACAAGCCCCGAGACCTCGTCGGTCTTTGCCGACGAAACAACTATATCTCGGCCTGCGCCGTCGCGGATTCGCTGTCCTGGTTTGAACACGATACGGGTGAGGGGCGCAGAGCGGGCCGCATAGGTGCGCACGGTGGCGTGGGTGGCAAAGGTGATCTCAACGGTGCGCGGGCTGCACGCGGTAATCGTTCCCAGGCCCAGATCGGGCTCAGCCTCACTCACGCACCGTTGACCCAGCGAGTACTGTATCGTCATCAGAACCCATCGCGCAGATACCGGCCCAGATCCTGGCCGCCCTGCTCAAGCGCTTGTTGTACGGCCTTTCCCACAATCGACTGCTTGAACTGGGCGTTCTGCAGGTCGAAGGGTAGCTTGGAGATCGTCTGCCAACTGTTGGCAGGAATGTACTTGTCGGAGACCTCGCCTGTGAACACGTTGTCGAACACGAGCTTGTTGTTGGGGATGTCAACCAGTTGCAGGCGCAGACGAACCGTTGCCGTGTTGTACTCGATGTATTCGTCGGCCCGTGCGGTTATTTTGGCTCGCTGGATGATGTCGAAGTCCTCCACCGTTCCCCTGAGCACGAATCGAGCTCCTTCCTGAGCACCAAGCTTGAGCGGATCCATTTCTGCAGGTCCCTTGAGCGCGGTGGAAAGTTCCTTTGTTGTTTGAGATATCTGGGCGGTTGCCATGGACCCAAGCCCCTGACCGATTTGCCAGGCGCCCTTGTACGTCGATGCATTGGTGAAGGGCATGACCACCAGTTTGGTCTTGCCCGCAGCCACCACAGTGGCGGCCAGCTTCTCCTCGCGCCCTTTGGCGATCTGCACTGCCATCTCCTCGGTGATGGTTTGTGACGGTACCCATGCTCTGAGCCCCTCGATGTCTTTGTCAAGGAATGCGGTGGGCGTGACCGGATCGTCGTTGATGGCGACCGTCGATTGCAGGCCTGAGCGCACGAACGTCGACACATTGCGCAGGATGTTGCGCACGAGAACCGTTCCGCTCAGCACGCGAACCCGGCTGAGGCCGGTCTTGGGCTGCACATCTACGTCAAAGGAGGTGCCGCGAATGGCAATGAGCATGGTCGGAGTATACACCTTGGTGTCTTCGCGCCCGAAGAACTGTTCTGGAAGCACCTTCTTGATAAGAAAGAACGCTGCACCATAGAAGACCGTGAAGTGTTGCGTGAGGCTTTTCGCCTCGGTGTTCTCGAAGTTGTTGATCAGCATCTGAGAGTTGGCTCGTACATACGCCACATTGCCGTCCGACCATTTTAGACGGGCCGTGGAGCTGTCGCCCAGGCGAAGAAGGTCGTTGTTGTAGAGCTTTGCAGGCTTGGTCAACCCCATCCACTTCTCCTGACCGGCGCGACGAACCTCGATCATTCCTTTGAGCGAGTCGACCGCGACAGATGACTCTGCAAGGGCGTATCCGGCCAGCAGGCAGACACACAAGAGCATTGACGAAACCGAACGAATCAACATGGGAGACCTCCTCAGTGGTTACTTAGCAACTGCGATATATCGAGTAATCTCAGTGGCGACCTGGTCTGAGACGCTCCGGAGCGCCTTGCCCAGATCCGTGCCCGCAAACGCCTTGTTCGCCAGATCAAACGGCAGTTTCTCCACACCGGCAGGCGCGTTCTGAGGAGTGTTCGGCCCCGTGGATTCTGCCGAAAAATCGCTGCTCATGATTATTGTATGTGTCGACGCATCAACAAGATACATCCTGACCGGCACCCACGTGTTCTTCCCGGCGCTCTGTACCGAGACTTCGCCGGCAACCGAATCGATGATCACCCCTGCCGGGGCTGCATCCACAGCCGTTGAGGCAAGTACGCTGAGCAGCAGGATCGTCCAGATCGCCGGCCTGCCGAATCGAACGTGGAGCATTTCAGGCATCCGGGGTACCTCCAGTTGCGGTCAGGGTGCGGTGAGCAGGACTCACGGACGCGATCGGTCTGTCAGAGGAACACTGCGACGACCTGGCGTCGTCGTCCGGTCCGCTTGTTGCCTGACGCACTTACATTATAGCGGGACTGGGGGCTCCACGCAAGCGAAAACAGGCCGCTCGGAATCCCACCTTCCGGTTTCGGCAGGATGGATACGTGCCGAGTGTATTTTTTTGAGGACGGAACCCCTCAACACTCTGAACCAAGGACACACCATGCCGCGAGCACTTCGAAGCGACACAACCACCAAGGGACGGCGCATGGCCGGGGCGCGAAGCCTGTGGCGCGCCAACGGAATGACGGAAGAGCAGATCGGCAAACCGGTGATTGCGATTGTCAACTCATTCACCCAGTTCGTTCCCGGGCACGTGCACCTCCACGAAATCGGACAACACGTCAAGCACCTCGTCGAGAAACAGGGCTGCTTCGCCGCCGAGTTCAATACCATCGCCATCGACGACGGCATAGCCATGGGCCACAATGGCATGCTCTACTCCCTGCCCTCGCGCGAGCTCATCGCCGACAGCGTGGAGTACATGTGCAACGCCCACTGCGCCGATGCCATGGTGTGCATCAGCAATTGCGACAAGATCACCCCCGGTATGCTCATGGCGGCAATGCGCCTCAACATTCCCGCAATCTTCGTCTCCGGTGGGCCTATGGAGGCTGGTGTGCGTGGGGAGAAGCGGTACGACCTGATCGACGCCATGGTCATGGGCTCCGACAAGAATGTGACCGACGCAGATGTCGAAGCTGTCGAGCGCGTGGCCTGCCCAACGTGCGGATCATGCTCCGGCATGTTCACGGCAAACTCCATGAACTGCCTGTGCGAGGCCATTGGCATGGCACTTCCCGGCAATGGCACCATCGTCGCAACCCACGCACACCGGCTCCGACTCTTTGAAAAGGCTGCCACACGCATTGTCGAGATGGCCCATACGTACTACCGAAACGACGATGAGTCGGTGCTGCCGCGCTCGATTGCGACGCGGGAGGCATTCCTCAACGCCATGTCGCTTGATATTGCCATGGGAGGTTCCACCAACACGGTGCTGCATCTGCTTGCCGTGGCACATGCTGCCGGAGTTCGCTTCGCCATGAAGGACATCGACGCACTCTCGCGCAAGGTTCCGGTTCTCTGCAAGGTGGCGCCGAGCTCCTCGCATCACCTCGAAGATGTCAATCGTGCAGGCGGCATCATGGCGATCATGGGCGAACTTCTGCGGGCCGGACTGCTTGACGGAAGTGTTGTTCGCGTCGACGGTCTGACGCTTGCACAGGCGATTGCGTCGCACGATGTCATGAGCCCGAAGGTGACTGAGTCGGCCAAAGAGCTCTACCGGAGCGCGCCGGCTCAGAAGGGGCTGAACCTGGTGCTGGGTTCGCAGCGCACCATGTACGACACTCTCGATACCGACCGCGTCGGGGGCTGCATCCGCGACAGTGAGCACGCCTACCTCAGAGACGGCGGGCTTTGTGTGCTGTCAGGCAACATCGCACGCAAGGGCTGCATTGTCAAGACCGCAGGCGTTGACCCCTCGATCCACACATTCTCGGGCAAAGCAAAGGTGTTCTCGTCGCAGGATGCCGCAGGCGAGGCCATTCTCTCCGGCAAGATCAAGGCCGGCGATGTGGTTGTGATTCGATACGAGGGTCCCAAGGGCGGCCCGGGCATGCAGGAGATGCTCTACCCTACGTCCTTCCTCAAGTCGGTGCATCTTGACAAACAGTGCGCACTGCTTACCGACGGCCGGTTCTCCGGCGGCACATCGGGTCTCTCCATTGGTCACGTCTCACCCGAAGCAGCGGCCGGTGGTGAGATCGGATTGCTCAAGAACGGCGACATCATCGATATCAGCATTTTGAAGCGTTCGATCAATGTGCGCCTGACCGCACAGGAGCTTGACGCCCGCCGCAAGGCGGAACTCAAGCGCGGGGCCAAGGCGTTCACGCCTGCGGGGCGCAATCGTGTGATCTCCGAGGCCCTCAAGGCGTACGCAATCTTCGCGTCATCGTCGGACGTGGGTGCGGTGCGGGTGTTGCCGGGCAAGTAGGCGGCTGCGGGGCATTGCGGAGGGTTCGCGATTGGGACAGTGACGACCGACCAGAGAGAGACCTCGCGTGGAATCAACAACCACGCACTGCCTCGATCGCTTCCAAGACGGGCTGGACGGTGCTCAGATGGTCCGTTGCGGCGAGGCCCCACCTCACTCCGTGGCGCCAGCATCCCGCAATGCCACCACAATCTGCGGCTGGTTGTACCTTAGCGCGTACCACAGTGCAGTGTGACCTTCTTTGCTCGGGGCATTGACATCGGCGCCTGAGTCAATGAGCAGTCGCACCGCCTCCAGCGATCCCCGCATCACCGCATAGATCAACGACGATCCAAGGATGGTGTTCTGCGCATTGACGTATGCTCCGTACAGGAGAAGCTCCTGCATGATATCAGCGTACCCTTTCGACGCTGCGATGATCAGAGCCGTGCTCCCGTAACGGTTTCGTGCCTCGATGTCTGCCTTTCCACCGAAGAGTTGGGTGCGGACGCCTTCGGCGTCGCCGGATCTCGCAGCGACCATGAGCGGGGTGTATCCATCGGCATTCTTGGAGAGAAGCAGCTTCTCGATGTCGTTGAGTCTGCGCTCCATGGCAATCATCAGGGCCGTCTGACCCCGGTGGTCTTTGAGGTTGACGTCGGCATCTGCGTCGATCAACTGTTTCACGACGGGCGGCATATTGCCCAGGGTGGCAGCCATCAGCGGAGTACCGCCGGAAGTGTCGGCCTTGTCAACCGATGCGCCGTGGGCAAGGAGCGTTCGCACCAGTGCGACCTTGCGTTGCGCGACAGCCTCGAGGAGAGCCGTGGTCTGCGTCCGGGTTGTCGCGTCAACGCAGGCACCGGCTGACAGCATGAGCTCCACGATCACCGAGTCTCCTCCACGTACCGCCATGATCAGGGCCGGGGCGCCCGTGCTGTCGGCCACATTGGCATCGACACCGCGTCGAAGAAACATGGTCGACATATCGCGACGGTTGGCACGCAGTGACTTCACCAGCGGCGTTTCGCCCCGCACATCGCCGATATTCGGAGATGCTCCTTCGTCAAGCAATATCCGAACAATCGCGGCTTGCCCGTTGGCGGCTGCGAGCAGCAGCGCTGTCTCGGTGCTGTCGTTGTATGCGTTGATGTCTGCGCCCATCTCGATCAGTAGCTTCGTCATGGGCACACACCCGCTGCCAGCGGCGGTCATGAGAATGGTCGAACCACCACGGTCGCGCACATCGAGCATGCGGCGATCTTCGAGCGAATCGGGCACTTTGCTGGTGTCGCACGACCATGCGGCGTGCGCCAGCTCAACGTACCACACGTCTTCGGGTGGGGTTCCCGCCGGGGTCTGGGTGGGCCGCGTCGCGGCCATGCCCGGCAGAGACAGGCACCAGAGTGCGCACACGACAATGGCTCGATGCAGCTGAGGGGTCATGGAGGTCCCGTGGTATGGTGTCACTATATGAATACGTCTGGCGGAGTCGGATCGTAACGGCCGCTGCCGGGGTTCGTCGACGGTATGGGTGGTGACATGCCGACGCTGGCGCGCTCAGACGCTGGGAGAGTCGTCGAGCTTGCGGAACACGGAGTCGCCCAGGGCCTCCAGCTTGTCAACATCGGTGACTACCACGTGTGTCTTGGTGATCTTGATGTGCCCCTGGGCTGCGAGGCGCTTAAGCCCCTCTGCCACGTCCGAGAGCTGAATGGTGAGAATGTCAGCCAGCTCGTTTTCGAGGAAGCGGATGCTGATTTCGCTTGTCCCGCCATCAATGCACCGGGCGTGCTTTGACCGGCAGATCATGGCAATGAGTGCGGACATCTGGGCGCTGCGGTCGCCGCCAAAGCTGTTGTCGATCTTTGAGTCGACATCGCGAAGCCGGTGCACCAGTATCTTGGCAATCCGCTGAAACCAGTCGGGGATCTTCTCGACAACTGCGCTGAATTCCTTCTCGCCAATGGCATAGGCTTCAACATTTGTTTCGGCAATCACGCATGCGCTGCGCGGGCCGCCGTCAATTGCCGAGAGTTCGCCAACCACGCTGCCAGGCCCTACGGTCTCAAGGTCGATTGTGACGCCGCCCTCGTCCTTGAAGATTTTGACATTGCCGGATTTGATAACGAAGAGGGTGCGCGAGGTGTCGTGCTGATCAAAGAGGATTTCGCCCTTCTTGAACGCAACAACGCGATTGCTCGCTTCGGTGTGAGAGTCGGGCATGGGAGGTGGCATCCCTGTGGAGTGACAACGCTACCGACTGATGCGCGCGTCTGTGCGCACGGTAACGATCCATGCGTCATTGTACCCTGATTTGCGGAAATCAGCAAGGAATTCCTCGGCGGCAGGCCGCTTGGTGAAGTCGCCGACTTGGATCTTGTAGTAGGGCGCCTCGAACATGATATAGACTGGTTGGTGCGTGCGTGATTCGAGCTGTTTCTTCTCGACACGGGCACGCTCAATGTCGCTTGTGGCCAGTGTCTGGATGCGGAACGCGTCCGCCGCGCTCGGTGGCGCCGGGACTGCAGCTGGGGGCGTTGGTGCTGTTGCGGTCTGCCGTGGCTGAGTGGTTGACGGAGTCGTCGTCGATGGTGCGGAAGCCGCGGACGCTGTCTGGACGGGTGCCGCTGCCGGCTCAGCGTAGATGAACTTGACGTCCTTCTCGGTGAGAGCAACTTCGCGGCCCTTGTTGAGCGTGTCGAGGTAGGTGAGTGTTGCAGGAGGCGCAGATGACTCGGGGGCTGCCTCATCGGCGGCACGGGTATTCTCCTCCGCTTTCTTGTTCCTGTCGCGCCAGGGCCAGTCGAAGGTGTAGGAGTCGTTGGCATTTGCGCCAAGCAGCCACAGGCCGCAGAGAGTGATGGAGATGAGTGAGTTCATTGGGTTCTCCGTGGGGAGTAGGAGAGATCGACCGATCTGTTGAGCCACCAGTGGGTGTACCCGATCCGACGTCAGGGCCGGTCCGGGCGCGCCAGTGACACACTCAGAAAATACAATGACGCGGGGATTTGTTGAGACGTGGTTTTGTCAATGCACTGACGGTGCTTCACCGCTGACTGCGTCGCCGAAGGTCCGGACCGGACCACCGAATCCATGCGGCAGCCGAGCGACTGAGGAAAATGGCCAGTTTCAAGATCCGATGATCTCATTCAGTCCCTCGACAAGCTGGGCGAGTTCCTCTGGAGTCGCGGTTCCGAGCTTTGCCCCGATTCTCTCGGTAGAAAGCGTACGGACCTGGCTGATTTTGGCCCAGGTGCGCTTGGGCAGCTTCTTGGAGGACAGTTCCAGAGTCAATGGAAAGCCTGCGCGTGGCTCCTGCCTTGTCAATGCCATAGCGATGACCGTTCCCGACCGCTCGTTGAACACGTTCTGACTCAGAATGATCACGGGCCGTCGGCCCCGCTGTTCGTTACCTATCGTGGGATCAAGATTGGCCCAGACGACATCGCCCCTCAATAGTGCGGCCATTGCTCAGCCTCCATGGAGATTCCTTCTTCGGCAATGCCCCGTTCCTGGACGGGATCGAGTTTTGCGCACTCCCGTGCAAGACGGCCGTGGTCGTAGCGCTGGATTTGTTCCTCCACCGCCCACTGAATTGCCTTGCTGCGGTTGGGGTACACCTTGCCCTGGACCATGCGGTCAACTTTGCGCAGGAGGGTCTCATCAAGCGTTATCGCAATTTTGGCAACCGACATACAGCGCCTCCGGTATGATGATTCATCATACAAAATATACCAGGAGATAGTGGGGAAGTCAAAGAATTCGGGAACGATGCGATCGCAGTCCGGGGATGCAGACGGGGCTCCGTGCGCAAATGCGTGTCCGGCAGGGCGGGGGCTTCTGCGGGACCTGAACGGGCCACGTAGGGATGTCAGCGGTTTCCCCGCAGGGCTGGGGAGCAGGGGTTCGCGATCAAGGGGCGGCGGCCATTAGTCCGAGGATTCTGAGAGACGAGGCGCACTGATTCCGCATACAGAAAAGGCCGGAGATCGCGCGAGCGATTCCGGCCTCTGCGTCAGACCGTGCGGGGGGAGCACGGAGGCTGACTACATGGCATCGGCGTCATTCCCGGCCTTCTTCGGGCACTCCTTGCCTTTTCCTTCCTTGCTGCACCCAGGGCCGTCTTTGGGACACTCGCCGCGTTCGCTTCGTGGGCACATCATGCCTGGTCCACCTTCCATGGGCGGTCCCATATCGAGCAACTTCTGGAATTGCTCCGGTGTGAGAATCGCCTTGACTTTGAGCAGATGCGCAAAACGCTGCCGATTGACCTCTTTCTCGATTTGTCCGAGCTCGTCGGCATAGCCATTGAGTACGTTCTGGTCGGGTGAAGTCTTGAGCATCTCTGCCTTGATTTTGTCGCGAACAGCTTTTGTCTTCTCAAAGGTGGTCTTGTGCAGGCCCTTGGCTTCTTCACGCAGACCTTTGAGGTCGGTCTTCTGCTGATCGGTGAGACCCATTTTTGCCCATCCATGCATACCCTCGCCTTTTCCCTTGCCCGAACACGGTCCCTCTCCTGCCAGCACCGGTGACAGTGCCAGTCCCAGCACTACTGCGGCGACTGCCATGCTTCTGCCCATCATAGAGACTCCTTCCGTTTGAGGAATGGTTGCCGGAATCAGAAATCGCTCAGATCAACCAACACAGCCCGACTCATGTTGTATTCGATGTCGTTGCCATTGAGATAGTCGCTTGCAGTCTGGAGCTCGGTAGAGACTTCGTCGGATACCGCTGTGCGGTTCATGAGATGTGGAAGCTGGTAGTACGACGTGATCCCGGCCGCAATCAGGAAGAGTGCAGCGGCTGCCCCAACCATCCGCGAAAACGTGCGCTGTCGCCGTATCGCACGCACAGTTGCTGGAAACACCTGCGAGGGGATGTCGGGCACCTCTGCCAGTCGCGTCAGAAACTGCTCAGTTTTGGTAGTCATCGCCAAATCCCTTCTTCAGCCGCTCTTTGATACGGTGCAGTTGCGTGCGCAGCGCTCCTTCGTTCTTGCCGGTTGCCGAGGCGATTTCTTCGAAGGTCATGCCGTCAATTTCGCGAGCAACCAGGATGAAGCGGTCGTCGGGACTCAGGCTGTCGAGGATGCGACGAACCTGATCTTTGGCCCCTCCTGCGTCGGCCGGCATTGTGAACAGAGCTGCTTCGGCTGTCTCAAGGTCAACATGTCCGATCGTGTATCGCCGGTGTCGCTCAGCGTGCGTTATTGCCGCATTGTACGCGATACGATAGATCCACGTCGAAAGCGCTGAATCTCCCCGAAACTTGCGCAAAGCGCCATGGAACCGAACGAACGTCTCCTGCAGGGCCTCAGCAGCCGAATTCGCATCGCGGTTCACGGTTCGAAAGATGACCTTCCAGGCAAACGGCGAGTAGTAGTCGTAGATGCGCCTGAATGCCTTGAGATCGCCCTTTCGAGCTTGTGCTACCGTGATACGGTCGATTTCCTGCATTCGTCGGTTCCTGTCGTATTAGATAGGCTGCGGGGTTCGCGCGTTACACGAATTGTGGCTCGTCCGTCGATGGCGCCACCGCTGTCCTTGCTGTCGAACAACGGGGTGGAGGCGGTGCAGAAGGTATTTTGCGGTGTTCTGTTCTGCCACGACAACCCAATTCGTTCAACCACAGGGAGTTGGATCGCGCCATGCCAGAAGTCGATCGCATCATCATCGGCAGTGACCACGCCGGGTTCCTTCTCAAAGACTTCATCAAGTCCGAGCTCACCAAAATAGGCATTGCCAGCGAAGACGTGAGTGAGCCCACACTCGATCCCTCGGACGACTACCCGCGGTACGCTGCACGGGTGGCTCGCACGGTGTCAACAGGTCAGCATCAACGCGGCATCGCCGTTTGCGGGTCGGGCATTGGCGCGTCCATCGCGGCCAATCGGTTTCGCCACGTTCGTGCTGCGCTGTGCGTGACCCCCGAAATGGCTCGGATGGCACGCAAACACAACGACTCCAATGTATTGGTTATGGGAGAGCGCATCACCACCCGCGAAGTTGCGCTGGAGATTCTCAAGATGTGGCTGGATACGCCTTTTGAGGGCGGACGCCACCAACGCCGTGTCACTCAACTTGACGAGGTTGCCGATGAACGCACGTAGACCGGTCCGCCACGCAAAGAGCGGCTCCCGCACCTCCGCCAGGCCTGTGGCTCCAGTCGAGACGAACGCCGCCTACGTTCGACCGACGTGGGACGAGTACTTCATTGAAGTGGCCAATGCCATTGCCAAGCGCGCAACGTGCGATCGCGGTCGCAGCGGGTGCGTCATCGCGCGCGACAAGCAGCTCCTGGTGAGTGGCTACGTGGGCTCTCCGGTGGGCCTGCAGCACTGCGACGAGATCGGGCACCAGATGAAGAAAATGCTGCACGAAGATGGCAGCATCACTCAGCACTGCGTACGAACCGTGCACGCCGAGCAGAATGCGATCTGTCAGGCAGCAAAACGCGGCATCGGCATCGACGGTGCAACCCTGTACTGCCGCATGACCCCGTGCCGTACCTGCGCCATGCTCATCATCAACTGCGGCATTCGGCGTGTGGTGTGCGAGCGCAAGTATCACGCAGGTTTTGAGTCGGAGGAGATGTTCCGTGCTGCAGGAGTGGAACTGGTGTTCATGTCCACCGAGGTGCAGCAGTATGCGAATCAGCGGGGCTGAGTCGGGCGGCGGTCTGCGGTCTCTTGCCGGCGCATGGTGAGGACGCTGCGCGGGCGATCTCGCCCTACCGCAAGGACTCCGCATTCGATGCACGTTCCCACAGGTCAACGCCGTCGACCCAATCGCAGATCCACTTGTCAAACGAGCACCCCTCGTCGGAAAGTGCGTACTCCAGGCTCAACACGTTCGGATCGAAGAGTCGCATCGGGTAGGCTGGAGTCGTGCAGTCGATGCACGAGTAGATGCCGCATCCCCAGTGACAGATGGGGAGAAGCCCGGTGGGCCATTCCCAGAGCCACTTGCTGTGGCCGGGCTCGCGAAACGACGCGTAGATTTCGGGAGCGGTTCGACTGGTGTCGTCCGGGCTGCCTTCACTCATGCCGATGAGGCCGTAGCCCGGTCCGAGTCCGCCATTGCCCACCTCGGTGTACAGCGCCTTGAGCGATGCCGGCAGCGCGAAGCCCAGCGTGCGTTCGTCGGCTTCAAGTGCCTCCATGGTGGTGGGCAGCCACACTGGTTTGCGTCGGGCTATCCGCAGGTCTGTGTAGGCATCGAGGTTGCCGATGCGCACAATGGCTTTGCGGATGAGGTCGGAGGGGTTCACGGATTCGCTACTCCAGGATGGATGGCATCAGTCTTCAAGCAAGTCGGGAAATGCCGTTCGAACCCGTTCCACGTCGGCAGGCTTGCATGCCTTTCCCTGCAGCGTGAGGATGAGGGAATAGAGATCCTGCGCACTCACCGAGAACGTCTTCTTCGGCTGTTCCTTGACAACCGCTGACATACGCTTGATTGCATTGGAGAACGGAAGCGGCTTCTTTGTGCGGCCTTGGGTCATGCCCTTCTCCAGCGTGCTCTTTTCCTCGCCCAGCGGAGCCTGCATAGCCTGCTGGATGATCTCTTTGGCACGGTTCCACGAGAGGTCGCCGGTTTCGAGCCGCTCGCGCATCTGCTGCGTGACCATGGGCGCGTACTTGACGATTTCGTCAATCCACGAGGTGCTCTTGTCGAGGAACTCGCCAATGCGATCTTTCGACCATCCGGCATTGTTGAGGTACACCACGGTCTCAAAGTAGTCGGTGATTTTGGTGTCGAGCCGGTCGGCGTTGAGCTTGAGGTTGAGGGCGCGGATCTCGTCGGGGTCTCCGGCAACAACGCGCACGTCAACGCGATCGAAGTAGCCCGGATTCCTGGATCGGGCGGCTGTGATGGCGGCCATGCGGTGGAAACCGCCCACCAGGTAGAATTCCCCGGCGTTGCGCTCCCATACAACGAGCGGCTCCAACAGTCCGTTTCGCAGAATGTCTTGCTCAAGGTGCGTGACCTTCGCAGCATTGAGCAGCCGGTGGTTGGAGAGCGTGGGATGCGTGGCGATTTTGTCAAACTGGAGGTACTCGTACCGCTTGGTGGTGAGCATGCTGTTGGCCCCTGGGTTGTGTGACAAGGACGTCGAACGTGAGGCTCGACGCCATTGTGTAAGATACGTGGGGCGATGCTCCATAGGCAATGGGAAAGTGGCACAATCCCATTCGCGGTTGGATAAGTTGTTGAGTTCGTACCCAAGCCGGCCGGCAAGTAGCGCCTGCTATGGCCCGCAGTCGGAGCACAGAGCCTCTCCCGTGTTTCCGGCCTCCCCGCCCGCTCCCTCAACAGTCGCCACTCGACGAATCAACATTCCTCGCGGCTTGAGCAGAATCGCCTCGGAATTTCTCTTCCATCGCACGGGTCCATGAACTAAATTTCTTTTGTCTCTCTCTTTTGGGAGGGGAGAGCGTTCTGTTGTGCGCCGGTTCCATCCGACACACGTGGGGGGGGGGGAGACATGGCAAGGTCCACAACGCATCGCCGTGCAAGCGTGCTCATCGTAGCGGTGTGCGTTGCTCAGTGCATGATCGGCACGGCCCGGGCAGACGGACTGCCGGGCGAATTCCTTCTGAGCACGCGTTGGCGCGACTTGATGTGGGCGCATTCTCCACTCACCAATCCTGCGTTCCTGACACAAGAAGACTACATCACAGCTCGTGGCGCGTTCGCAACTACGCTGCAGGGCGCATTCAGCCTGTGGGAAGCTGGTGTGACAGTTCCGGTTGGCATGCGTCAATCGGCAGGGCTCTCAATCGTCTCCGAAAATGACGGTAGTATCGAGAACTGGGTGTTCGACGACGCCACGGGGCAGATGGTGCGCGACAACTCCACGCTCAGCAACAACAATTTCTTCGGCATGGGCAGTTATGCCGTGTCTGTGTGGCGCGGACTCAGCGTTGGCGCCAATCTCAACCTCGCCTACCAGAGCAACTTCGGCAATTCGGTCAAGGGTATCGGCTTTGACCTGGGCTGCTCGTACCGCCTCCGCCTCAATCCTCGCGCAGGAAATCACACCGTCGGACTTTCCACTGTCAACCTCGTGGCTCCGTCGATGGGTACGACCTTCCGGCCTGGGTTCGGCGGCGACGGTGAGTATTCGCGCGACCTGCGAGTTTCGTGGATGGGCGACTTTCGGGACAGGCAGTTCGAGAGTGGGCTGGACGTTGACCTCAAGGACTTCCTGGCCACCACTGATGAGTTCGGCGGCGACAAGAAGGTCGAGTGGACCGCTGCCTGGCGCGGGGGTGCGTGGCTGCGGCGGGTGCTGGGCGGATATCTGCAACTGGGCTTCGGGTCAAACGTTCTGGAGTATTGGGGGATCGCTGCGGGGGTTCGGCTGCCGGTTTCCAATACCGGACCGAAAGTCACGGTGCTTTACCAGTACAACATGAAGACCGAAGGTCAACTTGCGTCGGCTCACACCGCATACATGATTGTCCAGTTCGGCAAGAACCGCAAGGACCTGTGGGGTCCCCGCCTTGCTGCCCTGGCCAAACGCGCGGTGCGCGACTCCACGGCCGAGCGTCGTCGTGGTATGGACCGACTGCGCAAGATCCGTGGCATCAACATCGAGGAGGAACAGGAGTACGTGCGGATCACAGCCGATGAAGTCGCGGTGCACTTCAAGTCGGGGAGCTGCGACCTGCCACTCGAGGCCATTCCCGCGCTCAAGGAAATTGCCGACTTCCTGCGGGAGTATCCCGACCACGATGTGAGTATCGAGGGTCATACCGATAGCGATCCTATCACGGGCCATCTCAAAGAGGTCTTCATCGACAATGCCACGCTCTCCAAGGCGCGTGCAGTCAAGGTCATGGAGTACTTCATCGTGACAGAGAAGCTCCCCGCGCACCTGTTCGGCGCGGCGGGATGGGGCGAGACCAAGCCGATCGTACCCAACGATACGCCGGCCAACAAATACAAGAATAGGAGAGTCGTTCTCATCATCAAGAAATAGAGCGTCGATGCCGCCATGGAGCTGCTGCCGGTGCGGTCCAGCACCACAGCGAGTACGACGAACACTCACCCCTTTGAAAGGAGATCGTCCATGAACAGTCCCTTCGCGCGCATGTGCCGACTGAGTTCTTTGGTCGTGATGGTACTCCTGACAGCCGCAGTGACATCGACAGTCTGGTCGGCCACAGACACCGCACAGATCCCGCCCTCAGTGACGGTGTGGGGCACACGCGGCCTCACGCAGGTTGCCTCGGCCGAGGCGCTGGGTGCGGGCCGAATGACATTCTGTCTCCTTGGCACCTGGTACCACCAGAAGAGCACCATTGTCGACGCGCCGCCGCCCGATGCCAACATCGGCACCGGCACGTTCGCATTTTCCTTTGCCGCCAGCCAGAACATCGAGCTCTTCGCCACGGTCAGCGGCTATGGTATCTCTGACTATGGTCCAGACCACGGCAAGGGGCTTGGCAGCATCGGCGGCGGCCTGCAGGGAACACTCCCGTTGCCCAAGCGGTTGCCCCTGCGCCTGGGAGCGCAGGCCGCCATTGTGGGAGGCACGTCTCAGAACCAGATCAATCCCAACTTTGCAGACGGGTACAACTACTTTGAGACCCGGACCGGCTACGACATCACTGGTCGAGCTATTGAGGCGCTGGTGCTGGGTGGCGACTATCTCGGATTCAAGCTGATGCTCAACGAGGCATTCGTGACCTCAGTGCAGAAGTCGAAGTCCAATCTCATGGTGCTTTCGGGCGGCATTCAAGGCATCCTCGCGCGCTACCTCATGCTGGGCCTGGAGCTCAATTCGCGCACGTACCTCGACGACGTGCACGTTCGCACCAGTCCGCTCTGGCTCACGCCCTCGCTGGGCGCTCGCACACCGGCAGGTCTGGCGTTTTCGGCGGGCTGTGACATCTCGCTTTCGACCGATCGCGCAGGCGGCGTGCCCTCACCGGCACTGGAGCCGTTCCGGCTCTTCGGCCAGCTCACGCTTTCAATCGACGTTCTTGCGCGCAAACGGAAGGCTGCTGCCGCAAAGGAACAGCAGCGCATTGCCGAGAAGGCTGCCCTTGAGGCCCGGGCGGACAGTCTCAAGGCGCAGACCGATACCCTCACAGTCAAGGCCGAGAAGGCGCGTGAGGACTCGGTGCTGCAAGCGCGACAGACCGATTCTCTTGCGCAAGTGGCTCAGAAACTGGCCGAGAAAGCCCGCCTCGACTCCGTTGCGCTCGCCGAATCGCAACGCAGGCTCAGCGAGGAGCGCAGCAAACGCAGCGACATGGAGAAGCAACTTCTGTCAACCGGCATGCTCGTGCTCGATGCCGTGTACTTTGAGACCGGCAAGGTTGACATATCAATGAATTCCAAGCCCTACCTCACCATTATAGCCAAAATGCTGGTGAAGTACCCCAAACTCAAGCTCAAGGTGTGCGGCCATACCGATGACAGAGGCAAGCCCGAATCGAATCTGCGGTTGAGTCAATCGCGTGCTGAGTCGGTGCGCGCATTCATGACGAATGTGGAGCCCGATCTTGCCGACCGGCTCTCGGCCATGGGATACGGATCTTCGATGCCCAAGGCCGATAACAACACGGCTGACGGCCGGAAGTCAAACCGCCGGACGGAGCTGGTGGTGACGAACCGGGAAGTTCTCCAGGAGTACAATCCGTAGGGAGAACTGTGGACGTCGAAACGCTATAGGCGTTGGTCCAGGCATATTCTCGTCGCATTGACAACGGCGATAGTCGGCACGAGCATGCCGAAATCGCCTATGTCATCGCAGGTTCCGGTCGCTACGTGTTCGATGGTCGGTCGAGCAGCGTGAAGACCGGGGATGTGGTCGTTCTGGCACCGGGATGCGTGCACCGGGAGATTGTCGGGGCGCGTAGCATGAGCCTGCTCTTTGTCGGGTTCATGCCGCGTCAAGGTTCGGGGGATACTCCTGTGCAGACGGCTGTGGTCAAGAGCTCGAAGTTGTGTTCTGCATCGAGTGGGTCGGTGCCGTCGTCCCGCACGTCGCAGTAGATCATGAAGGGAAACCCCACGATCCACGACGACAGGAACTCCCCAACAGCAAGGGTCGCCTGAACCAGACATGTGGAGTCGGTATCGCCGCCGCTGTACCACGCGGACGAGTATCCCCACTCAGTCTGCCAGACCGGCGGGGTTGCGGCAGGAAAGAACGACCTGACCAGCAGTCGCATCATGTCGAGATCCTCGGACATGCTCTCGGGGGCTCCTCTGCGATGGGGGTGCACGCCGAAAGCGTCGGCTCCATCGCCACCGCCCAGTGAAAGTGTGCCGGCCTGCAGCAGAAGTGCCAAGAGACCGCAGCGAACGCGGGAGATTCTTCGCATGGCTCCCTCCCGGGCAATTGGGTTGCGTTACGTCTGACCTGCGAACTCCAATAGTACTACACGGGAGATCCCTGCGGTCTGCCCTCGCGACCACACGATTCGTTGCCGGCAATGCCATCGCAGTACTTTCCAATCGGCACGACAGAAGATTCGATGAGGCCTTCGTGCCTTGAGTAGTGTCCGGATGGCCTCCGGCATCACAGTCTTCGGCGGGTTGGGAACGGAAGTATCTGGGTGGACCAGAACGTATGGCCTTGGCTCGAATGATTGCGCTTAGGCACTCATCCAATCTGCGGGAGACGACGGATCTCAACATGTGCAGTCCACTATATTCCTTATTCCTCGCTTGGCTATTCATGGCGCGGCTGCTGTTGAGACTGAGACTTGCGGTGCCCTTGGGTCGCCAGAAAGACGATTTTTGTCGACGAACAGCTTGGAGCATCTCTCGCAGGAGATGAACTTGGTGCGCATGGGAAACTGGACCACTCGACTTCAAAAAGGCGGCGCGTTACTGGCCGATCTGCGCCAACTCGTTTGCGCGTGGATGCCGAATCTCGCCGCAAACGAGGTATTATCGTTTGTTGAGTCCGTCCTTAATAAAACGACACAGGCCAGAGCAAAGGACGTCTATGCGCGCGCATTTCTGCCAAGGCTCGTACAGGGACGTCCGCGCGATGCCTGGCGCTACGCGCAGCTTCTTGAGTCCGCAGAACCGGGTCTTCAAATCGTCAAACCATTCTACTACTGGCTTGCGTGCCGTAGCGAGCCTGTCATGTACCAGTTTGTGGACGAGTATTTGTTTGACAAATGTAGGGCGAACAATGTGTCCCTGAGCATCGACGAGACCGTCAAATGGATTTCGACCGGGCTCTCGTCGAATGGCAAGGCATGGACGCCGACCGTGCAACGCAAGACCGCTCGGGGAATGCTTGCCGCGCTTCGTGATTTCGGGATTCTTGAGGGGGCCAACAAGAAAAGAGTCGTCTACCAGCACTTACCAATCGAGGCTTTCTGTGTGATTGCCTTCTTGATCGTCGAGGAATCGGGCGAGAGCAAGACCGTTCTCGACCACCACGATTGGCGACTGTTTCTCATGAATGCAGCAATCACCGAACGCATGTTTCTTGAGGCCCACCAGAACGGATGGCTCCATTTTGAAGTAGCAGGGGCGATATCGAGACTAGAGTTTCCCGTGAAAAGTTTTGAGGACTACGTTCATGTCATCTTTGGAAAGAACTCTTAAAGAATTCGAAGGGGATCTGTCAGGGGATCCGATGCGAATCGCGGCCCACAGCGACATGCCGTTCGCTATCGTCTGCTATGCTCCGGGGCATGAGTATTCCCTTCGCAAGAACCTGCGGCTGCTCCAATACTCATTTGCCGAGAAGAGCCAGAAGAGAATCCGGTTCATTTCACTCTCAAGGATCGTCTGGGATTGTGTCAAGGAATCCGAAGGCGTTGACTACCTCTTCAGAACCGAGAATCTTCGAGGATTCGAGGCGGCACAGCAACATATCGGGAATGTCGCAAGTGGAGCCGACTTCCACACCGTCGAAGATCGACTGCTTTATGGAGTTAAACTGCTCGAGCGGCTTTCAGAACGTCAATATGCCGACAAGAAGGCCGAGTCCGCCACCAACAGGCGCGCGGAGAGGGATGCGCTCAAGTTGCTGGACGTATCCGACGACCTGCGCGAGTTCGTCAAGCTCATCCAGCTCGCTCTTGACAAAGGCTACACCCCGCACATCGACGACGGCGTTCTGCTCAATGCTGCGCCTCTTCACTCTCTTCTCCCCTCATGGCCCGAGACCAGGACGGCCTGGCTGGAGCTTGAGTCGGGCGACTACGACTGGGCGCAGCAGGCGATGGAGTACTGGCCCGACCGGGTGAAGCAGAAGTGCAAGACCAACAAGTCATTCGCCATCGCACATGGGTTAGACAAGGGAGAATGATGGGCGAAGAAATCAAGTACGAGCGGTTGATTTCGATGTTGACCTCGCTGCATCAGCAGGCTTTGGGCCGGGCGGTTGCGGCCTTTCACCATGGTTTGGTGCTGCGCAACTGGTGTGTTGGTGCGTACATCGTTGAGTATGAGCAGCAAGGGGCGGATCGGGCGATCTATGGGGAATCACTTATCAAGCGCATCGCTCAAGACATGAAGCGCAGAAATATCGGGGGGCTTGGGATAACTGCGTTGAAATTTTGCCGGTTGTTCTATCGCTACTATCCACAGATTCGCGAACAGGCTGTTGGCGAATTCGTTGCCGCCATCCCAGAGATAGGTCGGACACTGTCCGACCTCTCCATTGCGACCGCTGAAGGAATAAGTCGGACAGTGTCCGACTTATCTGAATCGGAGGCCTCAATTCGGCAGACAGTTTCTGCCGAATCATGTAACAAATTGAAAAGAAACAGTTTAGGTCGTATTCCTACGCCCCTATCCGCTATGGCGCCAAAGATCGGCTAGATTATTGACGATTGCAGGTATTGTCGAGAATTTTGCGCATCAGCTCTGGAGTTTGGATGAACTGCTTCACTTTTGGCGATAGCATCCTTCTCTCTCCCTCTTCCTTCCGCAACTTTTCCCGAACCAGTTGTACGTCGATTTGCGCGAAGCGAACTTCCAGCGACGGGGCGCCGTTGAGCAAAATCTTGCGGTATGTTTCGTCGGAAAGATTTGAGATCAGCGGAGTATCCGTCAGAATGGCCTTGAGGGCCTTGGTCATAGTAGTGGTGCCATTGCGTTTACGATGGCTTCTGCGGAGAGATCTGAAG
>Ga0315284_10004297_pt1 | contig 20252 bp, 14 predicted proteins | sample YL17G09_16_MG_FD_203696 | JGI IMG/M metagenome (GOLD analysis project Ga0315284, IMG submission 203696) | Sediment microbial communities from Yellowstone Lake, YNP, Wyoming, USA - YL17G09_16 | ecosystem: Environmental > Aquatic > Freshwater > Lake > Sediment | place: USA: Wyoming | collected...
GTAACACGTGGATATTACAGGGCTATATTTAACGGTATAATATCTAGAAGATATGAAAGAACATAAATAAACAATGATTCTAGTATATCATTATAATATTGATTTTTTTTTAAATCAAAATTAAAATTTATTTATGAGCTCCGAACTTAATTCTATTCAAAAAACACTTTTAAATTATATTAATAAATTTTCTTTTCAAAGACTCGCTGGAACTTTAGGTGAAAAGAATGCTGTTCAGTTAGTAATGGACACTTTTAAAGAATTAGGATACGCAGATGAAATTATCAAAAAGGAAGATTTCACATTTTCAACATTTTATTCAAGTATTCTAATAAAAATTTTTGCGTTGATGTCTATAACAATGATAATTATTTTGCTTTTTATTAAATATATTTTTACTTATATGATCTTTTTCACATTTTTATTAATGATTGCAATTTCAATTTCTTTAATTAAGGTTTTAAAGCATCCAGAACTTCAAAAGTTCTGGGAAAGACATTTTGGAAAAGAAATAACAGCATCCAATGTATTTGTAAAACTACCTGCCTTAAATGCTTTAACAGCAGAGGTAGGAAACATTATTATTTCTGCACATTTAGATAGCAAGTCGCAATCTTTTAAAACAATTTGGAGGGTTGTATTTTCTTTAATTTGGTTATTTGGTGGTCTAACTTTAGGTATTATATATCTATTTTTTATAATTGATTATCACAATTGGATAAATCTATTCGTTGGAGAGGTTTTAATTATTGAGAGTTTAATAATCATTCTATCAATAATGATAATTTTTTCTTGTATTGTTTTTTTATTTTTTAAAACAAAAAACGAATCGAAAGGAGCTCTTGATAACGCTTCGGGGATGGCAATAGTTTTTAATTTAGCAGCATATTTTATTAAAAATCCCATGGAAAATTACAATTTATGGTTTTGTATTTTTTCGGCTGAAGAATTAGGTACTATGGGCTCTAGAAACTTTTTAGATAAATACGGACCATTTTTTAAAAAAGGTACTACTTATCAATTCAATTTTGATATGGTTTCAGTATGTAATCCAAAAAAAAATAGAGTTGAATACATCAAATCCTATGGTTTTATCCCTAAAAAAAGGATTGCTCCGTTTTTAAAACATAAGTTAAAACAAGCAGCATCTTATCTAAAAATAAATTTAATTGGATTCGGTGTTCCAATTGGAGCGCATACAGATTCAATTCCTTTTCATCTAAAAAAGTTTGATTCTGTTGATTTAACTACTCGAGGTGCTGCAAAATACACGCATTGTAGAGAAGATACTATAGATAAAGTTGATGCAAGCGTATTATCAGAAGCTTTCTTTATTGTGAAAAATTCCATTCTATCATTTAACTAAAAGAAAGAAAAAATTAAGTAAAAATAAAGATATCTTTATTTATTGAAATAATTTTAAAGCTATATTCTATTTCTTTTATTTAGACGAATTCGTCAGTTGATAGTTTTATTGAATAATCGAATTGAACGTTCTTGCTATTTAAAAAGTTAAATAGAATTAAATATAATCTTTATTTAATGAATAAAAATTAAAAACATACATTTTAAAAATTAGTATAAAAAGTGAAAAATATTGAAAAAAGTAGCGATAATTGGTGTAGGAATTACTCCCTTTAAAGCTAGATATCTGAATAAAACTTATTTTGAACTTGCTTACGATGCTACAAATTTAGCACTTCAAGACTCGAATAAAAATGGCGCTCAAATCACCCATAAGGACATACAATCTGCGGTGTACGGTGTGTACAACGAACTTTTTGAGAGACAATTTATGCCAGATATTTTTACTAATTCGTATTTAGGATTAAATAACAAGCCTGGAACACGAGTTGCTACGGGTGGAGCAACTGGGGGTTATACTGTAAGAATGGCTTACGCCGAAGTTGCATCTGGATTATCAGATTTATGTTTGTGTATAGGAATGGAAAAATGTAACGACTGCTACGACGAGCAGACCGGAACTACCACTCCTGAAGTTCTTAACGCCATTGCTTATTCTGCGGATATGACTTACGAATATCCTATGGGCATGATGGCAGCAAGTTCTTACGTTTCTATGGTAAACGCTCATTACGAAGAATTTGGCAATCCTAGCGAGGAACAAATGGCGTATGTTTCTGTCAAGAATCACGGAAACGCAATGCTAAATCCTAAAGCGCAAGCTCCCATGAAAATCACGGTTGAAGATGTCTTAAATTCAAGGATTATCTGTTATCCGTTTAAATTGTTAGATTGTTGTTTATATTCGGAAGCCTCTGCTGCGTTAATTCTAGCGTCAGAAGAGAAAGTTAAGGAATTGGGCGTTGAAAAACCAATTTGGATGACTGGCGCTGCTGCTGCGAACACAGATTGTTTTGTTGGAAATAGAGAAAGTATTGGAAGGTTATATTCTAATATTTACGCGGCTAAAGCGGCTTACAAGATGGCTGGACTTAATTACGATAAAATAAAGCAACAAATTGATTTAGCAGAACTCCACGACGCTTTCAGCGGACAGGAAGTAATTTCGTACGAAGAATTAGGATTCGTACCGTTTGGTCAAGGCGGACCTTGGATCGAAAAATCTTTTGAAAAACCAGGAGAAGGTCCTTGGTTAGACGGAGAATTGCCGTGTTGTCCCTCAGGAGGTCTAATCGGGTGTGGGCACGCCGTAGGAGCAACTGGAATTATGAGTACGGGAGAGGCAGCGCTCCAACTTAGAGGAGACGCGGGAAAGCATCAAGTCCCGATCGAAAAAGGAAGAGCTATTTCCCATTCTATTGGAGGACCTGGAGCAGCGTACGCTGCAATTATTGTAATGGTAAACGAGGAGGGATTAAAAAAACCATGAGCGAAGAAAAATTTCAAGCGCACGAAATAAGGGATAAAATCTCAATTAATTACAAGTATTCCATGGGCGGTCAGAGTAAATTTTTTATAGAATTAAAAAACAATAAAAAAATACTTGGAACAAAATGCAAAAAATGCGGAAAAGTGTGGATGCCACCTCGAGTTAATTGTTCTGATTGCTACGAAGATACAGATTGGGTTGAATTACAACCTTCAGGTGTAATCCTGACCAGCACAATCGCCTGGTTTACCACTTCTGCATTTATAAAAAATGTTCCTTACGCAATGGCTTTTATTAAACTAGACGAAGCTTCTACGGGTATGCTTCAAGGAGTATTCTCCGAAAATCTTGTTCCCTCAAAAATTAAACGAGGGAAAAGAGTAAAAGCTGTATTCAACAAAAATCGCCAAGGGAGAATGACAGATTTTTTCTTCGTACCCGAAGAAGAATACGAGAGTTGGATAAATAAACCAGAATTCGAGGGAGGCGAATAAAAAATGGGTATTGCTAAAACGAACATAGAAAAAATAGTTTCAGAAATGAAAGGCAACAAAAAAGTCGAAGATTTATTTACTACAAATGTTAGTGGAAAAGATGTTGCCTGGAACATGACTTTTCAATTCAACTTAAATAAGGAAGATCCTTTTTACTTAGAAATCAAAGACAAAAAAGCTAAAATTGTTAGTGGAAAAGCGCCTGCTCAAGGAGTAATCTTAACAGGAGATCCCAATTCGATAATAAAAATCTGCAACGGTAAAGGGGATTTTACCCACGCTATTTCCAGAGAAGAGATCGTAGTAGAAAAAGGTAAAGTAATGGATGTAATAAGGCTTACAAAAGCAATTACTATCGTTTTACAAAAAAAATAATTAAAAATCTTTTTTTTTAAAATAACTGCGATAATAGGCGTTTATGTCGAAGAAAGATTAAAAAGTTTTAATTACTAATGTAAAATATAAATTTAAAAATAAACTCACTTAAATATTAAAAATAATTAATAATTAAAAAGGTGAATAAAAACTGTCAAGAGAAAACCCAGCATGGTATGAAACACAAGTTGTTAAAGATTCAATGGCTGCTTTAGGAGGTAAAGCAGTACGAGGTGTAATGTCTAATTATTTTTCTTCTAGAATTTATACAGGAAAGATGGGTTTAATTCAAATCACGAATTATTTAGACGCTTGTCTTGATCCTAAAGAGAGAAGAGTATTATTTATCACTGATGAATTTACTCAGAAATATGCAAAGAAAGTAATAGAATTCTTAGAATTAATTGGGGCTGAATGTAGGGTGTGGTCAGGTGTTTTACCTGAGGTTCCTATTCCAACCATTTATGAAGCTGCTAAAATTTGTGAAGAATTTAAGCCTATCGTCCTTATAGGTATTGGCGGTGGAAGCGTTATGGATTGTGTTAAAATGACTTTGATAAAATACGAAAAACCTGATGTAAATCTACTAATGATTTTACCATTTTTTGGATCTTTAGGATTACGCAAAAAAGTTAAATTTTGGATCGCGATCCCCACTACATCAGGGACGGGTTCTGAAGTTACTCAAGCTGCTGTAATAACCGATATGGATCGACATCCTCCCAAAAAGGTTGAAGTATTGTGCGACGAATTGTTTGCAGATATCACTCTTTTAGACACTGATTTTGTAAAAGATATGCCACCGTTTTTAACTATGGGAACAGGATTAGATGCTCTTTCTCACGCTGTTGGAGCTTATGTATCAAATTGGGGGACTCCTTATGTTGATGCAATGAATAAAATGGGAATCAAGGAAATTATAAAATATCTTCCTCGTGCGTATAAATATGGAGCAAAAGATTTGGAAGCACGAGCTCATATGCAAATGGGATCATTAATGGCAGGTATAGGATTTGGAAACACCGTAACTGGAATTGATCACTCGTTAGGGCATAGCTTTGGAGGCATTTTTCATGTACACCATGGAATCTGCGTTGGATTATTTACCCCTTATTCGATTGCATTTCAAGGAAAAGTAACAGATAGATGGATGGATTTATGTAAAGCGTTTGGAGTAAAAAAGGAAGGTAAAAATAGAGATCAATTATTTAAGGAATTTATACAGGCAATCAAAAATTTTATCCATTCCGTTGATGGTCCAACTTGTGTAAAAGAGATAAAAAGCCCAGTCATAAATAAAGAAGAATACTTCAATAAATTAGATATTTTAGCTGAATATGCCGATAACGACGCTGTAACTTTAACATCATACCGATCAATAAGGAAAGAGCTATTTAGAAAAATATTCGAATATGCTTGGGATGGTAAGGATATTGATTTTTAAAATACAATTTAAAGGAGGAAAATAAAAATGAGTGAAAGTTTAAAAGGTTATAATGGAAAAATCATCTATATTAATTTAAGCGAACAAAAGATCGATATTAAGGCTTTAGATCCTAAAATTGCTAAAAATTATTTAGGTGGCACTGGTTTAAGTGCTAAAATCATATATGACATGTTGTCTGAAGAAAATTATAGCATGTTAAAAAATAATCCATATTCGGACATTAATCCTTTAATTTTTGCTACTGGTCCCGTTACTGGAACTTTAAGACCATCTTCAGGTAGATATTCTGTTTCGGGAATCTCTCCACTCACTCGGATTTGGGGCGAAGGGACATCTGGAGGATTATTTTGTATATCTTTACGCAATAGTGGTTTTGATGCGATTGTTATTACCGGAAAAGCAAAAATGCCCACATATTTATATGTTCATGATAGTAAGGTAGAGTTTAAAGATGCAAGTGGTGTTTGGGGCAAGGATACCTATGAAACTCAAGAATTGATTAAAAAACAACTGAATAACGAAAAAGCTCGGGTTGCAACTATAGGAATTGGTGGTGAAAAATTAGTGAAATACGCTGTGATCATCAATGATGAGGGGAGAGCAGTAGGGAGATGTGGAATGGGTGCTTTAATGGGTTCTAAGAATTTAAAAGCTATAGCAATTCACGGTACTAATAGAATTGAATTAGCTGATAGTAATCGCCCTAAAGAATTATTGAAAGCAGCAGAGGATGCAATCAAACGAGATTTTCTTAAAAACGCTGTATTTAATGTGTTTCAACTCTATGGTACTAATTCATATTTAGATATTGGAATGGTTTTAGGTGATACTCCGGGATATTATTTTACTGAAACAGAATTTTTAGCAGAGAAGTTAACCGGCAAAACTTTAAAAGAAACATTTCCCGTGTTAAACTATGGTTGTGCAGGTTGTACTTTGCAATGCGGTAAAACAACAATAATCCAAGATAATGGAAAAGATTTACGGGTTGATGGTCCTGAATATGAATCTGTTGCTGCGTTAGGACCCTTGGTTGGTGTATTTGAACCTCAAGATGTTGTGTTAAGTAATCATCGCTGTAATGTTTACGGAATAGATACCATTTCAAGCGGAGTTTCCATCGCTTTTCTAATATATTTAGTTCAAAAAAAGCAGGGAATAGATAATATAAAAAAGTATCTAAAGGATATCAAAATAGAAGAGATAAAATGGGGAAATGGAAAATTAGTACTTAAATTGCTTGAGAAGATCTCAAAGAGAGATGGGATTGGAGATTTATTAGCTGAAGGGGTAAGAATAATGGCAAATAAGCTTGGAGTTGATCCGGAAGAGGCCGCACATGTCAAGGGATTAGAAATACCTATGCATGACCCGAGAGCATTTGCAGGACAAGCTTTAAGTTATATGACATGTTGTGTAGGTGCAAATCATGAAAAATGCGATTGGTTTGCTGTTGAGGTTAACAATTTGGCATATCCAAGGTTACGAATCAAATCTGGTGATTGGCATGATATAAGTAAACGAGAAAGAGGAGTAATTGCACTTCAAGATATTCGAGCAATTGATGATTCTGCTGTAAACTGTAATTTTAGGAACCCTGAATTTGAAGATATAATCGGTTATATAAATGCGGCAACTGGATTTAAATATGATAAAAAATCTATGATGTTATTAGGCGAGCGAATTAATAATATTAAAAGAGTTATCAATTGTAAACTTGGAATTACAAGAGCAGATGATAAATTACCTGGTCACCTAACAAAAGTATTAGAAAAAGGAAAAATAGCGGGTGTTAAACACGAATTAGAAGAAAATTTAAAGCGATACTACAATGAAAGAGGTTGGGATTGGGAAACAGGGGCTCCAACAAAAGAAAAGTTGGATGAATTAGGTATTTAAAATTTTATAAAAAAATATTTATTTTTATTTATTCTACAAATATTGGGAGTTTTCAGTTATTAATTTTCTTTAAAGGCACAAAAACATCTCTAGGACCAGTTCTTTTCAAATGAATCGCATTTTCTGGACAAAAATGTGCGCAAATTCCACACCCAAGACATTTATTTTCCTCGACATTTGCAATTGTTTCACTTAATTCAATCGCTTCTATTGGGCATTTTTGAACGCATGTTCCACATCCAACGCACAACTCTTGATTTATGTTTGCCAAATAAGAACTAATTGTGTGATAAGGCATAACTCCTCGTTGATACAATTGAAAAATTCCACAACAGCATTTACAACAATTACACATTGCTTCCAAACCCATTTTAGGATCTGAATGAACGTGAAAGACTTTATGAACAAGTCCATAATCTTCCGCTTCTTTGCACAATTTTAACGCTTCATCTGCTGAAATTGGAACTCCAAACTTGTGTTCAACTGCAAATTGAGCCGATTTATCTAAAAGGAAACAATTTAATTTTGGTGCGTCTAATTTGCAAGGATCATTAAGAAGATCTTTTTCGTGCCTACAATAACAATGGATTAAAGCAATACCATTTTTTTTCAAACCATATTCCTTAAAGTATGGTTCTAAGGCTTCGTATGGCATTACTTTCTCGTATGGTACTTCTATTTCTTTTTCCACCGGAATTGTTCTATCAATTGCGGGGGCTTGTTTATATAGAACCGAGATAGATTCGTAATTTTTTTGCGCTTTTTCAGATAGCTCTGAAAATAATTTTTCTGCCAATTCGGCAAATCGTTTGTGTTTTTCGTCGGCTATCCCACGCATTAAAGTATATTCGAAAATGCCGGGAAACGGACCCATTAATCGATAGACTTTTTCGCCTGTACTTCTGCTAATAGTTCCTGTTATTATTCCGTTGTCCATTAGATCGTTTAGCATTTTTTCTAATAAAGCTTCGTCTAGATCTGCATTTTCTTTTATTATTTTTTTTTTGATCTGTTCTATAGTCATTGATGGAATATTAAAAATTAAGAGGAATTTAGCTTGTTCTTCCGTTATTATCGTTTTTAAAAACTCAAAAAGCGTATCAGTAATTGGAAAGGGGAAAGCTCCCGCTTTAACAATATTTCTTGCGACCTTATACCATAATTTTTCTGACATTCATTTTCAACTATTCCAAATTAATATTATCATAATATACTATGCAAATTAAAAGATTCGTGATTTAATTAGATTAGGGCAATAATTTATAATCAAGGTTTATGTATGTAATTTAACCGCCTATTATTCCCTTATTTAATCTAAGTTAACTAGCACATAGATTATTTTTGTTAATCCTTTGCATTTTAAAGTTTATATATTAACGTGAACAATATTTTATCAAGAAAGAAATTATTCAAAATAAATAATTATTTTTGATTATAATGCTTAAATTATGAAAATCATCATTATTTTGAAAAGCGTTTAATTATAAAATTTTGTCTTAAATGTAATTACTATCCAAATGAATTATTCATTTAATATTTAATTGGTATTTCCATTCTCTTGATAATTCGCGATAATGCGATAACAAATTTTTTATTGTTTTTAATGTCATATAGAAAATCAATATGTAATTACATAAGGGTATTTAATGCAAAAAATAAAAAGAATAATCTTCAATTTATAATACCAATTAATTAAATAAATCACTATTAGTGTTAAGATAAGTATTAAAATTATTGCTATTATTATATTATTAATATAACTTAAGATAGAAAATTAGAATGTGTAAGTTAAATTAGAATGATTTGATTTTTGTCTTCCTCACCAAGACCTTATTTAGAGATCTTATTTAAAAAGATGACTAATTCTTCAATCGATTTATAATCTTTGGTAGTAAGTACAATAATATCATATTCATTTTTAGCTATGAGCTTAAACTTTTTAATATCTTCCTTATTTTGCCATCCGTGATCTCGATATAATAAGATTTTTTTTAAAATAGAGTCTTTGGATCTGCTATTGTTAACTAAACATTTGAAATGAATTATTTCTTCTATATTTAATTCAAAAGGTTCAATTTTAAGCGCAATAATTTTTCCATTTAAAATGATATTAATATAGTCATCACCATCTATTGTCATTATATCCTCTGAGTAGTTTTTTAGTTGTGAAATTAATGTATCATGCATATCTTCCATATCAGAAAGTTTATTTGATTTTTTAACAAAATAATCTGCTTTTAAAAGAAAAATCGATATTAATAATGTAATAGCAAGAATACTATAAGCAATTACAGCAAATTTATCAAAATTTAAAAAATATATAACAATATTTCCAAGATAAATTAGGATAATTATGAATTCTAAAAAGAAATTCATTGAAGCTAATAAATGTTGTTTGGCTTCCATAATAGAAGGTAATGCAATTGCACTGATTGCAATAAATAATAATATCATTAGATATGCCTGTGCTTGTAGACCGAATTCAGGGCTTGATTTCCCTTCACGAGCTAATGTGTCTCGATACCAAATAATATAAATCCAATTAATAATCCAAAAACAGATTATAAATCCCATTATTATTTTATAAAATCTTGATTTAAAAAACTCTCTACTAAAAACATCTTTTGTCATTTAAATTCCCTCCATTAAAATTCATTTAATTTTCTTCAATTTCGTACTCCTCCAAAATTAAATGCACTTATTAACTATTTAAAATTCTAGATTAAATCTTAATTACATTATATCATCACATAATAATTTTTGATTACATCCTATACAAATATATGAGATAAGAATAATGATTTAGTTAAATTGCTAAGTTTTATGCATAAAAAAAGCTTAAGTTCTTTATTAAATTAATAGAGAACGATAAATTTTTCCTCAATGTTAGTTAATCTACTCTAATATACTTATTAGAAAAAGCACTATTTAGTACCACAATTCTGAACCATTATGCATAATTCTGCATCATACCAACAAAATCAATGATATACCATTCGAATATTTTATAATTTTTAATTAAAATAGACTCAATATAATATTTCTTCTTTAATTTCAACTATCGCTTAAAGGTATGTTATTTTCAATATTAACAACAAATTTAACAATATCTAAAAGAGCATTCTTTACAAAATCTAATTCAAATATCATATCCCTTTCAATCATCATATTCATTATGTTTTTATGAATAATACGGTGCCTAATACTTAAATAACTCATTCTATCGTTTGAATCAAGAATTTTTTTCCAGAGTTCTTGGTTAATATGTGTAATATCTATATCTACTAATAGCATAGCAGTTTCAATTTTATCTTTTTGGTAAAAAAGTTTTTTAGGTAAAATATTTGATAATTTGAAAGTTAAATTTTCAATCATTTCTATTAAATTCTGATAAGATTCAGACATTCCACTTGCTTTACAAAACTTTTTTTTTAATCCATACATTTCTATGAACTTTTTAAGTATATCTTTATTGCATTTCTTAATAGGTTTATTTTGAGATAATTCTGTTAAGGTATCAATTAAATAATTCTCAATGGAAGTGATAAGCATAATTAATATTGTTTCGCTTAATAATTGTTTTTTCATTGAAATATTCTTTTGATTCTGATCAATAATATTCTCTAATTCCTCAAATAGAATCATAATTCGATTAATATTAAAGGTAAAATCAAGGATTCTCAAGCTTTTTAAAGATTCTTTTGATATTTTCTCCCATTCATACATGGGATACTCATAATCTAATATATATTTCCCAATTTTTCCAATATTATATTGCATAAGTTCTTTCCATAATTCTTCTAACATTTAAAAATACACCTTGGTCTCAAATTATAATTAAGATATAAAATTAAAAATATATTTTTTTCTACTATTACAGATTATATTAAATGATGATAAGGGAATAAAAAGAAATTGTTTTATTATTATAATAGCCCAAACAAAAGAACCTTTAGGTGTTATAACAAAAGATGATGTAATTTCTTATAAAATTAGACAAGAAACAGGTAAAGCTTCAATAGATCTTAAAAAATTAAAAAGATTAAAATCAAAAGTAAAATTTTGCAATTATAATTTTTTGAAAAATTTAGAAGTATTTCTTAAAAATAATTAATAAATTATTCTGTTTTAAAAATTAAAATCAATATTAAACTGAAAATAAAGAAAATGACATCCTTTCAAGAAATATTTAAAGTATATTTGGAATTTAATCCATATTTTAGAAGAAGACTCATTAAAATTAAAGATATTTGTAAATTTATTGAAAAATTAAAAATAAACTATCATCTGGAAAATGAAAGAAACCTTAAAATATTTTTAGAATATCTTTTTCAAAATAATATTATCATTCCTTTCTTTAAGGTTGAGTTTCCCGTTAAGCACAAATTTCTAGTTCGATGGAATGATGAATTTATTTTAACTAATGATATAAGCCGTCGCACTTGGGAAGAAGTTTATGAAGAGAATCTTATAAAATTTTTAGATAATAAAAAAGAAAAAAATATAAAGTGGAATTATAAGAAAGAAAAAACTGAAATTGAACAAAATCTATTTGCTATAAAAGAAACTATTTATTATTATCATCCTATTCAATTTATTCAACTTCTTTCAATATTATATAATTTGAGTAAGATTAATCCAGATCTTTTATCAATAAAAAGTTATTTTGAATATTATTGGCAAAGATTTTTTGAATTTGAAGACGATTCTTATGTAAAAAGAATTAAAGTTTCTATTGATGAAGATGGTACAAGTATAGAAGATTATATAAACAGGTGTCGTGATGGGCAAAAATTCACATTTGATGAGATATATCCAGCTTATATTTGGCTTAAACCAGAAGTTTTTCAAGTATGGATTAAATTGGAATCAATATTTTCACCAGAATTTTATATTCCATCTCCTATAAAGGCGTCAATTGAACTTAAAAGGGATATTATTAAAGAGGAAAAAATAATAGAAGCATTTCAAAAAGATTTGGAACATATAAAAGAGAAAAAAAATACTATTAAAAAAATTTTTACTTCGGAGGAAATAAAAGAAATACAGGGTCTCATTTTTATTTTTGAAAAAGAACATGATTTTGAAGGGCTTTACAATTGGTTCGATTTAATTATACAAATTAGTAGTTCCAAAAAAAACAAACTAAAAGGATTTTTATCTTTTTATATTAATTTATTTGAAATTATTAAAACTCTAAAACTTGCTTTATGGTATTTAGAACTTGACGATCAAAAGAAAAATAAAATTCGACCAGAATTCCTATTTGAAGATGGAAAAGATAAAGATAGAGATAAGGAAATTTATATGCAATATCTTCTCAGAGATTACGCCTTATTTTTAGAAAAAATCTATATTATATATGTAGAAGGTGAAACTGAAGAAGAAATTCTAAAGTTATATTTTTCAGCGTATTATCGTTTTTATGGATTTATTAATATTGATGTGCATAATATGAAAGGTGAATCTAACAAAGATTTCACTTTTGGATACGCAATTCGTAATTTTAAAACTAAAAAGTGTTTTTTATTTTTGGATGCTGATTCTGATAAAAGTGAGGAGAAAAGAAGAAAGGAATTAAGAGATAATAGAATAGAAGAAAAATCTTTTATATTTTTTAGACCTGATTTTGTAACTGAAAATTTTTCTAATGAAAAAATATACGAAGCTTATTTAAAATATTTAAATGAGGAAAAGGTTCCATTATCCGAAAAGAGTAATAATTTTATAAAAGAAGGATTAAAAGATTGTAAACATAATAATAAAAGTATTGAGAAGTTTTTAGAAAATTTTCATAATACTAATGCTGAAGAAGTTTCTTATTTATCGTTCTCTAAGACAGCATTTGCGAAATATTTAGCTGAATTAGTCATAAAAGAAAATCCAAATGAAAAAAAATTTTCTTTTCAACAAGCGCTTCAATCTTTTTTCGACGAAATTAATTTAGATATGAGAAAATATTGGGAAAGTAAAGGATATCATTTATCTTCTTAACCACTGTAATTATTTTATTAAAAAAAAATAACTTTTCTAAAATATCCTTATTTTTTAACTAGATCCAGGAGTGAGAAGTGATAGGATATGGATTGAATAAAAGGATATGCTGTAAAATAATTGTGTATTATTATTATTTAGAAATATATATTATAAAAAATAATAGTCTTTTTCTATAGAAGTTGTGTTATTGAACTGTATGGAACCAACTGAAAGGGAAATTATTACTTTATTAAAGATTTATATAGGGCAAAGAGTAAGATCCGAAGGTATTGTAGATAAAAGTTTAAATTCAGAAGAAATAATGAATCTTCCCTCGCTTTTGGAAAAGAGATTAATAGAGAATGTAATATGGAAGCCTTTTAAATCATATAAACTTTATAAGACTACTGAGATGGGAAATAAAATTTCAAGCACTTTTATTCAAAAAATCCTTTATAAAACTAATATGGCAGAAGAACTTAAAAAAATTCCAATGATCTTCCTTAAAATATGTCTTTTTAACGATATCTATTTTTACCAACATAATTGTGAATTTAAGTTTGAGAATTTTTATTGGGATGATGGTGTTAAAGAATTATTAATAGAAAGATGCTTAGAGTATTGGAGTAAATTGATTGAATTGTTTAAATCTAGAAATTTATGCATACAAAGCTATAATTATGTGTCAACTAGAGACGGAGAATTAAGAGAAATGTTTAATATTATTCCCGAACCTGAAGTAAAAGAATTTCTTAAAGCAAAATTAGGAATAATTGAAGGTCTTCCAGAAGATATTATAAAAAAGTTATTTGAATTTCGACAGAAAGTAATAAAAAAGAGAGAAAATATATTATTTGATGAAATAATAGAAGATTTTTCGCCAAAATATGCTAAAGTCATTGAAAAAGACGAGGAAAAAATCTTACCTATACTTGAAAACAAGAGAATTTTAGTATTTTTGAGTTATTCAACTAAAAACGAACCTACCTATAGAATTAAAGAAATTGCTGAAAAATTAACACAATTTTACGATATTCAAGGTGCTCTTTATTGGCAAAAAGATATGGAAGACAATATGTCCGAATATATGAGCGAAAATATCGGGAAATGTGATGTTTTTGTTATTTTTTGCTCTCCTGAAGCACTTATATCAGGACCAATTAATAAAGAATGGAGTGCTGCAGATAGTTTAAATAAACCAATTTTACCCGTATTTACAAAAAAAGAGCATATTCCTCCTTTGCTTAGCTCACGATTAGGACTTGAATTTGATATTTTTAATCTGTCAGATTTTGTAATTAGACTACACGATTTAATAATCAAAAAAGCAAAAAAAACTACCCTATAATATTTTTATTTCGATATTTTTTTCTTATTTTTTAACTACATCCACATCTTCGGCAGGTACGATTTTAATCTCTCGATTTTTGACCACAACCGTGACTTCCGTTTTGTCGAGAAATCCGTATTAGGAGCATGCTTTAGGCAAGATAATTCCAAACGAGCCTCCAAATTGTCTAATATTGGTTGTTAAAATTATATTTTAAACTATTAATCTAATAACAAGGATTTCTAAGTTAATCTTTTTTATTTTATACACTTGGTATTAGTTTTTTAAAAATAATTTAGGTTAAACAAAATTTCAGTTAAACTATCTACATTATATCTGAATTTGTTTTTTTTATATATTCATACATTTATTATTTTTAATAGAACCATAAAAATGTAAGGAGTAGAAAAATAGCGAATTTAAACCACTTATGGGATGTAAAAGTCGAGATTTGTAATTTGGTCATTAATTTTCTTTCTCATTTTCATCGCTTAATTCAAAGACTAAATCTCGAACAAAATCGCAGAAATTCTCGTTTTTTGCTACCTTCTTTCGAAGAATCGTTAAATCTTTTTCGCCCAAAATCTCAAAAATAATTCCTGCAACGATTCCTACATTGTCTTCTGTATCGGAATAAAATAGCTCATGCAGATATTGGTAATTTAGAAAAACTAAATCTTGAACCAAAATACTTGAAACCTTTTAATTCAAATGTTCCTGATAGTCATGAACTTGAACTACTTATCAATCGTCATTTTCCTTATTTAATTATTTTCATTTTAAGAGTATGGTTAAAATATAAAAAAGAAAATGGAACTTCTTGGAAAAATTACTTTATAAGTTTGTTTAAAAATACTAATTAAAAATTCTAGTGTCCCTAGATGGTGCTTTCCTTAATAAAAACATATAATGACCTCAAATTAAATTTAAAATGTAATTATACCATTCATCTTTGTTCTTAAAACCTTTTTTTAACCAAGTTCTTAACAAGAAAGCTAAAAAAAATGGAAAATTAGATTGAATAAAATGAATTAAAACACTTATTTTTTCTACATATTGAGATTCATAGAAATATTCCTCTTTTAAATTAATAGGTTTTACTTTTTCTGGATGAGCAATATTGTTTCTATATTTGAAACTATGATCGAGGAGACATTCAAGATCTCCTTTAGTCTTAAAGTCTGTTATTTCTGTTCCCATAGGGTATTTATTATAGAAGATATGCTGCCAATATTCCATCTGATCTTCACATACTTCAAGAAAGGCTTTTATACATGGAACTTTCTTATTTCCTTTTTCTATTGGTTTACTTAATGCATATTTAGGCATATTACTATTCAGTTTATCATATATCTTCTCATGGTACATTAATCCTTCGAATGTAGAAATTAATAAAAAACATTGTATTTTATCATAAGGGATATCCAAACAGTTCCTCAAAACCTCGAGTGTATACTTGAAGATATCATTCTTTTCTTGAGCCAAAGGATCTTTATAGAAGTTATTGTAAAAATCTATATAATGGTTCTTCCATAATTCTACATAATTATGATATCGGGGATCTTCCTTTGATAAGTTCAGTTCAAGAAAAGTAATAGGCGCTGGAAATTCAGAACGCAAAGATTTTTCTATTAAATGACTATACTCTTGAAAGAAAGGTGGAGTTTTAATAAAACATTTATCTCCAATTGTAAGCGTTCCAAGTTGAGAAGATGGACCGTAACATAAAAAGAAATCGAAAATACTATATATCTTTTGATTAAATACATCATTCTTCAAAATATAGAATCGTTCCATAGGAATATTACCCATATTATAAAAATCTTCAGCTAATCTCTTTTTGATTGAAAAATTTGCCTCAAAACTAGCATCTGCTGCTCTTTCTTGTCCTTTATCCCATGATTGAGGAATAGCTTTAAAATTCCATTGTCCATATGGGCTTTCTTGAATATCAATGTTTTTTATTCTATGATCTGTGTCTAATTCTATTTCGTCCATAGTTGATGGTAAATTAACTCTATATAAGGGTATTAAAATGATATAATTAAAAGCATCTGAAAGTAATATTTCATTTTCAAGCTTTTCGAATTGATCATCAAAAAAAACCTTTAAATCGTTTGCCTCTGAAAAATCATCTCTCAAATTTTTACTATCAGCATATAATTTAATACAAAATAAAAAATTATGGATTATATGTTCACAGAGTAAATCTATAGGATAACCATCAGAAATATAGTACCATTGATATTTACTAATTTTGTCATTAGTATGCATTAAATTTAAGATTGAAGATCCTTCCGTAGATGATAGAAATGCTTTATCAAAATTTTTACTATTAAGAAATTTAAGAATGTAATCCCAAAAGGCTTTCTTAATATCGGGAAGTAATGTGGTCATTTTAGTAATTATTCTCCTCTTTATTAATATTTAAAAAATTATTGTTTTATTATTTAATTTTTTTGTATAAATAATAATTTTTTTTTGATTAATGTTAATTTTTCTTCTGTTTTTCCAAAAACCTATATCTCTTTTAGCTTAATAAATAATTTACATTTATTATTATTCCTAATCAAAAGACTAAGAATATTTTGGATATTCTGGGAAAATAAAGATAAATAAATATATTTTTTAAAAAAATAGGTATTAATAAATATATAATAATAATTTAAGCTATTAGATTATTAAAATTTATTATATACTCCTGTATAATTATAAAGATTTATATAGTTAAGTCGAGATTGTATTTATTAATATTTCCAATAATTTCATACACCATTAAATTTTTTTATAGTGATACATCATAACCAACAAAGAACAAAAGAAAAAAGCAAGTTGTGTTTCTAATGAAGATGGGATAGATGTAAAAGCATTTACTAATTGCAAACCTGATAATACTCGAATTAAAAATTTCCTTCAAAAATTTCCAGATATTAACCGCGATGTGCAATTTAATCAAGAAAATGTTTCTTCTGTTTTTTTAATCAATCAAGACGAATTAACTCTTTTTTGTAAAAATTTGATTGAATATATTAAGAATTCTCTTAAAATAGACACCTATGATTTCGAAAATTACTCAATTTATAATTTGAATAATATTTTAAATCCTGAATATTTATTGTCCGAGCAATTTTTAACTTATTTGTTAAATTTATCAAATATAAAAGATATACCTGATGGCCGAACAAAAGGTGAATCTAAGAATAGAACGAAAGTTCGAAGATGTTTAGAAGTTATTGTTTTTGCTTTATTAAATAGTACAGATTATAATGATTTAAAATCTAAATTAATTAAATATACAGCCTTAACTGATAGACAAGTTATAGAAAACATAAAAAATTTTATTCCTTTATTAAGTTCTTTTAATCCAAATTTTAACATATCTGATTGGCTACCAAAATCAAAGTTACCAATAACTTATAACGAAATTTTAAATCTTATTGCACCCTATGGGCATACAATAAAAACCAGTGAGAAAGAACTTTATGAAAAAGTAAAAAAAGATGAAACATGGGTATCGAGAACTTTTTTTGAACTATTATGTCACGATTGTAATAAATCGTTTTTTACCTGTTATCATGATTTTAAAACGAATGTAAACTTTTCCAATAGATGTCCTCATTGTGCGGGTAATATTCCTATTACTTTCAGAGATATATTAGATTTAGCTAAATCTCGTAATTGGACGGTTCTTAGCACCGAAAAAGAGTTTCTTGAAAATAAAGAAAAATATGGTACTCTTCCTTCAAAAACCAAATTTCTTATTCAATGTGAAAACGGATTCATATTTCCCTATACTTATAATTATTTGAAAATGCATTCTGATTGTCAATATTGCACTGGAAATGCACCAATTACTTATAATGATTTAAAACAAATAATAGAAGAAAGGATCGGTACGATAATAACAACTTTTGAAGAATTTGAATTAGCTAAAAAAAAATATAGTACTTTACCATCTGAAACAAAAGTTATAATAAAATGCTCAAGCAATCATATTTTTAATTCTACTTGGGGTCAAATGACCTATAATAACAACTGGTGTCCCTATTGTGCTTCTGGGAGGAATGAAAACACAATTCGATGGTATTTAAACAAAATATTTAATTATATTGTATCTCTTTATTCTCAAACGCCTTCCATATTCTTTTCTAAATGTAGTTTAAAAGATCTAAACATTCTTGATAGATCTTCTTTATATGAAGGTCGCATGCAATATGATGGATATAGTCAAATTAATTTAACTTATAATTTTAATTTAAAAATTCCGTTTAATCAATTTCAAAATAAGCAATATTATAAAAAAATTTATAATATACTAGAAAATTTTAAAAATTTTCAGAATTTTTTGGATACTTTTAATAGTGATTATGAAAATTTTTTCTCAAATAACGATAAATTGCTTATATATATGCCTTTTGGTGAAATTGAATTAATTGTTGAAGGTGAAAATTTAAAATTATTACAATCTTCTTTATTTCTTTCAAACTATGAGATTTCAAATTTAAATGTTTTAAAAATAGCTTTTGAATATAGCGGTTATCAACATTATTTATATCCAAATATATATCATGATACATTAGCTAAATTCTTATCTCAAATCATTAACGATTTATATAAAAAAAAACTTTCGTTCGAAAACAACATTATTTTATTAGAATTTCCTTATTTCATTAATTTAAAATTGAACGATCCAAAAAAAATACAAGATTATTTGATTAAAAAACTTGGAGAATTTACAAATATTAATTTTAATCCATATAAAATTCCTCAATTTAATCATTTGTCCAAAGATGCATTTAGAGATATTCTTTCTTATAGTTAAAATCAATTATTTTATAAAAGATTTGATATTGACAAGTAATATTATCTGCCAATTGAATCCTAAAAAAGATTCATTTCATTTTTAAATAAGTTTATTTCTATTTCTTTTTCTACTGGAATTGTTCTATCTATCGCAGGGGCTTGTTTATATAAAACTGAAATGGATTCGTAATTTTTTTGCGCTTTTTCAGACAACTCTGAAAATAATTTTTCTGCGAGTTTAGCAAATCGCTTGTGTTTTTCGTCAGTTTTACCACGCATTAAAGTATATTCGAAAATGCCGGGAAATGGACCCATGAGACGATAAACTTTTTCGCCTGTACTTCGACTTATGGTTCCTGTGATTATTCCATTGTCCATGAGATCGTTTAACATTTTTTTTATCGAACTTTCGTCTACGTTTGCTTTATCTTTTACTTTTTTTTTAATCTGTTCTAAAGTCATAGAAGGATTAGTAAATATTAATAAAAATTCCGCTTGTTCTTCCGTTATTATCGTTTTTAAAAACTCAAAAAGCGTATCTGTAATTGGAAACGGAAAAGCTCCCGCTTTAACAATATTTCTTGCGACCTTATACCATAATTTGTCTGACATTTGTTTTCAACTATCCCAAAATTAACATAATTACAATAAACTATGCAAAATAAAAAATTCATGATTTAATTAGATTAGGACAATAATTTATAATCAAGTTTTTTGTATGGAATTTAACCGTTTTTAACCACATATATAATCTAAGTTAACTGGCATGTTGATTATTTTTGTTAATTCCTTGCATTTTAAAGTTTAAATATTAACGTAAACAATATTTTATCAAGAAAGAAATTATTCAAAATAAATAATAATTTGTGATTAAAATGGCAGAATTGAAACAAGAAAATAAATTAGTAATTAGCGCTGCCTTAGCTGGTGCCGCAACAATGAAAACACAAAATCCGGCTGTACCTTATACTCCAGAAGAGTTTGGCGACGAGGCAAAGAAATGTTACGATGCAGGGGCCGCTATTGTGCATATACATGCTCGAGATCCAGAAAAAGGAATACCTACTCCGAATA
>Ga0315284_10004298_pt1 | contig 20251 bp, 28 predicted proteins | sample YL17G09_16_MG_FD_203696 | JGI IMG/M metagenome (GOLD analysis project Ga0315284, IMG submission 203696) | Sediment microbial communities from Yellowstone Lake, YNP, Wyoming, USA - YL17G09_16 | ecosystem: Environmental > Aquatic > Freshwater > Lake > Sediment | place: USA: Wyoming | collected...
CTGGCAATGCCTTGGCCTGCTCTTCACTCAGGTTCAAGGAATGATCTGATTCTTTAGCAAAGTTGTTATTGTAGTTTACATGTAACAGTAGGTATTTTACTTTCGGTACTTTTGCAAGTTCTAAGTCAAAGCAGTCCTGATTCGACATATGGGGTATCACGTAGTAACCCTCAGCTATCAGCATTCCCCCACCCTGCACATGCGTTACTTTATCCCCATGCTGACCTGTACCCAAAAGTTTGCACAAAAATTGAAAGCTGGACAACTTGCTACTTGTCTTGCTTAGATCGTGGTTTCCATCGACAAGGAACAAGTTTTGCCCCTTGTAGAGCCAGTTCTTTAAGACTGTGTAAGTCTCTGCAAGGTCTGTGAGAGGGATTTGCTCACTGTCAAAAAGGTCACCTAGTATGACCAAATCCGTCTTTACTTTTTCTACTGTCGCCTTAAATTGCGACAGTAGAAAGTGCCTCAATTGCTCTGCACTACCTGGAGTTGTACCAGCACTACGAATAGCGCCTATGTGCCAGTCATTTAAGATTGTTAGTTTTTTCATAGTAAAGAATCCATTAAAGTTTTAAGATTATAAGTCTGTAGTATAGACAAATCCCAACTACCACTACTAAGACCTAGAAACCATTCTACATCAGCTAATCTCCATAGTTTAGTCTGACTGTGGTAAACAAGCACATAAGCCCTTGCCCCTGCTTTCTCCCAGAGGCGCATTCTGGCTATCTGCTCTGGCTTCAGGTTTGCTTTCGGTAGCCTAAAGTCGTGTTTAGTTTCCTTAACTTCAATCACGAACATCTTGCCATTACTCATAACCATAAAATCGCAAGGTGCTGGACTTTTGAAGCCTGAGTAAGCATCCGCAAACTTATGGTAGGCAAGTTTGCTGCTTTCTTCTCTACCCTTTAGGTAGGTTTTAACCAACCTTTCAGCAACCTTTCCCCTGTTAGAGGTTGAAGACTTTCTAACTAGGGAATCAGTCATACTCCCTCCGGGAAGAACGCAGACATGGTTATGGGTGCCACTGTTCTAAGTTGGCCTAGAACATCTTTAGCAATCTCTCTGTGCTCCTTTTGCGTAGACTCGTGGAGCCTTTGCTTTAGGTAAAATATCCATGATCGCATGGTGCCATTGAAGTACGCTCTGCTGGGGGTGTTGCCTTCTGGCAATACTACCCGCGCTACTTCCTTAGCCCCTCGGTTGGACAGACACCAAGAGTAAGCATCGTTAACAGCGTCAATAACTGCTTGCTGCTTTAAGTGCCATTGCTCATGGCGAGGGTCATCGCTTGGCACTTCTATTGAGAGCTGCCTGTTTGTTGGGTGCTGCTCCCGGAACTCACGCAGGATAAATTCATCTAGTTGGTCTACTGTAGCGTAGCGCTGTGAGAACTCCTGTAACTTGATACTAGAGTGCCTCAAAGCCTGCCGCATTATGTCCCTTGAAGAGTTGAACTCTAGGCACACATTCGCCATGTCAAAGGGGGAGACATGGCCCTCCTCCATGCAGTAGTAGAGCAACCGGATGTTTTCACTATCTTGGCCTTTTGGATTGCTGACCCTAGCCATAAACATTATCTGTTTATCAATATCCGGGGTTGACCATTGTAATTTAACCATTTTATCTTCCTAAAAGTTTCGTAACGCCATCTTTAATAGCCTTCTCACTAGGCTCAGTACCAATTTCTACCAGCTCTCCGAAATTGAAACCGAAGCCAATAGAGCTTTCCACAGGCACTTTCATGGTGGCATAAGGGGCTGTCATGTGAGGGTGTGCCTCTTTGATGAAAGCCTCTAACTGATCTAACTTCACGCTCATAACAGTTTCGTCGTGAACAGGTATGTAGTACTGAGCGTCAAACTTCTCAAAAACCCCACTTCTCCAGAAGCGACCCTCTGCAAGTTTTGTCTGCTCCGCAGCGGAACCTTGGATTCTGAAGTTGACGGACTGTCTCTCCGCCTTGCTCGCCGTGTACCTGTCAGGTGAGTTAATAGCTGAGGCAAGGTGGCGAACTGCCCCCGATAAAGTCCTAGCTACTCCTGTTGACAAGCTCTCCTCGATGACCCGCTTTTTCCACTTGACCTCATCTGGAAACGTAGCTTCCCGAGCGTCGATGTAGGTTTGGGCTTCCTCCGGGGTGATGTGCAACTGCAAGGCAATCTTATCCGCCATAGCCCCGAAGGACACGGCAAAGTTGGTGTTCTTTCCCTTGCCTCGGAACACTTTAGCGGACGAGTGGCCCTCACTTGCATCATCGTCTATGGCAGCAACAAAAGCCTCATAACTCCAATCCCTACCCTTTTCAGACTTACGGGCAATAGCCGAACCAGTCAGACTGTGCATGTCTTTTTTGTTGTCACCAACATAACAGGCAAGCATGTTAGCGTCTTGGCTCTGCTCTGCAATCAGGCGTAACTCTTGGGCAGAGAAGTCCATAGAGACAACCACGGCTCCCTTGGTGTGCGGAACAATGGCATTTCTGATCTTAGGTGCGAACCCTTTGATGTTCTCCTTAACAGACAACTGCTGGAAGTTAGGCTTACTCGCACTTGCTCTGCGTGTGTTTGTTGCACACTGGTTATGGCTACCATGCACTCTGCCTGTCTTCCAGTGCAGGAACTTAGGGTATGGCTCATAGAAAAGAGACTTGCGAACTTTTACCATTTGCATCAGCTTAATGGCATTAAGAACTTCGATTTCCTCTTCTGATTTAGCATCATCTATAGCGTACTGAATAGCAAGATCGTCCCCTTTAGGGTTGCCTTCCCTTAAGCCCTTAGCCTTCATTGCATCTGTAGGCTTGTTCCTAACACGGATAGGCAAGCCCATCACCTCGTAGAGAAGGTGGCACATTTGCTTGTTAGACATTTTGAAGGAGGGTTCACCGGAAAACTTCGATTGAACGTACTTTGTCAATTCTTCAGGGCTACCTTCCAAACAGAGCTTAATAAGGCGAGCTAAGTAATCCTCCCCTACCTTGTTAACCAACTCAACAAGTTTTGCAGGGGTGCGTACACGAGAAGACATTACCTCATCTTTTGGAGCCCATTTTGGTTCAGTATCTCCCTCATCTTCATCACCATCATCATCGGTTTCAGTGTCCAGACCTTTGACAATTGCGTAAGCCTGTTTAATGTCCTTGCATGAAAGTTCAGAACTGAAGACTGGTGGGACTGTGCCTTCCCACCCGTGAGCGATAAGGTACGCCCTCAACTTTTCCCATGAAGATTTTTCAACCTCACCATCGTCTTTAGCAAGTTTGCTCAGGGTAGCCATGCTGACAGGGATTCCGTCATACATCATTTTTGCGTGTAAGTACGCAGCGTCTATTTCAACTTGCTTGTAGATATGGTAGTGGTGGTCAAGCTGCATGTGCAACTTGTAAAAGTTGTGCAAAGCAGCGGTACAGATCGTATCGTCTGCACCATAACTGAAAACATGGCTTGCTGGTACTTCATCCATCTTGTGCTCTACACCGTCGATGGTCATTGTTTCAGCGTAGGTTGCCTGCTTGTAGTTCAGGTGCATCTGACTTCTTTGTTTGAGGCCTGAAGGCAGGTTCTCGTCTACATAGTTTGCCTCTAGCTTAGTGTCTAGCACTTTAGGAATCATCCCAAAGTTTCCGTACTTTCTCCACGCATCACGCCATAAGGTACCGTCTTCATCTTTAGCTTCATCACCATATAAGACCACCAATTCAAAGTTCGTGTTTTGAATTGCTATCTCTTTTGGAAAGAGAAGTTCAATCATTTCACGCGCCTGAGCCATTGTGATATTAGGGGTGTCTTTATGCTTAACAGATACGTAGTAGGTGTATTGATTGTTGGCTCCGAATGTAATTGAGAAACCTACAAGGAAAGAACCTATAACATCTACACCTTTCACCTTGCCCTGTTGTGCAAGCCAGTCGTCAGACTCTTCAGGGGTGGAAGTTTCAATGTCAAATGAAGGCTCTTTTGTCTCTTCGAGCTTTTCTTTCAAAAACTTGAAAGCCTCTGTGTAGTTTTGGGCCGTAATTAAGCGAGCTTGTGCTGTCCATTTTTTAAGCCTCTCATCTTTGCAGGTGTTCGTAGTCATACCCGCAGACCACTCCAGAGGCAGTTTGACTGTGTTGACCCATTCAGGGTGCAGGTGGGTGAGCCTAAGGCAAACTTGAACCTGTGCCCAATTGTCGACTATTGTGTTTAAAAACCTGCAATTGTTTTCATCTGCTATCTTGGCACACTCGTCCTTCTGACCTGTTTGCAAAAGGTGCATCAACTCGAAGCAACCATCATCCCCGTAGGTGCAGTTAAGTTTAAACCAAGCTGCTGAACCAAAACCTGGACAACCTTTGATCTTGTCACTGGAATCACCTACAAGTGCTTTGTAGAGCGTCACAAGTTTAAAATCAAAATCACCATACTTATTTTTGGCAAGTTCGCCATTCACTCTAACTCGGCAGGTTGAGTTGTACTCGTTAGTGCCGTTGAGTACGATAAGGTCGTTGTCGTTGGTAACTACAATGCAATCTTCTTCAAGATTTTGCACCAAGTAAGCGATAACATCATCACCTTCTACGAAGGATTGAGAAACACTTATTGCACCTAAGCTGCTGAATGCTTCCTTTAGGAAGTCTTTCAACTTATTGAACTCAATGTAGAGTTCAGGACACTTGCTCTCCCCAGCTTTGTAGGTAGGGTCTACCATTGACCTGCGCTTTTTAGAATCCTTGCCTTCAAAGACCATAATAGCGTCTACAGGGTTTAAGGAAAACTCGTCTAAAGCAGCTTTCATAAGGTTAACAGCATTCTCATAACCAAACATAAAGCTGTTAACTTGTACTTTCTTCCCATTGAAGTCCACTATAGCAGCTTCTGCATCTTTCCCAGCGTACAGGGAAGTCCACATGACAGAAGACATATCAAAAATTATTTTCATCACTTTCCTTTTAAAAATAGATTCAGAGTAATGTGAATGTAGTCCTCTGCAATTTTAGAGCACTTTCTAAAGTCACTAATTTCTAAGTATAGAACCTGAGAAGGGCTGTACTTAACATCATCAAAATAAACAAGGTGTGTTACACACAGTAGCTCTACCTCATCTAGGGAGCCTGCCTTACTGATAGCTAATTTGAAGGCTAAAAACTCATAAGTCCTGAGCTTGCGTACAGAAGCAAAAACTCCATTCGATAAAACCACCTCAGACACAGTTTCCGTGGCTGTGCTAGGGAGCATCATTCCCTCCCTTAGCTTTAGTTCGTTCGGTTGAATCTTCAACAGTTTCAAAAATATCAATGACTTTGGTATTTTTAAGGAGAAAAAAGAAACCTACCCACTGTGTAACAGAGAAAGCTATTGCGGCATAAAATATAAAATCGCTATCGTATAACGTAGCCAGCATGACACAAATAACAGTGTCAACAAGTGGGGCCTTCGGCGGTAGGTTTTTCCAGTTTATAGCAAGTTGTTTCATTTATAGAATTTCGACTTTCTTTCAATGTAGGATTGGCAGTCAACACAGGTGTACTTTCCTAAATCAAGTCTTAGCTTTGGAATAGCTACTCCGCACTCTACACAGTGTTTGCCATCAAAATCTTTTGGTGGGGGCTTTTGTTTTAAAGCCTCTCTAATAGCAGCCTCCCTAAAGGCCATCTCTTGATCGGAAGCGTTGTCAATGCTATCTGAATTAGACTTCATTTCAAAAATCCTATAGTTTCTAGTACGTTGTCTATCTTAACGAACAGTTCTTCGATAGAGCCTGTGTTCTCGATTACAAAATCGCCATCTTTAAAAGAGACAGAGGCTTCACTGGCATGGGAGGCCAGATCACTGCTCAGGTTTGCCTGTCTACCTTTTAAGTGGATGATTACGCCACCTACACCCCTCAAAGCCTGCGCCTCGTTATCAAACCTTGCATCTGTCACTACAGCCCTATCAAAGGCAAGTATTTTCTTCATTCCTAGGTCTGTCCACAGGTTCTGGCCCAGAATGTTCCTGCCCCACTCTGTGCCGAGAGTTTGGGCAGCGTATCTCCAAGTAAAGTCAAAGCCGGGGACAGGTTTTTCTTTCTGTTCCCGGTCTCTTGGTTCTGGTAAACCCATAGCTGCTAACGCTGCTTTAAGTGGGGCTGCAAAAGAAACTGGCTCAAAGCCATAGTTATTTGCAACCCATCCAGCAGCAGTGTCTTTGCCGCTACCAGCCTTGCCCGTAAACGCCAACACCATTGTCTTCGAGGTCTTTTCCACCGTGTTTCTCCAGTTTGTTTTTGGTAGCTATGAAAAACATTATAAATTCTTCCATAGCTTTGTTAATTTTATCCTCTATTTTAGAGTCCAACATTGATTGTTCAGAACTTAAAGGGAATAATTTAAATATGTTTTTCCAGGTTATCTGGTCTATGTACACAGGTACTAAATAGTCATACAGGTGCTTCAGCCTTTCTCTAGGTGTTATAGAGTAGTTTAGCCATACATCCCTTATCAACTCTAAGTTTTCATAGCTGTAAAGTTTATGCACCATTGGCTCGTAAACTTTAGGTCTTACTTTTATAGTAGTATACTTAAGCACTGTCGCGCCTGTGCTTTCACTTCCCCCGTACTTCAGAGTAGCAAGTCCCTTGAATAATTTTTCTTTATAGTTTGGGTCTATGTTCTGCATGTGGAGCCACATAGCAATTCGATCTAAAGTGCAAGGTTTGGTATCTTGCATGGTTCCCCTGTCTGCGTAGATAGTCTTCCTAAGGTCTGGAACAGCCGTTGTTTTTGATAGTACATTGGCTATCAAGGGTGAACCACTGCTGACCCCAAATTTTATGCCCTGAGTAACCGCGTAGAAAGACTGACCTCTGAAAGTCACAGAGTCAGCTGTACTGGCTAACACACAGACTAGGTTTAGGGCTAGAAGATTCTCCCTTTCGTTAGGCGTCAAAAAACTTGTATTGTTGAAGAATCTTCTATCAAGAGCTACTCCCCCTAACACATTGGAAAGCTCTAAGGCTTGGCTAGGGCCATAGCCTCTTTCTCGGACTTCTCTAGTAAAGTCTTTAAAAAATTTTTCTATCTGATTCCTGCTGTAGGAAGAGCTCAAACTTACACCGGGTGCCGTACAGGAAAACATGACACCACCAATAGGCCCGGTGACCATAGGTGGTATTTTCCAATCCAGATCAGACTGGAGCATGCGCTGTTTTTCAGCCTCACCTGTAGTCAGCCCAACCTTGACAAGTGCAGAAGCCATCCCTTTAACCATCGAGTTAAGACGGGAGGGCTTAAAAATACGACCATTTAAAAGGTCGTTTTCTGTACTGAACGGGTTTAGCTGATTTACTGTGTCAGTCATTTCCAGAATACTTTGGTAGGCAGGTGTGGTTCTAGGTTTGGTGGAGAGTAGTCCTGACCTTTGGTAATCTTTCCGTCCTGATTGAAGACAGGCTTACCGTCCACAAACTTGCTAAAGTTTGAGCGATCAACTTCTGCGATAACTGCTTCTGTCTGTATCTTAGCAATGTGGGCAAGTCCTTTCAGTGTCACCATTTGATCGGCCCAGCTATCCACAAATTCTTTAACATTTACTTCTTCAACCTTTATGTAGCCTGCCTTAAGAGCGTCAGCAAACTTGCCTAGTGCTTGCATCGCCTGAACGTGGTAAACCTTCCAGTGCCCCTCTACAGTTAGTGAGTCCAGCATCTCAAAAACCTCCTCAAGGTGGCACCCTAGCTGCACTCTGAAATTATCAGGTGTAGGGTTCGGTAGAGCTTCTTCAAACCATTTTTGCGTATTCATACTATCCTCTAATCTTTATTTGTTGTTCAAGGCTGTAACGGAGGTCTTTATCAATTTCTTGATCTAAAAACCACTTTACATAGGACATAGGAAGGTTCCCTAGTGCAACGCCTTTGTGCTTTCCGAAGGGCATAACAGCATAGTTTTTAGGTACCCTTGCTGCGTCTACCAGTGCAGGTAATGCTCTACCACTCATTTTCACTAAATACTTTAGAAGGCTGTGAGTAGTTGCTACATCTCCACCGGCGTCGTGTGCCTTCCCTTTCTCAAGGTTCAGGTAGTCAGCAAGTGTTTGCAACTTGTGGTTGTCTGCGCCCCGGACTAATAACCTTGCAAGGTTTAGGGTGCAAAGTTCTCCTGCAAGATTTTCGATGTAGGGGTAGAGAAATTTTCTATCAAATAGAAAATTGTGGCAGATCAAGACTACAGGCTCTTTTGGGTTAAAGACCTTCTCCAGAGTAGGTTTGTTTTTAACGTCCTTATCAAAAATACCGTGTACCTTAGACGCTTCTGGGTGAATAGGTACGCCTGGGTTGACTAACTCGCAGTTAACTTCACCAAGTTCTTCTATTGTTGAGGGACAAATCTCCACCCAGGCCACCTGCACTACACCACTATTAGGCTGTGGTGGCGGCTGTAGCCCTATGGTTTCCGTATCAGCGATAATGTATTTCATTGTTTAAAAAGAGACCTGCCGAAGCAGGTCTCTTAACCTATTAGGAAACTACAACTTTAGGATAAACCTCGCCACTATTAGTTTTACCTTTAGTAATGCTGAGTAATACTCTTGTAGCCTCTTCCTGTGTCTTTCTTCCTTTGGCTACAGCAAAACTTGCTTGGACAGTGTAGGAGTTAAAACTTCTGCGTCCAGTGTCTGACAGGTTAACCTGCACCAACTGTCCTGTAAGATCGAAGCCTTCTGTCAAGAGTTCCCCTACCAAGACCATACGGTTGCTTACTGTTGCGCGTGAGTAACCTTGCTCTTTCAGGTCTTCGATATGCTGGCGCATATCTGTACCATCTTTAGCAGTTACTCCGTCATCAGAGTATTTAACCAGCTCTTTGTCAGCCTTTTTGTCGTTAGGGCTAGCCACGAAGCTATCTTGGTAGCTCATGATCTGGATTGAAATCTCTTTTCCTAAATTAAGATCGTTGTTCGCCTTGATAACAAAGCCGTCTAGCTCTGCGACTACCGAAGGCAAGGTGTCCCACTCAACCTGGAAAGCGTTTTTCAACCCGCTTATGATGTTGGTCTTCATTACAGAAGCTGCTGTCATGGTTGGAGCCAACGCTGACGTTTTAGCAGTAACTGTAGCCACAGCCTTAGTAGGCTCTTGCTCAACTTTCTCTACTGTAGAAGAACCCTCAGTCGCGTCAATATCAGATTCGTCTTCCATTTGTTCAAAAGGTTGAGCTTGTGTATTTTTGCGTAAAGACATTTTAATTACCTCATTCATTTTCAATTGCCGAGAAACACTCCCGGTAGGTGCTGTGAGAGATTCTCACAAAATTTGTTCCGCCCAGAGAGACTTGAACTCCCAACCTTCAGTCTTGTACCGTTGCTCTACCAATTGAGCTATAGGCAGATATTCAAAACAGGTGCAGATTGTAACCCTAAACTGATCTGCGTCAACCGTTATTGCTTGCCCGGTGACATAAAACCCGCAGACCTTAACTCTTTAAGGGCATAAATGTGACTTCCTCCTGGGCAGTCCAACTCAACACATAAACCTTTTGCTTCAAGTGCTGGAATGTTATTCATTGCATGAAGAAAAGAGGACTCATTAGGGAACAATGGTTTGCTGCGAGACATTGCAACATAAGTTCTATACTTAAAGTAGCAAGCTCTTAAGTACAGCTCTATGCACGATCTTCCGTTGTAAACAACGTAAGCGTAGTCCTGATTTTCGACCAACTTATGCAGTGCTTCGCTGTTACCAATCGCTGCAAGGTCTGCAAAGGTGTTCATAACCTTTAACCACTCTGGCACTGTCTGCTCTTGTAGAGCAACCACGGTAGAGTCCGTACTTCCTATTAAAGAGTCAAATCTAGCATTAAATTCTTCTCCATAAATGTTTGATAAGAGGGTCTTCAGTTTAAAAAGACCAAACTTGACCACAGAGTAGTTATAGACTGTACGCTCCTTCGCACCTGACTTAGACGCTAGTTCGTGCTGTGACATAGCAGATACATCGTCCCCTTCTTGCAGCATCATCTCCTTCCTTGACCTGTTGTAAATAGGCATAAACTCAGCTTCTAGTTTAGAAAGTGAGTAAGTCTTGACTATCGAGGCCGCTATGTAGCTACCCAATATGCCTAACACCTCCTTGTTTCTTACCGCTGACATGAAGTGCCCAAGGTACTTCTGAGCTTTTACTACAGGCGGTTTCACTAGAGTTAGCATAACCACACGCTCCATAAGGGCAGATTCAGACTCAGCAGATTCAGCAATAAAACAGATAGGGGCTGAAAGCTGCGTAGTATGCACTGCTCTATAGTCTTTATTTTCGTTATTGCCCCCGCCTCTCTCTACGTTACGACAGTTATAAGCATCCCTTAGCATTAGCTTAAATCTGTCATAAGTATTCTGGTTCATCTCTTGAGGCTTAAACTCGTCAAGTATGAGGGGGATGCTGGCACTTCCGGATGCTGCGTATGAAACAGCAAATAAAGTAGAAGTAGGTGTTAAAACCTTTGGTTCTGCTTTATAATAATGAAATTGTGACAGCAACTTTGTCATTTCTGTCTTTCCCTGTCCAGCAGCTCCATTTATGTGTAGCAGTGGAAATTTCCCATAGTTTTTATGGAATAACATTCTGTAGTTACAGGCTACCATCCAACCCATTAACTTGCCAATGTGTTCAGGACTTTGGCAACTTAAAATGTCATCCATAACTTTCCTAAGTCTATCCTTGTTCTCTGGCTCTTTCAACCAGTTAGGCAAGGATGGGGCTTGGGATAGGTCAGTTTGAAACTGGCCGTTTTCTGTGGGAAAACCTACAAACTTCAGACGCAAGTTTTTTTCTAGGATTCTAGGTTCAGGTGTGACTGATTTAACATCAGACCAGACGAAAAATTCTTTTCTAATATCCTCGTCTTCATGGAAGGGTATGTTTACTATGTCCAACCCTTCCCTATGCACAGCATACATACGACTCCTTGTTTTTCTAGCTTTCTCCACCAAGCGCATGAAGACACCTCTTGCCTGAGTGTCTGAGCCTGAAAATGACTGGCCGTAAGGCATAGACATTTTGTTAATGCTTGATACAGAATTGAAAGTTTCCAAATCCATAACCTTGTTGCCCACATGCTTGCCAGCAACATAAACATCAGCCTGAATAGTGGATATAGTGTTGTTAGTTGTTGAGACAAGTTCTGTCACATTCTCAAAACCTACGGCGGTAAGTTTCTTAGGGCCAAACTCAGTAACAGTGTACGCGCCTCTTGCCGTAAGGGTTACTCCAGCATGCTCGTACTCATCCTCTGCAATGAGGACACCTGCCTCTGGGTTCTCTATACCTGCCCTGATCTCTGCGTCTGTAGCTTCCATACCCTGAAGGTCTGGAGCTGAGTGGTTTAACAAAGACACAACAGCTTTAGCAGAATAGGTGTAGCAAGGGTTGTCACTTGTGTAGTGCCACATCCTGACAAGTTCAGCCTTGCGCTTACTCGCACTGTTGTACCTTGAGCCGTCGGACTTGTGGTTTTTGACCAGACCATCAGCAGCAGTTATCAAGGCATCGCATGTGATACCCTTCATGTGCGCAATGATACCTATCTGCAAGGCTAAGTGTTGAAAGCCTGCATCCTGTTTAATGCCTTCACCTCTGAGCATTGCATCAAAGGATGGCAGGGTTTGTGGAAGATTTACTTTCTTAGCCTTTTTAGTGCCACGAGTAAACTTGTTAACTTTTTCTAGGCACTCTGCATACATGGCTGTTAAACCTGGAGCGAGCTCTGGCTCCATGAGTTCAACTTTGAGCGAGGTGCGAATGTCAGAACACAAGGCCTTGTAAAACGCTTCTGCCTTCTTTGCATCTACCTTAGCCATATTAGCAAGGTCTAGCAACTCTTCATAAGAGATTCTTACCTTGTAGAGGTTGTTAGGTCTTAAAACATTGCAGCGGCGAAACATGCGCCCCTTGCGAGCGGTGTACACCCTCAAGTCTAGGCTTTCAACAGCAAGTTTAAAGGCCATTTCTTTGTATATCTGAGGCAGGTAGGTTGTACCAGACTTACTCTGTTTCTCCACAAAGCACTTTGGGTCAACGGTAATGTGAAAGCCTTTACCACCAGATGCAGAGATGCAGCACATCTTAGGGTTCACGCCTTCCTTCTCTAACTTTTCCAGAAGAGCTAAGGCGTGTATCGAAGTGCTGGCAGGCGATTCAGCGTCGTCTAGGTCAAAGTAAAGTGGCCCTTGATACTTTATAGACGCATACTCTTCTTTAGTATAATCCTCCCTTACCGGACTATCCACTGAAAGAATAGTTGAAAACATAGCCTCTTCGATCAGATGTAGTCTGGATTCAGGTACTGCCTTCCATTCCTCAGTTCCGCCTTTAATCTGATAGTAGTAAAAACTCACAGGTGTAACCCCTTAAATTGTGGGTAAGTAAACCTAAATTCTGATATAGAAGAAAGCCTTAGCAAGTCTGGCTCCTTGTCTAAGTTTCCAGCCTCCTGCTTAAAAACTAACGAAAGCCTTGCTACTGGCCTTTCTGATCTTTGTGATCGAACAAAGCTAACTGTGTTGAGAAAAGGTGCATAGCACCACAATCCGGCGGACAGTAGATTTACAGGAGAGTGGCCTACTCTATAGGTTCCACCACCTAAGTCAGTGTCAACTTCTAAAATGGCAGTAGTACCGCTAAGAGAATCTACACCTAGCTTTTTAACAGTAAGACCTCCGTGTACCACTGGAGAGCCACTATCGTCAAAAGACCATATAACAAATATTTTATTTTGATGGCAGGGAGTTCTTATGCAGGTCTTGCAGCTATCCCATGCTGCGTAAAGTTCTGGTGATAAATTCGCTGTTGCAGCTCGTTTTACGAGCATACGCTCTTGCTCTTTTACTTGGTCTGTACTCACTATAAATCCTTCTAAAAGTCGTAGATTTTAAGCCAAAATCTCAAAAAGTAAACTAGGAGTTTCCAAAAATCTCTTCTTTAAGAGTCTTGACAGTCCTCTCCACCTTTGAAACTAGCTCATCGTTCTGTAATAAGTCTTTAAACATCCCAACTTGCACAGTACCTAAAGCATGTGCAAGTCTGATAGTTGGTCTAACTTTTTGTCCTGGCCTGTCTACCCTGCCAATCGCTTGTCTAACCGGCATAGGTGTAGTTGCCATCTCTACAAAAAGCATTTCACTACACACATGTTGTAGCTCCAACCCAACACCTACAGATGAAGGTTGAGCTACGAGGATTCGACACTCATCATCGTTCATGATTGAATGCACAGCCTTAGCACTGTTCACCGCACCATAAGCAGCTACCACAGCTTTATCACCAAACTTAGCCTTTAAGCGAGCGGTTACCAAGGCAGAGCTAGACTGGTAGTAAGTCCAAATACAGAGCTTAGACTTGCTCTTGTCCATTGGGTCTACCTCTTCTATGGTTTGGTCTATTAAATCAAACACCACGCTCAAGTCCTCTTCTTTACCTGAAAATTTGGCGTAGTTGACAATTATCTGCTGTAGTGCGTGTCTCAGCTTTTGAGAAGTAGTAGCATCTATTTTATTGCCATTGTCTAATAGTAGCAGCTGTTCCTCAGCAAGTCTTTCGTACAGCTTCTTATGTGCTAACGATAGCTTGTAAGGTAATGGCTGGTATATTGGTGTTAGCGTATCCCCGAACAGCTCCTTCTTATTGCGTTTAGCTGATCGCAGTGCAAAATTACTAGCAAGGTTTTCTAGGTTCTTGTACTTAGTGATGGAGCCAAAAATATCAACTTGATCTACGTGCAGGTTTTGCCAGTGCCCAAAACTTCTGTAAACATGAGGTGTCTTTATCTTCATGTAGGAGTAAGTGTCCTCCGGCTTGCTAGTGGGTGTAGCTGTCAACAGCATAATGTTTCTTTGAGCACCTAGAAACTGATTAATACTCCTAAAAAGGACAGACTTTGGGTTCTTTGCTGCCTGTGCCTCATCCAAAATAATGCAGGCTTCCTTAAGAAGGTAGAAACGCATAATGACTGCAAAAGAGTCTCGGAATATAGCATGAGACATTAACACCCACTTATGGTTAAGTTGGGTTTCCTGTCTTTTTGGCCCAGCGTAAACACTAATGTCAGTCTCGCCAACTTTTCTAAGCCACGCCTCCCACTGTGGTAGCAAGATTGGGGGCATCACCACCAAGGTGTGTGGTTCATCCCACAGCAATGCCACCATAGTAGAGACAAGTGTCTTGCCTCCCCCTACATCGTAGTTCAGGGCAAACCGGCCTGCGTTAGCAGCGTTTAGGGCATCTTCTTTTTGGAGTGGGGCAGGCGTAAATGGCAACCCCATCCCCTTGATTACCTCATCTAAGTCGTCTTCAAACTTCATTTGGTTACCTTGATCTTACGTAGAAGATTTGCTTTCCACACTTCCGGCGTATAGAAAGCCAGTAAGCGAGCGTCTTTACAGACTACCTGGGTATAAAAACTTTCAGGTGTGTTCAAAGTCACATTAAAAGCCATATCACCGTCGTCTAGTAAGCATATATCTACACACTTATCCCACAGAGATCTGTTTTTGGAGATGATCAGCTTATTCTCAGGGCTAGGCTTGCCACAAAAAGCCCAATACAGGTTGTAGGGGGCCTCGTTACCTTGCCATTCGGCAACATACTTACTGGTGTGCTGTGGCATCCAGTGGAGCCTAGCAAGTTTTTTTACTAGATTAGAGACTTCCATACTATCCTTTACAAAATGCTTTTTGAATTTCTTTGTGACGAGACTTGTTGTCAGTAAACCACCAAGCGGTGCATTGCTTAGGGAGCTGTTCTTTAGCAGCCTCCTCCGCCTGCCTTATGCCTTCACTGACACCTCTTTGGAAGGAAAGGTCTAACTCTTGCTCTCTTAAAACACTGTATCGAGAGTTTGAAACAGCCATACCTATGCTAATACCAAGGGTTAAGGCTGCTATTAACTTAAGTGTCCAGCTCATCTCTCCACCCTAGTGCTCTCGCATGCCTCGGAAGATTCAAAACTCCATAAGGGAAGTGGCGATACTTCAGCAGCTTTCCTAAGTATTTTTCTCGATTCTCCCATATCTCTTTCCTTTCTTCATGCGTAAATTTGCCAGCAGAACAACCAAATCTCTGACCCGACTTCCCTAAGATAAAGCCTCCCACAATACCTTTTCCTAGCTTATTCTCTGCATGAGATGATCTATCCTTATAGCCTAGCTCATTTATAAACTCTTGGTTGGTATTTTCAAACGCTTCATAAATATCAAGCACCTCAGACTCTTCGTCGTGGTCACGTTTGACCTTCATTAGGGTCAACTCCTTTTCTGTTGACCTTCCAAACTTGTAAAGGCCACTAGGCTTACGAAGCATAATCCCCTCGAATCCGAGAGTTAAGGCTTGAGTCTCATAGTCTAAAACCTGAGCAATAGAGAAGAGAGCAGTTTGTTTAACAAACTTTAGCCCTTCCATCTGCCCACCAAGACTGTTAACCCTAACCACAAAAGGTTCCTCAGGGTTTAAAGCAGAATCAAAAACATGAAAGTCAACTCCGTCAACACTGGCATCAATGGTCATCACCGCTGAGAAAGTTTTGTTGTAGCAAAGCGGGTCACAGGGGTCGCCAAATATAAATTCTCCGTCAAAACCCTCTAGGTGCTTAAACTTCTCTTGCAAAGCAAGGTTTGGTATAGGTTTAAGAGACCTCGTTAAGACCTTACCCTCCCTAATTGTGGCTCTTATACCATCAAGTTTTGGACTTGCCATCAGTGGAAGCCCAGATTTAAAGTAATTAGAGACTATATTCTCATTAAATGGGGCAGCAAGTAATGGTTTAAACATTCGTTATCCTGTGAATGGTAATAATTTTCATGTCCGTTTTCCAACCTTTAGAAAACCGATCTTGCTTCCACGCTTCAGCGCTCTCTGTTGTTTCAAACGTTGGGCCGATTATGCGCGGTTTAGACTTCCCTTCAGAAGTGAAGACCTCTTGTATACCGTAAATCTTTTTGATGTTTTTCATATTGAAGACGTTAAAAAGCCCGGATTGTTCCGGGCTTTGTTTTACTTAGTTAAATCTAACTTACTCGTTTTACACCAAAAGTGTTAACTCCGTTAGCACCTACAGAGATTAGAGCAAGTTTAAATCGCTTACCGTTGAATTTCTTAGGTGATACTTTTGGATATTGCAGCTTAATATCCTTGTCAGATTCATACTTGAAACCTTGTTCAACTTCAAGGCTGTCTAGTGCTTGGGAAAAGGTACCTTTGGGACGATTGCGGACAATCGTTGTCGCTGGTAGCTCAAAGTTATCAATGATTTCAAATGACATTTAGATACTCCTGTGTTGTTAGTTGTTCTACCCTTGTAGATCAGACGATTATAGTATGTTTTTAGTGCATGTCAAAGTTCAATGTCACCCTCTCTACTTAGGAAACGTGGGGTATGGGCAATAGTGTGTCCACCCAAACCTATTGCCCTCCCCTATGACGCCAGAAGCATGTACTTTAGATGCTTTATTGATAAGCTGCATTCTGATATTACAGGGTGTTTCACTAGTAATCGGTATCCAGTGGTAGCTGTTATCTACAAGTGCTGACCCTGTACTGTCTAACCTGATAGACGGTAGATTTTCTTGGTTGCTCATACAAATCCTTTAATGGTGCTGTAAACTAAGTCATTCTTTATTCTTTATCCAGTGCTCAATAATTGACCTGATACCTTCTGATAAAGAGCCTTTACCTTTCCCTCTTGCGTATCTCGCATGCCAAGCAGTTAATCTGACCGAGTATTTACTCATAGCATCCTCTTGTTTGTTCTCGTATATCAAAGGTCTACCTTTCTTTTTGTCCGCCGTATATTTACTCATTATTTCCTTATGCGTACCATCGTAGCCGCACCCCATCATAAGGGGCGCACGAAGGTAAAAATGGAAACATACGAAAAACCTGGGGAAGAATCCCCTTCCTCTACAGAAAAGAAACCACAAATGACTGAACACGTTAAAAATATTTTCAATGCCGAACCCTCTGGCGGTGTAGCGGGCATCCTACCCATGCTAGGCGGGTACGGTGGTGGAGGCTGGGGCGGTGCAGGCGCTGGAGCCGGTGCTGGCTTAGGCGCTGGCTTACTAGGCGGTGTGTTGGGAGGTGCTTTGTTAAATAACCGAGGCGGCTTATTTGGAAACAATAATGGCGAAGGCGGTAACTTTGTTACCCCTACGCAATTGGCTAACTCCACATCAAGCATCATCGACGCAAATCAAAACACTGTTTTGTTGCAGGCTGTAGGTGACGTAAAAGCCGCCGTGCCTTTGGCTGAAGCGCAAGTTCAATTGGCCTTAGCGGGTCAAGCTGCTGATTTGAACCGCGCTATCGGTGCAAGTGAGAATTTATTGGTTACAGGTCAAGCTGGTATTAACAAAAATATCAGTGATAGCATGCTGGCAACCTTGCAAAGCCAGAACTCAATTAACGTCAACGTTTTGACAAGTGCAAATAGCACTAAAGAAGCTGTCGCACTGTATGGTAACGCTAACTTGGTAGCAACAAAAGATGCTGCCACAGCAACGGCTTTAGCTGTAGCGAACAGCACCAAGGAGATTTTGGCCGCACTAAACGAGCAAAACACAGCAAACTTGCAACGTCAATTGACTGTTGCCGAGCAAGCTTTGTTTGAGACTCGCGCAGAAAGCCGTGCTCGTGGTACTGAGGTGAACGTGACCCAAACTGTCAACCAGAACCAATTGCAATTGCAGGCGCAAACGCAAGCACAGGCTCAATTGCAGGTTTTGGCTCAATTGGCCGCTAACGTGAACAACTTGGCTAACGACATTCAGGCTGTGCGTCAGACACAATCAAATGTGAATTTCGGCGTGCAAGGTAACGCAGGACAAACAGCAAGTGCTGCCAACAACCGCGTGAACTAAGGGTATAATAAATAAGGGGATAGACCGGCCAGTTGAAAAGCATTTAGTCCATGCCTTCCCACTTTTTATTCTGGACTACCTTTTGGACAAAGGAATACTATGCTTACAAAAAGTTATTTATTAACAAAATTAAAATACATCCCGAAACCGGTAATTTCTTTTGGCTTGAGAGAAAAAACGACTTTGAAGGCGGCTCCCATTTTGGGAAAAGGCGGGGTGCATTAAACACCCCAAAGAATCGGGCTACAAATCTATTGTGATACGCTTAGACAATAAACTTTACAGAGCACACCAGTTAGCATGGCTTATGACGCATGGTAAATTTCCTAGTTTTCAGCAAATAGACCATATTAACGGTGATGCAACTGACAACAGAATTTCAAACCTTCGGGATACTCCACAAACAACAAACATGCAAAACCTTCGCGGAGCCAGAAAAGACAATAAACTAGGTCTTTTGGCCGTAAGCCAAAGAGGTGAAAAATTTGTAGCTCAAATGTACTCTAATGGAAAGGCCTTTTGGCTTGGCTTGCATGATACAAAAGAGGCCGCGCATGCTGCTTATATTTCCGCAAAAAGAAAGCTCCACGGCGGTTGCACTATTTAGCCGTATTGTGACTAGCCATCCAGTCACCAATAAAAGTCTGTAATGCAATGCGCCCATTTTCCGTAGCAAGCCATTCGGCAAGTTTCGGCCAGTGGGCGCTAACATGCAGCTGTTGCTCTACTGTGAGTGCTGCACCAACACTATTAAAGAGCTTGTTCATCGCTGGGTCAATTAGCCCTAATATGTCATTAGCTTTCATATCCGTCCTTAGTTTATTAAAACGCTTCTTACCTTGCGCAGGGTGAAAGAAGTTTGGAGTACTTTTCCTGGTACTGCACTATCTGGTAGGGCTACCTTACGTACCTTCTCAATGACAACCCATTGACCTTCAAAGGGTGCTTCAAGGCTAACTGCTGTATTCTCCTCCCAAGCAGAAAGTAGCGCAGAGAAAAGCTCAGTATTCCTGTCAAAAAGAGCTATATTTACTTCTGTTGGTACAACAAGATCGCTAGGCCATGTTTTCATTTGTCATCCTTTACGCTACTTGAATGCTTCGGATTGGTGCTCACATAGTGAAGCGCGGCGGTAGTAGTTACTGCACGACGAAAATCTGAGAGGGGATTCTCAGATGTAGCCACCTTAAATGCCACCTGTCCTGCAAGACAGCTTACTCCTTCAGGCGTTACATTGACAAGCATTTTAAGACGAACCATGAGTAGTGCTGTGTCCGAAGAATCCGTTAGCGGGCCCCATGTTAGGCCATCTCCGTAGAGATCATTCTGAGAATCCATATAAGTCATGTTCCATAGGTTTACACCTATCGACTTCGCGGAGAACTCAAGAATCTCTTTGTCGGTTAAGTCGTTCATATTTTAATCCTTGTATAAGTTATACGCGGTGGTCTAACACTCAGCTCTTGGATTTAGAAGCTACAAACTCTCTAACTGTTTGTGCAGCCCTGTTTAAACGTCGGAAGTAGGTTTCTGTGTAGTTTGATTTTGCGCCAAAATCAAGCTCTATCAACTCCTTGAGAGCAGGGAGTAGTAGTTGCTCCTGCCTTGCGTTGGCTTCTAGGGCAGAAAAGGCCTCAAGTGCCCAACCATTTAGCCTCTCAACGTCAACAACATCGTAATTTTCAAGATTGATTTCAGGAAATCTGCCTAACAATTCAGTGCTTGTAGTCATATCCATCCTTAAAAATTTTTATGTCAGTATTACTTACTACTTATTATCCTTCGGATGCTTAGCACCTAAGCACTGATAATCTTTTCCGTTATGTACGGCTTCACCACCTAACTCTGCACACTTTTCTACAAATTTAACTGAACTGGACGCTTGGTGTAAGAGCGAGGCTACAAAAAGTAACACCATTATAAGAAACACCCCTGCTAAAATAATATCTTCTCTATCCATTTTTAATTCCTCTTGTTACAATTAGTAATCTTTATTTGTCAATTTAATTTCGTTCAATTTCTACTCCTTGTGCATGTTATTTCAAAGTACGCTCGGTTAAGCAACCAACCTCACTTTGATTTCCTAGCTTCTAACATTGCATCGGCAAGTTCGTAAGCATACCCAGCTATTTTATTTGGGGAAGACGTATCATGTGTATAAGGATGCGCCAACGCCTGACCTGCAAAGTAGTCCTGTAGACCCTTATCACTTGCGAAGATGCTCTCTTGTGTAAACGGGCATACAGACTCTAGTGGTGTACTTTCGTTGATCTGCCCAGGCTCATCTAAGGGTTGTCTTGTTAGACTTCCTGAAACTGTAGGTTTAGAAAAGAACAGGCAACGGTTACCGACTTGCTTAAGTCTACCGTCTTTGGTGTAGT
>Ga0315284_10004299_pt1 | contig 20251 bp, 22 predicted proteins | sample YL17G09_16_MG_FD_203696 | JGI IMG/M metagenome (GOLD analysis project Ga0315284, IMG submission 203696) | Sediment microbial communities from Yellowstone Lake, YNP, Wyoming, USA - YL17G09_16 | ecosystem: Environmental > Aquatic > Freshwater > Lake > Sediment | place: USA: Wyoming | collected...
ATAAAATTCCCTATTCTGCCCCAACGAATATCCCGTAAAAAACCGCCCCAGGACCAGTAGATCATAAAGGCCTTCCCCTTCACCCTATCAAGTGTCACAAACCCCCAGAATCGGCTGTCGTAGCTCCGGTCCCGGTTATCCCCCATGACAAAAAGCGCATTTTCTGGCACCACAATCGGTACCAGATTGTCTCTGAATTGAATATATGAAGAGGATGGGTTACTCTCCTGATAGTGACCATGTGTATCGTTGAAAGGCTGATCATTAATATAAATCTTCTTTTGCTTAATCTCAATCCTGTCTCCTCCCACCCCGATCACCCGTTTGATGAAGTCTTTACTCTCGTCAACGGGGTAGACAAAAACGATTACATCCTCTCTCTGGGGATTCTTCCATTGAAACAGCTTCTTGTGAGTGAAGGGAACGGTAATGCCGTAAATAAATTTATTCACCAGGATGTGATCCCCAATGAGCAGGGTTGGTTCCATTGACCCTGATGGTATCTTAAAGGCCTGAACGATAAAAGACCTGATAAACATGGCGAGCACTACAGCTATCAGGATAGCTTCTACATACTCTCTGATTACACTCTTCTTCTTGTCCATTCTCCTCTTCTTTCTAATCTTTCAATTTAAGCATGGCGAGGAAAGCCTCCTGGGGTATCTCTACCTTCCCAACCTGCTTCATCCTTTTTTTTCCCTCTTTCTGTTTTTCCAGGAGCTTTCTCTTTCGGGTAATATCCCCTCCATAACATTTGGCTGTCACATTCTTCCGCAAGGGCTTCACACTCTCCCGGGCTACGATCTTATTGCCTACTGCCGCCTGAATCACCACCTCAAACAGCTGCCTGGGAATAACCTCCCGCATCTTCTTGACGAGTTCCCTCCCCTGAAAATAGGCCTTCTCACGAGGCACAATCATGGAAAGTGCATCCACCTTTTCACCATTGATGAGAATATCCAGTTTGACCAGCAGGGATTCGCGAAACTCAAGAAATTCATAGTCGAAGGAGGCATATCCCTTGCTGATCGACTTCAATTTATCATGGAAGTCAAGAACTACTTCACTGAAAGGGAGTTCATAACCAATGAGCACTCTTTTTTCGCTTAAATATTTTATTTCTTTCTGAATTCCTCTCCTCTCCTCGCAGAGATTGACTACCGGCCCTATAAATTCACTGGGAAGGTGAACAGAGGCAAGAATAAAAGGTTCTTCAACCCTCTCTATCTCCTGGGGTGAAGGCAGCAGAGAAGGGTTCTCGATCATTACCACTTCGCCCTTTGCCCTGACCACCTTATACACCACGGTAGGGGCTGTGCTGATGAGTAGTATGCGGTACTCCCTTTCCAGCCTCTCCTGGATGATCTCCATATGGAGGAGACCCAGGAAACCGCACCGGAAACCAAAACCCAGGGCAAGGGAAGTCTCCGGTTCATAGGAAAAAGAAGCGTCATTGAGCCCCAACTTCTCCAGGGCATCCCTTAGCTGCCCGTAGTGGTTTGGGTCTATGGGATAAAGCCCGCAGAAGACCATGGATTTTACTTCTTTGAATCCCGGGAAAGGCTCTAAGGTAGGGTTCTCACTGTCGGTAATCGTGTCCCCGATCTTGGTGTCTTTAACCTCCTTGATCCCTGCGATAACAAAGCCCACCTCACCGGCAGAAAGTTCCACAGTCTCAGTCATATCCGGGGCAAAAACCCCTACCTTGCTGACTTCAAAAACCTTGCCGGACGACATGAGCTGAATCTTCATCCCCTTTGCTATCTTCCCGTCAAAGACTCGCACCAAGGCAATCACCCCTTGGTAAGAATCAAACCACGAGTCGAAAATCAAGATTTTAAGAGATTTCGATGGATCTCCCTTGGGAGGGGGGATTCTTCTGACAATATTCTCAAGGAGTTCAGAGATCCCGATCCCTTCCTTGGCGCTCACCAGAACGGCATCATGGGCATCAATCCCGATGATCTCCTCGATCTCCTTCTTAACCCTCTCGGGGCTGGCCACAGGAAGATCAATCTTATTTAAGACAGGAAAAACCTCCAGGTTGTTATCAACTGCCATGTAAAGATTGGCCAGGGTCTGTGCCTCCACGCCCTGGGCAGCATCCACTACCAAGATCGCCCCTTCGCAGGCGGATAAACTCCGGGACACTTCATAACTGAAATCAACATGTCCCGGGGTATCAATCAGATTCAGATAATATAACTGCCCATCATGTCCGGTATACCTCAGCCTTACCGTTTGGGCCTTGATCGTGATACCCCGCTCCCTTTCGAGGTCCATCTTGTCCAGGAACTGGGGGATCATCTCCCGGGAAGAGATGGTGCCTGTGAACTCAAGGAGCCGGTCAGCCAGGGTGGATTTACCATGGTCAATGTGGGCTATTATGGAAAAATTCCTGATATTTTCAACTTTCATGGTGCTCTTCAGGGATCATCTTAAATTTGCAAATTGTATACTACAAAGATTCTCCTTGTAAAGGATGAAAGGTATCCGGTCAATAACTATAGGATATTCTGTAAGATAAATCTTGACAAAATTTTCAAAATAAACTTTAATCTTCTGTTGCTTTTTTAAATCAGGATTGACAATCCGCAGGTAGATAACTCTATGTTTGAAAGCTTAACTGAAAAACTTGAACAGGTCTTTAAGCGGCTCAAAGGGCAGGGAAGGCTTACTGAAGACAACATACAGTCGGCCTTACGCGAAGTGAGAATCAGCCTGCTTGAGGCTGATGTCAATTTCAAGGTTGTCAAAGAATTCATAGAGGCAGTGAAAACAAAGGCCCTCGGACAGGAAGTCCTGAGGAGCTTAACCCCTGCCAACCAATTGATCAAAGTGGTCAATGAAGAGCTGGTCTCTCTCATGGGGGGTCAGGGGGGCCAGCAGTTAAAGCTCTCAGGGAAGCAGCCGGCCTCTATCCTGCTGGTGGGATTACAGGGTTCAGGGAAAACCACGACGGCTGGCAAGCTTGCCCGGTACTTAAAAGAAGAAAAGAAACGAAGACCGTATCTCGTTCCTGCTGATATCTACCGTCCTGCAGCCATTGAACAATTGCAGACTCTGGCTCAGGATCTTCATGTAGACTATTATCCTACCCAGCCCGGAGAAGATCCGATCAACATCTGCCTTCAGGCTCTCAAGAACGCAGCGATGCAGGGTCTGGACACCCTGATCATTGATACGGCTGGCCGCTGGCATGTGGATGATGAGCTGATGCTTGAGCTGAAAAGGATCAAAGAAAAGTTCCTTCCTGAGGAGATTCTTCTGGTAGCTGACGCCATGACCGGGCAGGAGGCGGTGAATGTAGCTACCCGGTTCAACGAAGTCCTGGACCTAAGCGGAGTCATCCTCACCAAGATGGATGGAGACGCACGGGGAGGTGCCGCCCTCTCCATCAAATCGGTAACCCAGAAACCGATTAAATTTATTGGCGTGGGGGAAAAACTTGATGCCCTCGAGGTCTTTTATCCTGAGAGGATGGCATCGCGCATCCTCGGAATGGGGGATGTCCTCTCTCTGATCGAGAAGGCACAGGCAAGCATTGATATTAAGAAAGCTGAAGAATTTGAGAAAAAACTCAGGAAAGAATCATTCACTCTGGAGGATTTCCGGGATCAGATCCAGCAGATAAAAAAGATGGGATCTTTAGAGAACATTCTCGAGATGCTTCCCGGTGTAAACCTTAAAAATCTCAAAGCAATGAACCCCGGAGACAAAGAGTTAATCAAGATGGAGGCGATCCTCAATTCCATGACCAAGAAAGAGCGACTTAATCCCGCTATCTTTAACGGCAGCCGCCGGATGAGGGTTGCAAAGGGGAGCGGAACAACAGTACAGGACGTCAATCGTCTACTCAAGAATTATCTCCAAGCCAAAAAAATGCTTAAATCCTTCAATAAAGGGGCGCTGAGGGGCGTTTTGGGCAGGGGGATGCCTTTTAACCTTGGAAGATGAGGAGGTGATATCAGGATGGCAGCAAGAATAAGACTCAGCAGGTTCGGTACCAAGAAAAAGCCATTCTATCGCTTAGTGGTGGCTGAATCCTCCTCGCCCAGAGATGGAAAATTTATTGAGATCGTAGGTACCTATGATCCTCGAAAGGATCCAGCCGAAATTAAGCTTGAAGGGGAGAAGATCAGCGAATGGCTGAAAAAGGGTGCACAACCCACCATAGCAGTTAAATCAATTTTAAGGAAAGGGGGGATAGATCCAGGTTTGTTAGCTGGCCGAGGTGTTTAAGAGAATCACTGAAGTAACAGATAAGGGATAACATCTGATTCGGAGGGGAGAACGATGAAAGAACTGATTAAGTACATCGCACAGGCATTGACAGATTATCCTGAGCAGGTTGACGTCAGAGAAGTGGAAGGGGAGAGGACATCGGTAATCGAGCTGAGGGTAGCTCCCAGTGATCTCGGAAAGGTGATCGGCAAACAGGGGAAGACAGCCCGGGCAATGAGAACCATTCTCAGTGCCGCATCTGCAAAACTGAAGAGGAGATCTGTCCTGGAGATTATCGAATAGAAGGAGGAAATGGAGGAAGACGATCTCTTCGTCGCTGGCAAAGTTGGGGGCATCCACGAAATCAGAGGAAAGATAAAGGTCTATCCTCCCTCTGCAACCCTGCAGGAGTTCTCTCCTGGTGATGTGATCTTTTTGAGGGGAAGTGACAGGCACATCAGGAGATACAGCGTCACCTCAATAGACGTCCACAAACGGCATATCCTGCTGGGTATCGAAGGCATATCTACTGCAGACGAAGCGAAGGGATTGGTTGGATGTCCGGTTTTAATCGAGAAGAACAGGTCGAAGGCACTACCGGACGGCGAATTCTACTGGTTTCAGATTGTCGGCCTGAAGGTTTTTACCGAAAGCGGGGAACTGCTGGGAGAGGTGAAGGAAATCCTTCCCACTGGAAGCAATGATGTCTATGTAGTGAGAGACGGCCAAAAAGAATACCTGATCCCCGCTACCGAATCAGTAATCAGGGAGATAGACCTGAAGAGAAAAATGATAGTAATCCACCCCTTAGAAGGTCTCATATAATAATTATTAAATAGCAGTCAGGCAATGATTACATTTGATATTATCACCACATTCCCAGACATGTTTAAATCACCGTTGAACGAAAGTATTCTCAAACGGGCAAGGGAAAAAGGGCTTTTAGATATTACGATACATAACTTGAGAAATTACACGGTAGACAAACATCAGGTGACAGATGACTACCCCTATGGGGGCGGAGCGGGCATGGTCATGAAGATCGAGCCTCTCGTTGCCGCCATTGAGGGTTTAAGAACACCTGCGAGTAAGGTACTCCTCCTCTCTCCCCAGGGTAAGAGATTCGACCAGGAGGAGGCAAAAAGGCTTGCCCACCTGGAACACATCATCCTGGTGTGCGGTCACTACGAAGGTGTTGATGAACGGATTAAACATTTCGTCGATGAAGAGATCTCCATTGGGGACTACATTCTCACGGGAGGCGAAGTTGCTGCTCTGGTAGTCATCGATGCAGTAACCCGCCTGATTCCCGGCGTCCTGGGAGAACCTTCTTCTGCTCACGATGAGACTTTTACAGACTTTCTCCTCGAATATCCTCAGTATACGAGGCCCAGGAGCTTCAGAGGACTGGAAGTTCCCGAAATACTCCTGTCAGGAAATCATCAGGAGATCAGGGCGTGGAGAAGACGGGAGTCCTTACGAAAAACCCTCACCAGGAGACCAGATTTACTTGAGCACGCACCCCTCTCTCCCGAAGACAGGAAGATGCTTGAGCATGTGATGAAGAATTCTATCGAAACAGGAGGAATCTCATGGAACTCATAGAGAACATAGAACGAGAACTGATCAGAGCTGATTTGCCGGATTTCCGTCCCGGTGACACAGTTAAAGTCCATGTCAAGATCACAGAAGGTGACAAGGAAAGGATCCAGGTTTTTCAAGGCGTGGTTATCCGGAAGAGAAAGGGCGGTGCGGGGGCAAGTTTCACCGTGAGGAAAAACTCTTACGGCGTCGATGTAGAACGAATCTTTCCTCTTCATTCACCCGCCATTGACAAGGTTGTGATAGTCAGTAAGGGATCGGTGAGGAGGTCAAGGCTCTATTATCTGAGACAACTGAGAGGAAAGGCCGCCCGGATCAAAGAGAAGAAGTCAACCCAGTAACCTGTCTCTTCACCATCTGTTCAGGGAATCTGTGAAGGACAAGGGTTTATTGACAGAGCCACCAGAATCTGAACTCTACCTTCAAGGCTACCGGTATATTGCCGGTATTGACGAGGCCGGAAGGGGGCCTCTGGCTGGACCGGTAGTGGCTTCTGCTGTCATCATAGACCCTGATCATCTCCCGGACGGAATAGCCGACTCAAAAACACTCACCCCCGGAAAGCGTGACCACCTCTATGAACAGATCCGGCGTATGGCAATTGCCATTGGTGTGGGAATCGTTGAGAGTGAGGAGATTGACCGCATCAACATCCTCAAAGCAAGTCTTAAGGCAATGGAGCTGGCGGTAATCCAGCTTCAACCTTCTCCTGACTTCCTCCTCGTGGATGGTCCTTTCACCATCTCTTCTGCCCATCCCCAGAAGGCGATAAAGTTTGGCGACGCTTTAAGCCCCCTCATCGCTGCCGCATCCATCATCGCCAAAGTGACCAGAGACCGGCTGATGTTCACATACCACGAACACTATCCCGCCTACAACTTTGCCCGGAATAAGGGTTATGGTACCAGGGAGCATCTCCAGGCACTGAAAAGGCACGGCTGCTGTCCCCTGCACCGGAAGAGCTTCAGGCATGTGAAGGAAACTATGCCAACGCAAGAAACCCTTAAGGAATGGCTTTGCCCGCAGAGAAAAAAGAGATAGGACAGAGGGGAGAGGAGATGGCAGTCTCCTTTCTCAAGGGGCTTAACTATCAAATACTTGAACGGAACTACCGGTGCAAGCTGGGAGAGGTGGACATCATTGCCCGGGATAACGATACCCTGGTATTCATCGAGGTGAGGACCAGGTCATCCCTCGATTTCGGTCTGCCCCAGGAGAGCATCAACCGGAGGAAACGGCATCAGATCTCCAAGGTAGCCCTTGAATTTATGCTCCGTAAAAAAATAAAAAATATTCCCGCCCGCTTTGACGTGGTGGCTATCTCCCTTGAACCAGGGAAAGAAAAAGTAGATCACATCAAGGATGCGTTTGAATTAACATAAGGTGAGAAGGTTATGAATAAATTACAGAAGAAAATACCGCCAACGCCTATTTTGTTATTTAATTTGTAAATCACTTGTTGAAACAAGATAGCTTCACAGATCCTACTTTATAAAATTACCCCTGATTGCTTTCAAGCCACGCTATGTCAGCTAAATCCTGAGGTCGTCCTATAGCTTTTTTATTCTTCAGCAGATGTGTGCGTCCAATGACTGCAATCTTGAGACCTTCGATTTCAATCTCTTTGCGATGGGGCCAAGCTTCATCGAACTCTACACCTTCGATTGAAGTCAGAATATCTATACGATTGGGAACGACGCCTATCTGGAAAAAAATACCGGGTGTGCTGAAGTCATTCATTTTTACATCACGAAGGGGAGCGCCAAAACGGATCAGGACACGCCATATCCGCTCTGCATTTTTCTCGGAGCACCGAATCCCGATATCAATATCGCCCGTTGCCCTGGGAAGTCCGTAGGCTGCCAAAGCGTAAGCGCCAACGATGAGAAACTCAGCGTTCTCCTCGCACAACGCTGACAACATGTCGCGGAAGTCGGGATTGAGCAATTGATCCCCCCTTGAATAACCACGCATCAACAGCTAATTGCCACATCATGCTTAGTCTTTCGGCTGGTGTTGTATTGAGAAGGTCTTCCTCTTGCCCCTGGTCGGTTAGCTTTTGAATGCGGATTTTCAGGATTCTCTTATGCATATCTTCACTCTTTCTTCACTTTTACCACAACTTCTTGCTCTATCCAAGCTTTAAACCTGACCCTTGCCCCTTCGCCCCTTGACCCTGTACTTCTACCTCCACGCCAGAAGGAGGGTGGTATTCGGGAAGTCGATGGCTTCCTTAACCGCCCTGTCCAGAGCATAGATGCAGGGGTAATGTTCCTTCAGCTTTTTTTCAATCTCCTCTAAAAGGAGGGATTTAAACCCGAGCTTCGCAAAGACCTTATCGTAGCCGTAGATCGCTCCGGTGTTATTGAACCAGCCGCCCATGACCAGTACGTCCCCGACCTGGGCGAGGTTGGCTATTGCCTGGTAATTGGTGTAGGTAAGGCTGTACCGCTCATAGATGATGGAAGGATGAGAAATCCGAGTCAGCATTTCTGTCGAGGGAGGCTTCATGATATCCCAAATCATGCTCTCAATTTCCATCGCAGGATATTTCTCTCTGACCTTTGTACTGGCTACTTCCACCACAGGTTTGGAATCTGTAAGGAGGAGAGGAATCTGAACATTCCTCTCTTTCATCCGTGCCAGCAAGATTTCTGTCAACCTTCCGTCACCTGCTCCGACCTCAACGAGGTGAGATGCCTTGCACAACTTGGCCAGTTCTATTGTTATGTGGGCGATGATTCCCCCAAAGTAGGTATAGAAAGGGCCGCTTGAGAGTTCTGAAAAGAGGAGCCTCAGCGTTTGATTGTTCCAGTCAAACTCTCCCAGCGTTTCCATCTCCTTGATCACTTTCATGATCCTCATCTCGGTGAGAAACACGGGGGGAACTTCCTCTTCCTTAACCTCTCTTCCTTCATAGATCGTATCTGACTGCTCTGCCCACTTTTTCCACTCCCTGAAGTGGCTGATAAGGTAGCGGGTATAATTCTCTTCAATATCCCTCAATCCTTTTTTCACCTCATCCATACTCACCATGAGTCTACCCTCCTTTGCGCTAAAGCGATGGCACCGAGAAGCCCTGCCCTGTCCCCAAGCCTGCTCCTTATCACCCTGACTGCTTCTCTGGGTTCTGGAAGCAATAAGGAATGGAGCGTATCCTGTATCGGGTCAAACAGAATCTTACCCACACTGGCAACACCGCCCCCTATTACCACTCTCTCCAGATCAAGCAACAGTACTGCCTGGGCAATGGCAATACCAAGATATTTGCCAGCATCCTGAAACAGTTGCAGTGAGAACGGATCTCCCATCTGAGCCGCCTTCAGTAAGGTCTTGGCTGTAACATTCTCTATCCTTCCTCCAACCAGCTTCAAAACTTTATTCCCTTTTTTATTCCCCTGCGTGATTTCTTCCCTCACCTTGCGGGCAAGAGAGGTTCCTGATGCAAGTGCCTCCAGGCACCCTGACTTTCCACAGGTGCAGTGGGGGCCGTTCTCCTGCACCAGGGTATGCCCGATCTCTCCAGCAAGGCCGTGCTCTCCTCGATACAGTTCACCGTCGAGGATCAAGCCGCCTCCGATCCCCGTGCTCACCGTCAGGTAGAGGAAATTTCTCACGTTCCTCATCTGGCCGAAGGCAGATTCAGCTAAGGCGCCGAGGTTTGCATCGTTGTCAATGAACGCCTTACAACCAAACCTCTCCTCTATCAACCGGCAGAGGAGAACATTCTTCCACACCGGGAAATTGTGGGAGAGGATTGCCTTTCCCTGCTCACAGTCAACCAGACCGCCAAAACTTATCCCTGCTCCTCTTACCTCTCCGCTCTTCGCAGTGCACGCGGAGAGAACGCTTTCAATCAATCCGCAAAGCTGGTCCAGCGACTGTGCAAGGTTCCAGGAACGGTTAACTCCTCCTTTCTTTACAGAAACAATTGTACCATTCAGGTTGGCAAGGCAGGCCCTGATCCAGGTATTGCCAATGTCAAGACCGAGGATATACCGCTGCTTCACTGGTTTAAGAAATCCCGCCAGACCAGCAATAGAGGCAGAGTTTTTCTTTGGAAAGTCCGATAGCCTGAACCATGTTATCAATGCTCTGGTATTTGAGCGAAGTCACATCCAGTTCTTTTCTGATCAACTCAACCATCCTGGCATACTTCTCAGTATGGGGATCAACGTATTCACTCACATCTTCGATATCTTTTCCCTCAATTGCCCTGATGGCCCTGCGCGCAGCCAGTTCCGCGATTCCTCTGGTGGAAAGGGCATATTTGCAGGGGAACATCAAGGGAGGGCAGGCAGGCCTGATATGCACTTCCTTAGCTCCACTCTCCCAGAGTTTCTTCACCGTTAAATTTTTCAGCTGGGTGCCTCTCACGATTGAATCCTCGCAGAGGATGATCCGGTTACCGGCAATAATGTCCCTGATAGCGATCAGTTTCATCTTTGCCACCAGGTCCCTGATCTCCTGAGTTGGAGGGGTATAGCTCCTTCCATAGCCAGGGTTGTATTTCACGAGGGGTCTCCGGTAGGGAAGTCCTGACTCCATAGCATACCCGATGGCGTGCCCAACCCCTGAGTCAGGGACTCCGGCAACGAGGTCTGCTTCCACCGTATCATCCTTCGCCAGAAATCTGCCGCACCTTTCCCTCACGACTTCAACGCTGATTCCCTCATAGCTTGACGCAGGGTATCCCGTGTAGATCCAGAGGAAAGAGCAGATCTGGTTGTCAGGCCCGCCTTCCTTTTTCTGCTTTAATCCGTCCCTGCTCAGCAGAACGATCTCACCCGGATTCAGATACTTCTTTACTGTAAACCCGAGATTGAAAAATGAGAAACTCTCCGAGGCAACGGCCAGATCTTGCCCTTTTTCACCGATAACCAGAGGAGTCCTGCCCCATCTATCCCTGACCGCATAGACACCATCCTGGTTAAGGATCAGGAGCGAGGCTGACCCCTTTACCCGGTCAAACATTTTTTCGATTCCATCGATGAGATCAGAACCCTGGGTAATCAACTTTGCCACCAGTTCGGTAGCACTGAACCCCGTATCGCCTACTTGTACAAAGGACTCGCCCTGCTCCAGGAGCTCCCCAGCCAGCTCGTTCAGGTTATCGATGAGACCTGCCATGACAATGGCAAACGTCCCGAACCTGGAATTAAACAGGAGGGGCTGATCGTCCCGGTCGCTGATCACCCCGATTCCTGCATTCCCCTTCATCTCCTTATAGTCACTGACAAACTTCGATTTGAACTGAGCCTGGCTGATATCATGGATCGACCGGTAAAACCGGTCTCCGAGCACAGCCATCCCTCCTCTCTCTGTTCCCAGATGGGAGTGGTAGTCCGTCCCATAAAAAAGAACATCTGCACAATTGTCTTGAGAAATAACCCCGAAAAGTCCGCTCATATTCTGCTCCTTACATTCCTAAACTGGTTTATCTTTGGACTCACTTCTGTCTCAAATAACCTGCAAACGGATTGATTCCTTTTCGCTTCAATAGCTGAGATTGCTTCGTCATCCGCCGAAGGCGGGCTCCTCGCAATGACGGAAACGGAGAATAATGCTCTCAGTCATTGCGAGCGGAGCGAAGCAATCTCTATTCTGAACATTAATGCGTTACCTAATACCGCAAACTGAAGCGGTTAAATTCTCCTTTATATTCCTCCGCCACAGCCGTCACTTCAGTCACTTCGGCATAGGATGGTCCTCGATGACACCATTTCACCATCTCCCTGACACTTGCCTCCTCTCCTTCAAAAACCGCTTCGACCCGGCCATCGAGCAGGTTCCTTACCCATCCCGTGAGGCCGAGTGTCTCTGCCTTTTCCTGCGTGTAGGCGCGGAAACATACGCCCTGAACCCTTCCCTTGATCCAGACATGGACACGTGTCTGCGCCATCGTCCTTATACCCCGTCACACCTCCTGCGATCGCAGGTAAGAAGAAATTATCTCTGCCTTTTCAATGGTTATTCCGGGTAGCTTTGCAAGCTCATCAATCGAAGCCTTCCGTATCTCCTGCACGCTCCCGAAACGGGTCAATAATAACTTCCTGGTTTTTTCACCCACGCCGGGTATCTCATCCAGGACGGAATGAAACTCTTCCTTCCTTTTAAGAAGGTGATGGTAGCTCAAGGCAAAGCGGTGCGATTCATCCCTGATCCTCTGAAGGAGCGCAAGGAGAGGAGAACCTGGAGAAAGAATGAGCGGATTTTTTCTATGAGGTAAAAATATCTTGTCCTGTTCCCCCTCTTTACCCCTCTCTCCTTTTGCCAGGGCTATTGCGTCAATTCCCTGGAGCTTACATTCACTTATTACTTTGAGAGCTACCTGCAGATGGCCCTTTCCTCCATCGATCATGATGAGGTCAGGGAGATCATTTTCTGTGGTCCCGCGGGCAAGCCTCCTCTTCAGCACCTCATACATCATCCCGTAATCGTCAACCCGGTCAACCGTTCGTATGCGGAAACGTCGATACCACTCCTTCCTCGGCTCTCCATCCTCGAAGCATACCATTGACCCTACGGCAGAACGGCCGGAGAGATTGGAACAATCATAGCATTCGATCCGGAACGGTACACGGCTCAGGTGAAGCCTCTCTTTCAGCTGATCGAGAACCTGCGCACCCGATCCCGATATCTCTTTCTTGCTGGTGAACGAACTCACCGCATTCTGATTCGCCATGCGGATGAGATTGAAACGGTTTCCCTTCCCGGGGACTACGATCCTGACCTTTTTCCCTTTCCTTTCGCTCAGCCAGTTTTCGCTCACCCTCTTCCCTTCAATCTCAAAAGGAATAATGATCTCGTCTGGCAGGAATTTATCAGGGCCATAATACTGGTTGATAAAGGAGGAGATGACCTCCTGGTCCTTCAACAATTCAAAGGCCTTGAGAGAATAGCTCTTACTCCCCACCATCTTCCCCTCGCGGACGAACAGGATGACGATCTCTACCGCTTTACCTTCCCGGTGATAACCGACAACATCCTGATCAACGGCGGAAGGAGAGCAAATCTTCTGCTGCTCGAGGGTCTTTTCCAGTGCATGGATCTGATCCCTGATCCGGGCTGCAGCCTCAAAGTGGAGTTCCTGCGACTCCTCTTCCATTCTCGCTTCTAACTCCCTGACCAGCTCCTGCCTCCTGCCCTGAAGAAAGAGCTGGATCTCCCTCATTACCTTCCGGTATCCATCCACGTCAATGAGATTACAGCAGGGTGCAGGACATTGACTGATTTGGTAATTGACACAGGGCCTCTTCCGGAGTTGGAACCCTTTGGTTTGACATTTGCGAATGGGGAATAAACGGTGGATCAACCGCCAGGTCTCCCGCGCTGCCTGAGCAGAAACATAGGGGCCGAAGTAGAGAGAGCCATCCCGTTTCACCTTCCGGCAGACTGACAGGCGGGGGAACTGTTCTCCCAGGGAGAGACGAAGGTAGGGATAGCTCTTGTCATCCTTCAATACCACATTGTATCGCGGCCGGTACTTCTTGATCAGGTTGCTCTCAAGGATCAGTGCCTCTTTCTCGGTATCGGTGATGATCCATTCGATATCCGATGCCCTGGAGCGGAGTATCTGAGCCTTGAGACTGGTTTCATTGATATTTTTAAAATATGATTTTACCCGGCCCCTGAGATTCTTTGCCTTGCCCACGTAGATAACGGTATCAGGTGATACCTTCATCAGGTAGACCCCGGGCCGGGGAGGAATACTCCTTAAACGGTCTTCGAGATGAACTGTGGAATGTGTGTTAAGCTCTGATACCATATGCTGATAAATTAACACATCTTTCACCCCTGTATCAATAACAAACCCCTTCTCACCAGGCAGGAGGTGTGATACATGAGAAATGCGGATTTTAGATTGCGGAATGAGCGAAATGCAGAATTCAGGAGTCAGGAGTAAGAATTCAAAATAAAAGTCTACTGGATTCTGGCTACTGGATTCTGAATTCTGGGTCAAAAAAACAGAGGCTGATCGCTGAAAGCAGAAAGCTGACGGCTGATAGCTACGAACTAAGGAGAAGTAATGGCAGACGGAAATATGAAAGAGACCGCCTTGAAAGCCGTACATGAGGCTGGGAAGATTTTAATGGACTGCCTGGGCAGCATCCATGAGATCAATTACAAGCGGGAGATTGACCTGGTTACGGAGATTGACCGCCTTTCCGAGGAGCGGATCGTCACCATGATCAGAAAACAATATCCTGACCATGAGATCCTGGCAGAAGAAGGGGGGAGGAGAAAAGGATCCTCCTCTTACCGCTGGATCATTGACCCTCTTGACGGCACGACCAACTATGCCCACGGGTATCCATGCTTCTGTATCTCAATCGCCCTGGAAGAAGCTGGAGAAATAATCTACGGAGTGGTGTATGACCCCACGAGGGAAGAGCTCTTTATCGGAGAAAAGGGTAAAGGTGCAACACTCAACAACAGACCCATCTCTGTCTCCCGGACAAAAAAGCTCACCAACTGCCTCCTTTGCACAGGTTTCCCCTATGATATCCGGGAAGGCAGGGAGACGAACCTGAATCACTTCCAGAAGTTTATGATGCAGTCCCAGGCAGTGAGGAGGGATGGCGCTGCTGCCCTTGACCTCTGCTATGTGGCGGCTGGAAGGTTCGACGGCTACTGGGAACTGAAACTCTCTCCCTGGGATGTTGCTGCGGGAAGCCTCATGGTGAAAGAGGCAGGGGGAACCGTAACCGACTTTGAGGGGAAACACTTTACCCTCTCCTCACCAAAGATTCTTGCCAGCAACGGCAGGATTCACCGCGAGATGGTTGAGGTACTGAGGGGTTTGTGAAAGAGATCAAGAAACAGGACCAAATCCTGAGTTCACGTCTCATCTGGGTGGCAATTTTTCTCTTGGCTCTTGCTCTCCGTTTTCTTTACCTACTTGAAATCAAAAATACGGATGCATTCACCTGCCCGATTGGCGACGGTTTCGTCTACAAAAAATGGGCATTGGATATAGCCGCGGGAAACTGGATCGGCACCGAAGTATTTTATCAATCCCCGTTTTATCCTTATTTTCTGGCCCTGGTATTTGTCTTTCTGGGTGAGAATCTGGTTGGCATCCGCATCATTCAGATAGTGCTGAGTTCGCTCTCCTGTCTGCTCCTCGCCCTTGCCGGTGAGTCTTTCTTTTCCAGACGGGTCGGTATCATAACCGGCCTGCTTGCAGCCCTCTATCCGGTAGGTATTTTCTTTGACGGCCTGGTTCAAAAGACCGCCTTTGACTTCTTCTTTTCAGCACTTCTGTTGTTCGCACTCGCCAAAGCACTTTCAAAATACCGCTGGCCTTTTTTTCTTCTGGCCGGATGTGCTGTCGGTCTGTTGACACTGAATCGCGAGAATGCCCTGATTTATGGACCACTGACCATGGTATGGATCTTACTTTTTTTCAGGCACTATTCGTTGCAATCGCGTTTGATGCGCATGGGCGTGTTCCTCATGGGGATTCTCTTGATTGTCTTTCCCGTCTGTTTCCGCAACTGGAACCTGGGGGAGAATTTTTCAGTGACTTCCGGGTTCGGCTCCATGTTTTACCTCGGTAACAATCCCAATGCCACCGGTTTCTACACCCCGCTCAAGTGGGGCAGAGGTGATGCCTTCCTCGAACGCCGGGATGCGATTGAACGTGCCGAAAAGACCCTCAAGAGGAAGCTGACCCAGGCTGAAGTTTCCTCCTTCTGGTCCGATCAGGCCTTCCGTTTTATTCGCGCTCATCCATTACCATGGCTGAAACTGACTGCCAGGAAGTGGCTTTTGATCTGGAATGCCGAAGAAACACCTGATACAGATGCCATAGAAGCCTATGGTGATTCTTCTCATCTCCTCAACATTCTCTATCGTTTCTTCCATTTCGGTGTGCTGGCCCCGCTGGCCTTATTGGGCATGGTTGTATCGTGGAAAATGAGGGATCGTTCGTTCATTTTATATCTATTGCTGTTTGGCATGGCAGCCGCTGTTGCGCTGTTTTTTGTCTTTGCCCGCTACCGGTTGGTCCTGATTCCGATCCTGGTTCTATTCGCAGCAGTTTTCTTATCGGCTCTGATCGACTGGGTGAGAGAAGGAAGATACAAAACTATTCTCATGTATGGGATAGCGCTGCTTCTGGTTGCGGTTCCTGTAAACTGGCCGATTTATCCTAAGTCTGAAAATAACCACCGGGTACTTGTCTATTATAATATCGCCGTTACCCTGGCAAAGACCGGGAATTTCGCCAGGGCCGATGCCAATTTTCAAAAGGCGCTGCAGTTAAAACCCAACAGTGCTCTCTACCATGTCAAATACAGTTTTTTTCTCGTTGACCAGGGGCAAGACACAGAAGCTGTCTCACATATGCTCACCGCTCTCTCCATCAATCCAGCGCCTGCTGTTAAAAAACAGTGTAATGAGCTGGCAGCCATACTGCTGCACCGGCGGGAGATTGACGCTGCCCTGGCCTGCTATACCGCACTGCTCAAACTGGAGCCTGACAATCCGGTATTGAATTTCAATGCCGGCTATGCCTTTTTCCTGAAGGGCGATCTGCTCGGGGCCGTCACCCTGTACCGGAAGGCATTACAGCTCAAACCTGACCTCAAGGAAGCACAAACAGGGCTGGCGATGGCTCAGAACAAACAGAAAGCCCGCCCCCGTTAGCCGTATCCGGCACTCTCTGAAAACAGGGTTCCTCGTTGCTCAACAATCCGCCTGAGGCGGAACAATTCTGTAAGGGCGTACGGCCGTACGCCCCTACGTGGCAAATTCGTTAGGGCGGGATGAATCCCCTACACAGCCGAATTTGCGGCCGTTCCGCTCGATAAGAATTATTTCCGAAATCCGCCTGCGGCGGATCAATTCGCACTCGGAACCCTGCTTTCGACTTTTTCAGAGATCTCAGAGAATCCCCTTGACAACCTGCTCCAAGAAAGTATAACATATGTATACCTTTTTAGAGAGGCCGCACCGTGGAAAAGTTAACGAAAAAACAGGAAAGGGTATTCTCCTTTATCCGAATGCACCAGGAAAGGTCCGGGTATCCGCCCACAGTACGGGAGATCGTTTCCCACGTTAAGCTGTCCGGCCCTCACCATGCCAAGAAGTTCCTGGACATCCTGGAAAGGAAAGGCTACATCGAGAGGCTCGCCAAGAGTTCCCGGGCGATCAAGCTCCTCAACCGTCCTCCCTCCCGCTCCATCCCCATTGTAGGCAAGGTAAGGGCTGGAGCCCCTCTCCTCGCCGTTGAGAACATAGAGGGATTCCTGGCCCTTGACCAGAAGGTGGCCCGTTTCGAGAACTCCTTTTTCCTCCGGGTAGAAGGGGACAGCATGATCGATGCCCAGATTAAGGATGGTGACCTCGCCCTGGTCAAAGCCCAGTCTACCGCAGAAAACGGGGAGATCGTGGTCGCCCTCCTCGGCGAAGAGGCTACAGTAAAAAAGTTCTTCAAGTACAGGGACTCGATCCGCCTTGAGCCGGCGAACCCGAGGGTAAAACCTATCGTGATCAAAAAGGGGGAGAGAGAGGTCATCATCCTGGGCAAGGTGGTGGCCATCGTAAGAGACTTGGAAGGGAAGACGAGGAAAGGATAAGGGAAGATGGCTACCACCGTTGGAGAAATCATCCAGGTTGGGGCAATCTTCGGGAGCACGACGAAACTCAGGCCGGTCTGGTTTATCTGGAGGGGCAGAGAGTATCGCGTGCAGAAGGTGACCTACTGCTGGAACGAGAGAGAGGGGAAGGCACTGATCCGGCATTTCTCGGTGACCGACGGGGCCAACCTCTACAACCTCTCCTATCACACTGCTGAGATGAACTGGTACCTCGCTCAGGTGGAGGACGGACTGTGAATCAATCTCCTTCCCGCCGGATTATGCACGTGGATATGAACTCCTTTTTTGCCTCGGTGGAACAGCAGTGCAATCCATGGTTGCGGGGGAAACCCATTGCCGTCATCGGCTCAAACAAGAGGACAATCATCACCACAGCATCCTATGAGGCCCGGGCCTTCGGGATAAAGACCGGCATGACCGTACCTGAGGCGAAGAAACTCTGCCCTGACCTCATCCTGGTGACAGGGGATAATAAAAAATACACTGACACCTGCACTCAACTCATCTCGATCTATGAGAATTACACGCCGGCGGTGGAGGTCTTCTCCGTGGACGAAGCATTTCTCGACATCACCGGCTCAACCAGGCTCTTTGGAGGAGAAGAAAAGATGGCCCACCTCCTCAAGGAGGAGATCAGGGAAAAGCTGGGCCTCACCTGCTCCATCGGCATAGCCCCCAATAAGCTCCTGGCCAAGCTGGCAAGCGATCGGCAGAAGCCGGACGGGCTGGTGATCATCAGGGCAGAAGAAGTTACCGCGCTCCTTGAAGACCTCCCGGCAAAGGAGCTCTGCGGCATAGGCCCTCACCTGGAGCAATACCTAACAGCGATGGGTATAAAGACCTGCGGTGAGCTGGGTAGGACAGATCCTGCCCTGCTTAAGAGTAGGTTCGGGGTCATCGGCGAGAAGCTCCACCTCATGGGCCTGGGCATAGATGACTCCCCGCTCATTCCCCTGGAGGAAGAAGAGGAAATCAAGTCGGTAGGGCACAGCATGACACTCGAAAAGGATATAGGGGACCGAAACCTCATCTCCCTCCATATTCTCCAGCTATCCGAAATGGTGGGAAGGAGGCTCCGTACCTACGGGTACCAGGGGAGGACCGTTGCCCTCACTATCCGCTATGCTGATTTCACCACCTTTACCAGGCAGCACAGCCTGAAGGACTATATCGCTCATACCACGGACATCTATCAGACCGCTCTCCGCATCATCTCCTCCATCAGACTTGAACAGGCAGTGAGGCTCTTAGGTGTCAGCGTTTCCAATCTGTGTAAGAGGGCTGTACAACTTTGCCTGTTCGAGGAAGAAAAGAAGAAAGCGCTGGCAACCCAGGCCATGGATGAGATCAACGGCAGGTACGGAGAGTTCACCATCACCTGGGGCACTCTCCTCCTGCGCTACCGCCATTCAGGCGTCATCTCTCCGAGTTGGCAGCCGGAGGGGTAAATAATAATTGACTTATTTTCCCAGAATGAAAGAATTACATAATGAGATAAATAGCGTGTGGTTAGGGAAATGATAAAAAAAGGTACATTCCAGAAGTTTGAAAAGGAGTTGTTGAAAAATGAAAGGGTAGATATCAAGAAAAATTTTCAGATCATGAGCGCCCTTTACAAGGAAGCAGTCACTCTTGGGATATTCCCTCTAAAAGACCCTCTTGAGGGAATAGAAGTAAAAATAAAGATTGCCAAGGTGGTTAATAGTTTAAAAGATGAAAAATAAAAGTGGAAGAATTCAACAACGTCCCTTCCTACTCGTGCCTGTGGAATCTCCGAAAGTCCAGCATCCTCCATCAGTTTCTTAAGACCTTCATTGTCTCCGAGTTTGTCTTTATTATTAATGAGGTGATAGAGTGCTGTCAGCGTGTGAGTCTTTCCACCGCCGAATTGTGTGATAAGGGCGAGCACAGGGGCGGTGTTCTCAGTTTCTCCTGCCAGCCGACGCAGCACCATCCCCACATGTTCACAGAGGGCACGGGTGAAGTAGGTTCGAGAGAAAAATTGTTTAGGATCACGGTAGTCTTCTGGTGCAGTACAGGCAACAACCTGCTCAAGGGCGATGGCAAACTCATCCGGGTTGAATGACCGTCCTTGACGGACTTCCTTCCTCGGCGTTGCTACCTTATACCAGGGTTCCATCAGACTAATCTCCAAACCCTTGGTTTAAGCACATTAACGATCACCAATTCCCTGGCCACCCCTCCGGGTGCTCTCATTCTCATAAACCCGAGGCTTCACTCTATCACTGAGAATCGTATAATTCTGCAACCCCAGTTTCTTGCATAATAGCTCTACGTCGATCTTGCCTCGACCCCTTATCCACTGCGCGGGAGTAACACCCCTTCTCCTGATCTCATCATCAATCTCCTCCCGCACCTTATGAATCCACGCAAGAGACTTTGTTTCCCATTCCTTCCTATTCTTCATATTCGATAACCTCCTCTGGAGAAACAATTTCGATTAAGGGATATCCAAGCCGAAGATTTACCGAATGTACCACCCGCCTAGTTCTTATATTTACAATATCCCGAAAATTCCATGAAACAACAGCATCTACACCCTCAGCTGTTGCGGCCGCGAGATGACGCAAATCCAGTCTTGCTGCTTTTCGGATAAAACCCTCCTTTTCATAGATTTCTAAGAGACCAGCAGAATTTTCATCTTCAGTAATGATTTGAAAAGGTACTTTCTGTATCTCGTTTATGAGTCTCTTCTTCAATTCCTCTGGGCTCCGGTCTATTTCTTCGAGAACTATATTCGAAATAACTCCCGTATGCTTCCCCTCGACGATTAAATCGAGCAGGTGGCGGGTAATTTT
>Ga0315284_10004300_pt1 | contig 20250 bp, 15 predicted proteins | sample YL17G09_16_MG_FD_203696 | JGI IMG/M metagenome (GOLD analysis project Ga0315284, IMG submission 203696) | Sediment microbial communities from Yellowstone Lake, YNP, Wyoming, USA - YL17G09_16 | ecosystem: Environmental > Aquatic > Freshwater > Lake > Sediment | place: USA: Wyoming | collected...
TAAAACGCCATTTTGATTTGAGAAAGGCGACAGGGAAAGACCCTCTGAATGCTGCCGCGCTCGCAGATGGCAGGCACAAGACAGACGCGCCGAACTATCGCGGTTTGGGTTATAGAACAGACCCCCGCGAAAGAGGACGATTTGTGGAACTGTTTTACTACCAAGCAGAACAGTCCGGGGGGATTACGCCGTCCTCTATCGATATAGCAATCAAGCAGTATCATGTTAAGCAGGCACAAATAGAGGTCATGAAGGCCAAGGCTAAAGCTAAGGAGACATAGTGGAGTGGCCGAAATTGATCTTTTTGCGAACCAGCTTTTAGAAGAAGCTAAACGGTTTCTTTAAAAGGCTAGAGAGTGTTCGGATGCAGCAGCCGAAGCAGCAAACCTGCATGCTGCCCTTATGCTTTCATTCTGTGCGTTAGAAGCCCATGTTCATTCGATTGCAGAGGAATTCTCCATCCGACCCGACTTGTCGGCTCACGAGAAAGGAATGCTATTAGAGCGGGAGGTTAGACTGGAAGATGGAGAGTTTCGACTAAAGCCGGGTCTCCGAATGGCAAAGCTTGAGGATCGCATCGAATTCTTGCACGCCAAATTCTCTGGCAAGGCTGTGGACCGCTCCTCAACGTGGTGGGGACAACTCAGCACTGCGACGAATCTTCGTAACCAACTGACCCACGCTAAGAGTGTCCCTGCAATAACTGAGGCTGCTGTACGAAGCGCAACGCAAGCAATAATTGATGCGCTCGACGCGCTGTATCAGGCGATTTACAAAAGGAAATTTCCTCCGGCCGGTCAAGGGTTGCAATCGCGTTTGATTTTTTGAGAGTTCCCCATTGCCATACCGCAACCGCCCTTTGCCATTACAACTATCTGCGGATTCACGACTCTTTGCGCGTTACACCTGTGATCGCAGCCGGAGCAACGGACCATTCACGCGCTGCGTGCTAGGGTAGCCGCCTCTCGCGCGACTGTGTTAACATCAAAAGGTTTAGGGACTTGCGAAGGATGCGACTGGGTGAATCAGTCCCTGATTCCGAGTCGATAAGAGCCTCCGAAGCCCGCAAGCGAACTCCAACGAAAGCCAGGTCTTGTGTCGAAGAAATCCGAACCTATTCGTTCAGTCAAAGGCGCCCGCGACCTGCTGCCGCGCGAGACCGCGCTGTGGCAGCGCGTGGAGGATGAGGCACGCCGCGTCTTCGCTGCTTACAATTTTCGCGAGATTCGCACACCGATCATGGAACAAACTGCCCTCTTCGCGCGCAGCGTGGGCGCGGATACGGACATCGTTACCAAGGAGATGTACACGTTCCAGGACCGCGATAATGAATCGCTCACCTTGCGTCCGGAGGCGACGGCATCGGTCGTTCGTGCTTACATCGAGCACGGACTTTTCAACGAGGGTGGGATCCAGAGGCTCTACTATATGGGCCCGATGTTTCGCCGCGAGCGTCCGCAAAAGGGGCGTTACCGTCAGTTCTTCCAGATTGGCGCGGAGGTCTTGGGCTCCGACCACCCGGCCATCGACGCGGAGTTTCTGGAGATGCTCGTCTTGCTGCTGGAGCGAGTCGGATTACGTGAGTTCGAACTACTGATCAATTCTGTGGGCTGCGCAAAGTGCCGGCCCGAATATGTGAAGATCCTGCGCCGCGCTCTGGAACATGTGAAAACCAGCCTTTGCGCTGACTGCCAGCGTCGCGCGGAATCAAATCCTCTGCGTGTGCTCGACTGCAAGGTAGAAGCGGACCAGCCCATCATCGAGAAACTTCCTCAAATCCTTGACCACTTGTGCCCGGAATGCCGGCAGCACTTTGACAGCGTGACGGGCGAACTCTCGCAACGCGGCATCGCGTTCAGGATTAGGCCGCGTCTGGTGAGAGGGCTTGACTATTACACGCGCACCACGTTTGAAGTGACGAGCGGCGCACTGGGCGCGCAAAACGCCCTGCTCGGCGGGGGACGATACGATGGCCTTGCTGAAATGCTGGGTGGGCCGCCCACGCCGGGCTTTGGCGTGGCCATCGGCCAGGACCGCTTGATGCTGGCCGTGAGTGAGGCGGGCCAACTCAAGTCCGAGGATCAGCTTGCGGCTTATGTCGCCTGGATGGGGGATGGAGCCCTCCAACCCGCCACGCAACTCGCGCGGGAAATGCGGCGCGAAGGGTTGAGCGTCGAAATCGGTTGCGAGCCGGTGAAACTGAAGAAGTCACTGGGCATGGCCAACCGGCTCGGAGCCCGTTTCGCGATTATCATTGGAGAAGGCGAACTCGCCGCCGGGCGCTTCCAGGTGAAAGATATGATCTCGGGCCAGCAGGCGGAAGTCGAGCCCGCGCGCGTGGCGTCGTACGTGAGGGAGAACCTGCAGAAAGGTTAACCACCGACGTGAAACTGGACCTTCTCGGGGATCGTCAGCGAACACATTATTGCGGGGAGCTGCGCAAGGGGCACGCCGGGCAGACGGTTTTTCTGGCGGGCTGGGTGGCCCGCCGCCGCGACCTCGGCAATCTCATCTTCCTCGACCTGCGCGACCACACCGGCGTCACGCAGGTGGTCTGCAACCGCGAATTGAGCGCGGAGGTCCACGACAAAGCCGAGGAAGTGCGCGCCGAATACGTTGTGGGAGTGGAGGGCGAAGTGGTCCGGAGGGCGCCCGATACCATGAACGCCCAGCTCGCAACCGGTGAAGTGGAAGTGCAAGCAAAGAAGCTGCTGCTCCTCAATGAAGCGAAGACGCCGCCGTTTCCCATCGAAGACGATACGAAGACGCTCGAGGAGACCCGGCTTCGCTACCGTTACCTCGACTTGCGCCGCGGGAGGATGCAGCGCAACATCCGGCTGCGCCATCAGGTCGGCCTGACCGTGCGCGAGCATATGAGCGAGCACCGATTTATCGAAGTTGAGACGCCTTTCATGACGCGCTCGACGCCCGAGGGCGCGCGCGACTTTCTGGTCCCCAGCCGCATTCATCACGGCCACTTCTACGCCCTGCCACAGTCGCCGCAACTCTTCAAACAGTTGCTGATGATCGCCGGCTATGACCGCTACTTCCAGATCGTGCGCTGCTTCCGCGATGAAGATTTCCGCGCGGACCGCCAGGCGGAGTTCACGCAGGTGGACATCGAGATGGCGTTCCCGCAGCGTGACGTGCTCTTCGCCATCATCGAGCAGTTGATGGAGAAACTCTTTGCGCTGGTGGATGTCAAGGTCGAGCACCCCTTCCCGCGCTTCAGCTTCGACACGGTGATGGAGAAGTACGGCTCGGATAAGCCCCACCTGGGATTTGATCTGGCGTGGAAGCGCATGACCCTGCCGGCAGGAGCGGAAGAGAAGCTGCACATCATGCAGCCCTTCAAAGTAATGCGCGTGCCGGGCTGGGCGAGCGCATCGCGCAGTCAGCTTGACAAGCTGCAAGACCAGGCGAAGTCGAACGGCGCCGACTGGTTCGCGTACGCCAAGCTGGATGAGGCCGGCGTGCACTCTCCTCTCGCCAAGGCTATCGGAGAAGAAGCCGTCCGCTCTCTGCTCTCGGGCGGGGAAGCGCAGTCGGGAGACCTGGTTCTCTTCCTGGGATTGAAATCCGGGAAAGCTGACCGGCAATCCCTGGCCAAGCTGGACAACGCTTCGGGCGAAATCCGGCTCGATCTGGGACGCCGGCTCGAGCTGATCAAACCTGGCACGTGGAGTTTCCTCTGGGTGATCGACTTTCCCATGTTCGAGTACGACGAGAAGGGAAACCGTTACGGCGCCATGCATCATCCCTTTACATCGCCGCGCGAGGAAGACTTGGAAAAGCTCGAATCCGATCCGAGCGCGGTCAAGGCCCTTGCGTATGACCTGGTCCTGAATGGCGCGGAGATTGGCGGCGGCAGCATCCGAATCCATCGCCAGGATATTCAGAAGCGGATTTTTTCTGTGCTGGGCCTGACACCGGAGAAAGCCCGCGAACGGTTTGGATTTTTCCTCGACGCGCTCGAGTCTGGCACACCGCCGCATGGCGGCATTGCGCTCGGCTACGACCGCATCATTGCGCTAATGGCGGGAGAGTCCAACATTCGCGAGGTCATCGCGTTTCCCAAGACCGCCAGCGCCGTGGACCTGATGTGCGACGCGCCGGCGACCGTCGACCCCGAGCAGCTTGACGAGCTGGGACTGGAAATCAAAAAGCATTGATCCATCGGATCATCGGGTCATCGAGCCATCGTGCAGGATTTCCGGATGGCGGCGATGAACCGATGGCCCGATCACCCGATCTCATGTCTGTCATCCGCATCCTTCCGGAAGCCGTTGCCAACAAGATCGCCGCGGGCGAAGTTGTCGAGCGCCCCGCTTCGGTCGTCAAGGAGTTGATGGAAAACTCGCTTGACGCCGGGGCGGAGCGCGTGGAAGTGGCGCTCGAAGCGGGCGGCAAGCGCCTGATCCGCGTTGCCGACGATGGCTGCGGGATGAACCACGACGACGCTCTCCTGGCCTTCGAGCGCCACGCGACGAGCAAGATACGCACTGCTGAAGACCTGTTTGAAATTTCTACTCTGGGATTCCGCGGTGAAGCGCTGCCGTCGATTGCCGCGGTCTCACGCCTGGAGCTCGAGACCCGGCACGCCTCCGAGAACGCCGGGACGCGCATTGAAATCTCCGGCGGCCGGCTGCGCGACGTGAAGGAAACGGCCTGGGCGCAGGGGACGAGAGTAGAAGTTCGCGACCTGTTCTTCAATACGCCCGCGCGCCGGAAGTTTCTGAAATCCGAATCCACCGAACTCGGGCACATCGCGACGCTGGCCACTCACTATGCGCTCGCCCAGCCGCGAAAGAGTTTCCGCCTGAATTCCCTCAGCAATGAAATCCTCAATGTCTCTCCGGTCTCAACCGCGCGCGAGCGGGTTTACCAGGTCCTCGGCGGCCAACTCCTCGAGCAGTTGGTTGAGATTTCGCCGTTCGAGCGCCGCATGCCGGCGTTTTCCGGCCCTGCCTCCGGGGAGGAGGACGAAGGAGCCGCGGAGCCCGTCGTGGTGAGAGTATCAGGGTTCGCCTCGCGGCCGGACGTACAAAAGCTGAATCGCAATCAGATTTACTTTTTTGTGAACCGGCGGCTGGTGCGCGACCGCCTGATTCTGCATGCCATCACGGAAGCCTACCGCAACATTCTTCCCGCGAGCGTTTTCCCGGTGGCGTTGATTTTCCTCGAGCTGCCTGCCGCAGAAGTGGACGTGAATGTTCACCCTTCAAAGACTGAGGTCCGATTTCGGCATTCCGCTTTCATCCACGATCTGGTCCGGGATTCGATTCGACAGGCTCTCATGGCGGCACGGCCAGTGGCGGCCTTCCCGATGTCCAAGACGGCCCGGAGCGCACCTCCTGATTTGGTGGAAGCAGAGGCGGCGGAGAAGCTCGGTGATGAGCGACCGCTGATGAAAGGCCCTGAGATTGGATTGCCACAGGGCGCGCCACGTGGCGGCCGTCGCCCCGGTGATTTTCACCTCACTTCGCCTCAGCCCGAACCGCAGACGGGAACCTTGCCGCTCGACACGTCGGCGATGTCTGTTTACGCTCCCGTGATACCTCCACTCGTCGCGCCGGGCGAGGCGGGCCCGGCGGCCGTCCCCGCGGCGAGCGGCGTTGCAGAGTTCCCAACCGATCTCCAGCCGCTCGGGCAGGTGCAGGACAGTTTCATTGTCGCCACGAACGCCGACGGCCTCTGGATCGTGGACCAGCACGTGGCGCACGAGCGCGTGCTTTTCGAGCATCATCTCCGCCAGCGGCGAGAAAAAAAAGTCGACGGCCAGCGGCTCCTGCTACCGATCATCGTGGAATTGAAGCCCGAGCAGCAGGCGACCTTTCAGGATATCGCGGAGGAATTGACTTCCAACGGCTTCGACGTTGAACCCTTTGGCCAGCGGACGGTGGCCGTCAAGACGGCTCCCGCCGGGATTCGAGCCGACGACGTTGAGCGGCTGTTGATTGAGATCCTGGACGGCGTGGGGCGGGAAGCACGTTCCATTTCGCTCGACGTGTTGCGGCTGAAGATTGCCGCCTCGGTTTCATGCCACGCGGCCATCAAGGTGAACATGCCGCTCGAGCGCAACAAGATGGAATGGCTGCTGCGCGAACTGGGCAAGACCGAGTGCCCGATGACCTGCCCGCACGGCCGGCCGATTATGTTGAAGTACGGCATGAAGGAGATTCAGAAAGCGTTCAAGCGCATCTGACATACCTCCCACATGCACGAAACCACTTTCGCGGAAAGGCGCGAGCGGTTAGCATAGAGTGGCGGAGGCTGCCCATGAGTTACGATGAGCTCCTGGATCGCATTACGGTTGATCCCAGTGTTTGCGGGGGGAAGCCCTGTATTCGCGGCACCCGAATCAACATTGCGGTTATCCTGGATGGTCTCGCCGAAGGCTTGACCCCTGAGCAGATCATTGACCACTACCCCCAGCTCACGCTTGATGATCTTCACGCCGCGCTGGCCTATGCCGCCGAGCTTTCAAAAGAGAACATCTGGAAGGTTGCTCCTGCCTTATGAAGTTGAAGCTGGACGAGAACCTCTCTCGTCACTTAAAGGCTCCCCTGGAAACACTTCGCCATGACGTCACCACGGCGTTGGAAGAAGGCCTGGTTTCGCAGCCGGACAGCATCATCGCGAAGGCGGCAAAGCGGGAGAGCAGGATGCTGCTGACTCTGGACGTTGAATTCGCTAACCTGAACAAATACGCGCCCGGCGACCATCCTGGCGTTGTTTTGTTCCGGCCTCGCAGCCTGGGGCCTCTGACCGTGAATCGTTTTGTCGAACAGTTCGTAGCATCGACTGATCTAGGGCGTTTGGCGGGATGCGTCGTCATTGTGGAGCCGGCGCGTGTGAGGATCCGATGCCCTGAAGCGAATTCCGCGCCGCCAGAAACGAAGAGGCCTGCCAGGTGACAACTCCACTGGTCATCACCATTGACGGTCCCGCCGGGGCGGGGAAGAGCACGGTAGCGCAGGAACTGGCTGCGCGGCTGGGGCTGAACTATGTGGACAGCGGGGCGACTTATCGCGCGGCGGCGCTGAAAGTGCTCGAAACCGGTGTCTCACCCGAAGACGAGGCAAGCGTGGCGAAAGTGGTTGAGTGCGCCGAGATTCAGTTCACAACCGGCGAGTCGCACTCCCGCGTTTCTCTGGACGGCCGGGATGTTTCCCAGGCGATCCGCACGCCGGAAGTGACCCTGGCCGCCGCCAAGGTTTCGCGTCTGCCGGAAGTTCGGAAGAAGCTGATCGCTTTGCAGCGCAGCCTGGTGCGAAGCCGGGGCGTGGTCATGGAGGGCCGCGACATCGGCACCGTGGTCTTTCCGGATGCGCCGCTCAAAATCTTTCTCAAGGCAGACGTGGAAGAGAGGGCTCGGCGGAGGCTGAAGCAAGACCAGGAAGATAACCGGGGCGCCAGCCTCGAGCAGACCGCCTACGAGATCGGCCGCCGCGACCAGCTCGACGCGGAAAGGAAAATCTCACCGCTGGTTCCGGCTGCTGATGCTGTGGAGATAGATTCCACCAACCTCAATGCCAGCCAGGTGGTCGAGCGCATCCTCGATCTTGTTCGTAAGAGAAAACTAGTCTAAGTGTGAAGTGTGAAGGTTGAAGGGTAAAGTGTGAAGCACAGGACGCGGCCTTTCATCCTTCACACTTCAGACTTCCTTGCTTCCTAATCCCTAACCCCTAATCCCCAAACTCACCGCCCGCCGTTGCTCATCGAGGAGAGGAACATCCCATTGCTGGCGGTCTTCGAGAGCTTGTCGATGATGAGCTCCATCGACTCGACCGGCGAAAGCGGGTTCAGGACCTTGCGCAGGACCCAGATGCGGTTCAATTCATCCTTGCCGACCAGCAGTTCTTCCTTGCGCGTGCCGGATTTGTTGATATCGATGGCGGGGAAGACGCGCTTGTCCACGAGCTTCCGGTCGAGGTTAATTTCCATATTGCCGGTGCCCTTGAACTCTTCGAAGATCACATCGTCCATGCGGCTGCCGGTGTCGATGAGCGCGGTGGCGATGATGGTGAGGCTGCCGCCCTCTTCGATGTTGCGGGCGGCGCCGAAAAAGCGCTTGGGGCGCTGCAAGGCGTTGGAGTCCACGCCGCCGGAGAGGACCTTGCCGGAGGGCGGGACGACGGTGTTGTAAGCGCGCGCCAGGCGGGTGATGGAGTCGAGCAGGATGACGACGTCGCGCTTATGCTCGACCAGTCGCTTGGCTTTCTCGATGACCATCTCGGCCACCTGGACGTGCCGGGCCGCGGGTTCGTCGAAGGTCGAGCTGATGACCTCGCCCTTCACGGTGCGCTGCATGTCGGTGACTTCCTCCGGCCGCTCGTCGATGAGCAGGACGATGAGCGTAATCTCCGGGTGGTTGGTGCTGACGGAATTGGCGATGGTCTGGAGCAGCATGGTCTTGCCGGTGCGCGGCGGGGCGACGATCAAGCCGCGCTGTCCCTTGCCGAGGGGAGTGAGGAGATCCAGCACGCGCGCCGAGACGTTTTCCTTGATGGTCTCGAGGCGGATGCGCTCCTGCGGATAAAGCGGCGTCAGGTTGTCAAAGAAGATTTTGTTGCGCGACTCATCAGGCGGCTCGAAGTTGATGGCCTCCACCTTGATGAGCGCGAAATACCGCTCGCCGTCCTTGGGCGGACGGATCTGGCCGGAGATCGTGTCGCCGGTGCGCAGGTCGAACTTGCGAATCTGCGAGGGCGAGACGTAGATATCGTCCGGCCCGGGCAGGTAGTTGTAGTCCGGCGCGCGCAGGAAGCCGAAGCCGTCGGGCAGGCACTCGAGCACCCCTTCGGAGAAGATGAGGCCGTTCTTTTCGGTTTGCGCTTGCAGGATCTTGAAAATCAGTTCCTGCTTGCGCAGGCCCGTGGCCCCCACCACGCTCAGGTCTTTGGCGACCTGGGTCAGGGTGGTGATATTCATCTCCTTCAGCTTGGCGATGTCGAGGACTTCGCCTTCTTTCAGTTCAACGATCTTTTCATCTTGCACTTCGTCTTGTACTTGTTTTCTGGCAGGCATAATTTCTCTCTTCAGTTTCTCCTAGAATCTCGACCCGCTCGCGGGTCGGTTGGTGTTAAGCCTTGACCTCCCGGGGCTGGGTTTCGCCGCTGAGTCGTTGATCCAATCGTGGGTTCAAACGAGCAGTTCAATTCGGAATAACGGCGGCGAACAGTGTGGTTAATTCTTTCTACTTGGTACCTGGAAAAATCAACTCTGGACTGTCTGGGTTAGTGAATTGGTTCGGTTATGAAGCTGGAATCTTCTCTACCCACTTTCCTTCGATGCGTCAGTGCGAGGATAGGTTTCCACAGTTCTTCATAGTTTCTCGCTCCGCTTCCGCTCTTAATTGGTCAATGTCTCCCGGCCGGCGTCCCGTGTTGACGGCTCCAGGGGCGGCGGCGCTTCCGGTCCGGGCTCGGCGGTCGCCCGAGAGTCGATCTTCTGCTCCAGCGCCAGGTCCAGCACATCATCCATGGTTTCGACGAACCGAATGGTGAGTTCCTGCTGGATGTTCGCCGGGATATCCGCCAGGTCTTTTTCGTTGTCGCGCGGGAGGATAACGATCTGGTTTCCCGCGCGGTGCGCCGCCAAGAGCTTTTCCTTGACGCCGCCAATGGGCAACACCTTGCCGCGCAAAGTGATCTCGCCGGTCATCGCGACATCCCGTCGCACGGGGATGCGCGTCAACGCGCTTACCACCGCCGTGGCCAGCGTGATGCCGGCGGACGGGCCGTCCTTGGGGATAGCGCCTTCCGGGATGTGGATATGGATATCCACATGACGGTAGAAATCCGATCCCAACCCCAAAGCCGCGGCCCGCGAGCGCACGTAGCTCAGAGCCGCCTGTCCCGATTCCTGCATGACGTCGCCCAGTTTCCCGGTCAGCAGCAGCTTGCCCTTGCCCGGCATGATGGTGGCCTCGATGTTGAGGATCTGGCCACCCACTTCGGTCCACGCCAGGCCGGTGGCGAGGCCGACTTCGTTCTTTTCTTCCGACTTGGTATCCCGGAACTTGATCACGCCCAGGTATTCCTGCAGATCCTCCGGTTTCAAGGCAACCTGCAGCCCCTTGCCTTCCTTGACTACCTTGCGCGCCACCTTGCGGCAGATATTGGCAATCTCGCGCTCCAGGTTTCGGACGCCGGCTTCCCGCGTATAGCCCCGGATGATGCCGACTAGCGCTTCATCGCTGAAGGTAAGGGTCTCCGCCTTCAGTCCCGTCGCCTCGAGCTGTTTGCGGACCAGGAAGCGCTTGGCGATTTCCAACTTTTCCGGCTCGGTGTATCCCGGCAGGCGGAGGGTCTCCATGCGGTCCTGAAGCGGCTGGGGGATGGTGTGGACGACGTTGGCGGTGGTAATGAAGAAAACCTTGGAGAGGTCGTATTCGACGTCCAGGTAGTGGTCCGAGAACATGTGGTTCTGCTCGGGGTCCAGCACCTCGAGCAGCGCGGCCGAGGGGTCACCGCGGAAATCCATGCTCATCTTATCCACTTCGTCGAGCAGGAAGATGGGATTGATCGTCCCGGCCTTCTTCATCATCTGGATGATCTGGCCGGGCAAGGCGCCGATATAGGTCCGCCGATGGCCGCGGATTTCAGCTTCATCGCGCACGCCGCCGAGCGACAGCCGCACGAATTTGCGGCCCGTAGCGCGGGCAATCGACCGGCCCAGCGAGGTCTTGCCCACTCCCGGCGGGCCTACAAAGCAGAGGATTGAGCCCTTCGGGTGCTTGACGAGCTGGCGCACGGCGAGGAATTCCAGGATCCGCTCCTTGATCTTCTCCAGCCCATAGTGGTCTTCTTCTAGGATCTGCTCGGCGCGCCGGAGGTCGCGATTCTCTTTCGACTTCTTTTTCCAGGGCATGGCGAGCAGCCAGTCGAGGTAATTGCGCGAGACGGTGGACTCGGCCGACATGGGCGGCATCATTTCCAACCGCTTCAATTCCGCGTCGGCCTTGTCGCGCGCGTCCTTGGTCATCCCCGAGGCTTCGATTTTCTTCTTCAATTCGTCGATCTCGTTCTTCTCGTTGCGCCCAAGTTCTTTCTGGATGGCCCGGATTTTCTCGTTCAGGTAATACTCGCGCTGCGCCCGTTCCATCTGCCGCTTGACGCGCCCCTGGATGGCCCGGTCAACGTTGAGCTTTTCGATCTCCACGTCGAGGATGTCGGCCAGGCGCGTCAGCCGGTCGACGGGATCGAAGATTCCCAGAAGTTCCTGTTTCTCCTCGATGCTGACGTTGAGGTTCGCGGCCACGGTGTCGGTGAACTTGCCGATCTCGTCCACCTTGACGGCGGCGATCATCGTCTCGTAGTTCAGGCTCTGGGAAAGCTTGACGTATTGCTCGAACAGCCCGGTGACCCGCTGCACAAGCTGCTCCAGGCTCGGGGTGGTGACGGGCCGGTAGGTTGCGGTCTTCACCGTCACGCGGAAGTAGCCTTCATCGTTCGAAATCTTGAGCGTCTTGCCCCGCTCGATGCCTTCCACGAGGACTTTGATGTTGCCGTCGGGGAGCTTCAAGCTCTGGACGATGTTGGAGATGGTCCCGACCTGGTGGATCTCGTTGGGCTTGGGCTCATCCACCGAGGCGTCATGCTGTGTAGCCAGGAAGATCTTCTTGTCGCCCGCCAGCGCGTCTTCGAGCGCCCGGATGGAACTTTCGCGGCCGACGACGAAGGGGGTCATCATGTGCGGAAAAATGACGACATCCCGGATGGGCATCATCGGCAATGCGCGCGTGTCGGATTTTTCTCGTCCGGAGAACATGGGGGAATTCATTAACCTGCCTTTTCCAGCAGCGTGGAACTGAAGCTGATCTCGTGTTTCCTGACCATTTCCTCGGTCACCACGAACTCCCGCAGTTTGCGTTGGCTGGGAAGGTGGTACATCAAGTCCAGCATCAGGTCCTCGAGGATCATCCGCAGCCCGCGGGCCCCGAGCTTGCGCTCGATGGCATGGCCGGCAATCACGACCAGGGCCTTCTCCGTGAACCGCAGCTTGACGTTCTCGAATTCAAACAGCTTCTGGTACTGGCGGATGAGGGCGTTCTTGGGCTGCGTCAAGATCTCCACCAGCGCCGCCGCATCCAGGTCATTCAAAACACTCACCACGGGCAGCCGGCCCACGAACTCCGGAATCAACCCGTACCTGATAAGATCTATCGGCTGAACCTGCTCGAGTATTTCGATGTCTCTGCGGCTTTGGGGAGCTGGGGTGGCCGCGTTGTCGGTGTGGAAGCCCATGGCCTTCCGGCCGCCGCGCCGCTCGATAATCCGCTCCAGGCCCACGAAGGCTCCGCCGCAAACGAACAGAATGTTCGTCGTATCCACGGGCGTGAATTCCTGGTGGGGATGCTTGCGTCCGCCCTGCGGCGGAACGTTGGCGACGGTGCCTTCCAGGATCTTCAGCAGCGCCTGCTGGACACCCTCGCCGGAGACGTCGCGCGTGATCGACGGGTTTTCGTCCTTCTTGGAAATCTTGTCGATCTCGTCGATGTAAATGATACCTTGCTGGGCGCGCTGCACGTCGCCGCCGGCATTCTGCAGCAGTCGCAGGATGACGTTCTCGACGTCCTCGCCGACGTAACCCGCCTCGGTCAGCGTGGTGGCGTCCACAATCGCGAAGGGGACTTCCAGCATGCGGGCCAGGGTCTGCGCCAGGAGTGTCTTGCCGGTGCCGGTTGGGCCGATCAGCAGGATATTGGATTTCGTCAGCTCCACATCGCTGCGCGAGCGCGCCATCATGATGCGCTTGTAATGGTTGTAAACCGCGACGGCCAGCTTCTTCTTGGTCTTTTCCTGCCCGATCACGTACTGGTCGAGGAAATCCTTCACTTCGGCGGGTTTGGGCAACTTGACCTGGGCGGCCGGGAGCTGGTCAGCCTTTTCCTCATCCAGGATCGTCTTGCACACGATCACGCATTCGTTGCAGATGTAGGTGCGCGGCGGGTCACCCGGTGAAGCGATGAGCTTCCGCACCGCGTCCTGACTCTTGTTGCAGAACGAGCAGCGCAAGGCTTCGTCGTTACCGCTGCGTTTCACAGCCATCTCCCGTTCCTACGTGTGCTTGAAGATAATCTCGTCAATGATGCCGTATTCGCGCGCCTGCTGAGCCCCCATCCAGAAATCGCGCTCCATGTCGTGTTCGATCTTTTCCAGCGGCTGGCCGGTATGTTTGGCCATGATTTCGTTCAGACTGGCCCGGATGCGCAGGATTTCGCGGGCGTGGATATCGATGTCGGTCGCCTGCCCGGACAGCCCACCTATGGTAGGTTGATGGATGAGGACTCGGGAGTTGGGCAAGGCGAAGCGTTTGCCGGGCGTTCCGGCGGCAAGCAGCAACGCCGCGATGCTGGCGGCCTGCCCGATGCAGATCGTGGCGACGCTGGGCTTGATGAACTGCATGGTGTCGTAAATCGCCATCCCCGCCGTCACCACGCCCCCCGGCGAGTTGACGTAAAGCGACACATCCTTCTCGGGGTCCTCGGCGGCCAGGAAGAGCAGTTGGGCGGTTACGACGTTGGCGACGTTGTCGTCGATCGGCGTGCCGATAAAAATAATGTTGTCCCGCAACAGCCGCGAATAGATGTCGTAGGCGCGCTCTCCCCGGTTCGTCTGTTCCACTACCATGGGGATGAGCGTCATATTCGGTTGGTTCTTGCTCATGGCTTGTCTTGGGCTTCGGTCCTCAACCCGGCGCTGACTTTCTCTAACTTTTCCGTATGATTTTTGCGTGGCGGTAGATGAATTCAAGCGCTTTCTGGTTGCGGCGAGTAGATTTGATTCTATCCAGCGCGCCATCCTGTGTCAAGCGCGATTTGAGCGTCGCGGGCGCTTCGTGATGCTCCTCCGCCAGGCCACGGATCAATTCGTCCACTTCTTCCTCGGAAACCTCGATCTTCTCGGCCTCGGCAATTCTCGCCAGGATCAACGAGCCACGAACTTCCTTCTCGCCCTCAGGCCTGGCTTCCTCGCGGATCTTGCGCCAGTCGATTTCGGTGGTCCGGGGGTCGATGCCCTGCGCCACGAGTTGCCTCATGATCTTCTCGATCTTGCGTTCGAGCTGAGATTCGACCAGCGCCCCCGGCACCGGAAACGCCTGCCGGTTGACGAGTTGCTCGAGGAGGTTGTTCATGGCGGCGGCTTCAACCTGGCGCTTCCGGCTCGCTTCCAGGCCTTCGCGCAGCTTAGCTCGCAGGTCGCTCAGGGCTTCCGCCTCGCTGACCGATTTGGCCAGCTCGTCGTCAACCGCGGGCAGCACCTTCTTTTTGATACTCTGGACTTCCACGCGGTAGCCCAGGGTTTTGCCCGCCAGCGATTTCTGTGCGTAGTCGCCGGGATAGGTGACTTCAAACTCGCGCACGTCGCCGGATTTGACACCGCGCAGGTTCTCGGTGAAGGCCGGCACGGTCCCTTTCCCCCCCAAGTGAACCACGGCCTCGCGGGCCTCTACCGGCCGGCTCGTGGGGTCTTTCGGGTCGCGTCCCTGGTAAGACACCAGGACGTAGTCATCATCCGTGGCGGGTCGATCCTCGACGGCTTCGTAGGTTGCCGCCCGCTGTCGCAGTTCTTCCAAGGCCTGATCAACGTCCGCGTCGGTCACCGCGGCGGATGCTTCTTCCACTTCCAGACCTTTGTACTCGCCCACTTCGAAGGAAGGAAGGACTTCGAACGTCGCTTTGCAGGTGAGAGGCTGGTCTTCCTCGAACTTCAGTTCTTCAAACTGCGGCTCGCCCACCACCGACAAGTTCCGTTCTTTGACCGCCGTGCTGAAGAACTTGGGAAGGAGCGATTGTACAACTTCGCTGCGGATGTCGTCGCGGAAATGCCGCCGCACCAGCGTGGAAGGCGCGTGGCCCTTGCGGAAACCCGGGATCCGCGCCACGCGTTGATACTGCGTCGTGACGCTTTCGGATTCCTTGCGGACCACGTCCACGGGAATCTCAATCACCAGTTCTTTCTTGCAGGTCTCAGCCTCCACGGCTCCTCGATGGCGGGACTAATGCGTGAAACAAAATGGCGAGATGAATCTTTCTCCTAAAATCCTGCGAGCGACCCGGGGAATGAAGTTGCGCGAATCCCTGACCGGTAGGTAATGATGTCCCCTGCGACCCCAGGATTTTCAGTATAGCACACGGCCCTTGGCTGTCAACGGGACCAAAGTACCATCGCCAGTCGTCAGTTGTCAGTCGCTAGCTTTCGGCTTTCAGCTCTCAGCAATCAGTTCCGGGTGCACAGCCGTGTTGGTTAGCCGGGCAGCCCGACCGCCTAATAGATTGTTTCCGCGAAAGGCAGTTCGTTCATCATTCATCGTTCCGCGTTCTGAATTCTGACTCCTGACTTCTGACTCCTTTTCAAAAATCCTTACCCACTGCCCCCGCCGCTCGAATTGCTGAAGCAGCTTGAGGTGAAATCGCGAGATCAGCTCTTCGTCACTGACCTGCGGCGCGTAACCAAAGTGGCGTTCCTGAGCGCGACGGAAAATCGGCAATCGCGGCAGCCAGTTGTTGGGCGGCTCCCACTTGCGGGAATAAATATAGAGGAGATCGAAATCTTCCGAGGAGACTTTCTCGAAGTCCTTGGCCGTGAAACCCTCCAGCGGGACCACGCGCCGCGGCTGCCGGACGTACCCCAGGAACGGCCGCGTCAGCTCATCGGTGGCGGGCCAGGCCGTCAGAATGCGTTCACCCGCCGGCCGCGATTCCAGGTATCGAGCGGCGTCTTGGTGGAGTCGAATGAAATCCGCGTAAGAGAGGTTGTCTTCATACGGGAACGGGTAGGGCGGATTAAAGAACCAGGCTGCCACAAAGCAGGAGAGCGTGACCCCGCAAGTTGCCCTGGCAAATGCTTTCGGCAGTCGCCATACGAGCGCCACAGTCGCGAGGATGAAGAAGGGAACGATCGGCAGCAGGTAGCGTGGCAGCACCGCGCCTCCCACCACGCTCAACATCAGGACGTAGGCCGCGACCAATCCCGCTGCTAGTAAGAAGTAATGGCTTGATCGCCTCTGTGTCTCTGTGCCTTTGTGGCCTTGCCTTCGGCGCCACCACACTCCTAAAGCCGCACCCACAACCAACAGCCAGTTGAATCCCCCAATGAAAACCTCGTAGGACCTTCGCAGGAGCGTCCAAAAAAATCTGCCCGGGCTGAGAGTCGAATAGAAATTGAACTGAAGATACTCCGCATTGCCCGTCCAGTAGCCGGTGACGTGATGGTAGTAGAACGTCCAGGCGGCGAGCGGCACCAGGGGCGCTGCCAGAGCAACGCACACTCGCAGGGCCGGGGCTTGCCCCGGCCTTGTGTCTAGTACGGAGGTAGCTTGCCCCGCCCGTACTCGCCGCCAGCAATAAACCCACGCCACCGGCAGCAATACCACCGCTGTCTCCTTGGTCATGACACCGAGCGAGGCCATGATCGCAAACATCACCATCTGCTCTTCAAGCAACGCCAGCATGGCCAGCGTCGTGAACAGCGCCGCCGGCAGATCCAGGAAGACCATCGTGCTCTGCGCGAAAAACATGGGCGAGAGGGCCAGCAGCACGGCAGCCCACGCCGCGGGCTCGCGGTCCGTCACGCGCCGCGCCAGCGCATAGGTCGCTGTCACAGTGGCCGCCGCAATCAAAACCATCGCCGTCCGGGTTACGACCGGCGAAAACCCGAACAACCGCCAAGCCAGCGCCAGGTACACCATCACCAGCGGCGTGTGCCCGGTCGGCAACGTGCTTTCCGGAATCAGCCGCCCCGCATGAAAAATGTCCAGCGCCGCCGGAATGTAATACCCCGCTTCGTCCCAGAAGTAGGGCAAGGAAAGAAGAGGGGTGTGCAAAGCCACCAGTGCCAGAAATACTCCGACGAGGAGGGCCGAAACGTGGGTGACGGCGCGCATCAGGCCAACTCTAGCAGAAGCCGGCCGGCAGGGGTATTCAGGCAAGGCTGGAGCGGCCCCCATTGCCGGGATTACTTTGCCTTATAATGGTGACGCGCGAAAGTGGCGGAATTGGCAGACGCGCCAGACTTAGGATCTGGTCCCGCAAGGGGTGGGGGTTCGAGTCCCCCCTTTCGCACCACAATCTTGGAGGACCAGTAGGCGGTAGACGGTATACAGCATACGGGGCAGGGCAAAAGGCAAAAGGCAAAAGGCAAAGGTCCCTTCCTGGATCGTTCCTGCGACTCAGATTTTCACTCCCAATCCTTCCGCGATTCTCGCGCTGGCCGGTGGACACGGCGAGGGGCTGAGCCGTCGCGCCGGGCTCTGGGTGCTCAGAATAGCCCGCGTCGCGAGCGTGGCGGAAGATCGGACCTCTTGACAACGGAAGCCTACTATGGTAGACTAGATGTTGATGAATCGAACCGAGGCAGTTGGCTGCAGGACGCCCAGGGCGCCGCACCTGCAGGAACCGAAAACCCGCCCGGGAGAGCCTAAAACTGCAATCAGCGGTGGCGAATCCGGGGCCCCTCCGACACCGCGGGAGAACGTCGTCGCTGGCATCAAAAAGAGACGCCGCGCCGAGCGCCTTGAGTCTATAAATGAGATTATAGAAAATCGAAGCCATCATGTGTATGAAAACAAATGGCTTTATACGGTTATGTCGGTATGTTTATGAAAAATGATCGGTTAGTTGGTTGACCGGGGGAGAGCGGAGAGGCTCTTAAGGTGCTCAGGAGAGCGACCGTCCTCGTGTTTCCGGCACGCCGAGTGCGATCAGGCCAGCCGCCAAGAACGCCAAGCCGCTGATCCAGAAGGCGGAGCTGAGGCTGCGGTGCGCGGCAACCGTTCCCAAAACCCACGGCGCCGCGGCGCTTCGGCGCGCGCGTACAGTGGCACGAGCGCGGCCGCCAGAAAGAGATAGGCAACGTACGTTTTCTTCCTGCCCAGCGCGTCGCTGACGAATCCGAAGCTGACGTAGCCCAGCCACATGCCCGCCTGCATGACGATAATCCAGACGGACGACGCGGCGACGGTCAACCCGCGTCCGCCTTGCTCGACGGGCAAGGCGAGGTAAGGAGGAATCCACGTGAACAGCCCCCACCAGGCAAATAGCGCCGCGCTGTTCATCAGCAATGTGGCTAGGATCAGTTTGCGATACGGGGCGGAGAGGAAACCGAAGGCAAGAGATGGCGTCGCCGGCGCAGAGGTGTTCCTGGCCAACCACAGGGGTGATTCCTGAACACCATGCCGGATCCAGAGCGTCAGCAGCGCCGGCAGGACACCCACAAGAAACACGGCGCGCCATCCCCAGCGGGGCAGGACCACCGCCGCGACCGCAGCCGCCAGCGCGTAGCCAATGGCGAAGCCACTCTGCATCAGGCCGAGGGCTTTCGCGCGGTGCTCCGCCCGCCAGGTTTCGGCGACCAGCGCCGCGCCGGTGGCCCATTCGCCGCCCATGCCGAGCCCGAGAAAAAACCGGAAGAGGGCAAGTTCCCAGACTGTCTGTGAGAAACCGCACGCCGCAGTGAAGATTGAGTACACGACGATGCTGGCCATCATGGCGCGACGCCGTCCCGCGCGGTCGGCGATGGTGCCGAAGAGAATCCCACCGGCGGCGGACGCGACGAGGGTCACGGAGGCCAGCAATCCGGCCTGGGCGGTCGAGAAATGCAGTTCGCGCAGGAGTTCGGCAATGACCATGGCGTAGAGCGTGACGTCCATGCCGTCGAGCATCCAGCCCAAAGTACTGGCCAGGAGCGCGCGCCGCTCGGCGGGCGAGGCGGCGAGGAGGAATCGCGTGGGCGTCGGGTGCATGGCTGTGCGAGTGCCGGTGCGGCGGGCGGGTGGTCAAGCGGCTCGGTGCGTCGACTCGCGCTCCAAACGCGCGGCCCATCGGAAACTCACCCGGCAACTCCGCTGCCGGGAGTATAACTTACGACAAAGGGCGAAGTTGTTGGCGAGTTATCAAAGCCGGCAGACGCGAATTGCTCATTGTCTCCTTCCCGGGTTTGTGGTATGCAATAGCTCGCTTCCTGAGATTTTTCTTGCTCTTCAATGTTCGGGACTAACGCAAACGGCGAAAGGCGCTCGGTCCAAATCGGTGACCCAATGAACGAAAGACTGAACTTCAGGGGAGGAAATTAGTCATGGCAAATTGCGCGAAATGTGGGGCAGCATTGAGTGCGGGGACGGTCTTTTGCGGTTCGTGCGGCACGCCGGTGGCAGCGGCGGCAGCAGGCACGCCTCCGGCAGCAGCGGCCGCCCCGACGTCGAGTGGGTTGACCTCCAACGTCGCGGGCGCGTTGGCGTATTTCACGATCATTCCCGCGATCATCTTTCTGGTGGTGGAGCCTTACAACAAGGATCGGTTCATTAAATTCCACGCCTTCCAGTCGTTGTTCTTCAACCTGGCGTGGGTGGTGCTGATCATCGGAATGATGATCGTGGGATTCATCTTGGCGTGGATCCCGGTCATCGGGTGGATCCTCGGCATCCTGCTTTGGCTGGCGATTGGGCTGGGTGGGTTTGGTTTGTGGGTTTACACGATGTACCAAGCCTATAGCGAGAAGAAATTCATGCTGCCGGTCATCGGCAAGCTCGCCGAGCAGCAGGCGGCGCGTTAGAGCGGCGGGATTACAGAACTCCCCGGGGCGGCGTGAGGTGGGAATAACGAACGGCAGGCGAATGCCTGCCGTTTTTTTTCCTGCGGCGCGGCGGCGCTGGGGCCGCGCGATTGCTTTCCTCTTGACAATTTTCGGCGGCCAGCGCAACTTAGCAGGTTTCGGTTCCAAGAAGGTTGGGTGCAGGAGGATGGTTCGCTAGGCTGGATATACTTATGGCGGTCCGTGTTTGCTTTCATGACCAGTGTTTCGACGGCGCGTGCTCGGCGGCGGTCTTCACGCGTTTCTACAAGGAATGCATCGATCCCCGCGCCGACCTCCACTACCGCGGCCTGGTCCACCGGGCTGGCCAGCTTTTCGACGCGGACATCTTCGACAGCGAGCAGAATGTCATCGTCGATTTCAAGTATTCCCCCAGCGAACGGCTGACCTGGTGGTTCGATCATCACCAGAGCGCTTTCCTCACCGAAGCCGATGGCGAGCATTTTCGCGCCGACCGGACGGGAAGAAAGTTCTACGGGCCGGAATTCCGTTCGTGCACGAAGTTTATTGCGCACATCGGAGCGGCGAAGTTCGGTTTCAAGTGTGCCGACCTCGAGGAGCTGATCTACTGGGCGGATCTGATTGATGGGGCGCAGTACCCCGACCCTCAGACGGCGGTCGAAATGCGCGACCCGGCCACGCAAATCACCCT
>Ga0315284_10004301_pt1 | contig 20248 bp, 19 predicted proteins | sample YL17G09_16_MG_FD_203696 | JGI IMG/M metagenome (GOLD analysis project Ga0315284, IMG submission 203696) | Sediment microbial communities from Yellowstone Lake, YNP, Wyoming, USA - YL17G09_16 | ecosystem: Environmental > Aquatic > Freshwater > Lake > Sediment | place: USA: Wyoming | collected...
CTCAAAAGTCAGTTGGGGCATTCGCTTTTTAGAGGTAAACAGAGAACCACTTGATCTGTACACCAGCGCAAAGGACAGCACAGAAGTGATAAAAATTCAGGAGCTCTATATTTGAGGTCTCGTTTTTCATCTTATTGAATAAAAAATTAAGAGGCTAAAATATTATAGATTACCTGTAATAAAGTAACAATAGGAAAAAGTATCTGGTGTATTATATAGGGAGTTGTAATTACTTTGACCGATAATGCGGTAATTTCTATTTTGTGCGTGGATGATGAACCTTTTGTATTGGAGATTTTAGAAAATTTTTTTGAACGGGAACCCGGGTTTTTGGTAAAAACATGTTCAAATGCAACAGATGCATTGGAACTTTTAAGCACCCAGGAGTTTGATGCTGTCATTGCAGATTTTGGCCTTCCTGATATGGACGGGATTAATTTACTCAGGGAAACCCGGGCCAGGGGTTTTTCCGGACTCTTTATTATCATCACAGGTAAACATCGCGCCCATGTTGCCATCGATGCGTTAAATAATGGTGCAGATTATTATGTGCAAAAAGGAGGTGGAATTGTAAATGACATGGACATGATTGTTGACTTCATAAGAGGACGTGTCGGAAAAATTCGGGCAGACCATTCATTGCTTGAGAGTGAGAACCTTTATCGTTCAATTATCGAAAACCATTCCGATCTTCTTTGCCGTTTTCTCCCGGGGGGAGAAATTCGTTTTGTAAACGATTCATATGCTAATTTTAGAGGAGACGGGAAGAAAGAGTCTATCGGCAGCAATTTTATTTCACTACTACCGGAAGATGAGCGCGAAAAAATTGTGGAGCAATTACACAATCTATCTCCATTAAATCCTGGAATAATTATCGAACATGCCATTACGAAGAGTGATGGATCATCCCCTCGGTTCCAATGGAATTATCGTGCGATTTTCAATGCCGAGGGGGATATTATTGAGTATCAAACAGCAGGGAGGGAAGTTCCCGGATTGGTACAGATTCATGAAACCCCCTCTTCAAAAAGTGTACAGGATGCAGTCTCCTCCCTCCAGACAACTACCATTGGTACGGAATCTGAGGATGAGTGGAAAACATTTACTAAAACCATTGATACGCTCGAGAACCCGGTATTTGCTATTGACAAAACCGGAGTCGTTATTATATGGAATAAAGCTATGGAACAGTTGACTGGTGTTCCGTCAAAAGAAATGGTGGGTAAAGGAAATCGTGAGTATGCTATTCCATTCTTCGGTGAACCAAGACCAATGCTGGTTGATTATATTGTCATATCAACAGATAAAAGACAATCCGGAAAATTCCCGGGAATAAAACGAGTGGGGAACACATTTATCGGTGAAATGGAAAAAGTCAAAATTCATGAAAAACCGATGTTCTTGTGGGGAAAAGGAACCGCAGTACACGATGGGAAAGGCGTGTTGATTGCGGCAATTGAAACAATTGCAGTTGTCGAGCAACAGCAGGCATCTCAAACACCGGGAGATTCAGAAAAGGAGATTTATATCGGGGGGATATCAAGTCCCACACTCAAAGTCGCCGGGGGGAGCGCGAGCGGAGCGATTGCTGGTCTCATCCCATCACCTCCAAGGGGTTATGGAATCTATGCAACAAACCAGCGGTTGTTTGTTATACAAAATCCCGATTTTGATCTTTCAAAATCCAAGGGAATGCAGTATGGACCCTATGTACTGGACGACCTTTTTGGCACCAGAGCAACCATTGATAACCGCCCAAAAACAATCGAAACTATTGAAAAATTATTGGTCTATGAAATTACAAAACAAGACCTGGTCACAATAGAATTAATGAATCCGGTTCTTCTTCCCGGTTTCCTGACACTGTATAACAAGACGGGCGAATCGTTCAGAATGTTTATCGATCATAAAACGGCATTTTTACAGATTGAACATCTGATAAAATCATTCTATCCGGAAATTTTACGGTTGGAGTAAATGCAAATACTGAATTATTTTTAAACTCTTTCATTGGTAAACACAGAGTAGAAATCTTATCGCTCCTCATTTATCGTTGAAAAAATTCTCAATTATCTCTCTTATGACTACACAATAAAGGAGATGGGGTGCTTTTAAAACCGTTTCACACTTTCTTAATCTTTTGTCTGGTATTAACGATCATACCATACGGGTTGGTTTTATCCCCATAGCTTTTTTGTATACTACCACCATGTACGATTGTATGATCAAGGTTGCCATCAATGGTTACGGCACTATTGGTAAACGTGTTGCTGATGCAGTTGCCGCCCAGAAGGACATGAAAGTGATCGGGGTATCAAAGACCCGCCCGAACGCCGAAGCATTTGTAGCAAAACAACGAGGCTACCCTCTTTACATTGCGGATCTGTCAAAAAAGGCCGCATTCGAGAAAGCTGGACTTACCGTTGCCGGATCAGTCGAAGAAATGTGCAAAGCTGCCGATGTTATTGTGGATGCGACACCGGGTGATGTAGGGGCAACGAATAAACCGCTTTACGAGAAACTCGGTAAAAAGGCACTCTGGCAGGGAGGCGAAGAGCATGAGATTGCCGGGTTCTCCTTCAACTCGTCATGTAATTACAAGGATGCAATTGGCAGGCAGTTTGTAAGAGTGGTTTCCTGTAACACAACCGGACTCTGCCGTATCATTCATGAAATAGATAAGGAGTATGGTGTTGCGCATGTCCATGCAGTTATGGTAAGGCGTGGATCAGATCCAGGAGAGATCAAAAAAGGACCGATTGATGCAGTTGTTCTTGATCCCGTGAGTGTACCCAGTCACCATGGCCCGGATGTCCTGACAGTACTTCCTCATATCTCTATCACCACAATGGCGATGATCGTGCCTACCACCATGATGCACATGCATGCAATCCAGATCACTACCAAAAAACCAGTCAGCCGTGACAGGGTTATCGATCTCATCAGAAACCATCCCCGCCTGGGGCTTATCAAAAAGACATTGGGAATTAAAAGTACTGCCGAACTCAAGGAGTTTGCCATGGATCTCGGCAGGCAACGCTCTGACCTGTGGGAGAACTGCATCTTTGAAGAATCAATCTACGCCAATAAAAACGAGCTCTGCTTTTTCCAGGCAATCCACCAGGAAGCTGATGTAGTTGTCGAAAATATTGATGCAATCCGCGCAATGGTGGGACTTGAGAAGGACGCGACAAAATCAATATTGACTACCAACGGGGCTATCGGATTAAACCTCATCCAGAATAACCATTAACACCATTCAATACCCATTATTTTTAATGGATACGTACGAGCGGGTAACCCGAAACACTGTTGAAGTTGTCACAGAAGACGACCTCCGCACACTTCTCGCACAACCGCAAAAAAAAGTATATGCTGGATACGAACCCAGTGGCGAGATACATCTGGGCCATCTCGTCACCATAAACAAACTTGTGGATCTCCAGGCCGCCGGTTTTGAAGTCACCGTCCTGCTGGCTGATCTCCATGCGTTCCTCAACCGTAAAGGAACAATGGAAAAAGTCCGCGAACTCGCCGATTACAACCGGCGTTGTTTTGAGGGGCTTGGCTTGAAGAACGTGAAATATGTGCTGGGATCCGATCTTCAGCTGAACCGGGACTATGAACTGCTTGTGCTCCAGCTCTCCCAGCAGATTACCCTGAATCGAGCAACACGAAGCATGGATGAAGTAGGAAGGCAGATGGACCATCCTACGGTTTCGCAGATGGTTTACCCGATCATGCAGATGGCCGATATTGCCATGCTCGGTGTGGATGCAGCGGTTGGGGGTATCGATCAGCGAAAGATCCATATGCTCGCCCGTGAGCACCTGATCAATTTCGGATACAAAGCTCCGGTCTGTATCCATACTCCGATTCTAAATGGACTTGACGGAAAAAAGATGTCATCTTCTCAGGGCAATTACATATCCGTTGCAGACACGGAAGAAGAAATTCGCAAAAAATGCCAGAAGGCGTTTTGTCCTCCGGAAATTCCGGAAAATCCGGTTCTCCAGATATTCCAGTTTCATGTATTCTCCCGTCTTTCTGAGGTTACCATAAAAAGGCCGGAAAAATTCGGTGGCGACCGAACTTTTTCGAGCTACCCGGAGCTTGAATCATCCTATGGCAATGGTGAAGTTCACCCGCTTGATCTCAAGAAATCCTGTGGTGAGTCACTTGTTGAGATACTGGAGCCTGTGCGGGATTATATACGTTGAGTTGGAAAATTACCTTATGATTGTCGGTGGCTCTCTGTGAGTTTAGAGAAACGAATGGATCAATTCGATAAGAGACTAGAAGAGATGGGTGTCCGTATCAAAGACGCCGACCAGTTCAAAGTGTCCGAAGATGTTTTCGATGACGTGACACTCCTTGCGCTTTACAAGCTTGTCCATAAAAAGTGGCTCTCAGTCATTGGCGGATCGATAAGCACCGGGAAAGAAGCGAATGTGTTTTATGGTGAACGTGATGGAATGGGGATTGCCATTAAGATCTACCGGATCCGCACGGCAAATTTTACCACCATGAGCTCCTATATAATTGGCGACCGTAGATTTTCCCGCGTGAAAAAATCCCGGAAAGAGCTGGTCTTTGCCTGGACACGAAAGGAGTTCTCCAATCTTGCACGAGCCAGGGAGGCGGGTATTCCCGTTCCCGAGCCTCTCGTATGGGACCGGAATATCCTTATTATGTCATACTTAGGAGAGAATGAAATTCCTTACCCACAGCTCAAAAATGCTGATTTCGATGATCCGGCTGGGATATATGCAACCATCATGAAGTATATCGATATCCTTTACAACAAAGCTGAACTCGTTCATGGGGACCTGAGCGAGTTCAATATATTGTACGGCGACCAACCATATCTCATTGATATGGGTCAATCGGTCACCCGTGATCACCCCCGTGCTTACCAGTTTCTGATGAGGGATATCCGCAATATCAACAGGTTTTTTAAAAACCGCTGCGATGTGCGTAATGATGTCGAAATTTTCAATGCAGTGACCGGGCTTGATACCGCTGAACCATGACAACCGCGGACTACGTTATGATAGTTAAGAGAACAGTGGTGTGAAGTGTATAGTTATATTCAAAATTCGAGGTGAAAGGAAAAATGATGCAAGAAGTAAAAATCGCCGGAAGCAGAGTGGGTGTTCTGATTGGAAAAGGCGGTGCAACAAAAAAAGAGCTTGAAGTAAAGACCCTCACAACAATTACCGTCGATAGTAAAGAAGGCATCGTAAAGGTTGAGAGTTCTGAAGAGCATACAGTATCGCTCCTGCGGGCTGTGGAGATTATCAACGCCATTAACCGTGGGTTCTCACCGGAACGTGCTTTTGAAATGATTGAAGATGAAGATCTGCTCCTCGATGTTATTGATCTCTCTGGTATGGCAGAAGGTCCACGGCAGCTGGATCGACTCAGAGGAAGGATAATAGGAAAAGATGGTCGTGCACGTGAACAGATTGAAGATATGACAGATGTGGAGATTTCTGTCTTTGGAAAGACTATTGCCTTGATCGGTTATCCGGAGCAGCTCAAAACTGCACGCGCTGCGATAGATATGCTGATAGAGGGAGTGCCCCATGAAAATGTCTTTGCATTCCTGGACAAGAAAAAGAAAGAGGCAAAGCAGGATATGATTAGTTATTATTACTGATGCCAGGAATACCCTCAAACCCCCCCGCCAATAGATGAAATTCCTTTGTTTCCCTTGGAAATTAAAACGTTATTAGAACAAAATTTTTAAAAAAAAGATGCAATCCGTACCAATTTGAGGGGATTTTGAAGGGTTTATAAAAGGTTAAAACATGCTTATTCAGGACCTTGCAATCCCCACTAATCTCAAGCAGAGGTATACCAGTGCTGGCATTTCAGAGCTTTACCCCCCACAGGCCGAATGCGTCAAGAAAGGTATACTTAAAGGGAAAAACGCGCTCGTTGCCATCCCTACAGCAAGCGGAAAGACCCTGGTTGCCGAAATGGCTATGCACCATTCCATCACAAACGGGGGAAAATGCCTCTATATCGTTCCCCTCAAAGCACTTGCGGGTGAGAAGTTTGAGGAGTTTGGCAATAAAGGGGTGAGGGTTGGTATTGCGACCGGTGATTTTGATCGTCGTGATGATATGCTGGGAAGAAATGATATCATTGTCGCTACCAGTGAAAAGGTGGATTCTCTCTTGCGCAATAGTGCAAAGTGGATCGCAGATATTACACTCCTGGTTGTAGATGAAGTTCACCTGATTGACTCGAAGGGGCGTGGCCCGACACTTGAGATGGTGATTGCCAAGATGCGGTTCCGGAATCCTGCGATGCAGGTAATCGGGCTCTCTGCAACCATAGGAAATCCTGATAAGCTTGCCGGATGGCTCGATGCGGAACTGGTGACGAGTGCATGGCGCCCTGTTGATCTCCGGCAGGGAGTTTTTTTTAATGATTGCATTCATTTCCGGGGCGGAACCCGCGCAGTCAACGTGGTATCAAAGAATTACGACGATCTCAACCTTTGTCTTGACACTATTACTGAAGGAGGGCAATGTCTTGTCTTTGTATCATCACGTCGTAATGCTGAGGCGTTTGCAAAACGCGCTGCTGCGGCAATAAAAAGCGAAGATCCTGCACTCGCAGTATATGCCGAGAAGATCCTTAAAGGTGCAGAGACTGATATGGGAAAGTCACTGGCTGCCTGCGTGGCGAAGGGTGCTGCCTTTCATCATGCCGGATTGGGCCGGCCCGAGCGTTCGGTTGTGGAAGAAGGATTCCGGAAGGGTCTGATCAAATGCATCTCTTCCACACCAACCCTTGCTGCAGGACTCAACCTTCCCGCACGGCGGGTAATCATCCGGGATTACCATCGGTTTGCCGCTGGTGAGGGAATGCAGCCAATTCCGGTGAGCGAATATCACCAGATGGCAGGGAGAGCCGGTCGTCCACGTCTCGATCCTTATGGTGAGGCTGTTCTTATTGCAAAAGATCAAGGGCAGGTAGAGGAGCTGTTTGAATGGTATATCGAAGCGCCCCCGGAGGAAGTCCACTCCAAAATCGCTGAACCCACAGCACTCTATACCCATATACTATCACTAATCGCATCCGGTTTTGCTAAAAACCGTAACGAGCTCACCTCATTTATGAACCGGACATTCTATGTCCACGAACACCGACAGGGACGCCTCATACAAAGGGCAGTGGATGCCGCACTCACCTTTCTCGTGTCTTCAGATATGGTGGTAGAAGTCGGAGAACATCTCGGTTCAACTGAGTTTGGCACACTTGTTTCAAAACTCTATATCGATCCACGAAGTGCTGCAATGATTGTCAGTACCTTGCACGAGAAGGAAATATATACCGACCTGGGTCTCCTTCAGGTAATTTGTAGTACACCGGATATGCCCAAACTGTATGTCCGGAATACCGATATTGCAGCGCTATCCCGTATGATAGATGATTATGAGGAAGATCTCTGGCTCACGCTGCCCCAGGATGATGAGGCTGCAGAGGCATATTACCGTGCACTAAAAACAGCAATGCTTCTCTCTGACTGGACAGATGAGTTGTCGGACACAAAAATCTGTGAGCGGTATTCAGTAGGGCCTGGCGATATTTATGGAATGGTGGAAAGTGTTACCTGGCTTCTGCATGCAAGCGCGGAACTGGCGCGAATGTTTGCATCGGTTTTTCATCCAAAAGTGCGTGAATACGAAATTTGTATGAAAAACGGTACACGGCGAGAGCTTCTGCCACTTATCCGGTTACGTGGGATCGGCAGGGTTCGTGCAAGAAGATTATTTAACAACAAAATGACAACCCCGGACGAGATACTGGCGCGGGGAATTGAAGAGGTGACAAAGCTACTGGGGGTTGGTGTGGCAGAGCAGATATTTGATCAGCTTCTGCGAAAAAAGGGAGTTTTACCTATCAAAGAGGACGATATGAACTCCCCTTCAGGTCAGTCAACACTCAATCATTTCGGGTGAATGCATGGAAACACCAATAGAGACATTAGAGATCCGGCAGGCTAAGATAACCGTTGACGACCGTGATGCATTCCTTCGAATGATACAGGGAATTGCACGGTCGTGTTCCACCCATATTGTCTGTTTTGATGCTGACAAACTGGCTGGGCGGGATCATGCCGAAGCTGCACTACAACATGCGCAACGCTCATTTTTTTCAGAGAAGCAGATATCCAACTCATTTGAGATGGAGGCATTGTTATTCGCGGCCGGATCCCGCCAGTGCCTGGTGGCAGCATTATTCGGAATTCAGGAGGGTGAAAATAGAACCTTTGTCTGCTCATATCCAGTAAATGAGGATGTATGGAAAGACCTCTCACACCTTATGCATTTTGTTACTGAAACGTGGGATGAGATGACGCCGGACAAAGAAGCCAGGCTCATGGTTTTGTTCAATATTACACAGGAAGAGCTTGACATGGTCGGTCGGGATCGAATGAAAGATCTTATACTTGAACGTATAGCTCTCCTTCATGTCAACCGGTAGAAGCACACCGCTGCTGGTAAAACTGGCAATTTTTTTAAAGGGTAGGTTTTGTTTAAAAAAATTGCCAGGTACTATTCGCAACGATTTTAAGTTTTTATAATTTTTTCTGATCAGTCAACGAATGTGAAAAAAACCTATTATGAAATCATTTATTTGCATGGGATAGGATGTGCTTGATCTCGGGAACAATAAGTTCGTTTGTTGCGAGAGTTACAGCAGGAGTTGAACCAGGAATGCAAAAAATTGCTTTGCCATGACAGGTGCCGGCCAGTGCGCGGGACAACATAGAAGAAGTACCAATTTCCAGATAGCTTTTCATCCTGAAAAGCTCGCCGAACCCATCAATTTTTTTATCAAGAAGTGGTAAAACAGCCTCGATCGTGCAGTCATCAAACGTAAGACCGGTTCCGCCATTGAGAATTATACAGTTCGAATTTTGTAATGCAAGATAAATCTCTGAACGGATTGCATCTATTTGGTCATTAACAATAGAATAATGCTGTACCTGAATTCCCGCTGCTGTTAAAATATCACAGATGGTCTTTCCACTTGTGTCATTTTCCTTTGTCCTCGTACTCGATACAGTAATAATTGCAGCGTGAACTGGTATTGTTTTGATGTGTTTTTGATTCATCTTAATGATGATAGTATTTTTTTCCCATTAATAAACTATGATTTTAACAGGATTTTTTATAATTCCAAATGCTAAAATGAAAAGGGACCCCTTGGTTTCGTGTGGAGATCCTGTTACATGGTCTCCTTTCCAGTTAAATAATCGTTTACTGTCTTTTTACCGGATAAAAAAATGTACATCTGATGTTGAAATATTTATATACTTTAAAATCAAGATCTAAACAAGCTCATTTTATTGAGATTTTACATTATCTTTAGTCATATCAACGATTTCCACACGAAACCAAGGGGTCCCTCCCAATCATTTATAAAAGTATTGAATCATTTTAAAATCACAATTATTTTTGACATTTACGCAGATATTACTGATTTAATTTAGTTTAACAAAAACAATAATAAAGATTAAATTAAAATATTTGGGCTTTATTAATGAATTTATTTGTAAATTAGGCCCGCTCCACTGGAAACAAAGGGGTTTATAAAAGGGATAAACCGATCGTTTTTTAGTCTTATGTCACTAAGTGTTTGATCCTTAGTGTCATTATGCCTGAAACAGTAGATTCCTCAACAGGGTTATTTAAAAAATACCTTGCTAATAACAAGATATTCCGTGACCGTGAAGTGCTCAGACACTCTTACCGACCTCAGATTCTCCCTCATCGCAAGCCCCAGATCGATAATGTGGCGTCAATCCTTGCCCCCTCTCTGAGAAATGAAACCCCTTCGAATATCCTTATTTATGGAAAGACCGGGACTGGCAAGACAGCCTGTGTCAGGTATGTTGGGTCAGAGCTTGAAAAGGCAAGTACCAAGATGGGCACCACATGCCGGATTGTCCATTTAAACTGCGAAGTGATCGATACTCAATACCGTGTACTTGCCCAGATAGCAAAAAGTCTTGATGGAATGGACGAAGCCGGAAGTGATAAGACCAGGACCCATATTCCCATGACTGGCTGGCCTACGGATCAAGTATATGCCGAGCTCAAAAATCTGCTGGAAGCTGGAGGCGGTGTGCTGGTCATTGTGCTTGATGAGATTGATAAGCTGGTAAAAAAGAGCGGTGATGACACGCTTTATAACCTTACGCGAATCAACTCCGATCTTAAAAACTCCAAGGTGAGCATCATTGGTATCTCGAACGATCTGAGTTTTAAAGATTTTCTGGATCCCCGTGTTCTCTCATCGCTTTCTGAGGAGGAGATTGTATTCCCACCTTATAATGCTCCACAGCTTGTTGACATTCTTGCACAACGGTCTGATGCGGCATTCATGAAGGATGCAATTGCTGAAGGTGTTATCCCGCTCTGTTCCGCTCTTGCAGCACAGGAGCATGGAGATGCCCGCCGGGCTCTTGACCTTTTAAGAATTTCCGGTGAGCTTGCCGATCGCGACGAATCAGATCAGGTCAAAGAAGAGCACGTAAAGCAGGCTCAGGCCAAGATCGAGACTGATAGTATGATTGAATGCATCGCAACACTTCCCACCCAGAGTAAACTTATCCTCTTCTCGATGCTCATACTCGAGCAGCTTGGACAGAATATATTTACGAGCGGGGAAGTTTCACGTATCTATCAGGATATTGCACCGAGAATTGAACTTGATGTGCTCACTCATCGCCGCATTACCGATCTCATCTCTGAGTTAAACATGCTCGGTGTAATCAACACACGTGTGGTAAGCCGCGGGCGATATGGCAGAACAAAAGAGATGTGGTTTGACTCAAACACGGGCAAGATCCGTGAAGTTGTGCTCAAGGATTCGCGACTGAACGGGTTAAAGGATCTTGATGTAAAGCAGATGGAAGCAAAATGGTTAAAAACATGGTTCAGGTGATGAGGTATGCAAGAAAAGGATCTCGAACTTCTCCGTATTCTCGAGGATAACAGCCGGCTTTCTGCAAAGGAAATAGCAACGATGACCAATATCACCCCTGCTGAAGTTGAGGCACGGGTTCATGCACTCGAGGCCGCCGGGGTTATCCGCAAATATACTACCGTCATCAACTGGGAGTTGGCAGGCAACGGCGAGGTTTCTTCAATCATCGAACTCAAGGTAAATCCCGAACGCGACTTCGGTTATGACCGGATAGCAGAACGGCTTTCCCGGTTCAGGCAGGTAAAAACCCTGCGCCTGATGACAGGCACCTACGATCTCCAGCTCCTTGTTACAGGAAAGAATATGCAGGAAGTTTCCCGCTTTGTCTCTGAACATGTAGCACCTATGGACCGGATCCGCGAGACGGCTACACACATTATCATGAAGTCGTACAAGGAAAATGGCAATGTGCTCTTTGAACAACAGGAAGCAGAACGCCTCCCGTACTCGTTTTAAGGTGAGGATATGCGGAATTTTATTTCTGAACGTGCACAGAACATCCCGCCTTCGGGGATCAGGAAATTCTTCGATCTCGCTCTCACGATGGAGGATGTCATATCGCTGGGTGTTGGCGAACCTGATTTTCGTACTCCCTGGAATATCTGCGAGTCAAGCATTTACTCAATAGAGCAGGGTGTGACATCGTATACCTCCAACAAGGGCCTGCCGGTGCTCCGCGAAGTTCTCTCCAACTACCTGAAAGAGCACTATAATCTTCCTTATAACAGCGATGATGAAATTATCATCACGAGTGGCGTGTCAGAAGCGCTTGATATCGCAATCCGGGCAATTGTGGACCCAGGCGATGAAGTGCTTATCGCACAGCCAAGTTATGTCTCTTATGCTCCCTGTGTTACTCTCGCAGGAGGCCTGCCGGTTCCTGTTGAATGTACAGAATCTGACAGGTTCAAACTCAACCCGGACACACTCCAGGAAAAGATCACCAGGAAAACAAAAGCACTCATGATCAACTTCCCGAACAACCCGACGGGTGCAGTTATGAACCGGAAAGATCTTGAGGCCATCGCGGATATTATCATCGATAACGATCTTCTGCTCATCTCTGATGAGGTATATGCAGAACTTACCTATGACGGGCACCATGTTGCTGCAGGTACGGTGAGTGATCTCTGGCAGCGGACGATTACTCTCAATGGTTTCTCCAAAGCGTATGCGATGACCGGATGGCGTGTCGGCTATCTCTGTGCGCCAAAAGAGCTCTGTGAAGCAGCCCTAAAGATCCACCAGTATGTGATGCTCTGCGCACCCGTGATGGGACAGGTCGGTGCGCTTGAAGCCATTCGCTCTGCAGAAGAGGATAAGAACAATATGGTGCAGGAGTATCGTTTGAGGCGCAATATGTTTGTTGCAGGATTAAATCGCATTGGCCTCCCCACCCATGTTCCGGAGGGAGCATTCTATGCATTTCCATCGGTGAAAGACACCGGGCTGTCGGACACGGAGTTTGCCGAGCGACTCTTAACAGAACATCGGGTTGCCGTGGTACCGGGCAGTGTCTTTGGTATTGGTGGAAAAGACAATCTGCGCTGTGCATATGCGGTCTCCAGAAAGCAACTTACTGAAGCACTCGGGCGGATGGAATCGTTCCTCAACGGTCTCTGATATCTTTGGGTATAAACCTCCCAGAAACCATTTTTTCACCCTGCTACGTTAAGGGAAACTGTTCTAAGCATACTTTATTTTGCAACTCGATCAATACTACATGATAATACAATGAGCTGCACGATCATCGTTGGTGGATTTTTTGGGGATGAGGGAAAGGGTAAGATTGTTGCCCATATTGCATACAAGGACAAACCCGTTATCATCTCCCGCGGCGGTGTGGGGCCGAATGCCGGACACACTGTCCAGATTGGAGACCGCGAATATGGTGTCCGCATGGTTCCTTCCGGTTTTGTGTATAAGCAAGCCAGACTCTGCATTGGCAGCGGTGTGCTTGTCGATCCCCGCATTCTGAAACAGGAAGTCGAAATGCTCGATGTGAAAGGCAGGGTATTTGTTGATTACCGCTGCGGTATCATTACCGAAGATCACATCGTTCGTGATAAGGGGAGTGCCCACCTGTCAAAGAAGATCGGCAGTACTGGATCAGGATGCGGACCAGCAAATTCTGACCGGGTGATGAGGATCTCTCCTCAGGCAAAGGATGTACCAGAGCTTGCCGAATATATGCTTGACGTACCAAAAGCGATTGACGATGAGCTCAAACAAGGCATGCCGGTACTGCTTGAAGGGACGCAGGGTTTTGGTATCTCTCTCTACTATGGTACGTATCCTTTCGTAACAAGCAAAGATACCTCGGCTTCCCAGATTGCAGCGGACAATGGCGTAGGACCAACAAAAATTGATGATGTGATTGTTGTTTTCAAGGCATATCCCACCCGTGTTGGGGAAGGCCCGTTCAGCACGGAGATGACTGCTGAAAAATCTGATTCAATGGGTATCCAGGAGTTTGGGACCGTCACCCACCGGAAGCGGCGTATTGGTGGATGGGATGGGGACATGGCCCGGTATTCAGCGATGATCAATGGATGTACTCAAGCCGCAATTACCGGTATCGATCGCGTGGATGAAAGCTGTTTTGGAGTGACTGAGTACGGCAAGCTGTCAAAGAAGGCGAAAGACTTTTTAAAGAAGGCCGAGGACGATATCGGCAGCCCTATAACCCTGATCTCTACCGGACCTGAGATGACCCAGATCATCGATTTGAGGGAAGAACTGGTATGAGACGTTCACTCATGGACATACTATGCTGCCCGGTGTGCAAAGGAGATCTCACACTCGAGGTTAAGAATGAGAATGAAAAGGAAATTCTCGAGGGAGAATTACTCTGTGCTGCATGTGGGGTAAACTATCCTATCCATGAGGGTATTCCCAATCTTCTCCCCCGGACCCCCCAGACAAAATAAAAAAAGGAGCAGGAATGAATTTCCCGTTGTCATTCACCGTTCTTACTGCTGCGGGTCAGGTTTCACATGAAACTTCTTTTGAATTCTATCTTAACCGGCTGGGAATTAATTTTATTGAAGCACCAAAGGAAAAAATCTGGGCAGAGATCGGAGGTACCCTGAGGATAATTTTTAAAAACCGCGGTGCCCCAACTCACATTACAATCTCCTCCCCAAATTCAGGAATGTACACTGATTTTTTCCACGAAAACATGTATGTGGTTGATGAAACAGTATTAACCATCCCTCTGCGAAAAGACTGCCAGGAAGGTTTCTTTGATCTCGAGATTATTACCGGATACGGGGGAATAAAAACCTCCGTCCGGGTTGATGTTATCCATGGCGTAGCTCTTAAGAAACCGGCCACAAAAGAAGAACCCCCCCTCCAACCGGTTGCGCATGGTCGCCCGCATCTTCTGATGATCATGATGGGAATCGCCTTGATCCTTTATAGTGCATCGCTCTATACGAAAATTGAATTTCTCAATACCGCCGCTTTTATTATCCTTATCGTTGGTGCTCTCTACACATGGTACCGACAGCAGTAGCGGCCGAAGTCATTGTATTAATTGCCGCCCTTCTGGTTGATCGTCTGATTGGCGATCCGCATTCGCCCTGGCATCCTGTTGCTCTCCTTGGCCGGTTTATCGGGTGGTGGGGTAAACCGCAAAAGTACTCTCCCAAAATCCAGCGTTTTGCTGGCGTGCTTCTCTGGCTGGTCACGGCAGTCCTGTTCGCACTGCCATTTTATTGTTTTGCAGTGTTTACCCCGTTGTACCTGTATCTGGTCATTGCACCATTCCTGCTCAAATGCTGTTTTGCCTGGCGATCGCTCGAAGAGCATACTCTTGCTGTTGTGGCTGCTTTGAAAGATGGGGTGCAGAACGGGCGGGAACAGGTTAAAATGCTGGTATCGCGGGATACCGCAAATCTTGAACGGGAGCATATCCTTTCAGCCGGATATGAATCGATGACTGAAAATCTTACAGACAGTATTTTATCCCCGCTGTTTTATTTTTCCTTATTCGGGCTCGCCGGTGCTGCCATATTTCGTGCGGCAAACACGATGGATGCTATGCTTGGATATCGGGATGAACGGGAACGATTAGGATGGTGCTCGGCACATATGGACGACATACTTAATTTCGTTCCTGCCCGGCTTACGGTATTGCTGCTTCTTGTGTACTTTGCCTTCATGGGAAAATTTTCGGATGCAGTGCGTGTGATGCATCGCGACGGTCACAAACGTCCTGGCTTTAATGGCGGTATTGTGATGGCAGCTATGGCCGGGGGGACCGGAATTCGGTTTGAAAAGCCAGGCGTCTATACGATTGGTGATGGGGAAAGAACACTTGATGAAGCCGGGCCTGATATCATCCGTGCGTGCCGGGTTGTAACAATTGCCTTTACTGTTCTTGCCGGTAGTACTCTGATTTTATTGGGATCATGGATCAATAGTACCGGCATATGAAACTTGAAGAACTGAGATTTGGCACTGAGCTTCTCAAGCGCGGCTTTGCATCCATGCAGAAAGGGGGCGTAATCATGGACGTCGTGAATGCCGATCAGGCAAAGATCGCTGAAGACGCCGGTGCAGTCGCAGTCATGTCGCTGGAACGGGTGCCTTCGGACATCCGGAAAATGGGGGGTGTCGCCCGCATGGCGGACCCGGAGAAGGTTATTGAGATTATTGATGCGGTCTCTATCCCGGTTATGGGAAAGGTGAGGATCGGGCATTTTGTGGAAGCGCAGGTCTTGGAAACCCTGGGCGTCGATATGATTGATGAGAGTGAGGTCCTGACACCGGCAGATGAGCAATATCATATTGATAAGAAGCTTTTCAAGGTCCCCTTCATATGTGGTGCCCGGGATCTCGGAGAGGCGCTCCGAAGGATCAATGAGGGTGCGGCGATGATCCGGACCAAGGGTGAGGCAGGGACCGGCAACGTTGTCGAGGCTGTCCGCCATATGCGCAATATTATGGGAGAGATCCGGATGCTGAAAGGTATGGATCTCCAGGAGATGATCGATTATGCACGGGATATCGAAGCCCCCGCAGAACTGGTAATTGAATGTTCGGAGCGCGGACGGTTGCCCGTTGTCAACTTCTCAGCCGGTGGTATTGCCACCCCCTCAGATGCAGCAATGATGATGCAGCTGGGTGCTGATGGCGTTTTTGTCGGGTCCGGCATTTTCAAATCCTCCAGCCCCGAGCGAATGGCAAAGGCAATCGTCGAAGCTGTCAACCATTTCAACGATGCAACCGTGATCGCCCGGGTAAGCAAGGGTCTTGGAGATGCGATGCCAGGGCTTGATGTCCATACCCTCAGGGACGATGAGGTGCTGCAGACTCGTGGACGTTAAGATCGGCGTACTTGCGCTCCAGGGAAATGTCAGCGAACACATCGATGCTTTCCGGCTGGCGCTTATAAGAATGGGGCAGAGTGCCTCATATGAAGTTCTTGAAATCAGGCACCCCTCAGAACTTGCAGAATGCAACGCCCTCGCGATTCCCGGCGGGGAATCAACTACAATCTCCCGCCTCATTGACAAGAACCACATGTACGAGCCGATCCGCTCGTTTTCCGGTGGTATTTTTGCTACCTGCGCCGGTATGGTGCTGATGGCAACCCATGTTGATGATACCCGTGTCCATACACTGGACCTTATCGATATGACGGTGGACCGGAACGCATTCGGGCGGCAGAGAGAGTCGTTTGAAGCCGACCTCCCGATCAAAGGACTTGATGGAAACCCTTTCCATGCGATTTTCATCCGGGCACCGGTTGCGACCCGCGCTGGAGCGGGTGTTTCGGTGCTCTCCCGGATGGATCAAGGGATAGTTGCGGTTGAGTATGGTAAGCATATGGCACTCTCGTTCCATCCGGAACTTTCGTGCGATACCCGTCTACACGAGCGGTTTTTGAAGAAACTTGGTGTTTGATCCCAGGTAAGAAGAGATGACAATCATCAAACACATCATCCCTCTCCAGGATCAAAGGCAAATGCCACGGGGGCATCTCTCACAGGTGCCCGGGGGATCGCATCCATCTCCAGAACATCTCGTGCAATTGAACTGAAACACGCGCGATCGATACTCTTTTACGTGTTTCGTGATATGTAGCCAGTATACATGGAGATCAGGGATGACTGAAGTAAACCTTTTTGAAACAGTGAAACGGCACGTTTGTGCATGTGCCCTTGACCTGAAACTCTCGTCTGATATTGAAGCACTCCTGAAAATGCCGATGCAGGAACTTCATGTGTCTATCCCAATCCGTATGGATGACGGGACTCTTCGGGTATTTCCGGGATATCGTATCCAATACAATGATGCACGCGGCCCCACAAAAGGGGGGATCCGTTATCATCCGGATGTGACGGCTGAGGAAGTCCGGGCTCTTGCCGCCCTGATGACCTGGAAATGTGCCCTGTATCGCCTGCCCCTTGGAGGTGCGAAAGGAGGGGTGATCTGCAATCCCAAGGAATTATCAGCAAGGGAACTGGAACGTTTAAGCAGATCCTTTGTCCAGAAGATCGCCCATTTCATCGGTCCTGACCGCGATATCCCTGCTCCAGATGTTGGTACTAATGCCCAGACTATGTCCTGGATGATGGATGAGTATTCAAAAATTGTGGGAAAAACATCGTTTGGCGTAATCACCGGAAAACCGCTTAGTATTGGTGGGTCGGAAGGGCGGGAAGATGCTACCGCCCGTGGAGGTTGGTACGTCATTGGCGAGGCAGCAAAGGACCTTGATATTACCCTTAAGGGTGCGACAGTTGCAATCCAGGGGTTTGGAAATGTGGGAGAAAATGCGGCATTCCTCGCACATCCCTTGTGCGAATGCAGGGTGATTGCGGTCAGCGACAGTGGGGGCGGTGTAGTGAACCGGGATGGCCTCGATATCTCGAAGCTCAGGGAACATAAAAAGAAGACGGGTTCGATTAAGAATTCAGGGCTTGGGGTGGATATCACCAATAAACAACTCCTGGGACTGGATGTCGACATTCTCATACCGGCGGCACTTGAAAACGCGATCTCCATGGAAAATGCGGATAGCATCAAAGCGCGAATCATTGCCGAATTCGGCAATGGCCCCATAACAGCTGAAGCCGACACACACCTGCATGCCAAAGGTGTCCCCATTATTCCCGATGTTCTCTGTAATGCAGGTGGAGTCATCGTATCGTACTTTGAGATGGTGCAGAACCTGAATATGGATCACTGGGAACGGGATGCCGTGCATTCACGGTTGAAGATGCATATGACGGAAACCTATCGCACGGTGTTTGAAATGGCCACAATCAACAAAATTTCCCTTAGACGTGCCGCTTACAGCAGGGCAATGGAACATGTGGTTGATGCGATGAAAGTGCGGGGGTGGATATAAATAGGTATTGAGGAATTCAACAGAGCCGTGAAAAAGATCCTTTATATTCCTTGAACATTCAGCTGATAACATATGGGAATGAAGGAGAATTTTACCACTGTCGAATGGGAGAACCTTATCAGTCTGCCCTATGCCGTTTCCATGACTGTCATGGTTGCCGTCCCTTCTATCTTTGGGTTGTGGGGTGAGACGAAAGCCATTATGCAGGAACCGGCTAATCTCGCAGCCGCAAGCGGAAGTGGCCTTGTCGGTCTCTTACTCGCCGAAATGCAGTCTCGGGTAAAAGACCTGATGAAAGATCAACAGAATGCATGGAAGCATGATCAGGCTGGATACCGGACAAAGACTCTTGATGCCTGCAGGTCTGCAGCGACAAGTCTGGCAAAGGTTCCCCCGGAAGAAGGCCTTGCATATAAAAAATGGGTCCTGGCAATCGGCCTGAAGGTGGCAGAAGCTGCGAAAGAGAACGGGGTTGCAGTCAGCGATCCGGAAAAGGCAGCACTAGCCGAGATTTCCTCTGCTCTTGGTATTGAGTGATAATTACAATAAAGAAAAAGAATCCTTGGGTCAGTCAAAGAGCAGGAAGACTCCTTTGGAAGCTCCAGAATATTTTTCGCAATCGGTAAGGAAAGAGTTTTTTAATATGTCTTTTACAAAAGTGGGAGATATTTGTAGGAAATCCACTCTGTTTTAAGGCACAAAAATTCTCAAGTCTAAGAGTAAAAATAAAAATTCCGAATTGATGATGCAAAATATGTTTAATACCTCAGTTGTCACAAAGTCCCTTGGGGGAACTGACAGATAGTGCAGGAATTCTGATGAATTCATCGCAGCTTGTTGACAGCATCCTGTCGGCACGTTACCTACGGGAAGGAGAAAAAACATTCGAGGATATCTGCCGGCGCGTTGCAAGGTCGGTTGCAGGTGACGAGGAAGAAGCAACAGGTTTTTATGAAATCATGGTCTCCCTGCGCTTCTTACCCAACTCTCCCACCCTCATGAATGCCGGAACAGATCTCGGCCAGCTCTCTGCCTGCTTCGTCCTGCCTGTCCCGGATTCTATCAATGGGATCTTCGATGCAATGAAAAATGGTGCTATCATCCATAAGACCGGTGGGGGAACAGGGTATAATTTCTCGCAAATCAGGCCGAAAGGCTCCCCTGTGCAATCTACGGATGGGGTTGCTTCAGGTCCGGTATCGTTTATGGGAATCTTCAACGCAGCAACCGAAGTCATACGGCAGGGAGGTCGCCGCCGGGGAGCCAATATGGGGATACTGAACGTCTGGCACCCCGACATCCTTTCATTCCTGTCTGCAAAACTTCGGGAAGGGGATATCGCCAATTTTAACATCTCCGTTATGGTCGATGAAAAATTCATGGATCTCGTTTCCCGGAAGATGTATGATAAGGTCTGGACCATCCATCCGTCTTCCGGCGAATCGATCACGGTCGGGCGGATATGGTCAGGAATAGTGGACGGGATCTGGAAGAACGGGGAGCCCGGCATACTTTTTTATGAGGAGATAAACCGGCACAACCCCCTCCCGGACCTTGGCGTCATCGATACAACCAATCCCTGTGGTGAACAACCGCTCCTTCCCTATGAGAGCTGTGTTCTTGGCAGCATCAATCTCGCTGTCTGCGTACACAACGGTATCCTCGATGAACACGAACTGAACGACGCTGTGCGAACGGCAGTCCGGTTCCTTGATACGGTCATTGACAAAAACGTCTATCCGATTCCAGAAATCGAAGAAGCTACGAAAAAAACCCGGAAGATTGGTCTGGGCCTTATGGGCGTCCACGATGCCCTTCTTATGACTGGGCTGGCTTACGATTCTGCCGAAGGAAGAACCTGGTGTGAAG
>Ga0315284_10004303_pt1 | contig 20242 bp, 11 predicted proteins | sample YL17G09_16_MG_FD_203696 | JGI IMG/M metagenome (GOLD analysis project Ga0315284, IMG submission 203696) | Sediment microbial communities from Yellowstone Lake, YNP, Wyoming, USA - YL17G09_16 | ecosystem: Environmental > Aquatic > Freshwater > Lake > Sediment | place: USA: Wyoming | collected...
CCACCTCGGGCCGCGTGAACTCCGGGGGAAGCTGGCCCCCGTCGCGGAGGATGGCTCGGACCTGTGTCCCGCTCAAGATCACCCGCGAATCGGCATCGTGCCCGCAAGTCTTGGGTGACGCCATCCCTTCGCAGCGCCGGCAGTAGAACGTATTCTCGAAAAAGAGGGGCGTGATTCCCAGTTCGCGGGCGTCGAACGCGTCGAAGATTTCGTGGGCATCGTAAGGGCCATAGTAGTTGCCCACGCCCGCATGGTCGCGTCCGACGATAAAATGCGTACAGCCGAAATTCTTCCGCACCAAGGCGTGAAAGATAGCCTCCCGCGGCCCGGCGTAACGCATGGAGGCAGGATTGAGCGCCAGCAGCACCCGGTCGCGCGGGTAGTAGTTCTCCAGCAGCACCTCGTAGCAGCGCATGCGCACCGCCAGGCTGACGTCGTCGGACTTTGTCTCGCCCGCGATGGGATGCAGCAGCAGCCCGTCCACAATTTCGAGCGCGGTCTTCTGAATGTATTCGTGGGCGCGATGAACGGGATTTCGCGTTTGGAAACCCACCACCGTCTGCCAGCCCCGCTCGCTGAAGATGCGGCGCGTGTCAGCCGGGTCGAGGCGATATTTCTTGAAGTTGGCGTCGTTGGGCCGCTGGAAGACTTCCACGCTGCCGCCGATCAGCCACTCCCCTCGCGACATCAAGTAGGCCACACCTGGGTGCGCTGGCTCCGTCGTCTGGAAAACCTCGCGCGCTTCAGTCTCGCGGTCATAGGGGAAGATATCTTTCACCGTCATGACCGCCAGCGGTTCCCCCGTGGCACCCGCCAGCGCCACGCGGTCCTTGCCGCGCAGGCTCTTTGCCATGTCCGAGGTCACGGCCAGCGTGATGGGTAAGGTCCAGGGCAGCCCGCTCGCCAGTCGCATATCACGGACCACACATTCGTAGTCGGCTCGCGTCATGAACCCTTCGAGCGGGCTATAGCCACCGATAGCGAGCATCTCGAGGTCCGAGAGTTCGAAAGGGTTCAACGAAACGACAGGCAAAACGCGTGCGGCCGCCTCAAGCTCTGTCGCCTGCTTACCCGCCGCCAACCGATTAACCAGCCGTCCTCCGTGAGGTTGGTTCATTCTGCTGTTCGTTCCCCTGTGCTCCGTCCGAACAGACGGCCCGCACTCACGCGGCCCGGAGCCGCCTGTTGAAACCAAGGAATTTAGCATGGGGGTGGCGGTTTGTCCAACTATCGCCTCTCAATAATCAGCCAAAAAGTACGAGAGAGTCGAACGCTAAGCACTGAAGTCCGGTGCCGGGAGAGTCACGCGCTGGGCGGGCGAAGAACGGAGGCCAGATTCTTGAGGATCCTTTCGACGTGCGACCCCTGCCAGTAGATGTGTCCGCAACTCGCGCACCGGTAGAACGCGTCGTACACCTCGAAGACCTTGGGCGGGACCAGCGCTGCTGCGACGGCTTTCTCGACTGGCTCGATCCTGCCGTTGCACAACGTACACCGCGTCCACAGGCCGGCGTGAGCATCCAGGCGGAAGTGCTCCACGACTTCTTGCAGTTGCTGCGGAGCGTTCTCACTTTTCACGCTGAATACGTGGCGCGGGTCCGGGAAACGCTTCTCGGCCTGGCCGCGAGTCAGAACGATGCGTTCGCCGCGCCTGGCAATTTCCTGGAGTTGCGACGTCGGCATCGCGGGAGAATACTCAGTGTCATAACCCAGCAGGCGCAGCAGCCGGGCCAGTCGTCCCAGCATGCGATCCGCAGCGAATCTAATCATCGGTTCATCAACCCATTGAGCTATCGGGCGATTGAGTGATTGAGCGAACTCCCCGCCACGCTTTCAGCCCCCCTTCCAATCCTTGGCGATCGGAAATTCGTTGTTTCAATCACACAATCACCGATCAGACAATCACTCAATCGCTCAATCGCTCAATCCTCTTGCCCCAGGCCGCCTGCACCGGCAGCCAGAGCAGGGAAGGGATCATGAGCACCACGCCAAGCCCGGCAGCCAGTTGACGCGCGCTCAGCCGCCATGTATCCAGCCCTAGGCCCATAACGTAGTTGGACCCCGCGGCCACCAGCATGTTCATTCCGAAGTCCACGGCAAAGATGCGGCCGCGAAAGCGGTCGGTGACGTTGAGCTGTAATAGAGCGGTGGAGACAACCCAGACATTGCTTCCGCCCATATGGGCGAAAAAGACGGCCAGCGCCGCCAGCGGCAAGTTGGGCGCGCGGCTGAAAGCCAGGTACGAGACCCCCATGACGAGAAAACTCAGGCTGATACTCTTCCACATCCTGTCCTCGAGGCCGCGTGTGACATGCTCGCCGATGAGCGGGCCGATGCCTGCCCCCGCTCCCCGTGCGCCATAGAGCAGACCCATGGTCAGAGCCCCGTGGCTGGCGATGGGGAAAATGCGTTCTCCGAACACCGCCAGCAGGAGCAATACTCCGCCCATGCAACCCAAGCCGGTCTTCGCCAAAACCAGGACCAGGACTTTGGGGTTTTGCCGCAGATACTGCCAGCCCTCGCGCAGGCTGCCGATCTCTGCACGTTCGGAAGTGGAGCTCGTCGGCTTGCCCGGCGACTGCAGGTGAGATTCAGCGCACCGAATCCGTTGCAGCAGGAGCGCAGAAGCAAAAAAAGAAACCGAGTTGACCACAAATGCCACCTGGCGCCCCAGCAGGGCGGCCACCGCACCGCCCAGCGCTGCGCCCACGGTCAGGGCAAAAGACCAGGTCGCCGATGACAGGGCATTGGCGGCGAGCACTTCCTCCGGCTTCGTAAGGTTGGGGAGCAGAGCATTCCGCGCCGGCTCGAATATCGAGGCGAAGATCACTTCCACCCCGAGCAGGACGTACACCAGCCAGATGTCGGACGAGTCCCGGACGAGGAGCAGTCCGAGCACCACAACCCCTCGGACCACGTCGGCGATGATCATCAGGTGGCGGCGCGCAAAACGGTCTGCCAGGAAGCCCGCGATGGGCGTCATGAAAAACCAGGGTAGCAGTTGGATGATGATCGCCCAGCTCACTGCCTGACCGCTGCCGGTCCTCTCCAGGATCAGGTCATAGACCGCCAGGCTATAGAACCAGTCGCCCAGCTCGCTCACCAGTTGCGCCATCCACAGGCGCCGGAAATTGCGGTTACTGCGGAGCAGGGAGAAATACCGGAGGTGCAGCGGCGTCCGGGGAGCTGCGGGCGTTTCTGAAACCGGGATGACAGAACTCTCGCCGTCCATGGGGCGCGGGGCGGCATTGTAGCACGGCGTTGGGGCGCCCACGGACAGGCGCGCGACAACCGGCTGACTCAGACTGTCGCTGGGACTGCTCTTCCGAGGTCTGGCTGAAGAAGGAAAGACCCGTCCGGCTCAGGGCTTATGAGGCAGGATTGGGGTGTGTAATAGGTCCCGGACGGGTCGGTGGGCTTGTTGGTAGCCTTTCTCCTGGGCACGACTCAAAAGCCGCGCCTGCTACGGGCAGATTACTGTCCGCCTTCACTACCGAAACTTGATGAGTCCTGACTTCGCGTCAAACTTAGCTCACTTTACAGGTTTGTCAAGGACATCAGACCCAGAGGGACTTTATTTTACAGATGTGTTAAGATCAATCGGAAAAAGCGAGGAGGAGGCCCCGCGGTGAGCATCGGAACCCGCATCATCCAGGCACGGAACCAGAGGAACATGAGCCAGCGTGAGCTGAGCGAACGTTCGGGCCTTGCCAGCTCCTATCTTTCGCGCATCGAGAACCGCCGCCTCGAACCGCGGCCCAAGACCTTGCGCAGGATTGCCGGGGCTCTGGGTGTGCCTCTCAGCGAGCTGTTTCGTGAAGGCCCGGCGGGCCAACCCCTGGCGCGCTGCGCCATCACCGTTTCAGGCGCCTGCATCATGGACATGCTCGGCAGTCGCCGACGCAAGGTTCAGCGGCCCGAAGCCGAGCGTTTTTTGCCGCGCCAGTTGCAGTTGCTGCGCATGGCCAATTACTTGATTCAAACCGGGAACACCCGACTGCTCGACACGCTCGACACCTTGTTGGGCGCGTTGTTGGCTGCCGGTGGCAGTCGGCGCGAGCCCAAGGTCAGCACCACTTCAGCAGGACGACCTGAGAACCTATCGGCTTCATGACTTGCGCGCCAGGTGGTGGGATAGACTCCGCGGGATAGAGTAGGACCTCCGCAGGCGAGCGGAGAGTGCACCAGGCACATTCCGAGCAGGCAGGAAGGCACGCCGAACCTCCCTATCAGTTCAATGTGGCAGCGTTCACCGAGAAAGGTGAGGTCAAGACTCTGATGGCGGATAAAGCGAGCAAGCCGAACCTGATCTACGCCCACATCTGTGAAGATGTCCGGATGGAGATGGGAGACAAAGTGAGTCTGATGGGGCTTTTTGATTCCATCTTGGCCAAGGAGTTCCCGGCCATCCATCCGCGCCTCGCCGTGGTGGCAGCCTGGGGCGGCGGCATGGGCGACTTCAAATCGCAGATTCTACTGGTGGCGCCCGGTGAGAATCAGCTTACTGACCTGGGCTCCGCAAACATCAGGCTTGCCCACGAGAAACACGTTCATCGTCACATCGGAATTCACTACAATTGGAAGATCCCCGCACCCGGGATCTATGAGGTGCGGATTCTGCTGGATGGGGATCTGGTCAGGACCCTCCGGCTGCCCGTCGAGGACGTGCGGAGAATCCAGTAGTCAGGTTCAGGGACCTTGTCGGGATTCCACTTGCACCACCGCTCCCTCTGCCGCGACGTTTTCCACCCGTAATCTTGGATACTGACGCCGAGTTTCTTCGGCCCGTCGTGAGGATCGTGCTGTCAATAGACGATGTCCAGCGAGAGCTCGTAGAGCCGGTGCTGGAATCCCACGAAGCGGCCGAAGTAGGGTGAGGCAACGTTCGCGTACACGTCGCGCGGGTTTGAGTGGTTGGTAATGTTGAAAACCTGGAGGGCGCCGCGGACCTTATGGTTCTTCAACCAGGGGACGAAGGGCACCCGAAAGTCCTTGGTCAGTTGCAGGTCGAGAGAGAAGAAAGCCGGGAAGCGCCGGCTGTTGGGCGCGCCCGCGTAATTCTGGAGCACGTCGGTGGGCGAATAAGGAAATCCCGAGTGCACGTCGAGAACGGGGCTGACGGTCACCTCGCGTGGGAACTTGAAACGTCCCCAGGTGATGACGCGATGGGGAATGTTGGAGGGCAAATCCGCGTAGAAGTTGGGACGGATGACCGGTTGCTCGAAGGGCACAAAGATTTGCGTCAGGCTATTGAGGTCGCCGCGCGCCAGGCTCCGCACATAGGAGCAATTCAAGTCGGCGCGAGAGCTGGCATGGAAGCGCAGGGTTGACTCGAACTCGTGGTAGCGCGAGCCGCCCGTATTCGTGAGAAGAAGAATAGGCTCGCTCCCCGGCACCACGAGCGGTTCTACCACAAACTCAGCGAAAGTGCGGCTGCTGAGGTAGCTGAAGCGGAGCACGAGATGAGGGGCCAGTTCGCGGTTGAGCTCCAGATTCCACGTCAAGTTGTACGGCGTGCTGCCCAAGTCGCGACCGGGAGGAATGATGCGCCGTCCCTTCTCGTCCACCTTCACGTAGGCGTTGCGGAAGACGAGGGGTGAACCCACCGGCTGACCGTTCGCGTCAAAGAAGCGGACCGTGCGGGTAGGATTGCTGGTGAAGTCTCCGGCGAGCAGTGGCACGCGGTCGTTGAAGATGCCCACCCCGGCGCGAAAGATGGTCTTGCCGCCTTTTCCGGGGGAATAAACCAAGCCTACGCGCGGCGCAAAGGCGGCTGTTTCCCCAATCGTCTGGCCGGAAAAGCGCAGCCCCAAATCCACGGCCAACTGGTCATTGAAAATCCAGTGGTCCTGGGCATACGCGGCGAATTCGGTGTCTTCCGCGGAGAGCCCCGCTGGTCCTGAAAAGTCGATTTGCGCTGCGAGTGTTCCCTCTGTCATGAGCAGTTGAACCGGCCGCGAGCGGCTGTCCCCGCGATAGGAGCGGTGCACGAAATCCCCGCCCAGCTTTACCACGTGCCGTCCCAGCAACTGCTGACGCGGAAGTTGAAAGCTCTGCATAACCTCCTGCTGGTTGCCCGTTCGCGCCCAGGAGTTGAAGAAGTTCCCGGCCCGGCCGTTGGGGGTGATGAGCAGGTCCTCCGATCCCTGGCCGTGCGCATAGCCGGAAAAGCGCGTGAACTTGACCAGCGTGGTGAGGATGCCGCCCGATGCCAGCAGCACGCGGTCCGTGATGCCCACGGAATAGCCCCGCTGGCCGTAGTCGGAGGAAGCGGATTGGGGCACCAGGGAATTGATATCCACGAACTGCTGCCGCAGCGGGAACAAGTTCACACTGGCAGTCAAAAGGTGCTGCGGGGAGAAGATGTACTGGAAGTTGGTGAAGGAGTTGTACCCCTGCGTTTTGATTTCGTTCTTCGGCCAAGCCAGGCCCCGCACCGGCTGCTTGACCAGGTCGTAGGTGAAGGCTTCCAAGAAGTTGAGTTTGTTTCTCCACAGCGGCCCGGTGAAGCTTACACGCGGTTTGTTATCGGCGATGCCCACCAGGTGGCCGCCCCTGATCCGCGGGGTGGGAACGAAGTCGTTCAGTTCGAAGTTCCACTGGTTCGACGGCGGCTTGGTTGTGACGCTGGTCAGGCCGCCGGAAAAGCGTCCGTATTCCACCAGGTAGGCTGTCTTGTGAACCTCCAGGGACTCGACCGCGTCCAGAGGCACCTCGATGGCAAAGCTGCCCGTCACCGGGTCAACCGTCTCCGCCGAGTCCACCAGCAGCATGCCCTGGGTTTCCACCTGCCCCTTGATGTTCATCTTGCCGTCCGGGGTTCGGACGACGCCGGGCACCAATGGCAGTGCGGCCTTGAATTTCTGTTCGGTGAGCGGCAAGGTGCGGAGTTGCGGCGCGCTCAGCGTGGCGGGAGGCGCCGTGCTTTCCGCGGTTACCGTGGGCGCCTTGTCGCGCACTTCGACCCTCTCCCGAACGACGATTTGGGCTGGCAGTACCACCTGCACGAAAGGCGCCTGCGCCTCCTTAACCTCGATGCCACTCCGCACTATGGGCTCGTAGGTCACGGCCGCGCACGTCAGTTCGTACGTGCCCGGCACCAGCCCCTGGAAGTCGAATCCGCCTTTTTCGCCAGTAGTGTTGGATAGTCCTTGTTCGGGCAGAACGGGTCCGCGGAGCGTGCAGACAGCCCCAGCAAGGGCTTCGCCTTTCTCGTTGACGACTTCACCCTTCAGGTCTTGCGTAGCAGGGAGGGCGCGAGGGACTGAAGCGAGGCAAAGCGCGGCCAGGAAGCTTAGGATCTCCGCGACGTGTCGAGTTGTCCGGTCAGCTCTCATGAACAAGCCCTGCTCGGGCCCAAGCCATTGTACTCCGTGTTTCTATCCTGCGGCCCGCTCCGGACATTATGGCACAGGATTGACGCGCCCCAGCATTTGCGGGCATTCTGGTAGACTCAACTGCGTTGCTTTTCGCACGGCGTCAAGAAGGACGCCGAAGCACTGTGTTGAATCCACGTATTGCCCGACACTTATCACGATCGCTCGTCTGCCTCTGGCTTGCTGCCAGTGTGGGTGGGGCGCTAGGCCAGCAGGCGCCTACCGCGTGGCAAGGAGTCCTACGCGACGCGGCGGGGAATCCGGTGGCGGGCGCTCTGGTCACCCTGCGTGAAGTGGAATTGCGCGGCGAAATCGTGGCCATGACGGATTCCGGTGGGCAGTTCGAATTTGCCGCGCTGCCAGCGGGGAAGTACTCGGTTTCCGTTGAGCTTCGCGGGCGTGAAGCAGCGTGCAAGACCCCGTTGGTGATCCGAGAGGGCGACCACTTTACGGTCCGGCTGGTGCTTTCTGCTGACCGCCGGCAACTAGCTCTTCGCCACGACGTCGAGCCGGGCGCTCCAGCGGAACCTGGGGCTACTACCCAGAAGAGCGGAGCTGCAACCAGTGGAATTGCCGCCGCGAAGGGTGGCGCTGCACCGAGCGAAGCTGTTCTCCCGGCTGCAAATGGACGGACTCCAGGCAGCGGTACAGGCGAAGCAAGTGCCCCCGTCAGGGGCGGCGCGACTCCCGAGGAATCCGCACCGAAGGGCACTGCCGAGGCTCGGGCCAGCGGTGGCGAGCGGCTCTCGAGCCGGGAAGTTTCGGGCTTGCCGCTCAACAAGCGGGACTTCAGCCAACTCATCCTGCTTGCTGCTGGCACCATGACCGACACGAACGGCGCTGCCAATTTCACCCAACAATTCGCGGTTAACGGACAGCGGGGGACCACCACGGTCTTCGCCATGGACGGCATCGACACCACGGACCCGGAAATGGGTGGAGCGACCTTTGCCAACTTCAACGTGGATGCCATTCAGGAAATCCGTTCAAGCTCCGGCGTCATGCCCGCCGAGATCGGCCACGGCGCCGCGGGCTTCACGGAGGTCATCACGAAATCCGGCACTGCCCAGCTCCACGGTTCGGCGTTCGAATTCCTCCGCAATGCCGCCCTGGACGCGCGCAACTTCTTTGACCGGCGCAGCTTCGCCAGCCCGGGGCGTATTCCGCCGTTCGTGCGCAACGAGTTCGGGTTCACGATTGGAGGCCCAATCACATTTCGGGGCGAACACCACACCGAAGAACGAAGCTTCTTCTTCGGGCAATATCAGGGCTTCCGGCAGGTGTTAGGGACGACGCAGGTCCTCGCCGTTCCCACTCCCGAGGAACGGCAGGGAATCGATACTTCGGCGTTTCCGGCTGACACACTCCTGGTTCCGGTCAACCCCAAGATCGCTCCGGTGCTGGCGCGCTACCCCCTGCCGAATGACCCCCAGGGCCCTTACGGGGCGCGGACGTACGCCACCTCCTCCAAGGTTTCCACGCGGACAGACCAGTTCTCCGTGCGCATCGATCATCGCATTTCAGACAAGGCAACACTCTTCGCGCGGTTCAATCTCAATCAGGTGACCGGGCCGCTCACCAATCCCAACCAGACGGCGATTGACCCCAGCTTCGCCATTCGATTCTTCGACCATCAGCGCAACGCCGGTTTGACCTACACGCGGACGGTCTCGCCCAACTTTACATCCGAGTCGTCCCTGGGCTTTGTCCGCAGCACGCCGTTCTTTCCCGCGGTGAACCTCACCCAGCCGGCACTCAAGTTCGGCGACGGACTCTACGAAGGATTCAATGCGTCGGGTGGGACTCTGACCGGCGCGTTCGCGAATCTGTTCCAGGTGAGGCAGGATTTCTCCTATGTGCAGGGCAGTCATTCGATGAAGATGGGTTTTGAGGCGCGCATTAACCGGGACACGACGGTCTTCGGGATTTCGCCAAACGGCGAGTACTCCTTCGGCGGCGGAACCTCCTACGCGCAAGTGGATATTCCCTCCACGAGCGGCCAGCACGACATCCATCCGGGGGACCCGCTCCCTGACACGCTCAGTGCCTTGCTGACGGGCACGCCCTTTTCGTATACGATTTCGGTGGCGCCGCCGTATTTCGCCCAAGGGGAACGCATCGGCGATAGCGGCGTCCGGCGTGAAGCCTACAACCTCTACTTCCAGGATGCCTGGAAGATTTCCCCGCGCGTGACCCTCGATTACGGGCTGCGCTATGAGGTGAATACTCGCATCCACGAGGCCACCCGGCGCACGCAAACCATGCGGATTGTCGGTCCGGAAGGCAGGCCGGCGTACCCTTGGGATTCCGGTGTGCGGTTACGGTACCTGGTGAATCCTCGGTCGCCCTACGGCAAAGACTGGCGAGGCTGGGGGCCGCGCCTGGCGCTTGATTGGCGCGTCACAGACCGTACCGTGTTCCATGCGGGTGGGGCCATCACGACGATTCTTACCAACCTCTGGCAGGAGAACTTCACGACAGGTGGATTCCCCTATGTCGTCCAACCGTACGTCACGGCCCTGCCGGGCACCCCCATTCCCTTTGAAAACTCCGTCGCCCGATTTGAGCTCCCTCCTGTTTACACCGTTGATGGCACGGCCATCTATGAGACTGGTCCCACCGCCGGCGTTGCGCCCGACACCGAACTCGACGTGCAACGCTTCCAGGAGGAATTGGCCGCGCTGACTCCTGGCCACCAGATTCAGGCGCACAGCGCTTTCGCCATTTCCGAGGACTTCCGAAATGGCTATGTGGGGAGCTACACGGCGGGGTTGGAACACGCCGTCGGCGACCTGAAGATGAGCGCCTCGTATGTGGCCACCGTCGGCGTCGAACTTGGTGGCGTGCAGGTTGCCAACGGCTATCCCGGTGCTGACCCGTCCTATGCCCCCTTTCTATCCGTGGATTCCCAGGGCACGGTGCTGGGTGGTTACGGGAACGTTCACCTGATGTCCTCCCGATCGCACTCTACATACCACGCGCTGCAAACGGGCGTTGAGAAGACTTCACTGCGGTGGGGTCTGGGTTTCCAGTCCAGTTATACCTTCAGCAAGTCGTTGGACGACACCAGCGCGGTGCTGGGAGGGTTCTTCGGCGGGTCAGGACCGGTGCTGCAGGCCATGCCGCAGGATCCGCACCATCCCAGCAGCGACAAAGGTCCTTCGACGTTCGATACAGCTCACGTCTTCACTCTCAGTCTGATCCAGGCGCTGCCGTTTGACCGCGTGTGGTTCCTGCGTCCACTGGGCAGGAAGCTTACCTCGGGCTGGCAAGTCCTCAACATCACGACGCTGGCCAGTGGTGCGCCATTCACAGTGTTCTCCGGTATCCAGCAAACCGGCCTCGGCTCGGGGGGCGCCGACCGGCCGGACCAAGTCGGCCAGCCCGTTTTCTCCACCAGCCGCAAGATCCGAGAGGACTACTTCGGGCGCAGCGCGGACAATGCCTCGTTCTTCTCCATTCCCATCGGCATCTCGGGCGGCACCGGCCCGAATCAGGGTCGGTTCGGCACGCTGGGTCGTAGCACGTTTCGCGGCCCGGCCTTCCGCAACTTCGATGTGGCCCTTATCAAAGACACTCCCTTCGGCCGCCGCGGTAGTGGCGAAGCTGTGACCCTCCAGTTCCGCGCCGAGTTCTTCAACGTCTTCAATCTGGTCAATTTCGGCCTCCCCGCCAACATCGTGCGCGGCTCGGGCTTCGGCCTCATCAGCCGCACCGCCGGCACCTCCCGCCAAGTCCAGTTCTCCCTCAAGCTGATTTACTGAGCCCGCGAGCCGTCGCGTGATTGAATGGTCAGGGCATTCGTTTGTTAACTCCTTGTAGCGCGTCGGGCGATGTTGTTGGATTTCAGTGGGTTAGCGAGAACAGCACCTCCTCGGAAATCCCTCACCGTAACCACCTCTACGAGGGTGACGAGCGGGGCAACGGCAAACGTAGCAGTTGGCGCTGTAGCGCCGGCTTCCAGCCGGCTTCGGCTTGCCGCCAGGATTACGGCGCTACGGCGGTTTGATTCGTCGTGGGTTCTTCTCCAAAAGCCCACGACGAGGAAGAGCGCTCGTCGTGGCTACCACTAAACTTCCGTGGGACCAGGGGACCGCCCAAGAGCAGGCATTACCTTTTAGGTCCCCTCATGGCCCTCCTGAGGTCCAGTTTCGTCCTCTCCTCTGCAAAATGCAGGCGAGCGTTTTTGAGTCTCTGCCCGATGCTTGGGTCGGAAATGAAGTTGGCAGGGAGGCCCACAATCCTGTTGTCGTGTACCAGGGGATTGGGGCCGATCTTGATTTCGAGTACCTGGTTGCTTGGACCACCGGTGCCTTGCGGGAACCTCCCGATCTCAGAGACGAGATTGTTCCGAACTTCGGTTCCCTCACCAGTGTTCCAGCCTAGGTCAACATCTGAAGCCAGCAAGATGCAACCGTTGTCTTGAGACCAACCCGAACAACCGGTGCCCCTGTACTCGTTGTCCACGACGGAGCAGTTTTGCAGGGGCAGCGGCATGGGCGTGAACGGTGGGTGAATATTCACCGAGAAAAACAGCAGAGGCGGGGGGAGTAGCGCTATCCCTAGCACGTTTTGTCTGACAATGGTACCCCCCGCAAGAACCCCAATCTGCTGGTACTCACTCGTCAGTCCTGAAAGATCGTTCTCTAGAATCCAGTTGTCATGCCCGTAGGGCCACTTGTCGATGCCATCTCCGGAATGCCCTTTAATTGTATTATTGGCAACGAAGCAATGATTCAATCCCTGCGCACTGCGCCCTATAGAAATTGCCGTGCCCCATAGATTGTTCATCGTCACGGTGTTTCCAGTGATGTTAACCGGCCCGTTGTCGCCCCAGTCTGCGGGAGGAGGATTTTCATTGTCGTCCCACACCACCCACCCCATGACACAGATTCCGTCAAACTGCAACTTGTTGCCCACGGTGATGTTGTTATTAACGATATCCACCGGGGTCAGCGCTTGAACAAGCTCCATGTTCTGGTCCAGCGCGTATCCCGCCCAATCAGGTACGACACCAGCGCCTCCGGCCGTGAGTGTGTTGTTCCTCACCACCAGGGGCCAGCCGCCAGTGAGAATCGAATAAAAAGCAATGTCGGGGGTGGTGACGACATTGCCCTCTATGACCACGGGGGCGTTGGGAGCCGATTGCGCACCCGGCGTCCCCACGACAAAGATTCCCCACGCTTGAGGGTGAACAAAATTGTTCTCGATGGTAGTGGGGCCCGATGCGGACGGTGTGCCGGCGGCAGCACTCACAAAGATCCCGTCAATCGAGCCCTCCATTGTCAGGCCCCGGACCGTGACACCCGGAGCATATACAGCGATGGCAGGCAGTGTCATCCACCAAGTCCAAGTATAGGGGTTGGGGGGTGCGTATATGGGTGCTCCCCCTCCGGAGATCGTTGCCCCCGTGGCGTCGGCCTCCAGAGTCACGTTTTCCCGTCTGATGGACACCATACCAGCGGGAGTCCCTATGTACTCGCCAGTGTCAGGGTCGAACTCCAGTGTTGCTTGCCCGAAATTGAATCTTCCACTCAACTTTACAATGTCGTAGGTGTCCACGGCTTTTTGAACGGCCCGAACATCTTTCGGATATTTATCTGTTCCGATAACGGTTATCGTGCTTGGCGGCAGCGCCTTGGCAGAGTCCGCAAAAACCAGGATTCCAAGGCCGATCGCCAAAGCAGTGAGTGCCAGAAGCATCGCAATTCGCTTTGACTGTTGCATTTGTGCTTACCTCCGTGAACTCGGATTTGAAGTTATGCGCCGGGCGCGACTGTGAAACCTTGTTCGAGCTTTCGTCCCGCATCGTGAACTAACGGCGCCTACTAGGCGCTTGTGAGTAACGACATCCAATCACCCAGTACCACGGTTCTCCCGGATGTTATGCTGCACGGTGTCCGTGGGACGGGCCCCCACGCCTTGGTCGTGCAAATCTCCTCCCCACTTTGCGTTACTTGTCCCACCTTCGCGCCGGCGCGTGCGGGAGTCAATGAAACGGGGATGATATCGGGATGAAAAACGGATGATTTGACGGAGCGGACGAAATGTCGGGGTTGAGAAGGCTTCGTTGACGGGGTCATCGAGACTTGACCCGTGGTAGAATCTACTCACACCTCGGGTGCAACGATGACGTTGAGCACCCACCTGCGACGCTCGGTCCGTTTCGGCAACTTCGAGTTGGATACTCGCGCAGGAGAGCTGTGGACCGGAAACACGAAGGTCCCTCTGCAAGAACAGCCGCTGCAAATCCTGAGGATGCTCCTTGAGCGCCCTGGCGAGCTCGTGACGCGCGAGGAATTGCACAGCGCCCTTTGGCCTGGGAGTTCGTTCGGGGATTTCGACGACAGTTTGAATCACGCCGTTCGCAGACTGCGGGATGTGCTGGGTGATTTGCCGGAGCATCCGCGTTTCGTCGAGACCCTGCCGAGGCACGGTTATCGCTTCATCGCGCCAGTGGAAGCTGTGGCGGCGGTGTCCCCACCGGCGATTTCGGCGGCCAAAGCGCTGCCGCTACAGCGCAGGGTCCTGGTTCTGGCTGCCCTGACGTTGATCGTGTTGGCCGGTCTGGGCATTTACCTCGTGCGCCAACATCTTGCACGCCAGCAGAAGCCACGAGCGGACAAGATCATGCTCGTCGTGCTGCCCTTCGAGAACCTGAGCGGCGACCCGGAGCAGGAATATTTCTCCGACGGCATGACGGAGGAGATGACCACCCAACTCGGGCAGTTGAGCCCGCAACACCTGGGCGTCATCGGTCGTGCTTCGGCAATGACCTACAAGGGGCGTAAGAAGACGATTGACGAAATCGGAAAGGAGCTACGGGTGCAGTACGTCTTGGAAGGCAGTGTGCGCCGCGCCGGCGATCACGTCCGCATCACCGCCCAACTGATCGAGGTGGGCGACCAGACGCACGTCTGGGCCCAGACTTACGACCGCGACGTGGCAAGCATTCTGGGACTGCAAGCGGATGTGGCGCGCGCCGTGGCCCACGAAATTCAAATCAAGCTCACTCCACAAGCGCAGACGAGCCTCGCCACCCCTCGCGCTGTCAACCCCGAGGCATATCGGCTTTACCTGATTGGGCGGTTCCTCTGGAACAAGCGAACCGAAGAGGGTTTGAAGAATGCTATCGACCATTTCCAGCGCGCCCTCGAGATCGACCCGGGCTATGGGCTAGCTTACGCTGGCCTCGCAGATTCATACCTTATGCTTGACGACTGGGGCTTCCTGCCTCCGAAGGAGGCGATTCCAAGAGGGAAGGCAGCCGCGCAGAAGGCACTAGAGATAGACGAATCGCTAGCCGAAGCCCACGCCTCCCTGGCGTTAGCTTGCTTCGAATACGACTGGGACTGGCCGGCGTGCGAGAGAGAGTACAAGCGCGCCATCGAGCTGAATCCAAATTATGCCACGGCGCACCAGTGGTACTTCGCTTACCTTTTCGCCATGGGGAGGCATGCCGAAGCTATGGGTGAGATTCAACGAGCGCAGGAACTGGACCCGCTCTCGCCGATCATCAGTGGTGCAGTGGCTGACCAGTACTTTTATGCGCGGCAGTATGAGGAGGCAATCCGCCGGTTCCGGAACACGGTCTCACTGTTTCCCGAGTTCGCTCCTGCCTACCAAGCCCTTGGCGCCGCTTACGTGGTAAACGGTACGTATCAAGAAGCGGTTGTCGCCTATCAGAAGCTGAGGTCACTTTCTGGAGCGAGTGCAGCGGAAGTAGCAGCGCTCGGCGAAGCATACGCGAAGGGCGGCATACGAGGTTACTACCTTTGGGAGCTTCGGAGATTGAGGGAAGAGTCGAAGCACCGGTATGTCAGGGCTTGGACCTTCGCCCTCCTTCTTGCTGGCCTGGGTGAGAAGGACCAGGCTCTTTCATATCTGGAAAAAGCCTACGAGGATCGCGACTACCTTTTAACCACCCTCCGAGACGAGCCACGCTTTGATCCCCTGCGCTCCGACCCGCGCTTTCAGGACCTCTTGCGCCGGATGAATTTCCCGGCCTGAGAACGGTAGACGGCATACGGTAGGCGGGGACGTAGAGACGCCCCGGCGGGGCGTCTTGGGCAAGGAAGAGGGCATGGCTTGAGCCATGCCGGGGGCCAGCGGCCATACACACCAACGGAAAGGTTGTGGGGCCTTCCTTCAATGCATTGGTGTGGGGGCGGACCGGCGTGTCCACCCTGCAGAGGGCGCACCCGTGGGTGCGCCCCTACTGAAGTCGTGCCCTCCCGCGCATTGTTCGCTTGACAAATCCGGAAAGGTATGCTATAATGGTAGCCTCTAGAATGGGAGGCTACAGTATGAGGTTGGCGGCACTTGAGGGGCGGTGCTGTCGCGACTTGAGGTGGCTTGTGAGCTTGGATCATCAAGACGAAAAGCAGCCCCTTATATATAGGGGCAAAGACAAAGCTAGTATGTTATTGAAAGCAAAAGAAAATGGCCGATTTAGGGTGAAAAACGAACCTAAACAACTTAACTCTTGTGTTTCCAACCGGATAGATGCGAAGTTGGCGGCTCCGGGCGTCATGATTCGCACGCGTTTGAACACCTATTTCATCGGGATTCTCTCACAAGAAATACAGACGAACTTCGCGCATCAGAGTCTATAATCTGCCCACCATGCGAAAAGCACTCATGTCATCTTTTGCCTTTCCTTGGCGCCTGGGGTTCTCTATGTTGCCGGCGCTGCTACTCGTTGCTGCTTTCTGCCTGCTGCTTACCGCCGACTGGACTACTCTCCGCGCCCAACAATCCGTTCGCGGGCCGGCCGAGGCGTGGGGCAGCCTGCGCGTCACCATCATCGACCAAGCTACGAGCAAGACGACTGCCGCGCGCTGCTACCTGACCGATCCGACAGACCAGTCCTGGTCGCCCGCGGGTGCCATCAACTATGTGAAGCCGCCGGAGCGGCACTTCATTGCCGACGGCGGGTTCAAGATTGCCCTGCCGCCGCGCGTGTACACGCTCCGCGTGGAGCGCGGGCCGGAGTATCGGGCCGTGGTGCGGGAAATCGAAATCCGCTCCGGCGAGGCGCGCGAGGGGAAGATCGAGCTGGTGCGCTGGATCAACCTGCACTCGCGCGGTTGGTATTCGGGCGACTTGCACAATCATCGCGACTGGCAGGAAATGCCGCAACTCCTGCTCGCGGAAGACCTGAACCTGGCGCCCACCTTGACCGAATGGGTCTGGGAGGACGAGCACATTTCGCGGGCGCCGGCCACGAGTGCGAAAGAGCCGGCCATCCGCCGCGTGGACGAAACGCATGCGTATTCGGTCGCGGACACGGAAATCGAACGCCTCCGCGAAGGGCCCGGCGCCGTGGACCTGCTTGGCCTGAGCGCGGCGGTGAGTTTCCGGGGCTATCGGTTGTTCCCACCCAACAACGTTTTCACTGAGGCCGCGCATCGCGCGGGCGGTTACGTGGATGCCGAGAAGATCACTTGGCGCGACGTGGTTGCCCTTGTGGCATTAAACCAAGTCGATTTCGCCGGCATCGTTCACAACCACTTCAACCGCCACAGCGTGGAGACCGAGACAGGTCCGTGGGGCATGATCCCGAAGGAGAAGCCGGAATATGAGACGCCCGCTGGCATGGCGCTGTGGACGATGGATGTTTATTACCGCTTTCTGAATTGCGGTTTCAAGCTGCCGGTGTCAGCAGGCAGCGCGTCTGGGGTCAAGCCCAGCCCGCTGGGGTTCGCTCGGGTTTACGTTCACCTGCCGGCCAGATTCGGCTACCCGGAGTGGTTCCGCGCGTTAAAGGCGGGGCGAAGTTTCGCCACCAACGGGCCGATGCTCTTCCTGACGGTCAATGGCCAGGAGCCGGGCGGCACGATTGCCATTCCGGCCGGGGCAGGGAAGGCGGCGAAACACTTGAAGATCCACGCCGAAGCCAGCACGGCCGGCGAACTCGACCGGTTGGAGATTGTGTGGAAGGGACAGATCATCAAATCGGTCGCCGCAACCAGCGCCACCTCGACACTGACCACTGACACGGAAATCGATGCGGCCGAAACGGGTTGGATTGCGGCGCGCGCGTTCGAGAAATCCGCTCCCGGAGTGCGCTTTGCGCAGACCAGTCCGGTCTACGTGCAGGTGGGAACTTCGCGTGGCGTCGTCGCCGAGGATGTGCAGTTCTTTCTCGACTGGATTGACCGCGAGATGAAGTTCTACCAAAGCCATCCCGGCTTCAAGGCCGAGCCCGACCGCCAAGCGATGCTCGCGCTGTTCCGTGAGGCGCGCGCCGTGTATGAACGGCTGGCAAAGACCACGCCCGCTGCGAGGTAGTCCGATGCGACCCAAGGCTTTCGCTTTTTTGGCCTGCCTTCTCATATGTTCCGGCGCGCAGGCTCGCGATCCCGCTTATCCCCTCAAGATCAGCGCCAGCAGGCGATATCTGGTGGACCAGAACAACGTTCCGTTCCTCCTCCAGGGTGACGCGGCATGGTCCTTGATCGTGGAATTGACGAAGGCGGAAGCCGAGCAGTACTTGGAGAACCGCCGCCAGAAGGGTTTCAACACGGTCCTGGTGAACCTGATTGAGCACAAGTTTGGGAGAAGCGTGCCCAGGAACCGCGAGGGTGAAGGCCCGTTCACGACGCCGGGAGATTTTTCAACGCCTAACGAGAAGTACTTTGCCCATGCCGACTGGGTCATCAAAAAAGCCGGCGAGAAAGGCATTCAGGTGCTGCTGGTGCCTGACTACCTCGGGTACGAAGGTTCCGACGAAGGCTGGTATGAAGAGACGCTCGCCAACGCCCCGGCGAAGTTGCGCGACTACGGTCGATACGTGGGCAACCGCTACCAGGGCTTCGACAACATCTTCTGGTGTCTGGGCGGCGACCGCAATCCCGGCCAGGCCCTCCGCGAAGTTACGGAGACGGCCCGGGGGATTAAGGAAGTTGATCCGCGCCATCTCTTCACCGCGCATGTGGCGCCCGAGCATTCGCCCGTGGACGTGTACCCCGGAGCAGACTGGCTGGACGTCAACGTGACATACACCTACAAGCTGGTCCATGACAGCCTGCTGCACGACTACCAGCGAACTCCGGTCCTGCCCTTCTTTCTCATCGAGTCCACGTACGAGGGCGAACACAACGCGAGCGAGGTCCAGATTCGGAGGCAAGCCTACTGGGCTGTCCTCTGCGGCGCCACGGGGCAGATCATGGGCAATCGGCCCATTTGGCTTTACGATCGCGGCTGGGAAGCGGCGATGGACGCTCTCGGCTCGGTGGCCATGGCGCACCTGAAGAGGCTGTTCGATTCGCGTGCCTGGCACGAACTGATTCCGGACCGGGACCACAAAGTGGTCACGGCGGGCCTGGGCGAGTTCTTCGGCCTCGACTATCTTGCCGCGGCGCGCACGGCGGACGGTAGTACGGTCATCGCCTACCTGCCCACGCGCCGCACGGTCACGGTGGACATGTCAAAAGTTTCCGGCCAGCGGGCCAAGGCGTGGTGGTTCAATCCGCGCACGGGCAGGGCGCACGCCATCGGCGAGTTTCTCACGAGTGGGTCGAGGAAGTTCAGCCCTCCCGCCGAGGGCGATTGGGTGCTGGTGCTGGACGCCGCTGCCCGGAAGCTGCCGGCGCCGGGACTGGGGACCAGCGGCCAGTAGAACGAGTTGGCGAGAAAGCCGTCACCGAGCGGAGGTTGAGATCATGCGGAAAGATTCGCGGGTTTCCCGCCGGCCCTTAGAGCAGGAACTGGTGTCGCGCGGTGTGCGCATGACGCGCCAGCGCCGGCTCCTGGTCGAGATCATTCAGCGTGCCGATCGCCACATGGACGTCCTGGAGCTATGGAAGCGCGCCCACGCCAAGGATCCGACCCTGGACAAGGTCACCGTGTATCGCACCCTGGCCCTGCTCAAGAAGCACGGGCTCGTGGACGAGTTGGACCTCCTCCATCTCGAAGGCGGCAAGCACTACTACGAGGCGCGCACCACTCGGGACCACATCCATCTTGCCTGCGTGAAGTGTGGGCGGATTCAGGAGTTTGAGAGTTCCCTGTTCGAAAAATTGAAAGGTCAGATTGAGCGCGAGCGCCGCTTTCGCATTGATGTGGTGCGCGTGGAGGCGGGCGGCTATTGCGACCGCTGCAAGAAGTAGTCGGCGATCGCCGATTCTGGCTTGCCGCACGACGCTTTTCAATCGTCAATCGTCAATTCACGCGTACTGCCCGCCGCTATAGACCGCGGGCAGGTGGTCGGCCTCCAGGTTCTGATGCCGGAGGCGGCCGCTGAGAATCCTGAAGATGGCGAAGGCAATCTGGGGCCGCTCGAGAATGAGTTCGCGGAAGCTGTCGCGGTCGATCTTCACGACGGTCGTGGGCTCCTGGGCCCGCACAGACGCCGAACGCGGTTGATCGTCCAGGATCGCCATTTCCCCAAAGCACTCCTTCTCACCCAAGTAGGCGAGGGGGCGTTCCGTCGCACCCACACGACGGAACACTTCCACCTTGCCCTGGACAATGACGTAGAGGTGATGAGGAGGCTGGTTCTCTTCGAAGATGACCGCGCCGGGCTCGTACTCGTGCTCCAGCGAGATGTCCGCTAGGGCGGCGAGCTCTTCTCCTTCCAGCGCGGCGAAGAGGGGAGCGGATTTCAAAAAGAGAGCTTTTTCGACTGTCAGGAGCATCGGTTCACTCCTTTGCGTGGCGGGGGGCGCTGCGTCGGTGTCGGCGGAGACGCGCCCCAGAATCTTCCCCGCGCCGCAGCGCAGGGCGGGATCGGAAGATTGGCTCGCGGCATCCAAGTGCGGCCGCCAGGATTCCCGGAAGGCGCGCCACCCTGCGTAAAGCGCCGTCTCGCGCACCAGCGGCGCGCGGTCCTCGAGCATCGCTGCCAGCAGGCGTTCGCCATC
>Ga0315284_10004306_pt1 | contig 20236 bp, 14 predicted proteins | sample YL17G09_16_MG_FD_203696 | JGI IMG/M metagenome (GOLD analysis project Ga0315284, IMG submission 203696) | Sediment microbial communities from Yellowstone Lake, YNP, Wyoming, USA - YL17G09_16 | ecosystem: Environmental > Aquatic > Freshwater > Lake > Sediment | place: USA: Wyoming | collected...
CGCATGCCCAGCGTGTCGGTGCGGACCGTGTAGCCAGCGCCGGACAGCTCGGCATCCGTGCGTTCGAAAACGATCAAACGCCAAGGGCGGAAGGTCGCGGCCCCGAGCGTCATCTGGTTCAGGCCCACGGAGATCGCCCGCGCGACCTGGGGATGAGAGGACAGGGGGTAGAGACAATTGGCCTTGAGCGAGATGTTCTGGCTGGGAGTGAGCCCGGGGAAGCAGGACTTCCAGGCCCCGCCCACCGTGGTTGAGTCGGTCAGGGCCTTAATCCCGGCGTTCATCATGATGCGCACCACCGCGGTGTCGATGGTCGAGCCCACGACCGCGTTGGTGTCCCAGACCACCACCACCCGGCTCTGACTGTGGGCTAAACTGACGCTCAGGAAAACCAAGCCGAGGATCAGTCCTTTCCTCATCGCTCCCTCTTCGGGTTCGTTTTAGTGAACCAGGCTTACTGAGCGTTCGATGCTAGCCTGGCCATAGGAAAGTCGGACGATATAGACCCCCGAGGCTGCTGGATGTCCGGTCTCGTTTCGACCGTCCCAGGTGAGGCTGCTCCTTCCGGCCGGGAAGGCACCGCTGGCCAGGGACTTGACTCTCGTCCCGATGAGATTGAACACTTCCACACGGGCCTCGCCCGCTCGGGGAAGGAGAAATGAGATCTCAGTCGTCCCGGTGAAAGGGTTCGGCCGTGGTTGAAGAAGGGTGAAGTCGCCTGTCCGCCCCTCCATCTTCGGTTCCTGGGCCACGGCGGCCGAAGGGTTGTTGATCCGAATCAGGGAATAGCGTCTCGTACCCAAACCGATGCTCTCGGCATAGGCCAGGTAGCGCGAGTTCTTGCGTCCCAGGCCGTGGGCCACCCGCAGGTTGTTGATCATCTCCACGCCCATGGAATCGCAGGCCACGGGGTCTTTGGACAAAACGATGATGCGGGGGATCGCTTGGGGGCTTCCGCCAGGTCCGCCGTTGTAGATTGCAAACAGGGCGTCCAGGACATAGACCCGCTCCCTCCGGTTCAGGCTGTCCCGGATGTACCGGTTCAACTGCGGGATCTGCTGGCGGCCGTCGACATGGTTCATCCCCCCTGCGGAATTGACCGAACCGAAGTGGTTCTTCATGGTGAGGGTGAACTCGGCGTTCCCGACGCTGTGGTCCTTGAGCACGCAGTGGTTGACGAGGAACGCGGAGGAGTCAGTGAAGGCGCAGGAGAATCTCTCCGAGGACCCCATGATGTTATAGGTCTTGGCCTGGTAGCCCCAGCGGCTGCTGCTCCGGCAACGCATCCGGAGGGTGTCCAGCACGTTCGATGTATTGGGGTTGAGCGTGAATCCCGAGCTCTGGATATTGCCATCGCCCTGGTCGTCATAGGCGATCAGGCGCCAGGGCCGGAAGGTCGTCGCCCCGACAGGCATCTGGGTCAGGCCCCGCAGGATGGCGGTCGCCACCTGGGGGTGGGAGGGGAGGGCGGTATTAATGCAGTTGATCTTGAGCGCGATGCTCTGGCTGGTGGGGAGGCCCGGGAAGCAGGATTTCCAGGCCCCGCCCACGGTGGTGGAATCCGTCAGGGCCTTGATCCCGGCGTTCATCATGATCTTGACCACCGTGGTGTCGATGGTCGTGCCCACCACCGAGTTGGTGTCAAAGACCACGACGACCCGGCTCTGCCCGAAGGCCGTGGCCGCCAGGGCAAGAAACAACACAAGAATTAAGCCTTTCCTCATCTCTCCTCCGAAGGTTCGATAATCGCCCAGCCGGCCCTTCAACTCTACCATATTTTAGACGCTTTTGTCAAGGCGGGAAGGCCCTAACGGATCAGGGTCACCGGCCGCTCCATCGCCGCCTCTCCCCACTTCAGCCGGACGAAGTAAATTCCCGAGGGCGCCTTGCGCCCGGACTCGTCACGCCCGTCCCATTGGGCCGAATAGTTACCCGCTGGAAGTGCTCCCCGGATGACCATCTTCACCCTCGCCCCCAAGGCATTGAATACGTCCAGGCTCACCGCCCCGGCCCGAGGCAGGAGGAACGAGATATCGGTCGTCCCCGTGAACGGGTTCGGCCTGGGCGGGAGCAGGGCGAAGTCGTCCTCCCGGCCTCCGGCTTTCGGCTCCTGGGCCACGGCCGAGGGGTTCGTGATGCGGATGACCTGGAGGTTCCGCGAGCCCAGCCCGATGCTCTCGGCGTAGGCCAGGAAAGGCGACGGCCATGGCGTAAAGCCGTTGGCCGTTCTGAGATTGTTGATCATCTCCACCCCGATGCTGTCGCAGGCCACCGGGTCCCTGGACAGGATCAGGGTCCGGGGGATGGCCTGCGGGCTTCCCGCCGGGCCGCCGTTGTAGATCGCGAACAGGGCGTCGATCACGAAGATCTTCTCCTTCCCTCCCAGGCTGTCACGGATATAAAGCTCCAGCTCCGGCAGGTCGTGAGCCCCGTCCACGTGGTTCCATTTCCAGGCCGTGTCCACCGTGCCCAGGTGGTTCTTCATGGAGAGGGTGAAGTTCGCCCCGCAGCCGGTGTGGTCCTTCAGGCAGCTGAGGTTGATGAGGAAGGCCGAGGAGTCCGTGAGGGTCCGGCAGAAACGCACCTGGGTGCCCAGCACCCCGCGCAGCTTGGGCTCGTAGCCCCAGCCTGCGTGGTTGTTCCCCACGCAGCGGTAATTGGAGGTGTCCGTGCGGATCGCGTACCCCGCGGCCGTGAGCTCGGCGTCCGACCAGTCGTAGGCGATCGCCCGGTACGGCCGGAAGGTCCCGGCTCCGATGGTCATCTGGGAGAGCCCGGAGACCACGGCCCGGGTCACCTGCTGGTGGGAGGGCAGACGGCGTTCCGCGCAGTTCACCTTGATGCCGATGTTCTGGCTTGAGGCGATCCCCGGGAAACAGGACTTCCAGGCCCCGCCTACCGTCCCGGAATCCGTCAGGGCCTTGATCCCGGCGTTCATCATGATCTTGACCACCGTGGTGTCGATCGTGGTGCCCCGCACCGCGTTCGTATCCCAGACCACCACCACCCTGCTCTGTCCGTGGGCCAGGCCGGCCGCGAGCAGAACCAGTCCCCCAAAGAGTAACGTCCTCATTCCTCTCTGGGGTTTATCGGGGTTTACCGCCCAACCGTTTTTATTAAAGCGCCTCATGGGTGATCCCGGAGGAGTCGGTCTCCTGGGCCTGCTCCAGCTCCACGGTGTAAGCGATGCTCCGGATGCTTCCCCAGGGCACGATCAGGTTCTGGATCATCTTAACCCTGTTCTCGTGCACATCCGCGGCCAGGGGGGTGAACACGCACACCGGGAGGGCGGTGTCCGGGGGATGCTGGGCGAAGTAGATTGTGGCCACGTGTTCCTTCATGGCCCCGCCCCCCTCCTGGGTGAGGTAGGCTACCGGGCTGGTGAGTTCGATGCGCACCATGGGCTCGCTCCTGTGAAATGGGTGTAGCGGAAAAAGGTCGCTCGGTTACTACCCTGTAATTATACGGTTCTTTGCCGGCCAAGTCAAGACGACCTCTTCCATTTTCTCCTTATTTCGGTTAAACTATATACCGGAAAGGGGAGTCTAAAAGATGGAAGACCTTTTCCCTATTCCGGGCATGTCCGCGGGTAATCAAGGAGATGCGTTCATGCGTTGTACCAATCCCTGCCTTTTGGCCCTTTCCCTGCTGGTATTCCTCCCTGCTCCCGGCCTTGCACAACCTCTCCAGAACCGGATTATGATTGCCACATCCCTGGACGGCCTCGTCTGGACCCGTTTGAACCGCGTCTTCTCTGACTCCGGCGATGTTCCCGACGCCGTCCTCGCCCCTAACGGCAACGTCCACGTCTATTTTCAGGGCCTCTGGCAGCCCACCCGTGACGGCATCATGGTGGGTATCTCACAGGACGGGCTCACCAACTGGCAGTTTCATCAGATCCCGATTCCCGGCACCGGCTCCTGGCCCGGCAAGCCCTGTGACCCGGACGTCATTGTTAGGAACGACACCTTCCGCCTCTATTTCACGGGAGAGCCCAACGGGGACGGGACCCCTGAGACCTACTCCGCAATCTCCACAGACGGCATCAGCTTCACCATGGAGAGCGGCATCCGCTTCCAGGTCTCGGGCCAGATGGTCCTGGACCCCTCTCTCCTCTGGACCGATACGTTACAATATTTCGCCGGGGGCGCGCCTCCCGGCCAGAATTGGCACGCCCACTCCACGGACGGGTTGAACTTCTCCCAGCGCCCCAACTTCTCTTCCGGAAATCTCCTCATGGCCAACGGGATCCGCCTGACAAGCGGGTATCGCTTCTACGGCTTTGAAAATCTGCCCGCTGAGGGCATCCGCTCGCTCTTCTCCCCGGACGGCGAGTCCTGGGCCCCGGACTCCGGCTATCGTCTCAGGGTGGACCCTTCTCAAGGCTTGGAGAGCCTGTATGTCAAGGACCCCGGCGTGGTCAAGAAGGGCACCCTCAACCTGATGTACTACGTCACCCGCAAGCCCTTTCGCTCCGGCATCGGTTCCAGCGGGCAGGAAGCGAAACCCCTCCCGTTCCAAGGCCTGCGGATTGCCCCCAACCCCTTCCGCTTCTTCACCGAGATCGAATACTGTCTCCGCACCCGGAGCAAAGTCAGCCTGAAGGTTTATAACTCCCTCGGCAGGCTGGTGGGGACTATCTTCGAAGGCGAGGCCGCGCCGGGAGCGTACCTTGCGAGCTGGGAGCGAAATGACCTCTCTCCCGGAGTTTACTTCGCCGTCCTATCATCCGGGGACATCAGACAAACCCAGCGGGTAGTTCTTCTGAAATAAATATAGAGGGAATCATGAAAGGTCTTTTATTTTTTATCGCCCTTTTCCTGCTCCTCGTCCCGGTCTTTTCATCCGCTGCCGTCCCGGTAGTCACAGCCCACAGCGCGGAGCGTCTGGCGAACGGAAACACCCTGATCTGCGATGGAGGCACTGCGCCCCAGGGCGCGGCCAGCAAGGTCATAGAAGTAGACTCCTTGGGCGCATTGATCTGGGCCGGGATTCGCTCGAACCTCCTCTTCGCCCACACTGCCCAGAAGCTTCCTAACGGAAACATCCTCATCTCGGACACGAACCGCAACCGGGTCATTGAGATAGATTCCCTCGGAAACGTGGTCTGGTCCTATTCCACGGGTTTGAACTACCCCAACTCCGCGGTCCGTCTCTTCAATGGGAATACGCTCATCACGGACAGGAACAACGGACGGGTCATTGATATAAATCCTTCTGGCGCCATCGTCCGATTCCTGACCGGGCTCCACGGCCCCCACGACGCCTCCCGATTAGCCGATAACAAAACCCTGGTCTGTGACTCGGACTCCAATCAGGTGATAGAATTCGACTCCACGGGCGCCCGGGTCTGGACCTACCGCACCGGCTTGAACTGGCCCCGCTCCGCCGAGCGTCTGGCCAATGGCAATACCCTGATCACCGACTCCAACAACAACCGGGTCATCGAAGCCACCCCTTCGGGCTCCGTCGTCTGGTCCTATCCTGGGCTGACTGGTCCCTACATGGCCCGCAGACTGGCCAGCGGAAACACTCTCATCGGCAACGGGGCCGGGCGAAACGTCCTGGAGGTCACGCCATCAAATACTATTGCCTGGCGCTATCCCCGGACCATTCAGACCGATGTGGATACCCTCTGGATCCCCAATCCCTCCAATAACTGCACTCTCTATGTCCACATTCACAAGCCCCAAGATGCTGGGCCGTCCAAGCGCTATCCCGCGGTCACCCTCATCCCCGGCGGGAGCGGTAACGGCCAGGGTTATGATACCAATGGATTGGCGACCAACGTGGCCGAGGAAGGTTTTATCCTCATGCACTTCGACCCTGATGGCCGGGGCCTGAGCACCAACCACGGGACCTACACCTACGAAGACTACTGCGGACATCTTCAGCAGGACGGGCTGCGGACGATCCTCTCCTATCTTGCCGGCAGGAACTACGTGGACACAACCAACCTCGGGCTCTGGACCCAGTCCTACGGCATCACCATGGGCACAGGCGTGGCTTCCCGCTACGGCACGCCCCGCTTGAAGTTCCTCATCGATTGGGAGGGGCCCGCGGACCGCACCGAGACCGCCCAGGTGAACGGCGGGCACGTGCCCCACGACACCGCGGACCACGTCTTCTGGTCCGAGCGCGAGGCCGGCCCCTTCGCCCGCTTCCTGTACTGCTACTACATCCGGGGCCAGTCCGACAGCGACCACAACCCCCGTATCCGGGACAACCACCATGCCCTGGCCCTGATCGACAGCGCCACGAACCGGATCTACGGAGGCTCCGGCATCTCCCCCTGGACCCGCTGCAATGACCGCAGCATGAACCCCATCAATACGGTCTGGGAGCTCCCTAACCATCCGGTCTGGACGCCGAACAACCAGGACCCCTTCGTGGACGTCCGCTTCATCCTCTACCTCCACGAGATGGTTGCCATGCCCCCGGCCGGAGTGGAAGGTCATTCCTCTCTTTCGCTTACTACCCCTCACGCCTTACGGATTTCGATTCATCCCAACCCCTTTCCGGGAAAGACAAGTATTTCGTACTCCCTGCCGAGGCCGGGTCAGGTGACCTTAAAAGCCTACAACCTCACTGGCCAGGCCGTGGCCACGCTTTACGAAGGCCAAGGAGAGGCGGGAAGCCACGCCACTGCCTGGGACGCCTCGGACCTTGCCGCCGGGGTCTACTTCCTCCGCCTATCCTGCAACCGGGAGACCGTGACCCGGAGAGTTGTCCTGACGCGGTGATTGAAAAAGGAGATGAGGAGATGAGAAAGGCTATCATCATATTAGCTGTCGTTCTGGCCGCAGCCGGGAATATCTTGGCCTGTTCCTGGATGGCCGGGGAGAGCTCCGGGAGCTGTATGTCTTTCAGCCGGAACGCGGGCGTGGCCCTCGGAGACACATGGGGATTGCCCGTAAGCGTGGGAGGGGTCAGCCGGTACAACTCCGACTGCCATCCTTCGCTCACGGCCGACCGCAGGCTGATGGCCTTCTGCGCCGCGGCCCAGAACGGCCCGCCCTACGATACCCTACATATCGGGGGCATTGGATTCAACGTCTATACCGCGCGCTGGAACGGCACGACCTGGGACTCGGTGCGCAACGTGGGACGGCAAATCAACCCGGCCACCTACCCGACCATTTCCTCGGACGGCGACTCCCTGTTCGTGTACAAGGGCAACAAACTGTGGCTCTCCACCTGGCAGGGCAACGGCTGGAGCAACCCCGTGCGCCTGCCCTATCCTGTGAACGACCCAAGCATGACCGTTCAGGACGGGCCCTGCGCCATCACCCTGGACGGGCACCAATTGTACTTCAAGTCCACCCGGACCGGAGGCTATGGACAGGGCGATATCTGGGTCGTGCGCATCACTCCAACGGGATTTGATTCCCTGACCAACTGCGGGACCAACGTGAACTCCGCGGGGCAGGAGACCCATCCGGCCATCTCTCCGGACAAGCAGAGGCTTTATTTCTCGGACTTCGGGGGCCAGCGCCCGGGCTGGAAGTACGGGGACTGCGACGTGTTCGTCTCGCACTGGAACGGGAGCGGCTGGGGCCCGGCCGAGATCCTGCAGGCCCCGGTGAATACGGACCTCCCCGCCTGCTCGGCGTTTGAATCCACGGATGGCAGGCTTTATCTCGGAAGCGAGGTCTCGGAGGGGACCTATGGGGAGGAGGACGTATGGGTATGCACGCCGGATTCCACGCCCAAGGAAGGGGAGCGCCCAGGAAGCGGCTCCAAAGGCTGGCAGAACACCGGGGAACTGTTAAACGCGACGTATGTGTATGACCTGATCGAGACCGGAGGTGCGATCTATGCGGCCACGGCACCGAACGGGGATGTGTTCAAGACCACGAACGGGGGCGCTTCCTGGGCCAATACCTCGGACATCCCCGGAGAGACGCATATCTATTGCCTGCTCCCGGCCCGGGACGGCTCCATTCTCGCGGGAACCTATCCCAACGGCAAGGTCTTCCGGACCACGGACGGCGGGGCGTCCTGGAGCCAGGCCGCGCAGTTCGCTTACGCCCATGCCGTGAGGAAAGTCTTCCAGAAAGCGGACGGCACGCTCTTCGCCGGCACCTCCCCGGATTCCTTCGGGTTCGGGAGGGTCTGGCGCTCCACGGATAACGGGGCCAATTGGGTTCGTACCGGGAACGTGCCCCAGGTCGCGGGCGGGATGTTCTGCTTCTACGAGACCTCGGGCGGGGGGCTCCTGGCCGGGGCCCGGAACATGGGGGACCGGTTCTACGTCACCCTGAATAACGGGAACACCTGGACTCTCCAGAACCTGCCCTACGTGGACAGCACGGTGACCCTTGCCCAGCTTTATTTCTTCTACCGCACCTCGGACAACCGGCTGTGGACCGGAGGCTGGGCCCACGGGCCGCAGGGCATCCTGCTCCGCTCCACGAACGAAGGGATCAACTGGGACACCTGCGGGGTCATCCCCAACGGCTCGATGAAGGCGGGAAGGGTCTTCGACATGGCGGAGGCTCAGGATGGGTCGTATTTCATCGGGTTCCACCCCGGGCCGGACTCCGTGGTCTTCCGCTCCACGGACGGAGGCCTCACCTGGCGGAACTGCGGCAGTCTGGCCGGGGCCTACGAAGCGCTCTCTTTGCTCAAGGCCTCGGACGGAAGCATCTATGCCGGGACCACGCCCAATGGCGATGTGTTCAAAAACTCGGCCTCGGGCGTGGAGGCAGAGAAAAAGGCCCTTTGGAATGTGAGCGCAACGCTGCTCCAGAACGAGCCCAATCCCTTCCACTACGCGACCTCGATCCGTTATTTCCTGCCCAGACGAGAGCCGGTGAGCCTCAGGGTCTATGACGCCCTGGGAAGGGAAGTCGCCACACTGGCCGAGGGAACCCTGGAAGCCGGAAATCATGCCGCCATCTTAGAATCCAAGAATCTGGTGAGCGGGATGTATTTCTACCAGCTCCGCACCGGCAATTCTGTCTTAACCAAGAAACTCTTGGTCGTGAGGTGATGCCATGAAGACCTTCTGTCCTGCTCTAACCGCCCTCGCGGTTGTCTTTATCGTCTCGCAGGCCACTGCCCAGCCCATCCCAGACACGCTCTGGATCCGGATGGACGACGGGGTGAGGTTGGATTGCACCCGGTTCACGCCCCAGGGCTCGCCTCCTCCGGGAGGGTTCCCGGGGATCGTGTTCGTGCACGGACTGGGGGGCTCCAAAACCTCGACCGAAGCCCAGGCCCGGGCCTATGCCGACAGCGCGTATCTCACCCTGGCCTATTCCGTGCGCGGGCAGGGCAACTCCGAGGGCCTGTCCACGTGCTTTTCCTGGCGCGAGCGCAGGGACCTGGACACCCTCCTGCACTGGATGGCCGCGCTTTCCAACGTGAACGACACGCTCTTAGGGGTGAGCGGGGGCTCGCAGGGAGGGTTCCACTCCTGGTTCGCGGGCGTGGACAACACCCCGGCCCGGGCCGCGGCCCCGGAGAACTCCATACCGGAGCGCGCGGACAACGCCTCGCGCAACGGGTGCTATGCCAAGGCGATCACCGCGGAGATCAACTACTCCTCAAACCTGAGGCTGGACACCCTAACCTATCCCCTGAAGCGCCTCCTGCTGGCCGACAAGTACGACTCCGTGCACACCGTGATGGGTCAGGGCAGGGACTTCGATTCCACCCAAATCGCCTCCTCCACGGCGAGGTACGTGATGATGGGGGCCTGGCACGATCACGTCTTCCCGCATAACCGCGTACCCGGAGCTTTCGCCGTAGGCCCGAACCGGCCGATCATGTATCTCGGCACCGGAGGACACGGCTCGGAGAACTCGACCCAGGAGCAGGCCTGGCGCACCAACCTGCGCTGGCGCTTCTTCCACGAAAACCTGAAGGGCCTCTACCGGGGGCTGGACACGTTAGGGCCGGGGATCATCTCCCTGGGCCCGAACTGGAGACACATCAAGACCGGCGCCTGGCCCCCTCCGGGACAGACGAACACGACCTATTACCTGCATACCGACGGAACCCTCACGACCTCTCCGCCGGGAGCCTCGGACTCCTCCTATCACATCTCCCACCGGCTCACCAACACGGGATACACCTGGAGCGCGGCCGTGAACGACAACTTCAACAGGGTCACGAGCTCGTTCCTCCAGAACCGCAGGACCTGGCGGACGGCGCCGCTGGCCCAGAACACCATCCTTTTGGGCATCCCCACGGCCCAGGCCTGGGCCAAAGGTCCGCAGACCCGGTTCCAGGTGAGCCTGCAGATCTACGACGAACCGCCCAGCGGATCGCCGACCTATCTCACGATGGTGAGCCTGGGGCAGAGGAATAACCCGGACTCTACTCTTTGGCAGACGCTGACGGGTGAGTTCGTGATCATCGGCTGGGAGATCCCGGCCGGGCACCGCATCCGGGTGGACTGGGTGAGCGTGAACCAGACCCTGACCGATACCACGCTCTGGTTCGTGCCTTACTGGGGTGCGGACGGGACCCTGACCCTGGGGCTGGACGCCGCCCATCTCACAAGCATCCGCCTCCCTTTCTGGAGCGCCTCGGGCCTGGAGACCGGAGAGCCCGGGGGCTACGCCGAACCCGGCCTTGAAGTCTTACCCAATCCCGCCTGCAAGGAAGCATCCGTCACCTTCGGCCTGAGCCGCGAAGGCCAGGTCCGCCTGGAGCTCTACGACCTCCTCGGCCGCAAGATCAGCACCCTCCAGGACGGTCCGCAGCCGGCAGGCCCAAAGAGCTATTCCCTGGACACCCGGGAACATCCCACCGGCATCTACTTCCTGCGCCTCACCCTGAGCGACAGGCAATACACCAGGTCGTTCCTGATCCTGAGATAAACGAATCCAAGGTCGTCTGAGGGGTTATCCCGAAGGTTAACAGGGATAACCCCCTCATCTTTCAGGCACTTGCTTCACGACTCCCCAATTTATTCCCTGCTCAAACCGCATCGATTTCAGGCATAACTCAAGGACAATCAACGGGCTATACGAATTTCATACGAACGCTACACACCGTGTTCCCGCCATGTTCCCACTAAGTTCCGTCCAATTTCCCTCTCATTTGATGCTGACTTAATGCTACCTGCGAAAGCGGAATAAGTTAAGGAGGAACTTTCCCCAGGAGGGGGGCGTTACAATACATGTAATGAAGCTCAACTTCAACTTTCCACAGGAGGTATGAACGATGCGACACACGATGCTTTTTACCTTTGGCTTGACCATCGCCACAACCTTACTGGTCCTCGCCGGCTGCAGCAAAAGCAGTACCAGTCCAACCGGCTACAGCGGGGGCGGGGGCGGAGGAGAGACGGGGAATGTGGTGGCCATCTCCAACTCGGCCTACAGCCCCACCCCTTTGACCATACCCAAAGGCACCACGGTGACCTGGAAGAACACCGACAGCATGAACCATACCGCCACGGCCGACAACTCCAGCTCGTTCCAGTTCGATACCGGAGATATCGCTGCCGGGGCCACGAGCGGTGGCATCACCTTCACCCAGGCCGGAACCTTCGAGTACCACTGCACGTACCACCCATCGATGCACGCTAAGATCACGGTCCAGTAACCACAATGAAAAAGGAGATGCGAGGCCATGAATAAGGGCTATGGGGTTGTTTTCACACTGAGCCTCCTCCTGGGTTTAGCGACCCATGCCGGGGCTCGGACAGAACAAATCAACATCCAGGGTTTCGCCTTCCAGCCGGGCACAGCGACCGTCTCCCTCGGCGACTCCATGCGCTGGACCAATCTGGACGCCGTTCCACACAGCGCCACCTCGGACTCCGGGCCGGGGACTTTCAATTCCGGGCTCCTTGCCCAGAACCAGTCCTACGCCTTTCAGTTCACGGTCGCAGGGACCTACCGGTACCACTGCTCGGTCCATCTCACAATGATCGGGAGGATCGTGGTGAGCCCGAACGGGGTGGAGGAGGGACGTTCACAGGCACCGGGCTCGGGACTGACCCTGTTTCCCAACCAACCCAATCCCTTCTCGGATCAAACCAGGATTTCCTTCCAGTTGCCGAAAGAAGGACCCGTCTCCCTGGAGGTCTACGATCTCCTGGGCCATCGCGTGAACACCCTGGTCCAGGGAACTCTGGAGGCGGGAGGCCATGAGGTGACCTGGAACGGTCGAACGGCTTTTGGGAATAGAGTCGCGCCAGGGGTTTACTTATACCGTCTGGTTGCCGAAGGGAAGGCCCTGACCCATCGGCTGGCCCTCGTGCGGTAAGGATCGGGCCAACCTTAAACCGTCCCGCATTAATGCGGGACGGTTTCTTTTCCCCTCGAGACTTCCTGTCAGAAGATCAGACCTTGGATCGTCGCTCCCGGCGAAAGAAGGTCCAGCGCATGCTATATCCGGAAGAGCCTCGTGATGTTGAATCCCAGACGCCACTCGTCGGCTTGGAAGCGGTAATCCGAACCCGCCAAGTACTGCGAGGGATTCAACCAGGTGCTGTTGGTGAGCAGGACCTTGAAAAAATGGCCTCCGGTGTTGACTTCTATTCCCAGGGCCGCGGGGTTGTGTCCACGGCGGTAACCGTTGACCACCGGGCTCCATTCCCCCACAAGACCGAGTACCGGGGTGACCTCGCAACGGAGGTACGCCCCGACCGCCAGGGAACGTTCCGACGTGGAGCTGTCCGCCACGTCCCCGTTCGTGAGAATCGACGGAACCAGGCCGATCCCGAGCCGCTTCCCGAGCAGGGTGTTGACGATCAGTTGACCATAGGCCTGGACGTTCTTGGAGTCTCCCTTCGTCCGACCGTATACGGCCGTGTTCCAGCCGACGCCGCCCTGCAGGCCCACCCCCACCGGAAGCTTCTTCCCACGAATCTCCAGCAACTTGTATTTGAGCTTGAAATCGTAGGCGTTGGCGGCGTTGCTGACCGCCGTGCCGAGGAGAAGCCTGTCGGTAAGGGCGTAGTTCAACCCGATCCGCATGGCGACGGGGCCATCCAGGCCGTACAGGGCGTCGCCTTCATGGACCGGGGGAAAGAAGCGGTGGGAGATCTCGAACTCCAGGTTCCTCTTCTGCAGGATCTCCGTGGTCGGAAGATTAAACGCCTGTCCGGAACGGAACAACGGCAGGGGCAGCTTGACGACATCCCGGCCCGGCTTCCACATCGGCTGTTCCCCCTGAGCCGCCGCCCAAGCTGTCCCCAATGCGATCAAAATCCCTATTATTCCCGTGGTCTTCATCGATCCTCCTCCTTTACGGTTTCCGCGCTTCTTTGATGTTGAAGTCGAGAACGATCCGGATGATCTCATTGAGCTTCAGAAACATCATGGACGGCACCTTGATGGAATAATCGGTCAGTTTCACATCAAAATCGCTCTGAACCCGGAAATGATCCCCCTGCTTCGACACCAGCCCGGTAATCGTTACTTGCCGATCCACTCCGTGGATGGAGAGTTTGCCGGAAGTCGTCACCTGGTAGGCGTTGCTCTGAGAACTATCGACCTTTCCAACCTTGCCGGTATAGCGGGCCAGCGGGTATTTGTCGGTCTCGAGATACTCCTCCCGCATGTGGCGGTTTCGGAGGCCGATCCCGGTGTCCAGGCCGTCCAAGTGGACTTCGAAATAAAGTTTGTTATCCGCCGGGACCGAATCCGGTTTCAATTCGTCCCCCGGCCAGAAGACATAGCCGTCGATCTTGTCGGTGGTTCCGGAAAAAGTCTCGATCCTTGCATGCGACGTGAACTTGACCAGGTTCTTCTGGGCCTTGTCGACCTGGAGCTCCACTCCAGAGGCCGGGGCTCCCCCCACGATCGCCGCCGCCACCAAGATGAGCAACGTTTGTCTCAAATGTCCCTCGCTTTCTGATTATGGACCACTCGTCCTTCCTTTTTTTGCATCTTGCGCCATCGTTTACAAACCCCTGCTTTTCATCCAACCCAGAGGCCGGTATCACGACAGGCATCACAAATTAATGGACTACAAGAAATCCAACAAAATAAAGGCCCGGCGTTGTTCCCGAAACAGCTTTAGAAATCCCTTTCCTCGCCCATCTTTCTGAGCCAGCCCTTGGCCCCGAGGCGGGCGAAGATCTCCTTTGCCTGGACCCTGTACCACTGGGCCTCGCGCGCCTCCCCGAGCTCCGCGAGCCCCTGGGCGTAATAGAAACAGACTTTCCCCAAATCCAACTCGTTCCGGAGCTCCTTGAAAAGCGTCATCGCTTCCCAGAAGGCCGCCCGGGCGGGAGCCCCCTCCCCACGCTTGACATGCAGCCGGCCCTTTAAGCAGAGCCCCTTCGCCTGATGGGCCTTGGAGCCCAGCTGCCCGGCCAGGGCCTGCAATTCGGCGATCTTCTCCGTCGCGGGAAGGAGCTCCTCTCGGCATAAATGGAACTCTGCCAGACCGGCCAAGACGTCCGCTTGAATATCCTTGGCATCCGCTTCCGCAGCCACCTTTTCAGCCTGTTGGAACGCCGTTTCCGATTCGCGGTGGGCTCCCCGATCCAGAAAAACCTCGCCAAGATTGCAGAGGCTCTCCGCCTCCTCCCGGCGATCTCCGATCTCCCGGGACATCGTCAAGGAACGTTGCAGGCAGTCCAAGGCCCGCTCATGCTCCCCGAGGCAAAGGCAGATCTCACCCATGTTGTTCAGGTTAAGGGCGTCCGCCCAGCGATCCCCGATCTCCCCGGATATCGCTAAGGAGCGCTGGAAACAGTCCAGGGCCCTTTGGTTCTCCCCGAGATGACCGCAGATCGTGCCGATGTTGTTCAGGCTAACGGCTTCCCCCTGGCGATCCCCGATCTCCCGTCTTATCGTTAAGGAGCGCTGGTGGTGGTCCAAGGCCCGCTCGTAATCCGCCAATTGTTCAAAAATCCCAGCGATGTTGTTCAGGCTCACCGCGGTCCCGACCCGGTCCCCGATCTCCTGCGCGATCGCCAGGGAACGCCTGTGGTAATCCAGGGAGCGCTCGAAGTCGCAAAGGTAGAAGTGGACCAGGCCTAAGTTGCTGAGGCTCGAGGCTTCTCCCTTGCGGTCCTCGATCTCTTGTCGGATCGTCAAGGCGCGCTGGAGATACTCCAGGGCCTGCCTATTTTCCCCCCAGGTGTGATGGATCAAGCCCATGTTGTTCAGGTTCACCGCTTCTCCGATACGGTCTCCGATTTCCTGCCGGATCGCGAGGGAGCGCTGATAGAAGGCCAAGGCCGGCTCGAGCTCTCTTTGAAAATGATGCACGCGGCCCAGATCGTTCAAGGCGTCACCCTCCCTTTTCCTGTCCCCGAGGGACTGGGAGACCTCGAGGGTCTCGTTCGCGGCCGTCCGCATTCCCGCATAGTCGCTCAGCAGGGATAACACCTGAATCCTCCCCTGAAGGCAGTCGAGCTGAAGCCTCTGTCGCCGCTCGGCCTGCCCTATTCCACCGGCCAAAGTACTGGCCCGGTCCAAGTCCGCGAGGGCCTGATCTCCCCGCCCCAGGAGGGTGCAGATCCCGGCCCGGGAGCAGAGGACCCCGGCCCGGCCTTGAGGAGTGAAATATACCGATCTCATTCTACCCGCATTATAGCCCAAACCAAGGACCGGGGTCAAGAAGAGGGGAAAGGGCCTTTCAAACTTTGATTTTAGAATTCGGATTTTGGATTGAACTGGAGCGACAAAAGGAGAAACTGGATTTCCGCTTTGGCGGGAATGACGGCCTTCTCAATACCATATTGCGGATTGAACAACCAAAGGGGAGCAGAGGGAAAACGCCCCCTGCCCCTCTTGAAAAAGGATATTAAGGGATCAGGCTTTCAGTCTCTTCTCCAGCGCGGCCCGCTCCTCCCTGAGCCCGGCCGGCAGGCGGTCCCCGAACTGGGCGAAATGAGAATCTATGCTCGCAAGCTCGCTCAACCACTCCCCCCGGTCCACCTTGAGGAGCTCCTTCATGGCCTCATCCGAAACTTCCAGTCCGCTACGGTCAATGCCAGAGAGCGTGGGGAGATACCCGATGGGCGTCTCCACGGCCTCGCCCTCCTCTTCGATGCGCTCGAAGATCCATTTGATCACCCGGCTGTTCTCCCCGTATCCGGGCCAGAGCCATTGGCCATCCGCGGACTTGCGGAACCAGTTCACATAGAAGATCTTGGGCAGGTTTTTCTCCGCGGTCTGCTTGGCCATCGAGAGCCAGTGGCCGAAGTAGTCGCCCATGTGATAGCCGCAGAAGGGCAGCATCGCCATCGGGTCGCGCCTCAGCTCCCCGACCTTGCCCGCGGCCGCGGCAGTCTTCTCGCTCGAGGCAATGGACCCGAGGAAGGTTCCGTGCTGCCAGGAGAAGGCCTGATGGACCAAGGGCACCACTCCGGCCCGCCTTCCTCCGAAGAGGATGGCCGAGATCGGAACCCCCTGTGGGTCTTCCCAGGCAGGATCGATCACCGGACACTGCTTGGCCCGGGTCGTGAACCTTGCGTTGGGATGGGCCGCTTTCCGGCCGCAGTCCGGGGTCCAGTCCTTGCCGAGCCAGTCGATGGCCCGCTCCGGAGGCGCGTCCGTCATCCCCTCCCACCACACGTCCCCCTCCGGGGTCAGGGCCACGTTGGTGAAGATGGCGTTCCGGTTCATGGTGAGCATGGCGTTGGGATTGGAATGCATTGAGGTGCCCGGGGCCACGCCGAAGAACCCGCTCTCGGGGTTGATGGCGTAGAGCCGGCCGTCGGACCCAAACCGCATCCAGGCAATGTCGTCCCCGACAGTTTCCACCTTCCAGCCCGGGAGGGTCGGGATCATCATCGCCAAATTGGTCTTGCCGCAGGCGCTGGGAAAGGCCCCGGTGATGTAGTGCTTGACTCCCCGCGGGGAGGTGATCCCCAGGATGAGCATGTGCTCGGCCAGCCAGCCCTGGTCCCGGGCCATGACCGAGGCGATGCGCAGGGCGAGGCACTTCTTCCCCAGAAGAGCGTTCCCGCCGTAGCCCGAGCCGTAGGACCAGATCGCCCGCTCCTCAGGAAAGTGGGCGATATACTTGTGGTCGGGGTTGCATGGCCAAGTCACATCGGCCTGGCCTTTGTCGAGCGGCATCCCCACGGAGTGAAGGCAGGGAACGAAAAAGCCCTCCGCGCCCAGGTGGTCCAGAGCCGCCTTTCCCATCCAGGTCATGATCCACATATTCACGGCCACGTAGGGGGAGTCCGTAAGCTGGACCCCAAGCTGGGCGAAGGGAGAGGCCAGGGGCCCCATGCTGAACGGAACGACGTACATCGTCCGGCCGCGCATGGACCCACGGAAGTGTCCGGAGAGGACGCGCTTCATCTCCTCAGGGTCGCGCCAGTTGTTCGTGGGCCCGGCGTCGTCCTTCGCCCGGGAGCAGATGAAGGTGCGGTCTTCGACCCGGGCCACGTCCCCGGGGTTGGAATGGGCCAGGAAGCTGTTCGGCCGCTTCTCGGGGTCGAGCGGTGTGAAGGTTCCGGAACGGACCATCTGGGCGCAGAGGCGGTCGTACTCCTCCCAGGAGCCGTCGCACCAGTACACGGTCTCGGGCTGCATGAGGGCCGTCATCTCCCGGACCCACTGGTCGAGCTTCTTGTTCGAGGTCAACTGTCCCTCCTGTCGCTAATGAATCGAATAGGCATCGCCCTACATTATACCAATTCCCGCATCGAGAAGCAAATGACTTCAGAACCAACAGCCCGGAGGATTGGTCCTTTTCTGCTTGTAATTTTCCCCTTTTCAGGGTACACTATTATCATTCTCCATCGCTCTCATTAGACAATCAAGATGCAAATAGAAAAAGGCTTTGCGGTCATCCTGCTCCTTGCCCTTATTTTGCTTGGCGGTATCCCATCCGGGGCCGAGACCATCCGGGTGAACCCCAACGACCCCACGATCCAGCCCCCAGAGCAGCTGAAGCCGGGCTTCCATTACTGCGCCGTGAACCCCGCAGGCGACGCGGTCTTCAACACCGCTCCAATCCGCTACAACTGCGTGCGAGACGCAGACCTGGAGTGGTACCTGCGCACCTCCACCAGCCACAGCGATTTCCTGTCCCGGGTCCGGAGCGCGCGCTCTTACCTGGAACGCCGGGCTGCCAAGACCGACCGGATGGTCCTCGAGCTTTCCGGGATGCCCTACTGGTGCAGCCGGTCCAAGGACTCGACCATCGTGGGGGGAAACTGGCGGTACTTCATGACCGTGGGGCCCGAAGACTTCCAAGCCTGGGACGCCCTGATGACCGACCTTGCCGCAGAGATCGCGACCTGGAGCTTCGTCCCCACCTACGAATTCTGGAACGAACCCGACCTCTTCTACTGGAACGACAGCGAGGGTGAGCTCATCCAACTCTACTGCCACACTGCGAACGCAATCAAGGCCGTTGACCCGGACGCCAAAATCGGCGGGGTGGCGATGAACGGATGGTGGAAGGGAGTGGACCCCTCCCCCGGGGTCGTCGGCTACATCCCGGATTCCCTGGCAGATCGATACTCGACCACGGCCCACCTGATCGACACCTGCGCGGATACGGGAACCCCCCTGGACTTCGTCTCCTGGCACCTGTTCATGGGCACCTATCCCGGGATGATAGACCACTCGGCGGACTTCTACCGCCGGAAACTGGACTCCCGCGGGTTGACCGGCGCCGAGATGTTCGTCACCGAGTACAACACCACCTCCTCGACCCGGGAGACGATGATCCAACCCCCGCTCTTCGCACGGTACTACGACCACATGGCCCGGGCCGGGGTGGACGCCCACACGATGGCCACCTTTCAGGATTTCAGCTACGACCCCAACAACGAGTTCTTCCACGACTACGGAAGCCTCAGCCGCGGGGGCCTGTGCAAGCCGGTGTACAACGCCATCCTCCTGGTGGACAGCCTGCAGAAGAACAGCCGTCTCCTGCCGGTTGAGACCGAGGGACGGATCACGGCCTGGGCCAGCCGGGAGGGCACAACCCTCCGTCTGCTGTTGGCTAACGCCATCGCCTATCCCCTTTGGGTGGGTTACGACACCCTGTATTTCGGGGGACGCCAAGTCAACAACCTGGACCTGGTCAACGCCGGGTACACCCGGAACGGGCAGGTGGACAGCACGATCATGGGGTACTACCCTCCGATCGGCCCCCCACGCATCGTGGAGGCCTTCGAGGCCGCGAACGCGGCCTACACCTGGTCGGTCCCCTTCTTCTCGAACCCCCGGCCCCTGGACCTCCGGTTCACCGGGCTGGAGGGAACCTACCAGGGAACGATTTACATCGTGGACACCTCGCACAACAACGTGATCGCGAAGTACGACTCCCTGCTGAACGCGGGCTACACCCGGCAGGACGCGGTGAACTATCTCTACGCCGACCAGTCCCTTTCCCGGGACACCATCCAGGTCACGGACTCGCTCTATTCCCTGGCGATGCCTCCGAACAGCGTGTATTTGCTCACCCTCTACGACATCCCGCAGTCCGGTGTAGCCTCGGGGCCGGCCGGTTTGCTGCCCAGCCTGACCCTTACCCTGTACCCGAATCCCGGGCGGGGACAGGTGGAGGTCCGCTTCCCGGAGGGCCTGAAGGACCTCGAGCTGGGGGTCTACGATGTCACCGGACGGGCTGTGGCACAGTATCCGAAACCCGAAAGCGGGACCCTCAAGCTGAACGGGCTGCCCCCGGGGATCTATTTCCTGAGGCTCAAGGCCGGGGCGAGAAGCCTGACCCGGAAACTGGTCGTGATCAAATAAGTCCACAAACCCGAAACGGGGGCGCGGCTTCCGCGCCCCCGTATTCTTTTCTGCTTGCATTTCCCCCTTTTTCAGGGTAAACTATAACCATCCCTTGAGCCATGAAATAAAGAAAAAAAGAATGCCGAGAGGAACTCGTCTCGTTATCACCCTCCTCGCCTCCCTGTTCGCCGTCTCTCCCCTCCTTGCCCAGTGGGAGCCGGACAGGAGGCTGACTTACAACAGCGGAAACTCCCGCACCCCGGTCAATAACGCCCGGTGCGTCGCCACGAGCGGAGACACGCTGCACGTGGTCTGGCATGACGATCGGGACGGGGACTACGAGATCTACTATAAGCGCTCCACAGACGGTGGAACCGGCTGGAGCGCGGACGCCCGTCTCACGACAGCTGCGCAGAATTCGTGGTACCCCTCCCTGGCCGCTGCCGAGGCCGATGTCCATGTGGTCTGGGCAGACAACCGGGACGGGAACTTTGAGATTTACTATAAGCGCTCCCCGGATGGGGGAACGAGCTGGGAGGCGGACTCCCGGCTCACGAACGCCCCGGATTACTCCGGGTATCCCGCACTGGCGGTCTCTCCGCAGA
>Ga0315284_10004308_pt1 | contig 20230 bp, 19 predicted proteins | sample YL17G09_16_MG_FD_203696 | JGI IMG/M metagenome (GOLD analysis project Ga0315284, IMG submission 203696) | Sediment microbial communities from Yellowstone Lake, YNP, Wyoming, USA - YL17G09_16 | ecosystem: Environmental > Aquatic > Freshwater > Lake > Sediment | place: USA: Wyoming | collected...
GGTACAGAAATTAATAGATGAAAAAGATTATGGTCGGGCTTTAGAATATATTAAAGAATTTAAAGTAAGACCAGATATAGATCCAAAGCCATTGGTACAGACATTAATAGATAAAGAAGAGTATTATTGGGCTTTAGATTATATTAAAGCATTTAATTTAGATCCAAAGCTATTGATACAGAAATTAATAGATGATAATATTTATAATTGGGCTTTAAAGTATATTAAAGAATTTAATTTAAATAAAGATGATTTTAAATGGCCAGAGAAATTAGAAAAGGTAGCAGAAGAGAAAAAGAAGGTTTGTGCGTGGTGTAATAAAGTAATCAAAGAGGGTACCGAGCCCGCATCCCATACTATTTGTCCCGACTGCTCAAAGAAGGAACTTGAAAAAAGAAAACAAAGAGTCTCTGACGACGTACTTCATTCAAATCTACTAGAAAAAATTGTAAAAGAATATAATGAGGAAGTTGCAATTGAAGTAGATAAGTATCTATGTGGAGAGATAAAAGAACCGTCGAGAGAGCTATACAGTGTGTTAACAAAGATAGGCATTGCACGTTTAGCTTGAAACATATGAATCATTGTATGAGATGCAAAGAAGAAAGAGACCCCTCTCATTTTCACACCTCTAGAGGAAAGCTTTCTACGTGGTGCAAGACATGTTATAAAGAATACGCTCATAAAAGATATTCTACTAGCGAGAAAGCTAGAGAAAGAATTTTAAAAAATAATAAGGAATGGCGTCTTAAAAATAAGGATAGAGTTAAAAATTATAAGAGTAATCACAACAAAGCTAATTCAGAACAAAAAAGAATCTGGAGAACAGCCTATTATTCGACAGTGCATGGGCGTTTTATACAATATAGAAATACCGCTAAATATAGATCAATCCCCTTTGAAATAACAGAAGAGCAGTTTGCAACTTTTTGGCAGAAGCTTTGCTATTATTGTGGAAGTGATGTAAAAACAGTCGGACTAGATAGAATAGATAATAGTAAAGGCTATGTAGAAGATAATATAGTTTCCTGTTGTGAAACATGTAATTCTATGAAATTACATTCTTCACAGCAAGCGTTCTATGACCAAATAGCAAAAATCTTTAAGTACAAAGGATTAGCATATGCCCCAAATGCAACGACACGTAGCTCTATATGATTTACATGTACCCCACGAAATAAATTTAAGTAGTGTGTTATCCTTTGTAAAAGAGTACAAGCCGACTCATTTAATTATTGGAGGAGATTTTTTAAATCTTGAGTTCGCAAGTCATTGGAATGAAGCAGAATTTAAATACATAGGTCTTGAAAGAGTCTCCGCCATGTTTCAGGAGGAAATGTTATATGGACGAGATATCTTAGCAAAAATAATGAGTGTAATCCCCGTGGATTGCAAAAGGTATTTTCTCCCAGGCAACCATGAAGATTGGTTATACTGGTCATGTTTAACTTATCCGGCAATAGCAGGTCAGATTAAATTAGGTGTTGAACATATGACTTTTAAATCTGATCTTGCTGATATAAGAAAGCAAGTATTAGCTAACTTAGTCTCGCAGTTCTTAGAGACAGATAAATATCAGATAGACGTATTGAAGTATGGTAAGGAACTTAATCTTGGAAAGGTTACTTATATTCATGGTCACGAGTTTAGTACATTCGCTGCTATGAAGAAAAAGTATCCTGCTCGTAATATAATATGTGGTCATCATCACACACATACAGTTGACACGCTTCATAACAGCGGCCAATCCAAGTCTATCAATCAGTATGTATGGGTTCCCTGCCTTTCAAAGCTATCCCCTGGATATCTTAAAGATGGAAGTACCCGTTGGATGAATGGATTTTGGGTATGTGACGTACTTCCTAACGGACATTTTGATGGCAAAGTAATTAAAGTAATTGACAACTGTGTAATGAATGGTGGTAAAGTATATAAATAAGAAGCAAAGGCTTCGGTTTCTAGTTCACTAGAACGTTAGAACCAACAGGAGAATTAAAATGGCTGAACAGTACTATTGCTCAAATTGTAGAGAAAAGATGGAAAAGAATGAAGTGAAGTCTATGAACATCGGTAAAGGACGAAATCTCGTATTCTGCGGCGAGTGCAACTGTTACATCGCTCTTCAAGAACCAAAGAAAGAGACGAAGTAACTAATAGCTCGTACTAGCTTTCCTTAGTCGGCATGGACATCATATGCTCACAAGAAAGAAAATACGATGTGTATATTGCCGGCAGTCCTTATACTTTTATGTATATGTAGCTGAAATTAAGGGTAAGGCTGCTGTATATAATCAATGTCCCCATTGTAGTAAATTCATGGACGTATGGTGTATAGCGAAAGGGAAACTAGACTCCTTCCTACCTAAGATATTAGATGGTGAGGATCCCGTAGACTAACCTGTAGTACGGGAGGTGGGGTATGTGGTCCTTTTTAGAAATCCCAGCAAGAAGATACTTACTGGGTCTTATCTTATTGTTAACGTGTACATACGTGTATGACGTTTACACACGCCCCCTCCCTGCTACAGTAATAGTTGCAAAGTCATTACCTAGCGTTGTTGCTATCACTTGTACGTTTACGAGAGGAACAAATCACTTAACAGCCCTGTCATCGGGGTTTGTTGTTTCTAATGATGGACACATTCTATCTACAGCTCATGGACTAACAGGATGCATAGATAGAAAAAATAAGAGATTCAAAGGAATTGAAGTTTACTATTGGGATGAATCTCCAAAGAATGGTCTACATATAGAACCTATAGCTCACGCGGCACTTGTCCTTAAGTATAATGAATATCTAGATTTAGCTTTAATACAAGTATTTTCCGGTCCAGAAGTTAGTCCTTTAGATATAGATGATTCTCCTTCTTATGCATTAGGAAGTGATATTATAAGTATAGGTCATCCTGAAGGAAATACTTGGACAGTCCAAGAAGGGATTGTAAGTGCTGAAAGAAGATACCAGCAAATGTTCTCTAAGAGAGCTGTTCAGATATCAGCGGCTACAAATCCTGGAAATAGTGGTGGACCCGTTTTTGATAATAAGGGTAATGTGATCGGTCTTGTTTCTTTTAACTGGGGAGGCAATCCAACCTTAGGATTTATTACTCCAGGAGAAACGCTAAGAGCTTTTATTCAAGGATTCTTTTAATGGAATATACGGATAAGCATATTATTTTTAGTATAAAAGACTTTCCTGCATCAGTCAGAACGGCAATAGTAAGCACTTTAGATATCAATGGGTTTTTAGCAGACGATAAAAATTTCAGAAAGTTAGTCGCTGATAACCTACACCTATTAGGAATTAAGGGTGATAATCTTAGTAATCTTACTAATATAGTATTAAGCGGTCAAATTCTTCCTCTCGAAAGAGACGCCGAGTCTGGACAGATAGGACTCAACTTCCACTATAATATTTATAAGATAACATTAGAAACTCTCCCAGGACAACCTGAGAAGAGCGGCTCTCTTATTCTCGATATAATCGGTATAGATAAAGCTACTGGAGAATACATATTAGCCTTCTCTGATAAAGATAATATCTATAGATACGCAGGAAAAGTTAAACCCTTTTTAAAGAGAGAAGAGCTTTTCGATATACCTATAAAAGGTCCCGCAGGAACTACTTGGTTTAAACCAAAGAAGAAAGTTAAAGTAAAACATAAAGGGCTACAGTATTCACCTCTATCTGCTTACAAAATAAAAAGCGATGTTGTTAAAGAGAATAAATTACTTTCTGCTATTGGTAAGGGTATAGAAGTTGAAGGAGTAGTTGAAGGAGATTCTTCTTTACAGCAAATAGCCCACTGTGGTTATTGTGATGACAAACCTCTTATTGCCATAGACTTTGATGGCACACTATCTACTCAGATGGAAGACCACGCTGACTTTGGTCCGCCTATTCCCGGAGCTATAGAAGCAGTTAAGAAGTTTAAAGAACAAGGATTTGAGGTAATTGTATTCTCTCACAGGGTTGATTATCCTGGTGGACTAGAAGAAATCATAGAGTGGTTAAAGGCTTACAACTGTCCTATTGATAAGATATGGATTAAGGAGAAGCCAGCTGCTAAATACTTTATTGATGACAGATCAATCGCCTTTACAGGAAATTGGGATGAAGCTTTTAAAGAGATACAAAAGCGACAGGGTATTCAGAAGATAGCTAAACCAATTTTTAAATTTAAGTGCCTTCATTGTGAATACGAGAATGAGTCGTGGGAAAGAGTTTATTACCATATGATGGAATCCCATAAGGATATTCCTTACCCTCTTGTTGCTCCCGAAAACATATCTAGGATATTACCAGTAGTCGTAGGCACTTTAGATAAAGAAGCTAAGATGCCTTCTCTTAAAGAGATTCAAAAGATCGTTGACAACCCTGCTTGGCAGAAACTTAGAAAAGATCTGTCGTGGACTAAAGATAATATTAACAAAAGTTTAAAAAGACTTCGACAGTATCTTGGAGATAGCCCCTCTAAAGAAAAGAAGGTAAGAGTTCTTAATCTATTAAACGGAGTCGCCCGTGGGGGTATCATGACCCCCGAGATCAAAAGATTACAACACAAGTTGAGGAATGAAATTGGCGTTGGCGAAAAGGAATCTTCCTTAGATAGTGAAGCTGCTAGACCAAAACACTTTCCTTTATATACGACTACTTACGAAGCAGCTATACAACGAGTTCTTCGCAAAGAACCTTTTGAACCTTATTCTCCTGAAAAACTTAAGGAGATGCAGGATGCCTATGAAAGAAGAATCCCTGGAGCATATAAGCACGAAGTAGCTATTGCCCTTCGTATTGGAGAAACAACAAAGGGAAAGGCTAAAGAATTACTAGCCGAGAGACCCGACATTATTCCTTTATATTGGAAATGGCGTAGAGAATGGTATTGGGCTAATATAGCATGGCCTCGCTTAAAGAACGATCCTGACTACGAGGAAATTAAAAGACACATAACTGAAGAAGCTGAAAAGAGAAGAGTACAAGATCCTTTTGCCGCTACAACTCCCAAGGGACCTCAATTTAAAGAAGGTGATGAAGTATTAATAGCGAGTGGTCCCTTTAAGTCACATACCGGATTATTTCAGTCTTATAATCAAGATGGTACTTCAGAGGTACTAGTTGAAATTTTTAATAAGGTAAATACAATAACAGTACCAACTGAAGATCTTAGACCCACTAAGTCATCAGATTCTACTGAACCAGATCCTAGAGGAAGGCCTCAGCTTATAGAAGCTTATAAGGATAGGTTCCCCTTACCAAAAGAACTGTATGACACTATCCATAAAGAACTAGACTTTATGGGTCAACTTCTTATTGAGCAATACCAGCAAAGAGTATTTCCATCTGTTAAATCTTTATTACAAGATTTACAACTAAAGAGTAGATACCCTCTGTATGAGAGACAGCGACAGATTATTAAACGTATTAATGAATTAACGTCTCCACCTCCTCCAGTAGAAGAACCCGTAACTCCTGAAGGATTAGATAAGGAAGCAGGCTGGGGAGATTTAATTCCAGGCAGCTGGCAGGAACTATTTCTAAGCTTGGGCTTAGTAACAGCTCCTCAAGCAAAACAAGTTCCTGTAGAAGTCAGTACACCGGCAGTTACTACTCCAATAAAAGAAGAAGTACGACAAGTGTCTAAAGTTGCTGTTAAAGAATCTTTATTTAAGCTATGGGACAAAATGCCCGCAGCTGCTAAGGCTAGAGCAAAAGTAGATCCAAATATATTAGTATCTGAAGTATATAAACGTCTTCAATTAAAAGAGAAGGACCCCGACATTCTTTCCTATCTTTATGATACAGCTCGTGAATATCTGGAGAAAGAAGCAGTAGATATTAGCAGATGGACTCCTGATTATGTTGAGCAAACTTATAAAGGATGGACTGAGTATACAAGAAGAAAGTATGTAGGAATGGTGAATGATCCAGGTACAGGCAGAGTAAACTTTCTAATAAGATTACGGGATGAGATATCAAAACAAGATGGACCTTATGCTGCTGCAAAATTTATAAAAGAACCCGATCCCGATATTAAAAAAAGAATTACTGATTTAGTAACTGAAGAGCAATTTAAATATTACAAGTGGAAGATAAATCAACAAGATCAACACGGAAGTTTTCTCCCGCAAGATTACATTAGAGAAACTTTAGACCTTAAGAAAGAAGCTTCTATGGAAGAAAAGATAAAAGAATTAATGGATTGGATTCAGAAGTCATTCCCTGAAGCCTCCAGCGAAGTTGATATTGAGAAGTATAAAATAATGTCTCCAGAACAGAAGGAAGTTTTATTTGATCGCCTTCTGGACTTGATGAATAAAAATCCTCATATGAGAGATGAGTATATAAAGCATCTTAGACGTATTCATCTCGGAGAGGCTCTAGGCTATACAGAAGCAGCCTTTATGCCTTCCTTCACAGGTGTACACTGGGATATTCGCCCTGAACAACCTGGGGCACCACTACAAAGTTTATACCCCGCTGAACCAGGTGATACAGATAGAGCATATTCTAAGCCTCAAGCTTTTAAGGACCCAGCAATTCTTCTAAGACTTTTAATGGGATTACCCAAGAAAAAGAAGTCTAAGGCCCTGGGAGAAGCAGATCTAATTAAGACTTCCGAAGATACCATGTCGCCTAAAGAAGCCCTTTTAATGGCTAAAAAGAATAAGAACTGGGCTGGTATGATTGATATTGCAATTAAGCATGAAAAGTGGTTTAGAGATCATGCTGAAGAGCTAGGAACTAAACAGGCAGAAGATGTAGTTACAAATTGTAAATACTATATCATGATGCAGTCTATTAAGGAAGATCCCCTGGAAGCACTGAAGTACTACTATGAATTTAATTTTGCAACTAATCCTAAATTAAAGGCTTTTATAACTCATGATGAGCTTGAAAAAGCTATTCTAGAAAAATCTTCTGGAGTAATAGATAGTTATGTTGCTGCGAAAAATTATGATAATCTAGTCGATCAGCTCAGAGTAAAAGGTCTAAATAAACATCTTAAAAAGGAATTTGATAAGTATGTGGACCTTTCTAAGTACGCAGATATTATATCTGAAAAAGATGCCGTCAGGCTTATCGATCAGGGAAGTAAGAATGGTCAGATAAAGGGTATCTCCTATATAGGAAAAACTATTAAAGATGGTATTTATCTAAAGGAACTCTTCGATAAAGTTCATGATATGGACTTAAAAGACGTCATAGTTAATCAACTTATTTTTCTTTATAAGGATACGGGCTTCGAAGATGGTATAGACTATATATTTAAGAAATCTGCTCATCTTGAATTCCTAAAGAGAATTTTAAAAACAGTTGTAGATAAGAGTGAAAATCCCCCGGCCATGTTAGGGGAGGCTATGAAGAGTCGCTTTAATCTTCTTCAGAAGTATGCTTTTGATTTATATATAGATAAGTATCTCATGATGGGGTATAAGACTCCCTTATTCGCTGATAAGCTAGGTAAGGTCATACCTGATGATTTTATAGAGTTATTATGGGGGGCCGATCATGACGTTAAGCTACATGTATATAAAAGAATTCTTAGTAGTATTCCAGTTGAAAAGGCTCCTCTATATCAAAACTTCATAACGATGGCTGCGGAAGATAAAGCTGTATACGATGAAGATTCTGAGGTTAGTCAGATCATCAAAGTACAGATAGGCAACCTAACTAGAGGTACATTACCTGAAGAGAAACCTATAGAAGCTCCCCCTCCGGAAACGGGGGAATCTGTACCGGAGCAGTTAGCTTTCCCTCTAGCTGATGATGTTCTTTCTCAGGAGTATGCCGCTATGAGAAAGACACTTACTGAAGAAGATATAAAGACTTATCTAGATAAAAGAGAGAAGCCTATTGGTACTTTAGAGGATATTCATAAAGAATTAGCTTCCTATGTAACTAGACACGCGGATCCTAAAGAACATGCCCTTACAGATGAAGTAAGACAATTCTTCTTACTCCTTATTAGATACTTTGAAAAGCAAGGACCAAAAGGCCCACCAGAGAAGGGACCTTCAAAGCAGCCCTCAGAAGATTGGGACGGAGAGATGTTTAAGGAATCAAGACAACCTCCCACAACATGGCCTTCATCCGGAGCTTGGGGATTAGACCCTGCGATGCCCTTACATACGCCTAATCAAGATAGTTTACTTCTTGATGATGTAAGGCAGTTTATTGGGCGACCTCTTGGAAAATTCCGTCAGAGATTAAACGATCTTTGGCGAGTAATTCAGAAGAAGCCTATTTCCGATAAAGAAGAGAAAGAGAAGGAAAATATTGAAAAGGTAAAGCCTCTCTCATTTTTAGATAAGAAAGCCATGGATACAGAGATACTAGATAAACTTCAGGGAAAAGTTACTGAACAACTTGAAGCTGTCGAGTATCTTGGCAATAATAAAGATGAAGAAGGACTTAAGAAGGCTGTAGATTCAACAGTAGATAAAGGAGTGCTACTTGCTATTGTTGATCAGGCTGTGGAGAATAATTTTAAAAGTGTCTTAAGATATCTTTTAAATAAACATCTTTTATCAGAAGCTGTTAGTGCTCTTGGAGAGGTAAAAGATGCGGAAGGAATAATTACATTATTAGATAGTACCGATTATAATATTAGGCAGGAAGCGGTAAAACAGCTAGCTGTCACTTTCGGGGAAAGAGATATTCTCCGACAAAAGCTTTCAGATGCTGATTCTATTACCAAAATACTATTAATATATTATCTAGGCGTTCTTGAGGATAAAGAAACCCTAAAGGAGTATGCATTAGACCCTAATAAAGATGTACAAAAAATGGCTTTAAAATGGTTAGCTCATTACGGGGAAACTTCTTTTTTAGATAGTCTGAAGGACAAATTAGATCCTTCAGCTACCACCTATACAGAAGATCAACTAGCGAGACATCAAGAATCTGCTAAAGGGTTTGGGAGAATGTCCGGGTCAGACCAAACTCAACAGATTAAGATTCTAGAAGAAATAGCTAATAAAGCTTTTAATCCTATCGAAACTACGAAAGATATTCTTAAAGATATCTATAAAAGTTTAGGAGTGAGATCTAAAGATGCTCTTAGTGAAAGAGAAAAAGAGATAAGAGTATGGAAGGACTATAGAATACCTAAGGAACTTCCTTCTTTAGAAGAAGGAGAAAAGGCTTTAGCTAAGCTAGAGGCTTTGATGGAATATGTACCAGAAGAAGTTCCTGAGAGTGTAAATACCTCTTTACGTACAGATGCACAAGAACAGCAAAGAAGAATGATGGGAGCGACTTCAAAAAGGGCTCTACAATATATAATTGATAAATTGACTTTAGCAAAGAAGACAGCAGAGACAAACGATACTAAAAAAGCTTTAGAGAAGATAATTGATAAAAATATTTCTCTAAAGGAAATTGAATATATGGAACCAGAATTTTATTTTACGGTTCCTTACGGAGAGGTTGTCCCAAATCGTATAGGAAAAGGTAACGTTTCAAAGAGACATTTTACCCATAATAAATTCTGGAAAACAGAAGCTAGTAGATTAAGAAGAAAGATAGAACGTGAAGAGTACCCAAAGAAGAAATTAGACTGGGACTATGCTGCAAATCAAAGAGAAAGATATGAAGGTATTACTTCTCTTATAAATGATGTTACAAAAGCATTATTACCTTATACTAAGCCGACTGAGCATGTATGGATTACCCCTGAAATGCAAGAATTAGCTAAGGGGATGGGCGCATTAAATGTTGCCCTAGAGAGAACTCCAGAGTATGAATATAGAGAAGCCAATTGGCAATATGGTACACCTCCCGGATTATATAGAAGTAAAGTTTATATAAGCAGAGCTGATAAGCTTAACTATGCCTTAAAATTGTACGACCATTTACGAAAGGAGAATGAAAAAGAAATTTTTGATTCTATATCTCCTGCGGGTAAAGTTTTAATGGAACAACTGCGTGAACTTAACGTAGAAAAAAGAAAGCTTCTTAGAGAATTAGATAAGCTAGACGCCATACCAAACGTTTCAACAAACCCGGAAGAATGGAAGAAACAAAGACTACAGGAAGTTGATGAGTATGAGAAGTATCAGAAGAAGATAGAAGATGAACCGGAAATATATGAAAGACTTGTTTATCCTCAAATATATGAAGAGGTTCCACCTGAGCTTGAAAAGAATAGACTTTATAAAATGTATTTAACTTTCCAAGAGCTAAAAGATAAAGGAGTGGTATGATGAATTTTATCACGACAGTTGTCCTAGCTAGTGCCTTTTCTTTTTATAACAATACTAGTACGCCTACGTATACTTCTTCAGAGGGGCTTGCAGAATACGGAAACTCCATCTTAACTGAAGCCTCTCAACACCCTAAAGAATTTAAAGGAAATGTCCCCTCTATACAGAGTATTACTTCTACTCCCGGTCGCGGGGCAGACAAGGTTAGAATACCTAATGGGGCTAAGCATTTCTTACCTGATACCATGGATAAGGCTTCACCCAATAGCCTCTTTCCAAAGGACTCTTCTGTTATAAGAGAAAGAGCAGAAGAACTAGCTGAATACTTTAAAAAGTATTATCCCGATGTTATATATCATATAGATTGGGATGATGATACAGTTAATGCTTATGCTTGGAAAGAAGGGGAGCAGCGACATGTAGCTCTTTTAGGAGGGCTTCTAAGACATAAGGCCCTACAGATTCAGGGTATCGCTTTAGTATTAGCCCATGAATTAGGTCATCACTATGCAGGAGAACCTACTTATTCAGGTGGACTATCCTGTGAAGGACAGTCTGATTATTGGGGAGCTGGTACGGGAATGCGTACAGCTTATAGTAGTTCTTACCGTGAAACATTATCTCCAGCCATTGAGCAGGTTTATACTCTCTTTAAGAAAGGTGTAGTTAATGAATCATCTGTTCAAGATGAAGCCCGAAGATTTCAAGATAGTAAGGGGTGCAGCCACCCTCCAGCAGACTGTCGTCGTGAAACATATCTAGCTGCTATGGAAGGAAAGCCTAAGCCAGAGTGTGCAGGGCTTCAGGTGAAATAAAGGACTACCATGAAAAATTGTAATCAAAAAGGCTGCGGATATCTAGATCTAATTATGACTACTGTCAATACTATTAATAAAAGTGTTGAAGCTAGGCCAATTCCTCCAGGGTCAATAGAAGAAATAACGGCTAAATACTTAAAGAAAATATCTATATTACTATCATTCCTTACCCCATCTAATACGGAGAAGTCACGTCCTATAACAGATCTTCCTTTACTTATTTCTGAAATTTTACTTACAGCTTCAGCGCACAGTCCCACCTTTGAAGATAGAAAGAGGTTAGTTAATATTAATAGTTTATATAATGATATGGTAGAAGAGGTAAGGAAAAGAGCAAGGCATCGAGAGGAACCAATAGGTCCTGAAGAAATTGCAGAGGATAAAGATCCCTCTTCCGATTTAATATCTACTAGAAATAAAATTAAAGAAGAAATGGACGGAATTCTAGATCTGATGCAGGCGGGTCCCCCACAGACCGAGAAGGAAAAACTACAGGCTAAACTAACAAAGCTTCAATTAGAATTAGAATTAGTCGAAAAACAATTAAGAGGTCTTAGGAAGACAGCCGAGGAAGATTTTAAAGTTGGTGACAAAGTAGAAGTTATAAGACAGAACAAGACTATATCTCTTAGAGATTCTAGGATGATAACCCCAGGTGAAAAGGGAATTGTTTCCTTTGTTACTAATACTTATTTAGGCGTTAAGTTTGAAGGAAAAACTATTTCAGAAAACGTTTATAAGGTTGACGTTAAAAAGGTAAAGTTATTGGGTCTATTCATGGAAGCTGCTACCTACGACTCGTGGGAGACAGACGACCTCTTTACTAAGTACTTATCTGATAAAGATGACTTTGGCGTAGGAGTATTTCCTCACCGTGATTGGATAAGTGATACTCAAACATTTCCTCTATCTCCTAGTAAGCCCAGACATCAACAGGAGCACTGGCACAGATTTAAAGAAAGATTAAAGAGAAAGAAATTAGATGATGAAAAAGCCAAAGTAGGAAAAGAGCATATAGGAAATCCTTTTTCAGATGTAGGTGGGGAGGGAATGTCTCCTGGACCTTTACCTTACGTAGGCATCTCGCAGTCTCCTACTACTTTCAATGCAATGCCCATGACGACCTCCTTACACAATTCTATTTCTCTTACGTTCGAGTTTGTTAGGGATGGTGTAAAAATTGTATGTACATGGGATAAGGAAGATCTTCCCCCTGATATTAATGAAGAACAAGTAGTAGCTAGAATTATTACTTTCTTAGAACAAAATATCCCACAAGCCTTACAGGAATTCAAATCGGTTAAGATGGAAGACGTAGATCTAAAGAATAGGACAATTTCTCTAAAGATTGGTGAATCAAATGGCTGATGGTCTTTTTGAAGAACTTCCTCAATTAGAATTACCCCGGGATGTATTCCCAATAGCTCCCCCTAAAGAGGTACCAAAACCTCCTGTACCTTCAGAAAAGAAGATTGAAGAGCGCATAGAAAAAGAACCCCCTCCGACACCCGAAGGAAAGGTTCCTCTTAAAGGATTACCCTCACAAAAAGACTTTGAGGAGAATCCCCAGCGCTTCATAGAAATAGACTCTATTAGTCCCCAAGAATATAATTTAGCTCTAGAGACAGAGCAAGATAGGAGTCTTGGTACTAAGAGACCCGAACCTGTTTCTGGAAAACTACGATTTGTATCAGGTAGCGGGGCAAATCTTTATACAAGTGAATATGTTATTGAAGTATGGTCTCTCTATAAAAAAGAAGAGAAAATAAGCTCTGCAGAAGCTCGAATATCATATACTCCCGTTAAAAGGTTTGTGGATAGTGTAACGCAGAATTATCAGCTTACCGCTGGGACCGAAACTGATATTCTTAATAGAACTCTAGAAAGAATACGTCATGTCGCTATAAAGGATATGACTAATAGTGATTGGACTTTGGTAGGTAAGAAAATAGGGGATGATATATTTTTAAAGATTCCTCTCTTCGACTATGACTTAGAAGAGAAGCAAGACCCTGCTTATACACAGGCGAAGAAACTACTTGATATTGCAATTGCTCGAGAACAATCGAAAAAGAAAAAGAAGGTAAAACCAGAAAATCCCGCGGACGTAGTCTGGTTCTATCTAGAAACTATTCCAGATGAAAAGTTTACAAAACAACCAGAAGGATTTTATGGATTTATTATTGATAAGAAGGATCTACCGGATCATATAAAGCCTATTGTAGATAAAGTAAATAGATGGTCTGACTCAGCGATGGCTTTCTTTCCTAGAGGAGAAAAAATAGTATTTATTAAAAAGCCTCTCAGTACTTATTTAAATCTCATAGAGAAAAAGCCTCCGGAGAAAGGCCTTTGGGAAAAAGTTAAAGATACTTTTGGGGTTACAAAGAAGGCAGAGATTCCAGATCCAGGAATGAAGTGGGCAGGTCCTACATTTAATGAGCTAGCTCAATTAGTCGGGGGACCTCAAGCAAACTGGGCTTCTGAACTCGCGGGTAGCTTAGTAGCTAAATTCAATCATCCCTTCCCCGTCTTTACCGACTGGAGCACTCATCCTTTAGTTAAAGAAGCAAAAATAGTTACGTGCCCTACCTGTAAGGGTACAGGAGAAACTCTTGCTGCTGGTGATGTATGTGAGACTTGTTGGGGATCTGGTCTTATAAGAGACTCATCAGATCTAAAGAAGAAAGCAGCTGACGTGACAGGACCCACACCTAGTATGCCGGGTAGCTCTCATCGATTACCTCCCGAGGCAAAGTGTGATGATCATCCAGATCGACCTGCTGTAAAGCGTATTCAGGGCGCAACAGATAGTTTTGGTGCCGAGCTTATTGATATGTGCCAAGAGTGTTACGATAAGTATAAGGAAGAAGCTTCAAAACCCCTCCCAGGAAGATGTGACTGGTGTAAGAAAGATGTACCTAATATACACCAAATGAGAGACTACGAGGGAGAGGGAAGTTCAGGACCTCTTTATGATGTCTGTGATGACTGTCGTAATAGTTATATAAAGAGAGTTAATCAGATTGCTGAAGAAGAAGAGGAGTACCATAGAAGACTCTCTAGAGCTCTATGTAATACTTGTGGACATGAAGAGAGACTTCATCCTAAAGAGGGTGGTTGCGAAGGGGATGTTGAAGTAGAAGGTGACCGGGGTATGTACCAGTCTTGTCCCTGTAAGAAGTTTGTTCAAAACCCGGCTGGAATATTTTAATTAACTCAGGAGAAATAAAATGACATTTGAAGAACACATTGAGAACCCAGTCTCTTTAGTTACCGAGTGTAAACCCTGCTTAGGAACTTGCTAATAAACGTTCAAAGAAAGGTGCTCCCACTCAGAGTTGAACTGAGATGGAGTCTTTTAGAGAGACTAGCTTTAGCCTTTAAGCTATGGGAGCGCAACAATATCTGCAGTGCTTAAAAGGAATTCCATGTAATCCACAGCAACAGGACCGACAATATCTATTCGACCAAGACATACATGCTGAGTGACATTCACACTTCTCAGGAATCTTGTAAGACTGCCACTCAAAATAACTAACCTTTTTATAAACTCCCCCGACTAAAATCTCCTTCGTACGATATACCTCTTTTAAAAAACCCCCACACCAACGACAATGTTTATGTATGCCATGAATAGCATACATGCGTTTAGAGTTCTTTCTCGTATATCCGTGTTGTTTACAACCGATTAGATGAGTATGTTTTTGTTCAGGATTATTTAGGTAGCAAGGCTCACAGCGGTTAAGTAGGCAGGGTAGGCTTAGCTTCTTTTTGTTCTATGACATCTTCCTTCTCCTTTGATGATTTAAAATAGTCGTACTTCTCTTCCCAGATATAGCCCTTACTAAGTTTTACCTCTAACGAGTCCTTATGGACTTTTACAACTAAACAGGGCTTCTTTAACCTCTTAGCATCCGCAGTACCTCTCGCGTCCTCAGTAAAAAAGGAGGCGAGTAGTCTTATAGTCTCTTTGTCAGCGCTGGCTAAAAAATTAACAACTGTTTCGAGGCGTCCGCATGGAACAACCATATCCCCTTCTATCATAGTCTTCTTTCCTTAATATTTGATAGCTAGAAACATACCTAGCGCTCCGCAAAGGAATCCCGCTATAGAACCCCAGGTAGGAATTTGTTTAAACATTGAAGCAATTAAAATAGGTTCTACTATTAGAATAGAACCTATCGATAACACAAGTACAGGCCACATACTTGAAAAACACTGATACCCATATTTATATCCCATAAGAAGAGGAATACCCGCCAAGGTGATAAGAAAGAATGTCCATAACCATCCCGCACCCTTAGCTACAAGTAGTTCCGAGTAGATGCATAGGGCTTCTCCAACAAATAAACAAGCAATAACTATTATCTCGTTCATTTTCCCCTTTCCTTCGCTCTATTAAGAATATCATACTTACTACATTGTATATCTGAATACTTAATTTTTGGCCTAGGTGTGATTGGATAGCTATCTATAGTTACAATATTAGGATTTTTAATTTCACATCGTTCACACCTAGATCTATCCTGCCCATTAAAATTATGTCCTACAGCTCGACATATATCTTTCTTGAGCTTAGCAGTTCTTTTCTTTTTAAACATTACTTCTAGAATCCTATCCTATCATCGAATTCATTGCTAGAAGGATGATTATTTATCATTTCTCGAAGAATTTTAATAGTGTTCCCGTAGGAATTACCAAGACATTTTACACTAATTACTAATTCAGCGAGTGCTGCAAACGACAAACCCTCCGAATCTTTAACCCACCCAGTGAGCTCTTCACCATTAATCTTTAGTTTTTCTTTTAGAAAAGTCCTTCTAATAGACTCAGAAGGCATCCCAATCTTTACAACCCTATCAAATCTACGAGGTCTAGATACTAATCTCTTATCCAACTTTTCAGGATAATTAGTAGTAGCAATATTAAGGACTTTATCGATCTGGCTTTCTCCATCTAATAAAGCTAGAATCTTATCTTCACCATATTCCGCGATAATAGCATCTATATCCTCAAAGATACAGACGATTCTTCTAGTAGGTTCTATTTGGCGAAAGACTCTCAGACCATCTATTGTTGACTCCGGTCTCTGACATAAGAAGACAATTCCTTCTTCTTTTACAATAGAACTTATAACTTGTTGTACGAGAGCCGTTTTACCAGATCCTTGCGGTCCATAAAGTAGATAGCCTCGTCTATGAAGGAATCCGTAAGACTCAAACTTATCCCCTCTTAACCAGAAATCTCGAATCTCTTCTAAGACCTTCTTATGTAAACTATCTGGTAGATCAATAAGCTGATCTACGTTAGATGTAATAGATCTAAAACTTATCTCTCCTCTATTGTTATAGAAGTTAGCATAAACTCCCGGAAGAAGCGAGGGGGTAGTAGATGGAACACCTATGAACTCATGGGGGCCTGAAGAGGCCCACTGTGTGAGAGAAGTCTGCGATTTTTCACCACATAGACTAGGTTGTGCTATACTTTTAGCCTCGGTAGGATTACTTTTATTAGGCGGCGGCTTTACTAAGGCTTTCCCGAAATCATCAAGAGTTAATGTCATTTAACCTCACGCTAACAGAATTAGACTAATCATTCCTATGGCAATACCTACCCACTGCATAGGAGTCATTATTTCTCCTAAGAAAATTCTAGCGCCAAGAAGTAGAATAGTATTACCTACAACTGAACTAATAATGGCCAAGGATGAAAGATCCTTTACCTGAAGTACCTTTACCCAGAAGGGAGTCGTACATGCATATAGTAAGGCTCCCAACCACACAAATTGTTTCTTAACAAGGACATCTCCCGTAGTCGCAATAAGATAGGCAACAATCATCCAAAGAAACCAAGAATGTTTTGCCATTTCAAATTTCATTTGAGTTAGCCTTTACATACTTCTACACATTCTTCTAGATCCTCTTCTTCAACATAATCAATATCGTTGCCGCATACAGGGCTACCGAGCTTAATCATGTACATGGTAACGCCCTTCCAGTTCTTATAAACGTCTAAGATAGAAGCTTTTATTCCTCTCATACCCGCTATATAACCACTGGGGCTATGTACTTCATCGGCGTGAGGATAGTCTTTCGATATTCTTACGACGTCTCCTATCTTAAACATTTAGCTCATCTTTAACTGATTCACCTTTACTCTTACAATATAATTGTCTCCGTCTTTCTTTAATTCTTTTTCATCTTCAAGACAGAATGAATGACTTGGTACCGATACTGTTGCATACTCTCCATCTATATCTACTAGATGTCCATGCACATTAACATAATCAGAGTATTGTAAACTAGCCGTCTTTATTAAAACCCTTCTAATTTTAGCCATTATATTTTTCCTTTAAGTATTCAATAGCTTTGGGGGTGAGTATACGCCCACGACTTTTTCTTTGTAAGAAACCCTCCCTCACAAGATAAGGCTCTCTCAACGATTCAATTGTCGCCAGATCTTCTCCTACGACAGAAGCTAAAGAGGCGACACCTACTGGACCACCATTGAATAATTTGTGGATCGTAGTTAAGATCTCAACATCAAGCCTATCCAAGCCATTCTCATCAACACCTATCTTGTCCAAAGCGTTTTGCGCGATTTCGCGCGTTATAACTCTATTATAGTAACTTACTCTCTTGAGATATTGGTTCGCTAACCTAGGTACCCCTCGAGACCTCTGAGCAATGATTGTCGCCGCGTTATCTTCTATATTTAGATCTAATAGTTTAGCTGACTGTTTAATTATAGTCGCCAACTCTTCGACAGTATAGAAGTCAAATGTCTCAGCAATTGTAAATCTACTTCTTAGAGGTTTACTCAAACCCCCTTCCTTAGTTGTCGCCCCAATTAGCGTAAAAGGATATATATCCCTCCCCATCCATTTAGATGAGTCCATAGGTTCATATAAGGCTTCTTCTACTTTTGGAGGCAAAGCATGAATCTCGTCTATAAATATAATCTCCCAAGTATTAAGACTACTAAAGAAATACAACTTACCTATATCATCTAGATGAGGCCCAAGAAATTTTCTTAAGGGACGTCTTAGTTCTTTAGCAACGATTTCGACAAGACTAGTTTTTCCAAGACCGGAAGGACCACTCAATAGCATATGATCTAAGGGATCATATATAGTTTTTGTTTTCTTTGCTGTTTCAACAATTTGTCTTATATTATTTTTTGCCTTTTCTTGACCGATATATGTATCAAAATATTCAGGACTTAGCATTTATTCCCTCGCCATAGGATCAGCATATCTTTCTAACTTCTCAAGGTCCTTCTTTAACTCCTCCTTTGTTAGTTTCCATCGAGGCTTAAGTCCCTCCGCTCCTTCTAGTTCAATAGGTTCTGGTATGTATATCTTTTTATGATCATCAGACCGAGCTATAAATGTAATAGATATAGTCTTAGCATTACTAAACTCTTGGAAGTCTGGATGACCTTCCTTTAAGATAGCTACAGGCATATGTCTATGTGTATCTACCGCTGATATGATAGGTGTTATAGCATTATCAAATGCTATAGCAAACGAGGCCGCTCCGGTAGATACTCCGGAAGAGGATGACGTTCTCGCTCCTCTCTTTCGAAGAAGACTGAAGTCTAGGGCTATAGCTTTACCATGCATATAGTCACTAACCGCTCCCGAGATGGACGTCATTATATCCGCAAGATGATCTTTTACTTCAACAACTGTATATTCTAATTCTCCAATAATAATATTACCATTTATATAATTCATGAACCATATCTTCCTTTGACAGTCTCAACGAAGGACTTATTCTTTGCTTTCTTCATCTGGGTAGCATTTAATTCAAGATTCCCTTCTAAGTTATATCGCTTGGCCAAAGTATAAAGATCAACTTGCCTGTCTATTCTTACAGGGGTTGGTCTACTAATTCCCCCATATATAGCATCATCAATTTCATCAAGAGAAAGAAACTTTAATGTCAAGGAGGACTTAACGTAGTACCACTTACTTTTAAACTTGAACAGATTAAACTTCCTTCCAGGAAACTCATAGTAAGAATATTCCTTACATTTATTTTTACTTTTTTCTCCTTTGCTCGCAGGCCAGAAATGGTCATCTATCGGATGGTCTATACCATATATAAGACCACACCTCTTACATTGGCAATCAAGCTTTAAAAGATTCTTCTTTAGAATTTCACTCATATTGTACCATGACGAAATAATTTTTTAGTTCTTCAAAAATAGATTTCTCGGCTTCAGAATAATTATACAACTCTCCAAAAACTATTTTTCTTACCCCCACATTGCGTAAGGACATTAAACATTTGAGACAAGGGAATGTAGTTATATAGACTGTCGCATCTTTAAGAGATTGACCGGCTCTGGTCGCATTAAATATACCATTCTGTTCAGCGTGAATAGATCTAATGCAGTGACCATCTACTATAGTACATCCCACTTCGCTACAATGTTTAAGGCCACTCGCAGATTGATTGTAACCGGTCGCCGCGATCCTGTCGTCAACAACATAGACGGCGCCCACTTGCCTTCTCTGACAGCCAGAGCGGAGTTTAACTATCTCCGCTATCTTCATGAAGTAGTCGTCTTTGGTCACTTCTTCTTTTTACCTTTTCCCTTTTTTACCGGTGTAGGAGCCGGCGGAACTTCTACCTCTACGACGTCATTTTCCGGGAAAAATTTATCCTTATATTTATAGTATAAATCTCGTAGGAAGATATGGTATAATAAGGATACATTCCAGGAAGGTTTGCCCCAGGAACCAGTCCCACAATACCATATGTCAAGTAAGGATCCGCTCATATCCCCTATATCTACACAACCTATATTAATTCTAATCTCTCTACTCTTACGTCGTAGATTCCACAGATCAACGGCAATCGGCGTTATATTCATGTTCTAACCACTCCTTTGTGTAGCACCAGGGACATAAGTCGTCGTAATCCCTATATGCTGTATTAACGACTTGTCGACAATGTTCTTCGCAGATTCCTTCATTACATTGAATGCATCTGCTGATTGGACTTACTAAACAGACGAGGCAGCTCATTAGAACCTAATTATATTATCTTGAGGCTCTGCTTTAACTAAGACAGGTAAGTAATTATCTTTAACACATAGAGTTCTGAAGTACTTAATAGATAATACAGCCATCCTATCACAGTATGAATTATCTCTGTCCAAAGAGAAATGTATTGTCGCGGGCTTGATAG
>Ga0315284_10004309_pt1 | contig 20230 bp, 11 predicted proteins | sample YL17G09_16_MG_FD_203696 | JGI IMG/M metagenome (GOLD analysis project Ga0315284, IMG submission 203696) | Sediment microbial communities from Yellowstone Lake, YNP, Wyoming, USA - YL17G09_16 | ecosystem: Environmental > Aquatic > Freshwater > Lake > Sediment | place: USA: Wyoming | collected...
GGAATAAAATCTAATTTTGAATTACGTAATTCCTTAGTTCTAATATTCCTATGATAAGTTACTGCAAATCGATGAGCCTCATCCCTTATTCTTTGTAGTAAGAAAAGTGTTTCTGAATTAGAAGGCAAAATTATGGGCTTATTATCTTCTGGTTTAAATATTTTCTCCTCCTTTTTGGCTATACTTATTAGCGGTAATTTTAAGTTTAGTTTGTTTAATATCCTTTTTACGGCAATAAGTTGACCTCTTCCTCCATCAACAAGAACTAAATCAGGTAATCTTTTATTTTCAGACAATAACCTGCTATATCTTCTTTCTGTCACCTCTTGTAACATAGCATAATCATCAATTTTTTTAACTCTTTTTACTTTAAATCTTCGGTAATCTTTCTTATTTGGTCTTCCTTTCTCAAAAACAACCAAGGAACCAACAGAAAATTCACCCTGAATATTGGAGATATCAAAAGCTTCGATTCTTTCTGGTAGTTTTTCCAATCTCAATTTATCCTTTAAATCAATAATTGCCTGCTCAGCTTTTTTAATTTCATTTTCTTCTACCTCTTCTATTTTTTTTAATAAATACCCATTTTTATTATTTTTATTATTTAAATTTATTTTTTGACCTTTTAAAATTTCTTCAATGGATCTTAATTTATCTCTTATCCTGGCAGCTTTTTCATAATATAAATTATTGGAGGCTTCTTTCATTTCTCGATAAAGTTTATTAAGTAATTTTTTATGTTTCCCGGTTAAAAATAGGCATATTTCTTTTACTTTTTTTTGATAATCTATTTTACTAATCATATTTGCACAAGGTGCTGAACATAACCCTATTTGATAATCCAAGCAGAGATCAGTTTTTTTTAAATCCTTTTTTCTACATCCTCTAATTTTAAATATCTGCCTTAATAATTTAATTACGGTTCGGGTAGCCTCTGAATCTACAAAAGGACCAAAATATAAAGACTTATCTTCTCTTACTTTCTTATTTAACTTTCTGTAAAAAAATATTTGCGGAAAATCTCTCCCTAAAGTTATTTTAATATAGGGAAAACTTTTATCATCTTTCGATTGAGTGTTATAATAAGGATGGTTATTTTTAATCATTTTGCTTTCCAAGATAAGTGCTTCCATTTCGGAAGAAGTAAGCATATATTCTATCTCTTCTATTTCTTTAATCATTTTTTTTATTTTTAGGGAATGTTGAGAAGAATCACTAAAATATGAGGAAATTCTACTTTTTAAGGAATTAGCTTTTCCTACATAGATTACTTTTCCAGTATTATTTTTAAAAAAATAAACTCCACTCGTATCAGGCAACTTGCTTATCTTCGATTTAATATCCATTTAACAATTCTCCAATTTACCAATTGACCAATTCTCCAATTTACCAATTATATTAGTTAGCGGTTAATTTAACACTTTTTTTAAAAATTCTCCGGTAAATGAATTTACATTCTGGGCCACCTCTTCAGGAGTTCCCTCAGCCACAATACTTCCTCCTTCTTCTCCTCCTCCTGGCCCAAGATCGATAACATAATCTGCTGATTTAATTACATCTAAATTGTGTTCAATTACTAAAACGGTATTTCCCGCTTGTACTAACCGATCTAAAACCTGGAGTAATTTTTTCACATCATCAAAATGCAATCCAGTAGTCGGTTCATCTAAAAGATATATGGTCTTTCCTGTACTTTTAGCGCTTAATTCTTTGGCTAATTTAATTCTTTGCGCTTCACCACCAGAAAGAGTAGTAGCTAATTGCCCTAATTTTATATAACTTAATCCTACATCATACAAAGTTTTCAGTTTCCTTTTAATGGAAGGGATTGCTGTAAAAAATTCTAGAGCTTCTTCTACAGTCATCTCCAACACTTGAGCAATATTTCTACCTTTGTATTTTATATCTAAAGTTTCTCGATTAAATCTTTTACCATTACAAACCTCACAAGGTATATATACATCAGGTAAAAAATACATCTCAATCTTTACTATTCCTCCACCTTGACAAGCTTCACATCTTCCTCCCTTCACATTAAAGCTAAACCTACCTGACTGGTAACCCCTTATTCGGGCATCCTTTGTTTTGGTAAATATTTCTCTTATAAGTGTGAAGCTCCCGGTATAAGTAGCTGGGTTAGAACGTGAAGTTCTACCTATAGGTGATTGATCAATAATTATTACTTTGTCAACATACTCAATTCCTTCAATTTTATCATAATCTCCCGGGTGAATTCGACTTTTATATATTTCTTTAACTAAAGCCTTATATAATGTTTCTTCCACTAAAGTACTTTTTCCGGAACCAGAAACTCCAGTAACACAAGTAAAGGTACCTAAGGGAATAGAGACATCAATATTTTTTAAATTATACTGTCGAGCTCCAAAAACCTTTAAATATTTTCCGTTTCCTTCTCTTCTTTTAAAAGGAATATTAATTTTACTGAGATGGCTTAAATATTTTCCAGTAATAGATTCCTTATTTTTCATTATATCAGAACAACTTCCTCTGGCAACCACATAACCTCCATGTAATCCTGCCCCAGGACCAAGATCCACAATATAATCTGCAATCTTCATGGTTGCTTCATCGTGCTCAATAACAATTACTGTATTTCCTAAATTTCTCAATTTTAAAAGAGTTTGTAAAAGCTTATAATTATCTTTTTGATGTAAACCAATACTTGGTTCATCTAAAATATATAGTACTCCAGTTAAACTTGAACCAATCTGAGTAGCTAAACGAATCCTCTGATTTTCTCCACCAGCTAAAGTAGAAGAAGCACGAGATAAAGTTAAATAATCTAATCCTACATTAATTAAAAAACCCAATCTATTTTTTATTTCTTTCAATATCTGAGCAGCAATTGTTTTCTCTCTTTGGTGCAGTTTTATATTTTCAAAAAAATTATAATTCTGTTTAACCGACTGTTCAGCAAGATCTACTATAGAAAAGCCATCAATAGTTACCTTTAAACTTTCAGGACGTAATCTTTTTCCTTTACATGAAGGACAGGGTTTAATAGTCATAAATTTTTGTATCTCTGAACGAATATATTCTGATTTAGTCTCTCGATATCGTCTTTTTAAATTATTGACTACTCCTTCAAAATAATTTTCATGAAGCCAATAGGTATTTCGTTCATCATTTTTATATTTAAAAGGTATTTTAACCTCTCCAGAACCATACAATATAATATCTTTAAATTCAGTTTTTAAATCAACAAAAGGAGTATCAAGACTAAAATCATAAAAATCAGACAGGCCTTTTAATATGTGGTATAAATATTTTCCTTTCACTTCGCCCCAAGGGACTAAAGCACCCTCTAAAATAGACTTACTTTTATCTGGTACAATTAATTCCGGATCGAATTCCATTTTAAAACCCAAACCACTACAAGTGGGACAAGCTCCGTAAGGACTATTAAAAGAAAAGATTCGAGGAGCAATCTCAGGTAAATTTATTCCGCAACGAGGACAGGAAAAATGTTCACTGAATATCTTTTCTTTTCCACCTTCTAGATCAATTATTACTATCCCTTCACTTAAGCTTACTGCAGTTTCAATAGAGCTGGCTAAACGACTTTTTATTTCAGGTTTTACTATTAATCTATCTACTACAACTTCTATATTATGATTTTTATATCTATCCACTTTTATATCTTCTTCTACTTCATAAATATTTCCATCAACTCTTACCCTGACAAATCCTTTTCTTTGAATATCTTCTAATACTTTTTTATGTTCTCCCTTTTTAAAACGAATTATGGGAGCTAAAACTTGGATTTTGATTCCTGGGGGTAAAATTAAAATTTGGTCAACCATCTGCTCAACGGTCTGTTGGTTAACCTGCTGGCCACACTCTGGACAATGAGGAATTCCAATTCGAGCAAATAGTAAGCGCAGGTAGTCATAAATTTCCGTTACGGTGCCAACTGTAGATCGAGGATTTTTACTTGCCTTCCTCTGATCAATGGCAATTGCTGGAGATAATCCTTCAATATAATCCACATCAGGTTTTTTCATCCTCTCCATAAATTGTCGAGCATAAGAAGACAAAGATTCAATATATCTTCTCTGGCCTTCTGCATAGATAGTATCAAAAGCTAAAGACGATTTACCAGAACCACTTAATCCAGTAATTACTATTAATTTGTTTCTGGGTATCTCCAGATTTATATTTTTTAGATTGTGTTCTCTTGCCCCTTTAATTATTATCTTATTCTGAGCCATTAAATATCTCCTAATAAATCAGTATATAGTATCGAGTATCGAGTATATAGTAAGGAACAAAGAAAAACAATTTCTAAATTCTAATTAGCTAATTTGTTAATTAATCTAAATATATTATTATTCTCTTTTCTTTACTATGTACTATATACTCGATACTCGATACTGATTTACTATTTTATTCCTCCGAATAGGGTTTTTTCTTTTTTTAATCTTCTTATTTCATCTCGAAGCAAGGCAGCTCTCTCAAAATCTAAATTTTTTGCTGCTTGTATCATCTCTTTTTCTAAAGATTTTATTAACCAACTCAAGTTATTTTGGCTTAAATACTTTCCTGGTTCTTCACTAACCGATGAAAAATTATCCAGGTCATTTAAATTATTAACCCTAATAAATTCTTCTACTGGTTTGATTATAGTTTGAGGTATTACAGAGTATTTGTGGTTATATTCTAATTGTATCTTTCTTCTTCGATTAGTTTCATTTATTGCTCTTTCTATTGATCCAGTAATATTTTGACAATATAAAATAACTGTACCATTTATATTCCTTGATGCTCTTCCCATAGTCTGGATTAAGGAAGTTTCTGACCTTAGAAAACCTTCTTTATCCGCATCCAAAATAGCTACTAAAGATACTTCTGGGAGGTCTAATCCTTCTCTTAAAAGATTAACTCCCACCAATACATCAAACTTACCTAATCTTAAATCCTTTAGTATGTTGATCCTTTCTAAAGTTTCAATTTCTGAATGAAGATACCTCACTTTTATATTAATTCCTTCCAGATACTCAGCTACATTTTCTGCCATTCTTTTAGTTAAAGTAGTTACTAATACTCTTTCTTTTTTCTCAGTCCTTTTTTTAATTTCTTCTATTACGCTATCCATCTGATTCTTTATTGGTTTTAAGATTACCTCTGGATCAACTAATCCCGTAGGTCTAATAATTTGCTCAACTACTTGTTCACTTCTTTCTAATTCATATTTAGCCGGAGTAGCTGAAACAAAGATAACTTTTTTCATATAATTTTCTATTTCTTTAAAATATAAAGGTCTGTTGTCATAAGCAGAAGGTAAGCGAAAACCATACTGTACTAAGCTGTCTTTTCGAGATTTATCGCCTGCGAACATACCTCTTAATTGAGGAATAGTAACATGAGATTCATCGATAAACATTAAAAAATCAGAAGGAAAATAATCCAACAAAGTTGCCGGGGGCTCTCCTGATTTTCTTCCACTAATATGACGAGAATAATTTTCAATCCCGCTGCAATATCCTACTTCTATTAACATTTCCAAATCATATTTAGTTCTTTCTTCTAATCTTTGAGCCTCTAAGTGTTTTCCCTCTTTTTTAAAATCTTTTAATCTTTCTCTTAATTCTTCTTCAATAGATAAAACTGCTCTTTCTAATTTATCTTTAGTAGTGACAAAATGTTTAGCCGGATAAACTATTAATTTATCTTTTCTTTCTATAACTTTTCCGGTTAAAGGATCTATCTTAGAAATTACTTCTATTTTATCACCCCATAACTCTATCCGAAAGGCATATTCTAAATAAGAAGGAAATATTTCGATTACATCTCCTCTAATTCTAAAACATCCTCGATGAAAATCGATATCATTCCTCTCGTAATGTATATTTATAAGCCTTTCCATAATTTTATCTCTTTCACAGATTTCATTCTTATTAACTGTTAATACCAACTCTTTATAATCTTGGGGTGAACCTAACCCATAAATACAAGATACGCTGGCTACTATAATTACATCCCTTCGTTCCAAAAGGGAGCTGGTAGCAGAGAGTCTTAATCGGTCAATCTCATCATTGATAGAAGAATCTTTCTCAATATAAGTATCTGTACGGGGAATATAAGCTTCTGGTTGATAATAATCATAATAACTTACAAAATACTCTACCGCATTGTAAGGAAAATATCTTCTAAATTCACTACATAATTGAGCAGCTAAAGTTTTATTATGGGAGATCACCAGGGTGGGTAATTGAATCTCTTGAATTACATTAGCCATAGTAAAAGTCTTCCCTGAACCAGTAACTCCAAGTAAAGCTTGATATTTATAATTATTATAAATACCTTCTATCAATTTTTTTATAGCTTGGGGTTGATCTCCTTGAGGGGGATAATCAGACACTAAATTAAAATTCTGGGTCATTTACAACACCTTTTAAAAACTATTCACTAACGACTAACGATTAATTTTATTGGTAAATCAGCTTAATCTAAAAATAAATCTACAATTTTAGAATTATCAACATCTACCAAACCTTTATTAGTTATTTTAAGATGAGGAGCTACTTCTAAAGATAAAAAGGCAATACTCATAAAAGGATTATCCATCGTAACCCCCAAACTCTTTGAAGTTTTATAAATGGAATCTAAATTTTCTTTCACTTCTAAGAGGGGTCTATCTGACATTAAACCAGCAATGGGCAAAGGTAATGAATCTATTATTTTTTCATCTTTAGATATGGCTAATCCACCTCCCATCTTAGCAATAGCTGCCCCTACATTTAGCATATCTTTATCGTTAGTTCCTACAATTATAATATTATGGGAATCATGAGCAACTGATGAACCCAGTGCACCTTTTTTAAGTCCAATTCCCTTAACTAAACCCACACTTACTTTTTTTAGAGCATGATGTCTCTCTATTACTGCAACTTTTAAAATATCCCGCTCAGTATCAGAAATTACCCAGTTATCTTCAACTTTAGGAAGGTCTATATTACTCTTAGTTATGATCTGACCTGGTATAACTTCTATAATTCGGCATTTATTTCCTTTAACTCGAATCTTAAAATCTTTAGGGTAAAGCCATTTAATATTAACTGATCCCCTAATAGGGACTTCCAATGGTTTAGGGTTTAACTCTAATATTTTCCCATTTTTTGCTACTAATTTTCCATTATAAAAAACTTTAAGGATGTTAAAATCTTTAAAATTATCAAAAACAACTAAATTAGCGGTATAACCTGGAGCAATTGCTCCCAAGTTCCTTAATCTGAAATATTCGGTGGTATTAAGGGTAGCCATTCTTATAGCTGTAATCGGGTCAATACCATTTTTTATAGCAGTTTTTATTAAATAATTAATATGCCCTTCTTCTATTAAATCCTTGGGATGTCTATCATCACAACAAAAGAAACACCTTCTAGAATTATTTGAATCAAGAAGAGGTAAAAGATCTTTTAGATTCTGAGTAACAGAACCTTCTCTTAACATAATATACATACCTAATCTTAATTTTTCTTGAGCTTCTTTTACTGTGGTGCACTCATGATCAGATCTTATTTGAGCAGATATATAAGCACATAAATCTTTACCGGACAAATTAGGGGCATGACCATCAATACATTTAGGGGAAAAGATTTTTATTTTATCTAAAACCTCAGGAATTTGATTTAAAACTCCGGAGAAATTCATCATCTCTCCTAATCCTAAAACCCATTTTTCATCTAAAAGAGGATATAAATCATTTACACTTATACTTGCTCCTGAAGTACCTAATGATGAAGCAGGAACACAAGAAGGTAGCATCATAAAAATATTTAAAGGGTTGTATTTACTGGATTCTAACATATACCGAATACCTTCTAAACCTAAAACATTGGCAATTTCATGAGGATCTATAATTACTGAAGTCGTCCCTAAGGGAACTACCGTCTTAGCAAATTCCGAAATTTTTACCATGGAGCTTTCTAAGTGAATATGTCCATCAATAAATCCAGGAGATAAATAGCAATCAGAGATATCAATTTCCTTATCTGCGCTATATCCTTCTCCTATACCTACAATCATATCTTTATAAATTGCTACATCATTAGGGTATATTTCTCCAGAAAAAACATTTATTATCTTTCCATTTTTCAATAATAAATCAGCTTTTTTATCACCTCGAGCAGCTTTTATAATTTTAGCAAGATTCATAATAACTTCACCTTCTTTCGTATCGCGTATATAGTATAGCGTATAGCGTACAGCGTTTAGCGTATATGAGAGCATAGCATATTACACATTACTAATCACTCGATAGGCGTACGATTATATTCTGGCTTATGACTTCTGAATTCTGGCTTATGACTTCTACTTTCTTTTCGAGATATAAGATTCTCCCAAATTTTTTCTACTTGCTCTTTGGTCTTATCCAATGAATTACTATTGTCTATCACATAGTCAGCTATCTCAATTTTTTCTTTTAGGGGTATTTGAGATTTAATTTTCTGTGATGCTTCTTTTTTAGATAAATTATTTCTTTTTATTAATCTTTCAAGTTGTTCCTCTTCATTTAAATATACTACTATTATTTTATCCATTAATCTATCTATCTTAGTTTCATAGATTAAAGCAGCATCTATAATTAATATTTTTTTTTCTTCTTTACTCTTATCTTTGGCCAAGCTTATTTCTTTTTTAATCAATTTTATTATTTCAGGATGAGTAATTTTATTTAGTTTTTTTAATAGATTTTGGTTTGCAAAGACTATTTTGCCTAATTTTTCCCTATTAATGGTCTGGTCTTTTTGTAAAATATCTTTCCCAAATGTTTTAATTATTCTTTTCCAGGCAGCTCCCTGAGGTAAAATTACCTGATGACCAAGTTTATCAGCATCAACAATTTTAGCACCTAAATCTTTAAACATTCTAGCCACCGTACTTTTACCACTTACAATGCCACCGGTAAGCCCAATAATCAATGTCATGGTTCCTCCAAAATTTAGTTACCTGGTTAGCCAGTTACCCAGTTTACCAGTTGATATAGTCGTTAGTATATAGCCTAGCGTTTAGCGTATAGCGTATAGTATAATATTTTAGTATCCAGTATCGAGTATTGAGTAAAGATTCCGTAATTTTTTACCTTGCGTATGCAATACGCCCCTACTTTTTTTATTTTCTTTACTATATACTACATACTATATACTATATACTAATTAAGTTCTGCCCAATTATCACCAACTTCTAAATTAACTTTTAGAGGCACAGAAAGTTCTAAACTATGTTCCATAATATCTTTAATGATGGATTTAACTTTTTCTAACTCTGGTTTATAAACCTCAAATATTAATTCATCGTGTATTTGAAGTAGTAGTTTACTTTTAAATCTTTCCCTTTTAAAAGATTCGCTTATTTTAATCATAGCTATTTTTATTAAATCAGCTGCACTTCCTTGAATGGGAGTATTAATGGCAATTCTTTCATTGAATTCACGAATATTTTTATCTTTACTGTTTATCCCTTCTAAATATCTTCTTCGCTTTAATAGAGTTATTATATAACCATTCTTTCTAGCCTCTTCTTTCTCTCTCTCAATATATCTTTTTACTCCTTGATATCTAAAAAAATAATTAGAAATATATTTTTCAGCCTCTTCTCTTTCTATTCCTAAATTTTGCGCTAATCCGTAACTACTCATTCCATAAATAATTCCAAAATTAATCACTTTAGCCATTCTTCTCATCTGCTGGCTAATTATATCCTGGTCCAAACCAAATATCTCCGCGGCAGTATGGGCATGGATATCTTCATCATTTTTAAAAGCATTAATTAAACTTTCATCCCCAGATAGATGGGCTAAAATACGCAATTCAACCTGAGAATAATCTGCAGATAATAATATAAACCCTTCCTCGGCAATAAAAGCCCTTCTAATTTCTCTACCCATTTCAGTTCTAATGGGAATATTTTGAAGATTTGGCTCACTACTACTCAATCTTCCAGTAGAAGTAACCGTTTGATGAAAAGAGGTATGTATCCTCTTAGTTTGGTTATTTACTAAAAGAGGTAATTTATCGATATAGGTATTCTTTAATTTATCTAATTCTCTATGTTCTAAGATGAAAGATACAATTTTATGATGGGGAGCTAAAGTATTAAGTACCTCAACATTGGTAGAATAACCAGTTTTTATCTTCTTAATTATAGGTAGCTTTAATTTTTCAAAAAGTATTACACTCAACTGTTTAGGAGAATTAATATTAAATTCAGTTCCGGCTAAATTACAAATAGTTTCTTTTAACTCTTTTAACCGAAAATTCATTTTTTGGGACATTTCTTTTAAAAAATCAACATTAACTTTAAAACCATTAATTTCCATTTTCCCCAATATCTTCACTAAAGGCATTTCTATTTCTTTAAATAAAGAAATTAAATTTTTTTCTTGCATTTTTTCTTCTAAAATATCTTTTAATCTTAAAATATTTCGGGCATCTTCACAAGTATCTTCTATACTCTGGACCTTCTTTTCCTGATTTTTTTTATCTTCATCCTTTAAATATTTTAAATATTCCCAGCATAAATTCCGTAAATTATACTTCTCCATAGAAGGATTTAGCAAATATGCAGCAATCATAATATCGAAATTATTCCCCTTTAATCCTACCTTATATCTATGAAGCACTATAAAATCAAATTTAAGGTTATGGCTAATTTTAATAATCTTTTCATTTTCGTAAAATGGTCGTAACTGACTTAAAACTAATTCGGTAGAAAGACATTTTGTATTTTCCATTAAATTTAAAGGTATTAGTGGAAGGTAATAAATTTCATTATCTTTTAAGCAGAGGGCAATTCCTAAAATGTTTGATAAGGTAGCATTATCTGAAGAATTTATTAAACAAAAGGAAAAATATTTATTTTCTTTAATTCTATTGGTTAACTCGGTTAATTTTCCTTCCGTATCAATCAAATTATATTTTAAATTAGTTTTTTCTTGATTAATTTGAGGAGCAATCTTTTTTAATAAATTTTTAAATTCCAATTTTTTAAATATTCCCCACAATTCATTATAATTTGGAGATTTAATCTTAGCAGCATCAAAATCATAGGTTATAGGAACTTCTCTTACAATAGTAGCTAACCTTTTACTCATTAGAATTTGATCTTCATACTTCTTTATCTTTTCTCTCCAAGATTTTTTAGAAATTTGGTCAACATTATTTAAAATATCTTTTAAACTACCAAATTTTTTAATTAAAGCCAGGGCAGTTTTTTCCCCTATACCTGGAACACCCGGAATATTGTCAGAAGGATCTCCCTTTAAAGCTAAAATATCTACTATTTTCTCGGGGTCTACTCCATATTTTTTCCTGATACTCTCTTCATCATAAATTTTAACCTCAGTTACTCCCTTGATAGTAGTCATTACCTGGGTATGTGGAGAAATTAGTTGAAAAGCATCTTTATCTCCGGTAACGATAATCGTAGTACAATTTCTTTTCTCTGCTTCTTTGGCTATAGTACCAATAATATCATCTGCTTCATAACCTTCTTTTGAATAAATCGGAATATTATAATTATTAATAATTTCTTTAATAAGAGGAATTTGGTTAATTAATTCATCAGGCATTTTCTTTCGATTAGCTTTATATTCTTTAAACTCTTTATGCCGAAAAGTTGGAACAGGGGTATCAAAAACTATCATCATATATTCAGGTTTTTCTTCTTCTAATAACCTCGATAATATCATAGTAAATCCATAAACTGCATTAACAATTTGACCATAAGAGGTAGTTAATTGGGGTAAAGCATAAAAAGTACGGTAGAGTATTCCTTGTCCATCAACTAAAATAAATTTCTTCCTGCTATCCATAATTTTTCTTCTTTCCTTTGATTCGTTCTCTTGACAATAAATATTACTTAACCTATAATTTTAAAATAGAGACTCGCAAATGCCGAAGTGGCGAAATTGGTAGACGCACTGGACTCAAAATCCAGCGGGCCTAAAAGCTCGTGTCGGTTCGACTCCGACCTTCGGCACCACTATTTCGTATCTCGTTAACCAATATCGTTTAGCAAATTATTATCATAAATTATAGTTTGATTAATTATATCCATCGCTTCTTGAGCTTCCCAGTTTGACACTAAAATTTCTACATTCCCATTTAATTCATCTTCGCTTATTTCTAATTGATTTAAAATAGTTATAATTCCTTTATTTTTTAATATTTTCTCTAAATTTATGGCTAATGAAATATCTTTGGCAATATAAATAACTTTCCACATTTTAAATAAAACCCCTAATAATAATCTTTATCATTTTTTAAAACATCTTCCGTCCATATTTTATCCTTTCCTAAAATATTACCAATTTCCTCTTTTAATTTTTCACTAATATTCACTAAATATTTTTCTCCTATAATATGTAATAAAGTTTTATCTTTATTTTTAAAATGAAGCACTACTTGACTTTTTCCTGGATAACTACAAAATATTTCCTTTAACCTTATTAAAATATTAGTTTCATTATTATAGTAAGAATTAATTTCTATATGAAGTTGGTTAGAAAGATCTTGTTTAATTGCTTTTTCTTTAGAGATAAATTTTTTATTTTCTAGGTATTTATCTAAAAGAGATATTTTTTCTGCAATAATTTTTCTCTTTCCTTCTGTCACATCAAGACCTCCTTCTATTATAACCATCTCATCTTTTTTTATAAGCTCCTTAGACTCTTCATAAACTTTAGGAAACACTATCACTTCTACAGTACCCTCTAAATCTTCTAAAGTAATAAATACCATAAGATTCCCATTTTTAGTACTTTTTCTTTTAAAATTATCAATTACTCCAGCTAAAATTACTCTGCTTTTATCTGAAAGATTAGCTAATTCAGCTGAAGTAGAAGTTATGATTTTCTTTAATTTATCCTGGTAATCATTCAGAGGATGATATGAAATATATAATCCTAACATCTCTTTTTCCATAGCTAAAAGTTCATTTTTAGAAACTTCTAATATATCTGGCAATTGGTCTGGATAATTATTACTAGTTTTATTGGGATTATTTTCTTTAAAAAGATCAAAGATCGAAGTCTGCCCGTTTTTTTGGGATTTTTGATATTCTTGTCCATCCTTTAATGATACATCTGAAATTGCTAATAATTGGGACCTTTTTGCTCCCAGGGAATCGAAGGCACCACATTTTATTAAACTTTCAATTACTCTCTTATTCACTATCCTTAAATCAACTCTCTGACAAAAATCATGGAGAGAAGTAAAATTAGAATTCTTTTTACGTTCTTTAATGATACTCTTTATAGCTATTTCACCCACATTTTTTATAGCAGCCAATCCAAAGCGTATAACCTTTTCCCCTACTACAGTGAAATTTACCAAACTTTGATTTATATCAGGAGGCAATATTTCGATATTCATATCTCGGCATTCTTTTATATACAAAGCTACCTTATCATTATTCCCCATAATACTAGTAAGCAAAGAAGTCATATATTCTACGGTATAATGTGTTTTTAAATATGCAGTCTGATAGGAAATAAAGGCATAGGATACGCTATGAGATTTATTAAAACCATATCCGGCAAAATAGGCAATTAAATCAAATATTTCAGCAGCTGTATTTTTTTTAAGGTTATTTTTTTGAGCACCTTTTATAAAAAGTTCTCGTTGCTTTTCCATCACCACTTTCTGTTTTTTTCCTATAGCTTTTCTTAAAATATCAGCTTGTCCTAAACTGAAACCAGCTAATTCACTAGCTATTTTCATAACCTGTTCCTGATAAACAATTACTCCATAAGTTTCCTTTAGTATAGATTCTAATCGAGGATGAATATATTTTATTTCTACCATTCCCTTTTTTCTATTAATGAAATCTTCGATCATACCACTCCCTAATGGTCCTGGTCTGTATAACGCTAACAAGGCAGTAATATCTTCTATACTTTCAGGTTTTAATCTTTTAACTAAATCCCTCATTCCTTCACTTTCTAATTGGAAGATACCAACACAGTTTCCTTTAGAAAGCATTTTATATACTTTTTTATCATCTAAAGTAAGGTTATTTATATCGACCTCCTCTCCCCGGGTATGTTTTATTATTTCTAAAGATTTACTTATCACTGTCAAAGTACGAAGACCTAAAAAATCCATCTTTAATAATCCCAATTCTTCCAGTTCAGCCATAGCATATTGGGTAGATATTTCCCCTTCCGCATTCTTTTGTAAAGGAACATAATTAGTTAGTGGTTCCCGCGAAAGAACTATTCCAGCAGCATGAGTGGAAGCATGTCGGGCTAAACCTTCTAAAGAAGAAGCAGTCTCGATCAACTTCTTTACATTTTCATCATTTTTCAATAATTCTTGGATTCTACTTTCCATTTTTAGAGCTTTTTCAATGGTTATGTTAGGCTCCCAAGGAATCATCTTAGCGACAGTATCTACTCGTGCATACGGAATGCCTAAAGCCCTTCCCACATCTCTGACCGCAGCTCGGGCGGCCATAGTCCCAAAAGTAATGATCTGAGCTACTTTATCCTTTCCATATTTTTTTGAAACATATTCAATTACTTCTTCTCTTCGTTCATAACAAAAATCAATATCAAAATCGGGCATACTAATCCTTTCCGGATTTAAAAATCTTTCAAATAATAATCCATATACTAGAGGGTTAATATTGGTAATTTTTAGACAATAAGCAACTAAACTCCCAGCAGAAGAACCTCGTCCAGGCCCAACCATTATTCCTTTCTCCTTAGCATACCTTACAAAATCCCATACAATTAAAAAATAAGGATCAAACTCCATTTTTTTGATAACCGAAAGCTCATATTCTAATCTTTCTTGTAACTCATTGGTAACTTCAGGGAATCTTTCTTTAAGTCCTTTATAACAAAGTTCTTTCAAGTAACTATTAGTATTATAGTCAGCAGGGACTTTAAATTCTGGTAATTTAGCTTGCCTAAAATTAATTTCTAAATTACATTTTTCAGCAATATGTACTGTATTTTGGATGGCTTGAGGAATTTCAGAGAATTTTTCATTCATCTCTTCAGGGGAATTAAAATAAAACTCATCAGTTGCAAATTTTAAACGTTTAGGGTCGTCTAAATTGGTAGCTGTTTGAATACAAAGTAAAGTCTCATGTGCTCGAGCATCTTCCTTCTTTATATAATGAATATCATTACTCGCTACAACAGGAATAGAAAGTTCTTGACTTATTTTAATGAGGTTTTCATTTACAACTTCCTGTTCAGGAATACCATTTTTTTGTAATTCTAAATAAAAATTATCTTCACCGAAAATTTTTATAAAATTAAGTGCTACTTCTTTTGCTTTTTTTATATCTTTTTGTAAGATGTATTGAGGAATTTCACCCTTTAAACAAGCGGAAAGAGCAATTAATCCACTACTATATTCTTTTAGTATTTCTTGATCAATTCTCGGTTTATAATAAAAACCTTCTAAATAAGATAAAGTAACTAATTTTATTAAATTCCTATAACCTTCATTATTCTTAACTAATAAGATTAAATGAAACGGTGTTTCTTTGTTTTTAGAAGATTTATCAAATCTACTTCCTGGAGCAAGGTACATTTCACAACCGATGATAGGTTTTATCCCTTGCTTTATAGCTTCTTTATAAAATTGTATTACTCCATACATTACTCCGTGATCAGTTATAGCTAAGGCAGGCATTTTATGCTTTTTAGCTTGCGTTACTAATTCAGTTATTCGGCAAGCTCCATCTAATAAACTATATTCACTGTGAACGTGTAGGTGAACAAAATTTGCGTGCCACATGTTGAGACAACAACCTCCCAAGATTGTATTTTGTATATAGCATATAGCGGGTAGCGTTTTTTAGCGTAGAGCGTACAGCGTTTAGCGTATAGAAATTTCGTATCGGATATAAACAGTATCGAGTATCGAGTATATAGTATTGAGTAAATAATTAAGACAGGGAATACTTTATATAAATTTAGATTATAATTTATTTATTAATTTTACTGTTATTCGATAAATATATTTTATTTTTTCAGTCATTTTTCTCTTTCTTTTTCCTCTTTACTATATACTCGATACTATATACTTAATACTGATTTTACGCGCTACTCGATACTCGATACGGTTTTTTATTTAAAAAACACTTGGGCTAATTTCCACCATTTTTTATCTACAGTTTTAAGTTTACTAACCGCTTCTTCCAAAGGTATTCCTATAACTTCATTGCCTTTAAGGGCAGCCATATATCCGAACTTTCCTTGAGCAATTAAATCTACTACAGTTACTCCACACCTAAGACCTAAAATACGATCAAATAAGGTTGGTGAACCGCCTCTTTGGATATGACCAATTACCGCATGGCGCGTTTCTATTCCGGTTTTTTCTGTAATTAAATCGGCCAAGAGATTACCCACTCCTCTGTTACGTAAAATCATATGCCCAAACTGATCTAATTCTTCCTTTTCGGTATCTACACCAGGAAGTGTTACTCCTTCCGATATCACTATAGAAGCATGTTTATTTTTTATATAAACTTCCTTTAAATGCTGACACATCTTTTCCAGGTCAATTTTTTCTTCCGGAATAAGAGTCCAATCTGTACCAGAAGCAAGACCAGCAAATAAAGCTACCCAACCAGCGTGTCTTCCCATTACTTCTAAGACCATTATCCTTCGGTGAGAGCGACCTGTGTCTTGTAGGCTTTGCATTGCCTCAACTGCCTTAGTAACTGAACTATCAAATCCAAAAGTATAATCAGTACCGCTAAGATCATTATCCATGGTCTTGGGAGCACCTACTAATTTTATTTTTTTTTCTTTATACAGTTTATTAGCTACCCCTAAAGTATCTTCTCCGCCAATAGCTACTAACGCATCTAACTTAAATTTTTCTATGGATTCAAGTACTTTTTCCACTCCCTTTTCTATCTTATAAGGATTTAATCTTGAGGTTCCTAAGATAGTTCCTCCTCTATCCACTATTTCCCTTACCTCACTTAAGGATAAAGGATTTATATCACCTTTTACTAATCCCCCCCATCCCTCTTCAATCCCATAAACCTCATAATTATAATCCAGAGCTCGATATACCGCTCCCCGGATAGCTGGGTTTAATCCGGAGCAATCTCCTCCCCCGGTTAAAATACCTATTCTTTTAATCATATCTATCACGCCTTTCCACTGCAACCAAAGACTCTCATTCTTTCACGAATAACTTCTTTAGCCACTTCTCTTGCTGGTCCTAATAATTTTCTAGGATCTATCTCTTGAGGATTCATTTTTATTATCTCTCTAATTTTTTCAGTAAAAATCATCCGAATGCGAGTGTCAATATTAATCTTACATATTCCTGCAGAAATACCTTTTCTAACCTCTTCATCATTAACTCCAGATGCACCATGCAAGACTAAAGGAACATCAGTTAATTCTCTTATCTTCTCTATTCGAGGAATATCTAATTTTGCAAAAGGTGTACGACAGCCATGGATTGTCCCCACTGCAGCAGCTAAAAAATCAATTTTAGTTAACTCAACAAATTTTGCTGCTTCATAAGGATCTGCCATAGTCTCCTTTACCTTTTCCAGAGCAACTCCTGGCTCATCACTGTCACCCATTTTCCCTATCTGGCCTAATTCTGCTTCTACTGGGATATCACAGGTATGAGCCATCTCTACAATTTTTTTAGTTATCTTTACATTTTCTTCGAATGGTAATTTTGAACCATCAAACATCAAAGAGGTAAACCCTGCTCTTAAACATTTTATATTTTGGTAATAATCTGTTCCATGATCTAAATGTAAAGCTATCGGCACAGTAACCTTTTCAGCCAAAACTTTGACCATAGCTACAATATTATCCAATCCAGCATATTCTATAGCTCCTTGTGAAGCCTGTAATATTGCTGGCGCCTTTTCTTCTTCAGCAGTTTCAATTATAGCCTGAATAAACTCCATATTATTAGCATTAAAAGCACCCACTGCATACCTTCCTTTTTGTGCTTTTTTCAACATTTCTTTGGTAGTTACTAAAGACATATCTGATTTCTCCCTTCATTTTTTTAATCTATATTTTTTAATTACCTATTACAAAAATTCATTTATCGTTATTAATTATATATGAAATTTTATTTATTATAGACTGTTTGAATTTTCTTTTCAAGGGAATTTATTAATTCTCCAATTAGCCGATTCACCTATTTACCAATTAATTGGTTAATAGTGAATGGTGTTAGCAGTACAGGAGTATCTCTACTCGATACGAATTTAAAAATTTACTTGAGAATAATTAAAATTAATGGTATAGTTTTTATATAAAAAATTTAAAAAAATATTTTTTCAATTATTTATATAACAAGGAGGAATAAATATGCCAGAATATTATGATGAAGACAAAGAAAAAATCATTAATCTTGCTGAAAAAATACCAAAAATAAAATTCAGTAAAACATTATTATTTATTATCTTGGCGATAGTGATTGTTGCTTATCTTTCCAGTGGTATTTTTGTGGTTGCGCCTGATGAGCAAGGAGTGATTAGAAGATTTGGTAAATTTGTCCGTATAGAAAGTTCGGGACTTAATTATCACTTACCCTATCCTATAGAAACAGTAGTTACTCCAGCCGTCACTCAGGTAAAAAGAATCGAAATAGGGTTTCGTTCTATTATTAATGATCAATCTACCCGTTACCAAGAAATACCAGATGAAGCATTAATGCTTACCGGTGATGAAAATATTGTCAGCGCAGATGCGATTGTGCAATACAAAATAAAAGACCCGGTTAGCTATCTCTTTAATATTATTTTACCTGAAGAGACAGTCAGAAATGCTGCTGAGGCTACCTTAAGACAGGTAATTGGAGAAAGAAAAATTGATGAAGCACTTACTGTAGGAAAATATGAGATACAAGAGGAAACAAAAAAACTACTTCAAGATCTTTTAGATTCGTATAAATCAGGAATCTTCGTAGTGGCAGTTCAATTACAAGATGTTAACCCTCCCAAAGAAGTACAAGAAGCCTTTAAAGATGTAGCCAGCGCAAAAGAAGACAAGAGTAAGTATATAAATCAAGCTCAAGGATACGAAAATGATCTAATTCCAAAAGCTCGCGGAGAAGCAGTAAAAATGACTAAAGAAGCAGAAGGTTATAAAATCGAGAGAATAAAAAAAGCTGAAGGTGAAACAGAAAAATTTAATAAAATTTTAACTGAATATAAAAAGGGCCAATATGTTACACAAGCTCGTCTCTACGTGGAAACTATGGAAGAAATATTTCCTAATGTGAATAAAATAATAGTTGATTTAAAGGAAAATCAATCCTTAATAAATTTATTACCTTTAGGTGATGCGAAAATCTTAACCACTCCTTCAGGGGAGGTGAATAAATAATGAGAAAAGGCACATTTTTAATTTTAATTATAATAGCGGTATTAATCTTAGCTAATTTAACTTTATTTACAGTGGATGAAACCAAACAAGCCATTGTATTACAATTCGGCAAACCTGTAAGGGCAATTAAAGAATCTGGTTTGAATTGGAAACTCCCCTTTATTCAAAATGTTAGATATTTTGAAGATCGTCTACTAATTTATGATTCTGCTCCCACTGAAATTATTACTAAAGATAAAAAAACCTTAATTGTCGACAACTATGCACGTTGGAGAATAATCAACCCTTTAACCTTTTTACAGACAGTTCGAGATATAAATGGCGCTCAAACAAGATTAGATGATATTGTCTATTCTGAATTAAGAGTTGACTTAGGATTATTTAATATGAGCGAAATAGTTTCGGAAAAAAGAGAATCAATTATGGAAAGGGTCACTAAAATTTGTAATGAAAAGTCTAATACTTATGGCATAGAAATTGTTGATGTAAGAATTAAGCGAGTTGATTTACCTCCAGAAAATGAAAAATATATCTTTGAAAGAATGAAAGCAGAAAGAGAGCGAATAGCTAAACAGTACCGAGCTGAAGGAGAGGAAGAATCAGCGAAAATTATTGCCGAAACTGAAAAAGAAAAGACCGTTATTTTAGCAGAAGCTTACAAAACTGCCCAGATTTTAAAGGGTGAAGGTGATGCAGAAGCGGCAAAAATTTATACCGAGAGTTTTAATCAAGATCCTGAATTCTATAAATTTTTCAGGACTTTAGAGGCCTATAAAAATACTTTTAAAGATAAAACTACCCTTTTACTTTCTTCTGAATCTGAGTTTTTGAAATATTTAAATAAACCCTGAAAAGACAGTATAT